>Ga0302244_1000074_pt1 | contig 81537 bp, 59 predicted proteins | sample AAG_UR_Phe_MG_FD_193513 | JGI IMG/M metagenome (GOLD analysis project Ga0302244, IMG submission 193513) | Enriched activated sludge microbial communities from anaerobic digester in WTTP, New Holstein, Wisconsin, United States - AAG_UR_Phe | ecosystem: Engineered > Bioreactor > Anaerobic >... | reverse complement strand
TACAGATATTGTTTGTCATGGTCATACAAAAAAGCATATCTAAGTTTGATATATTTTGATTTGCGAGAAGGGGGATTTGAACCCCCACGGTGTTACCCGCTGGATCCTAAGTCCAGTGCGTCTGCCAGTTCCGCCATTCTCGCATACTTGATTTTACTGTGTTTGTGAATCATTTGTCAATTGCTCCTGCTTCCAATGTAGTAGATTTGTAGCAATCATCCAAGACAACAATACCGCGCTTAAGGGCACCATCATTTAGATGCGCATATCTCATCGTCATGGCAATGGATTTGTGACCCAGCAACTTGCTTACTGTAAAAATGTCGACACCGTTTTGAACAAGCCTGCTCGCGAACGTATGCCTCAGATCGTGAAAGCGGAAATCTGTGATATTTGCTTTTGTTCTTGCTTCAACAAAGCCATCACGAAGAGTGCTTTCCGAGATGGGGAAGACCGCTCCGGACAGACTCACAACCTTGATGCTTTTTAGAGCTTTAAAAAGCACATCAGACATCGGGATGACACGCGGCTCACCGTTTTTGCTCTTCTTGACAGAAACAGATTTTCTTCTAAAGTCGACATCTGCCCACGTGAGGCGTAAAAGTTCTCCGCGACGCATGCCTGTTTGTATGGCAAAGATTAGAATCGTCCTGAGCCAGTGAGGATTTGCTGCTTTGGACAGCAACACCATCTCCTCGTCCATTGTGAGCCATCTAACCCGTTGATTTTTGTCGCCCACGCTGAACGAAACATCAGATACGGGGTTATACTTTACCCATTTCCACGTTTTCCGGGCGATGTTAAACATCTTTCGCAACAAGGCAAGTTCCTGATAAACCGTTGCCGGTGCTGCATCTTCGTCCCGCTCGTCCTTGTAATCCTTTACCAACTCTGAAGATATCTTGAATAGCTTTAGGCCGGTAAAGATAGGGGTAAGATGTAACAGCGAATACTTATCGCGAGGCTGCTCATCGGTTTTTAGATACTTTTTGACCATATCATCATAGGTAAATTTTTTGGATTGCAAATTATCAAAATATCTACCATCGACAATGTCTGTCAGTTTTTTTGCATAGATCCGTTCGGCCTGCTTTTTGTTTTTTGTGCCTAATGATTTTTGAATTTTCTCCTTCTCGAACATTAGGTTAAACCACCAAATATTTCCTCTTTTATAAAGCCCCATTATTTTAATCCTCCTTTCTTGATTTGAGGGCTTCCGACCTGGATAAGATCATTATAGCCCCTTTGGTTTTTAATAATCAATTACTCTGATTACACCTCTCAACGTTTCTTGCTTTTAGTAGTTACTTGGACTTTATTGCAGGAGCCTTTCGCAGTGTTAATCCAGGCGTAAATATCTGACTCATCAAACCTAACAAGTCCATTCAATTTTACATATGGTACTATACCTTGTTCAACCCAGGCGTATATTGTTGATGGTTTTGATTTCAGTATATTTGCAAGTTCTTTAACTGTCAGCAGTTTCAATCCAATTCCTTTTGGTAATTATTGTTTTCTTGAAAAAGATGAGCTACCGCCGCTGGATTTTACGGGTGCGTCTCACACAAAATCTTCAAGATTTTTGCCTCCTTAAATCGGGTATTACTTTTATTTATTTAATTGATAAAAAAGCATGCATAATAGCAATAATACTATGTTATAATGAAGTATTAATTATTTCTAAATATTTAGTGACTATATCACATTCATATAAAACTGGAGATTATCATGGCAAAAAGCGCATTGCAAAGACAAAAGGAAGCGCGAGCGCGCAAGAAAAAAAAGGGGAAATTTATTAATATCTTCGTTCCAAATAATGTTGTTAAACAATTAAATGGCAGGCCGAGCATGCTCGTAAAGCACTTCCAAGCCTTCTCAGATTTAATTAAAATAATCGAAAGTCAAAAAGCCGAGAATGATTTATTGCGGCAAAAACTGGATGAAGCTACTAAGGCCTTGGATGTGATTAATGAAAAATGGCTAAAGATTTATAATAATACAAAGATTCCAGAGTACCTTGGTCTCAAAAAAGACGCTTTGATGCCGGCCAATTTAAAAGCAATAAAAAAAATAGAAAGGAAAAAACCTTATACCTGGAATTTAGATAATTTAATTCATAATCAGGATTATTTAAATGGTTTGACTACAAAATACATCGATTTTATAAAAGAAGAACTTTATAAATGTCATAATAGTATCTTGGAAATCAGACAAAAATTAATATATATATTTGATATGGATGAGAAAAGAAGGAAACTTATTATTAGAGAGGTCAAAAACATATGTTGGGAATTGACTGATAAAAAAATTTTTTTTGATAGAAAAGAAGAACAAATGTATTATAAGCTCAAAAAAATTCTCTTAGACCGAAGTTCATTGCCCAATGATGATTCACCCCCTTGATATTTAATGATTATGGTAGAAATAAATTTTTTGTTGCCTCCAACTGGTGGGGAATAAGCTGTGAATAAAGAGAAGGTTATGATAAAGGCTATTTTCATTTCTTCCACATTAACCTGCATATTTATCTCATCGTTTCTGTTCGCGGAGACCAGGATATACGACAACGACTACAAGCTCAAACACCGCATCAAAGAAGACGGCCGCATCTATGACAACGACTACAGATACAAATACCGCATAGACGGCGACAGGATATACGATAAGGACTATAAGCCCAAAGGCATGATAGAAAAGGTAAAATAGCGGAGAAGCAGTCGCCGTCATGTTGAGTAAGCGCCACGCCTATTTATGGCTTAAGAAAAATGGTTATGAACGTTGCCTTATTGATGGTTGTATGTGAAGGAGATGAGACCGTCATACCGTCTCGTACAGGGTGTTGAACAATCTATTAATTTGGAGACAAGGTGATTGTTATCTATGAACAACGTTCAAGGATTATAGCGGACACAAGATGATTATAAACATTAACGGAACCGAATTTGTCTTGTTCGACATCAAATGTGTATCTGCCGAACACAGTTTCAAGATAGAAAACATCTTTTGCTTGAATTATTTATTTCATGGCGTTAGAGTTTTTGTATACGGGATAATAAGGGAAGGCAGTCGGAAAAGCAATTTAGAATTGAGAATGTGAATTTAAAGGGATTAATAAATTGCAAAATGTTATAAACAAGGAAATGAAAATAATGAGGAAAAGGGAGACGGTCAAGGTTTTGACGCGGTTTAGGGCGATATGAGTAACGCTATATTAAACAAACTGCAACCGAACACGCTATTAAAGGGTGCCGTTTTCCCGGAATTGACCAAGCTGATCGTTGTGATTCCTGTGGGAAATTCAGTTAAGCTTGTATGTGAGGGGATGAGCACAGGCAAAGTTTATCAACCAATCCTGTCCATTGAGCAACTTGATCTTATTGAAATAATTCCAGCTGACAATAAACCATTCGATGGCGACGCGGTCAAATTTCGCCTTGGCATAGAGGCTTTGAGGCTTGGACTTGCCTACGAATACGACCCCTATTTCAGCCTCTCAATTGCCCGGGTCGATCCACTCCCTCACCAATTGGAGGCGGTCTACGACTATTTCCTCAAACTGCCTCGCATCCGTTTTCTCCTTGCCGACGACCCTGGTGCAGGCAAGACCATCATGGCGGGGCTTCTTATCAAGGAGCTAAAGGTCAGAGGCCTCATCAAGCGCACCCTTATCGTCGCGCCTGCCAATCTCTGTTTTCAGTGGCAGCGGGAACTGAAAGATAAGTTTAGGGAAGACTTTACGCCTGTTGACCGCTATATACTCCGGGGACGATATGGCTCCAACCCTTGGCAGGAAATGAATCAGGTAATAACCTCGGTGTCATGGGTCTCCAGGATAGAAGATGCTTCTCAAAGTCTCATGCGGAGTCATTGGGATCTTATCATCGTCGATGAAGCCCACAAAATGAGTGCCTACGACGAGGATAGGAAGACCCTCGCCTACCAGTTGGGTGAAGCGCTATCCGAAAGGACCGACCACTATCTGCTCATGACGGCAACCCCTCATAAGGGTGATCCTGACAACTTCTGCCTTTTCCTACGGCTTTTGGACAAGGATGTTTACGGTGATGTGACCAGCCTTGAAAAAGCCATGCAGGAGCGCCAGGCGCCGTTTTACCTTCGCCGTGTGAAGGAGGCCCTTGTTACCTTCCCCAATCCTGACACGGGTGAAGCAAAAAGCCTTTTCACCCGCCGTAACGTCAAGACCATTCCCTTCCAGATTGATGATGACGAGCTTGACTTCTACGATGCCCTTACCCGATACGTAGAGGATCAGTCAATCAAGGCTGCATCAGAAGATTCAGCAAGGGGAAGGGCTTTAGGCTTCACAATGGCCATGCTCCAGAGACGTTTTGCCTCCAGCGTTTATGCTGTTCGTCGATCCCTTGAACGCATGAAGGCAAAGCGTGAGAAGATCCTTGAAGACCCCGAGGCCTACCGTCAGGAACAGATCAACAAGCGTCTGCCAGAGGACTTTGATGACCTTCCCGAGGAAATGCAGGAGGAAATCCTCGCCGATCTGGAGGATGTGGTTGCTTCAGTTGACCCTCAAGCTCTCCGAGAGGACATTATCGAGATAGGGAAACTGGTGGACCAGGCGCGATCACTTGAATCCCGTGAGGTGGAATCAAAGCTCCTGAAGCTTAAAGAGGTAATCACTGAGTACGGTGTCTTTCAAGACCCAAAGATGAAGCTCCTCATATTCACTGAGCACAAAGATACCCTCGATTTTCTCGCAGGAGATGGCAAAGAAGGCCGTCCCTCAGGAAAGCTTCAAGAATGGGGTCTCGACGTAACCCAAATCCACGGGGGTATGAAGATCGGTGACCGTGATACGCCAGGTTCAAGGATTTATGCCGAACGCGATTTCAAGGATAACTGTCAGGTACTGGCAGCCACGGAAGCAGCCGGTGAAGGTATCAACCTCCAGTTCTGCTGGTTCATGATCAATTACGATATTCCCTGGAATCCCGTCCGTCTTGAGCAGCGGATGGGCCGAATCCATCGGTACGGGCAGGAAAAAGACTGCCTTATCCTCAATTTCGTTTCCACCAATACTCGTGAAGGTCGCGTCCTGGAAAAGCTCTTTGACAGGATTGAAAGAATAGAAGAAGACCTGGACCCCAAGCGAACAGGGAAAGTCTTTAATGTCCTTGGAGATGTTTTCCCTTCTAACCAGCTTGAAAAGATGATACGGGACCTCTATAGCCGGAATCTTACTGAGGATGTGGTAAAGGACCGCATCGTGAAACAAGTTGATACGGAAAGACTGCGCCGAATCACAGAGTCGACCCTTGAAGGACTTGCAAAACGAGAACTGAATCTTTCAGCCATTGTGGGCAAATCAGAAGAAGCAAAGGAACGACGACTTGTCCCTGAGGTTATTGAGGATTTCTTCATGCAGGCTTCACCGATTGTGGGTGTGGTGCCCAAGCGCGATAGAGTCAGACCCCATGTCTACCGTGTCGGGAGGTTGCCTCGAATGCTGGTAGCGTGTGGTGAAGAACTTGAGCCACGATTCGGGAAACTCGGTAAGGAATATAGAGATATTGTTTTCTCAAAAGATTTCTTGCAGGTTGATCCTACCCTTGAGTGGGTTACACCTGGACATCCCCTCTTTGAATGTGTGCGGTCCATGGTAAATGATAAAACACAGGATGATCTTCACCGGGGCAGTATTTTTTTCGATCTCCAAAGTAACGAGCCTGTTTTTCTCGATATTTTTTCCGCCGACATCCGTGATGGCAGAGGAAATGTCCTCCACAAACGCCTCTTTGTGACACAGACAACTGTGGCCGGTGAGATCACCGTCAGACAGCCAACAATCTTTCTGGATTTGATTCCTGCTCCTGCCGGCACGAAAGCTCCGGAAGGAGTGGAATTGTCCAATCGAAGCCAGGCAGAGTCACTACTAATTCAAGGGGCGCTTACACCGTTATTAGAGGAAGTCCGTCGTGAGCGCGCGCGGGAAATCAAGACCGTTTCTGAACACATGGAGATAAGTCTCCAAACGCTCATTGACAGGGTCCAGTGTCAATATGCTGATCTGTTTACCTTAAAAGAATCCGGCTCTGCAGATCCTGGAATTGATGGACGACTCAGGATTACCGAAGACAGGTTGGATGAGCTGAATAACAGACTTGAACGGCGTCGCGATGAGCTCACAATGGAGAGGCACTGCACCATAGATAACATCCGACACATAGGCAGCACCTGGGTTCTGCCCCATCCGGATCGCAAACAACCGGAAATTGCCAAGATGGTTACCGACCCGGAGATTGAGAGAATTGCTGTCCAAGCTGCTATCGCTCACGAAGAAGCGCGAGGGTGGAAGGTCGAAAGTGTGGAGAAAGAGAATCGTGGCTTTGATCTGATTTCCCGTAAGCCCCATCCTGAGGACTCCCAGACAGCAATTGAAGTCCGTTTTATTGAGGTCAAGGGTCGCGCCGGTGTTGGAGAAGTAGCGTTGACGAGCAACGAGTACAAGACCGCTGGAAGACTCAAAAAAGATTACTGGCTCTATGTAGTATACAACTGTGCCTCCAATCCAGAGATCCATCTTGTACAGGACCCAGAGAAGCTTGGATGGCGACCCGTGGTCAGAGTTGAACACTATCATGTAAGTGCTGAAGTTATTCTACAGTCAGGAGAATAACAGTGATTAGGTATCCAAAGCGTCTCATAGAAGTCGATCTACCCATCCGTCGCATCTCAGAGTTTGCACGAATGGAAAAAAATATTCGTTCTGGCCATCCTTGGCAGTTGCATATCTGGTGGGCACGGCGGCCTTGGGGAGCATGCCGTTCGGTGGCGCTGGCTTCTCTCCTACCGGCACCGACTGATGAGCAGTGCTCAGACAGCTTTGTCCAAGCTGCGGCAGCTATACTTTCTGAGATTGGTTTCAAAGCCGCGGACTTTTCGAGGGAAAAGGTTGAAGAGGCACTACTACGCTTTGTCGGTGAGTTTGCTCGTTGGGAAGCAGGGGCAGATCCCTGGTGGCGCGAGATTGCGCGCAAACTTATCCACGCAGCTCACCCAGACACGCCGCACGTTTTCGATCCCTTTTCCGGCTATGGGGCAATTCCTGGCGAAGCAGCGCGGCTCGGTTGTGAGAGCATTGCATCCGACCTCAACCCAGTAGCACTCCTATGTCTTCGAACCCTGCTTGAGGCTGTGCCGCGACATGGCTACAGGCTGATCGAGAAGTTCCAAGAAGGGGCAAATTTTGTTAGGGCTCAAGCTGAGAGGCGCCTTGCTGCGTATTACCCAAGGCGGAATGGGAAACACGTTATTGCATGGCTCTGGGCTCGCACTGTTATGTGTGAGGGACCTGGGTGTGGTGCTTCTGTCCCACTAATCTCCCAGACAACCATTGCGAAAGGTGGTCGCAAGACATGGATTGAGATCACAGGTGATACCAGTACAAAGGAAGTTCATATTGCCGTGCGCTCGGGCAAGACGATTCCAACTGGTCTGAAGAAGACTGCAGGTGGCGGCCATGCTGTTTGTCCGGTATGTGGATTCACTACCAACAAAGAGCGGGTAAAAATGCAGGGTAAAGAAGGTCGTATTGGACATAGGCTTTACGGTGTCGCGATGGCAGTGGGAACGCGTCAAGGCAAGGAATATGGCGAACCCACAAACGAAGATCACCTTGCATTTGAGCGTGCAGCCAAGGGGTGGGAAGTGCTTGTAGATCAATCACCGGAGGCTGAAATCAAAGAACCATTCGTCCTGACCTATGGGCTTCACGTACCTCCGCATTATGGAATTAAAACCTGGGGAGACCTGTTTTCTCCACGCCAAAAACTGGCTCTTTACACCATCAGCGAAATCCTACGGGACTATGAAAAGAAGCTTATCGCAAGCGGAGAGGATGTGGTGTTTGTACGTGATACAGTGACGGCACTGGCACTGGCTGTGAGCAACTATGTCCCTTACTCTAATAATTTGGCATACTGGGGCCAAGACCACATGAACTACTGTTATAAAGGTATGGGAATATCCATGAAATGGGACTGGGCTGAAGCGAATCCTCTTGTTCCAGAATATACTGGGGGTTTGGACTATAATCTCACACAAGCCGCAACTGCATTGGCATCACCGATACACCTTAACAGTACAAATACCACGGTGATGCGCGCTAACGCCGTAGACTATCCGCTGCCGGATGATTCGGCGAATATGTTCTTTACCGATCCACCGTATTATGATGTTGTGCCATATGCTGATCTATCTGATCTATGTTATGTTTGGCTGAAACGCTTTATAGGGAACGTCCAGCCGGATTTACTGTCAGAAGAACTAACCCCAAAGGCTGACCAGATCGTCGTCAACCCTTACGCTGCAAAAGATGGACGCGGGGAACAGTCGCCTGAGCGCTATCGGGAGCGCATGACGGAGGCATTTCGTGAAGGGCGTCGGGTGCTGAGACCTGATGGTATCGGATGCGTCGTTTTTGCGCACAAAGGAACAGCAGCTTGGGAAACATTATTAGGCGCTATATTGGATGCCGGATTTGTTGTGACCGCATCCTGGCCTATCGACACAGAAAAAGCTTCTCGCCAGCGGGCCAACAAGTCGGCAGCCCTAGGTTCATCTGTACACATAGTCATTCGGCCACGGGAGAATGTCAATTTGAGTTTAGACAATCATGAGGTTGGTGACTGGCGTGAGGTATTGGCTGAGTTACCTATTCGCATTCATGAGTGGATGCCCCGATTAGGAAGGGAAGATGTTGTTGGTGCGGATGCGATCTTTGCTTGTCTTGGACCAGCGTTGCAGATATATTCACAATACCAGCGCGTAGAAAAGGCGAATGGGGAACAAGTATTTCTCGGTGAATTTCTGGAACATGTATGGGCTGCAATCTCTCGGGAGGCGTTGGCAATGATTTTCCAAGGCGCTGATGCCACCGGTTTTGAGGAGGATGCTCGTCTCACAGCTATGTGGCTCTGGACCTTGAAAACAGGCGAGGGCAATGGATCGTCTCCCGAAGAAGCTGAAAGCGATGAATCGGCTGAAGGCACGACAAGCAGAACAATGCCGCTCACAGGTTTTAACCTTGAGTATGACGCTGCCCGGAAAATTGCCCAGGGACTTGGGGCGCATCTGGAAAACCTGAGCCATCTTGTCGCAATTCAGGGTGAGACTGCTGTTTTGTTGCCCGTTGTAGCCCGAAGCCACTATCTCTTTGGCAAGGATTCAAATGATGCGCCCAAGACAAAAGCTAAGAAGAAATCTCAGCAAATGGCCTTTGACTTTGTGGGTGATCTCCGACAAATTGAGAAAGAGACTGGGGATTGGGCAGGAGAGCTCAAAGGTAAACCGGGGCAAACGGTACTTGATCAGGTTCATCAGAGTATGATTCTCTTTGCAGCAGGCAGGACAGAGGCGTTGAAACGCTTCATGGTTGAGGAAGGCATAGGGCGTAATCCTCTTTTCTGGCGGCTGTCACAGGCGCTCTCGGCTCTTTACCCATCTAACACGGATGAAAAACGCTGGGTAGACGGTGTCCTGGCAAGAAAGAAAGGATTAGGGTTCTAAGGAAGGTTCCATGGTAGAGAAGCGATACAGGGTTTTCATAAGTTCCGTTCAAAAAGAGTTAGAGACAGAACGTATAGCCGTTGCTGGTGGGGTATCGATTGACAACCAATTAGGTAGGTACTGTGAAATAATTCTATTCGAGAAGGAACCCCTTTCGGGCCGAAAGGTTGCAAAACCCTATCTCGAATGTCTTGGAACATGCGACATCTACATTCTGATTCTTGACCGAGAATACGGGAAGCCTTTGGGGATTATCTCTGCAACACATGAAGAATACCGATATGCACAAAGCCGCGCTATGCCCATGATGATTCTTGTGCGAGGAGATTACGATAGCGATCGCAAACGAGAGACGCAAGATTTTTTTGCAGAGATAAAGAGAGACGGGCATGTTTACCGCAGATTTCACGACAGACTTGATCTCCTGCCCGAGATCAAACGTGGATTACACCGCATACTTCGTGAGTCATTTGGAATGCCTATCGAAGATTCGCTGGAAACAACAATTGAAGCGGGTAGGGCGTCTATGTTTGAGCAGCAAATCCTTAGCATACCAGAAGACGATCTTGACCTTGATCTTGCAATGGCATGGCTGAAAGCAACTGACTATTCATTTGATGTGGAGAAACCGGATAAGCGTGCTGTCCTTAATGCGCTCCGCGAAAGAGGATTGGTTCTAAAAACTGGCAAGGGATTTAATTATACAGCTGTTGCCTCAGGCTTGCTATTCCTCGGGAAGAATCCAAGCACGCGTTTTCCTCAGTGCCGAATCCTTATGGATGCATACAGCGGAGTTGAGCCAGACCCAAATCCGCGAGACCAGCTTACTCTATCAGGTCCTGCGCCGCACATAGTAGAGCGGGCCGTAGACTTTGTTGCGGCAAATACGCGGCACCCAATTAGAGTCGCAGGAATAAACCGTATCAAACTTGATGAGTACCCGAGTGAAGTTATTCGGGAGGCTATAGTTAATGCCATAGCGCATAGAGACTATGAAGATGCCTCGCGTACCATCTATCTGAAAGTTTTCTTTGATCGGGCCGAGGTGCTTAGTCCCGGTAACTTGCTTCCACCATTAACGATCGCCAAATTGAACCGGGGCAACTATGAGCCTTGTTCCCGCAATCCCATGCTTGCCCAGTACCTCACCCACATGAGCCTTATGGAACAGAGAGGTAGCGGTATTCGTCGTATGCAATCAATAATGGTTGATCACGGGTTAGAACCGCCAGAGTATTCATTCAAAGACGGCTATTTCAGAGTTTTACTGAAAGGGCCGGCGGACAAAGTAGACAGGCTGAAGGTGCCTTCAAGCGTGGGAATCTCCGCTGCGATTGAAGAGCGTCTTACCGAGAGACAAAGGAAGATGGCTGAGTTGCTGGCTAGCGGCGAGGTTCTCACGAGTGGATATTGTCAGAAGGAGTTCGGCATTTCCGGTGTAACAGTAGTTCAAGACCTAGCAATCTTGGTGGATTTGGGAATTGCAGAGCGTATTGGTAGAGGGCGTGGAACGAGGTATATTTTTCGCGGGGCAATTGTTAAGGAATCATGAACCTATTTTTAGAAATTATAAAGCAAAACCTATGCAGGATTTTGTCTGAAATCGTTAACCAATCATTAACCCGAATACGAAAATCGTTAAGTTCATTCAGCTGGACTTGTAATCTATCGATAATCTATCGATGGTGTAATCGAATTTATCGATGGCGTGAAACTCAGCTTTTCAAGGAGAGCGTAATATGGCAAACCTAAAGCCATGGTTTAAGGTAGTAAGCCCTAGAGAGGATTTGCGAGAAGGCAGACCACTGGATGCGTCGGAGTTTGCTGTGCATCTCGATCAGGTGCGCGATGGTAGGGCACATGTTGATTACCAGAAGGCGGAAAGGTTCTTTGAGCGGACATTTCTTACCAAAAACCTCCGCGATCTTGCGTCAGAGGTAGTGCGACGTCTTTCAGGTGAAAAGACAGAAACCTCGGCAGTCTTCAATATGGCAACCCAGTTTGGTGGAGGAAAGACCCATGCCCTGACACTCCTTTATCATCTCGTGAGCAACGGACCGGGAGCCAGAACGTATCAGGGAGTCAGCCGAATCGTAGAACAGGCCCAGGTGCAAGATGTGCCTCAAGCCGCTGTTGCCGTATTTGTGGGCACCGAGTTTGATTCCATCCAGGGGCGCGGCGGGGATGATGGTACGCCCCTCAGAAAGACTCCGTGGGCTGAAATTGCCTTTCAGTTGTCCGGAGAATACGGGTTTAACGTTGTTGCTGAACATGAAAAAGAAGGGGTTGCACCGGCAGGAGAGGTGATCCGTAAATTCCTTCCGAATAATCGCCCCTCGATCATCCTTGTGGACGAACTCCTTAATTACATCAGCCGCAATCGTAAGAGTGGGTTATCCGCTCAACTCTACAGCTTCATTCAGAACCTCTCTGAAGAGGCAAGGGGAAATGACCGAGTGGTATTAGTTGCCTCAATACCGGCATCAGAACTGGAGATGAGTGCAGAGGATCAAGCAGATTATTCGCGTTTCAAGAAGTTGTTGGACCGCCTTGGTAAAGCCGTCATAATGGCTGCAGAATCAGAGACATCTGAGATTATTCGACGTCGTCTCTTTGAGTGGGATTCGAGGGCTGTATCGCAGGATGGGCGGATGCTTATGCCTCAGGATGCCATTGTAACGTGTCGGGAGTATGCTGACTGGGTAGCCGAACACAAGCATCTGATACCAGGTTGGTTTCAGGATAACGCACGGGAGGCCTTTGAATCAGCCTATCCCTTTCATCCCATGGTGCTATCCGTTTTTGAACGTAAATGGCAGGAACTACCACGATTTCAGCAGACAAGGGGCGTTCTGAGGCTTCTTGCTTTGTGGGTTTCCCATGCATATCAGCAGGGCTTCAAGGGGGCACAGAGGGACCCGTTGATAGGTCTTGGTACTGCCCCACTGGAGGACTCTCAATTCCGTTCGGCGGTATTTGAGCAACTGGGTGAATCCAAACTTGAGGGCGCCCTGACAACGGATATTACAGGCAAGAAGGATTCCCATGCCATCCGCCTCGATCACGAGGCAGAAGAGACGTTGAAGAAAGCCCGAATACACAAGAAGGTAGCCACTGTGATCTTCTTCGAGTCCAACGGAGGACAGACCAGAAATACGGCAACGGTTCCAGAGATCCGTCTTGGTGTTGCAGAACCCAACCTTGACGTAGGCAATGTGGAAACCGCTCTGGAGGCCTTGACAGATTCCTGCTATTATCTAAATGTTGAGCGGAACCAGTACAAATTCAGCCTGAAAGAGAACCTCAATAAGCGATTTTCAGACCGACGCGCCAGTGTCAAGAAAGAGGATGTTGAGAAATTAGTGCTGGAGGAAATCCAGAAGGTTTTTCCGCCTACGGAAGGCATTGAGCGTGTCTTCTTCCCGGAGAAGAGCAATCAGATTTCTGACCGGCCAGCCGTTACCCTGATTGTTGTCGGGCCAGAGCAGTCAATTCAGGATGACTCTGCTATTAGCAAGAAGATCGATTCTATGACCAAGGAATATGGCAACTCGGCCCGCACCTATAAGAGCGCATTGATCTGGATAGCGCCAGAATCAGCCGCCTCCATGCGAGAGGAGGCACGTAAGCTCATGGCGTGGACTGACATCGAAGGCGAGGGATTGAAGCTCGACGATGCCCAGGAGAAGCAATTAACTGAAAACATAAAAAAGGCCAAGCGGGACCTCCGCGAGAGTGTGTGGCGGGCCTATAACAAAGTCATGTTCCTGGGGCGTGACAACGCGATACGCACGATTGACCTTGGGTTAGTCACGTCAAGTGCGGCGGAAAATATGTGCCGCTTTGTCCTGAACCATCTTCGCCAGATTGATGAAATCGTAAAAGATGTGAGTCCTCGCTCTCTTATAAAAAACTGGCCACCTGCTTTCACTGAATGGGCGACAAGAAGTGTTCGTGATGCATTCTATGCCTCACCGCAATTTCCGCGTCTTCTCAATCCTGATGCTATTAAAGATGCCATTGTGCGGGGAGTGGCTGAAGGCCTTATGGCATATGTGGGCAAGTCCCCCAAAAGTGGATATGAGCCATTTTACTACAAAAAACCTTTAAGCGCGACAGAAGTGGAGATTTCCGATGATATGTTTTTAATCAAGGCCGAGGAGGCCGAGAAACACATCAAGCCACCTGAACTTACCCGCATTATCATCTCACCATCTACGGCCTATATGCAACCTGGTAAGAAACAGACATTCACCGCCAAAGGCCTGGATCAGTTTGGCCGTGATATTGACCTTGGCGAGATGGAGTGGTCTTCGACAGGTGGTGTTCTCGAAAAGAATGGCGTCTACACAGCTGGTATGGATGAAGGAAGCTTCATGGTCACTGCACGTTCAGGAAGGTTGACTGGTGAAGCCATAGTCGCTGTGAGTAAGGAACCGGACAAACCGGTAAAGCCTCCAGAACCAGCAAAGGCAAACCAGATAAGCTGGTCTGGCGAGATACCTCCTCAGAAGTGGATGAACTTCTATACCAAGGTGTTGACTCGTTTCGTGAAAGACGGAGGCTTAAAGATTACTGTTTTGTTCGGTACGGATTCAGGTGCCGGTGTTTCTCCACAACAAGTCGAAGAAACCAAAGCTGCTCTTAGGGAACTTGGACTGGATGATGACATCAAAACAAAATAGACCTCAAATAACACGATGGTAAATAAGTTGAACAAGCTATCGATAAAACCTTTACTATTCTAAGTGCAACGCTTGGTTTACGCAAATCTACACATAAGGTTTACAGGAGGGCATCGATAGCATCTTTTATAGCCTACCGCTCTTTCAGCCTGTCCACCGCCCTGATCACCCTCACCGCCTTCTCCTCCCCGATCTCCGCACCCCTTACCGCCTCCGGTATGCCTTCGGGCGTTATGGCCATCACGTTTTTCAGGCCTTTTACACTTAACCGCGCCCTCGGGTGGGTGAACACCACAATGCCCTTTATCCATATATTTTCAATGCCTTCAGATTTAAGGTAGCTTTTGAGCCACATGATGTTCCTCGTCAGCTGGCCTGATGGGTTGCCTATGCCGCCGGTATAAGCCAGGCCGCCCCCGCTGATTTTGACCTTTTTCCACCCGCTCTCGTTGTAGTTGATGTAGCCGGAATGATTCTTTACCTCAAAGGCATAGACACCGCCGGGACATACAAGAAGGTAATCTATGTCGCCGTAGTTTGTTGCTATCCCCTGGTACAGGGCATAGTCGTTTTCGCTGCCGATGGCTTTAGAGAGGCTTTCGTGGAAATAATCTTCGCCCTTTATTCCGGCCTGCATCGAGCGCCACCTGTGGAACTCCTCATTGCCGAAATAAAAGAATATTATTGGCATTATGAACCCCACAAACATTCCCACCAAGCCCAGGATCATGATCGTTAACGGAACGGCTACTATGCCCAGGGAATAAAACAGCATCATCAGGTTTCTGTGCCTGTCCGATTCTCTTATCATATATAATGACATTTGGATTCTGTTCATATCTGTCCTCCTTTCTGCTGTAGAAAAATTTATCGGTTTAGACAAAATATGTCCAGTTATACGATAATTTCTCATTTTTGCGATGTTTTTAGCCGACATATATATGCAGTGTTCTGTATCTTGAGCACAAACAGCAGCCGTTTTGTGCCGGTATGCGCATAAAAAACATCGCTTTTTTTGCATAAGTTCCGGCTTTCTTGACTTGCTTCCCCGTTGTCGTGTTTCTATTACACTTAAGGGAGGTACTGATTATGATTAAGCTCACAAAAGAATCATTCAAGAAACAGAACATGGTTGTGTGCATGGGGGACTACGATGCATACAGAAGAAGGTCCATAATGTTCTACTGCTTTTTGTTCGGAGGGACCGCCGCATCATACGGCGTTATGTTTGCCGCCATGATGCTTTTCTACAAGACTGACGTTGCCTTCATCGTAGCCCACGTTACGGCTATGGCGGTTTTTAACGCCTCGCTTATCTCGTGGGTGGCGCTCGACCTTCTAAGGCCCGTCCCCGTGCCGCATGGAAAGGGGGTGATGCCCAAGATCATGTCGATACTGTGCCTTTTCTGCGCGGCGTGGGTTGTTGTTTTGGTCTTGCACATATACAGCGTTAATTATTATTTGACCAGCAGGGTGTTGTTTACAACGATATTTGCATTTATTCTGTACGGCCTTGTAGCACTGTTTGCAGAAAGGTGCGAGAAAGTGAGGGAGGATGCATATCCATCATATGCTGGAGACGACGATTATGATCTGAACACAGACCTTGTAACAAATCCTGCCTTCAAAGATTATGAATGCAACATATGGCACGAGGAGGACGAGTAAAAGTGCCGGGGGAATTTCTCCCCCGGCGTTCCTGTTTATCCTATGAGCCTTAAAAGCCTTGTCTCTATCGACTGTCTGACCGGCTCTGCCAGCATATTGTTCTTCATCTCGGATTTGAGCTCTTTAAGCTTGATCGCCTTCAACGTGTTCAGGCTGTCGGTCGAGATGATGGCGTCGGGGTTGGTGAATACGATGAGCCCGTTGACCCATGCCTTTATGTTGTATCTTGCAAGGTACCCTTTAAGCCACTTGATGTTGCCTATCAGCTGGAAGGAGGGGTTTTTAAGGCTTCCGGTGTGGAAGCTGCCGTTTCTGCTTCTTTTTACCTGCTTCCACGAGCTGTCCGCATAGGTTATCGCCCCTTTGTGGTTTTTTGCCTCTATTGCGTATAATCCGTCAGGCCCTATTATTATGCAGTCGATGTCCCCTTTTTCAGCCGGCACGTTATAAAGGACAGTGTGCTCGTCCGTTAATATCTCTCTGAGATGTTCCCTTAATGCGTTCTCTCCTTTTAACCCTATCTCGAATATGGATTTTTTCTTAAGATGGTTGTTTGCCATTGCAGCGCCTGCCATGATGGGCACAATGCCCGTTATGGGGTCGGCAAGTAACGCTCCTGCGGCAGCTGCGGCTGCAGCGCCCAGCCCTATCAGCCCTATCATCCTGTTGTGCTTTGCAACCGTGTCCTTTAAGTGGTTAGACATATATATCTCTTTCATGGAATCTCCTTTTTATTGTCATTGATGTGTAGTTAGTTATCACTACAAGAGATATATTATCCTTTAAAGAAATTAGTGTCAAACTTTACAGACATATATTGATAACTATTTTCTTTAGGTGATATATTTACGATACAAGGAGTCAAAAAACATGCTCATATTCAACATCAAGGGCCTCATTGAGAGAAAAAGCGCAGTTGAGAGAAGGAAGATCACCTACAAGGTAATAGAGCAGGAGACCGGGATAAAGGTGCTTACCTTATCACGCATTGCAACCAACCACAACTACAACATATCGAGGAAGGACATAGAGAATCTGCTTCTGTACTTCAACTGCAGGCCTGATGACCTGATGACGCTGATACCGGAATAGGGGAGAAAAGAGTTACAGATGTTTGCCTGGTATCAGAGGCAGTGGGCCTGATTGTTACGGGGTGAAATGCAGCTGGCGGCACGGGGATTGGTTGGCAGCAGCGTGGGGAAGGACTGCTTCCTGTAATCGCGCGTCTGGCCATATCCTTTGCAATGCAAGATTTTATGCGGTAATTCATAATACTGTAGCAAGAAAGTATTACCTCTTTTAAATGTTGACATAAAGTAACATATGAGTTACCATAATAACAATGACTGAATACATTATCAAGGAATACCTTAGAGAAGAATTATCACCCTTTGGAGAATGGTTCAACAATCTGGACTCTGTGGCTGCAAGCAAAGTTACAACAGCGCTCTATAGATTAAAATATGGCAACTTCTCTAACGTTCAATCTGTCGGCGGCGGTGTATCTGAATATAAAATAGATTTTGGCCCCGGTTACAGAATTTATTTTGGTCAGGATGAAAACATTTTGATAATTTTATTGATTGCTGGAACAAAAAAGACACAAAGTAAGGATATAGAAAAAGCAAAAATGTTCTGGCAGGAATATAAGGCCAGAAAGAAAGGAGGTTGATTATGGCACTAACCCGTGATTTTAAAAACACCATAATGGAGCGTGCTGCACATGACATACAATACCGTAAGGGATTGCTAACGGAAGCTGTAAACGAGATTCTCGAAGGTAATCTGGATGGAGGCAAGGCAATGCTTCGTGATTATATCAATGCAACGATTACTTTTCCGGCTCTTGCCCAGAGGCTTAACAAATCCAGCAAAAGCATCCACCGGATGCTGGGGCCGACTGGAAACCCCCGTATGGATAGCATTATAGGCATTCTTAAAGTATTACAGGATCAGGAGCAGATAAGGCTGCGAGCAAAGTGCTGACCTTGATTGTTATCACCTGAAACGTACAAGTACCTATCCGTTTGTTTTTATCCTTTGTAGAACAAGTTGCCTTCCTGTAATGAACAAGGTCGGTTCTTTGATGATAGTAACTACTGTAATGAACAAGGTCGGTTCTTTGATGATAGTAACTACTTTATATGGCAATCCTGCATACCCTCATTTTTATTGACAATATTTTAATTATGTCTCAAAATATCATCTCTGCTTTCAGTACAAGAGAAAGGGGATCAAGGTCTGTGACTAAAAGTTAAACCTGCCTTGATATTATTAATTCAATATGCCTAATAACAGTGGTTGCATGTCACTTATTACATTTCTCCTTTTTATCTTTATTCTGATTGCTTTAATTAGAAACACCGAATACTTTGGCCTTATTGTAACTGCATTGCTAGTAGTATCACCGCTAGTTATCTATGTAGCTCTTAAAATAATAAAGATATTTGAAGACCGAGAGAATGAACGAAGGAAAAATGAGTATTCAGACAAATTACAGCGCCTAATTAACCTGCCGAATGTAAATTGTTTCAAGGTTGATAAAATATCCGCATTAGACGACCCATACACAATCAAAATAATAAAAAAATTCAATGACTATATCTTGTACTCTGATTACGAAGATTGGTCGAGCCAAAACGCCAAATTAAAGCAAGATGATGATGTTTGTTTAATAAAGAGTGAACTGGACCTCGATATTATTCTCTTTAGAGAGGAACAATTAATTCCGGATGAATTGATTTATAGAATCAAATTAGAATACATGTATAAACATGTAAACAAAATAAAGTGGAACGATTGTTTTTATGCAAAAGAATATCCCTTCAGGGATACCATAATAAAAGGTGGGAGCAACCCATTGCCACCTGACTGGGAAGTTATTAGAAAAAGTGTTTACACTCGTGATTTATACACATGCGTGCTTTGCGGTCTAGATTCGGTACCACTACAAGCCCACCATGTCTTGTATAGGCATCACGGCGGATCGCACGATATAAACAATCTAATAACCCTTTGTCGGGATTGCCATGGAACATTGCCTATGCACGAGAATTATGCACATGCTTATTTAAATATCAAGGTGCAAAACAGAAAGATAATTGAGCATATATATAAATTAAGACCGGAACTTGTCAAAAATGTAATACTTTATGGAAATCCTCTATTAAAATTTATAGATAGGAAACACATTCAACTTTTCGAAAATCATTTGTTTAGCTTCTTGAACTTGACAGAAAAATCTTAGCGGTAGACTTCTTCCTCTAATTATTAACTTCAATAATGTTTGCTAATGCATTAGTAGTAGGTGGAGACGCTATCATTTCATGCCATTAAACTTTCCATAAAGATTCCGGCTGCTCTCCCTGATTCCGGCAAAAAAGAATAATTTCGCTGGAACAATAAGGATATAGACGTATCAGAAAAACTGCTTGACAGTGTGTCCGCTCTGTTTCCTCGGTATAGTTTTGTAAGGCGCCATTGTTGAGGAAAAGGATTTTCTGAACACAGTTACCCCTTATAATGTGTGCCGGTGTTACAGCAGATAAGGCATTTCTTTCTTGTATCAAGAATCATCGCGGTAACGATTACCGGTACAAACATACGTGCTTTGCAGAGCAGGCATCACCTCGTTGCAAGGCAACCCTGTATCGGTTTCGGATGAATATTTATATGTTACGCCTTGTAACAAAGTTTTTTACAAAGAAATAATTTTTGCTGTCTTTGAAGTGGTATTTTTTGCAGAGTCTTATCAAGTCGCTTTGGGCTTGTGATATCAAATATTGCTTGCAGACGATATCTGATTGTGCTATCATTCTATATGAAGGCAAAACACCGGCGCATTCTTGAAGCAATCTTTGCTGTTCCCACACGGGGCGGTATTGTATTTTCCGACATTGAAGCCCTGATATTAGCTCTTGGCGGGGATGTCCGGGAAGGTTCGGGTTCTCGCATTGTCTTTGAGTTGAAGGGAAGCCGACAGTACCTTCATCGACCCCACCCTGGCAAGGAAGCAAAAAAGTATCAGGTCGAAGAACTGCGCGAGTGGTTGATACAATTGGAGGTGACACCATGAAAAATGTAATGACCTATAAGGGGTATATGGCCCGGATCGAATTTGATCAAAGAGATAATATTTTTACCGGCAAGATTATAGGAATTGCGGATAGCATCACATTCCATGGAGAAACTGTAAAAGAACTCCAGGCAGATTTCCAGGCCGCTATTGATCATTATATAGAAGATTGTGCTGCTACAGGCCGCAGGCCATTGAAGGCAGCTTCCGGTAAGCTGATGCTCCGTGTTTTGTAAATTCCGGTCAACCTCGAACATCAATTCCGAAAAAGGTCGAACACCTGTTCCGGTGATATCCGAACACCAATTCCGGTTTTAATCGAACACTTTTTGTGTTTTACCGGAATATCTGTTTATGAAAAACAGATCATGATTCTTCTCCCTGCCTGACATGATACACTGCCTCTAAAAAATACCGGAGGGTGTGTAGGTGAAAAAGAAAGGGAGGAAGACATCAATGAAAAAACTGAAAGAAATTGCCCGGCTGCTTTTTGAATGCAATCTTGGTATTCGTCCCATTGCCAGGGCATGCAATATATCCGCTTCAACGGCTTCAACCTATGTTGAGAAGTTTAAAGAGCTCGGCGCCACTTATAAAGAAATCTGCGAGATAGATGAAGACAGCCTGTCAGATCTCGTATCACCTAAGGCTGAAAGGACATCAATAAAAGTACTGCCTGATTTTGTGCATATCGCCGGAGAACTTAAGAAAAAAGGCGTAACCCTTCAATTGCTTCATGAGGAATACAAAAGGGATAATCCCGACGGATATGAAAAAAGCCAGTTTTACCAACTGTATCATGACTGGAAGAAAAAGGCGGACCCTGTTATGCACATTACCCATAAAGCAGGAGAAAAGATGTTCGTCGACTTCTCAGGGGATAGGCCTCATTATCAGGATCCGGCAACAGGAGAAATGATCGGGATTGAACTATTCGTCTCCGTATTAGGGGCAAGCTCATATATATTTGCATATGCCGTGCCCGGTCAGACTACCGAGAGCTTTATAGAATGTAATATAAAAGCCCTGGAATATTATGGTGGTTGTCCTGAATGCCTGGTCCCTGACAATCTTAAAGCCGGTGTAACCCATGCGTGCTACTATGATCCTGAGATCAACAAAACCCTTGCCGCCATGGCGCAGCATTATAACATCGCCGTCATCCCCACAAGAATTGCAAAACCGAAGGACAAGGCCAAAGTGGAAAATGCAGTACTTCAGGCACAAAGAAGAATCCTTGCGGCACTCCGGAACAGAACCTTTTTCAGTCTTATAGAATTGAATGAAGCCATATTGGAAGAAACCGAAAAGCTGAATAGAAGACCGATGGCAGTGATAAACAAATCCCGTTACGATCTTTTTATTGAAATAGAAAAGCCTGCCTTAAAACCTCTTCCGTCGGACAAGTTTATTATTGCCTCATGGACAAAGGCTAAAGTCCATATTGATTACCACGTAAAGGTAGAAAAAACATATTACAGCGTTCCCTATACCTTAATAGGAGAAACCCTGGATATTATGCATACCGGCAACATTGTAGAGATGTACCACAAAGGAAAAAGGGTTGCTTCTCATATAAAAATGAATAAACCGGGGGCATTTGTTACAGAGAACCTTCATATGCCCTCGGAACACAGACAATATCTGGAGTGGACCCCTGCAAGGATAAAACTGTGGGGACAGAAGATAGGGCCACATACAAAAACCCTCCTTGAAGAAATCATGGAACACAGAACCCATCCTGAACAAGGTTTTCGAAGCTGCCTCGGCATTATAAGACTATCAAAGGCATATTCTCCTGAACGGGTAGAAAACGCATGTAAAAGGGCGCTGGAAATAGAGGCATATAATTACAAAAGCGTAAAGTCCCTCCTTCAGATGGGACTGGAAGGTACAGCAACGGATGTTGAAAACAAAAAGATTATCCCCCTTCATAACAACATAAGAGGCAATGGGTACTACCGGGAGGCGACCCATGATTGAGGCGACTATAGAAAAGCTCATTGCAATGAAGTTATCGGGTATGGCGGAAGGACTGCAGGAACAATTGAATAATAATGCATACAAGGACCTCGGTTTTGAAGAACGCTTGGGTATCCTTGTTGATAAAGAGAAACTATCAAGAGAAAACCGTCAGCTTAAAATACTTCTTTCCTATGCCCATCTAAGGCATCACAATGCCTGTTTTGAGGATATAGACTTCAGAACCAGGAGGGGATTATCAAAAGACGTAATCCTTAAATTATCTCAAAATGAATGGATACGCTCCAATCAGAATATCATAATCGTCGGGCCTACCGGATCAGGCAAAACTTATATTGCCTGCGCCCTGGGAAACAGCGCTGTCAGGCAGGGCATACGCACCACTTATGTAAGACTGCCAAGGTTGGCTCAGGAACTGAAAATAGCAAAAGCTGACGGAAGCTTTGTAAAGTTCCTGTCCAGGCTCCAGCGGATAAGGCTGCTTATCATCGATGACTGGGGGATAAACCCCTTTACTGATGATGAAAGAAGAAACTTCCTTGAAATCATGGAGGACAGACACAATGTAAGGTCAACCATCATTGCGAGTCAGTTCCCTATAGATACATGGCATGACATCATAGGAGAACCTACCCTTGCAGATGCCATATGCGACAGGATAGTCCATAATGCCCATAAGATCATATTGAAAGGAGAAGAATCTATGAGAAAAATATATTCAACCTTGACATAGGTCGAACACTTTTATAAAGTAGAAACGGCAGGGGAAGGATCATAAAAAAGCCGTTCGGATAAAATCGGAATTGGTGTTCGAATAAATCGGAATAGACATGTTTCTCCCGAGGTTCATGCCAGAGCTATTTCCACAGCAAAAACCGTAGGGAAAAGCCTTAATCAATGGGCAGAAGATGTCTTGGGTAAAGCCGCCCATGTTTGAAAAAGAGTGGTAGATTGTTGTGGAGAATTTATTTTTGTCATTATCTTATACCCTATAAATATATCAATCCTTACAAATCTGCACATCAAACCCCTACCTGGATTTATTGATAACCGAACGAAATGTACAAAGCCTTGACAGCATGTTTGCTGCCCCTGCAGGATACGGTTGACTTCCTGAAAGCGTGCATAAGGTAATTTTTATTACAGTGCAAAGTTTAAGTGGAAAGCAATAAATGTATAATGATTTCTTCACTTAAATTATAAATGTAGTTGTTAGAAAATCAATTCTATGGGCTGGGCCGCAAATCAAAGTGAGAAAGAACCAAAGTTCGTGATTCCTGCGGTGACCACAATATATTATTGTTCAATATTATATAAGTAAACACAATTTCAAAATTAATTTCTTATAAATAATTATGCATCTTTTTTGGTTTCTATTATCTGTAACCTATCCTTCAACTGTTTTAGGTGGCGCTTGATACTCAGCTTAGGGTTCAACTGCAGTGCAGTCTCATACAATTTCACTGCCTCGTCAAACCTTTCTGTTTTTTCATTAATCTGCCCCATCATCGCATAAGCTTCCCCCTGCGTATATGTGCTAACCCCTTTCTTCAATGCCTTATCGAGAAGCTCAAGACATTTTATTTCCTCTTTTTTAGTCAGTTCGTGCTCCATTTCGTGTTTAACAAGGGTAATTAGATAATATCCGTTGGCATTTTCAATATTTTCTTTTTGCAATGCATCGATGTCAAAGAGTTCGCCATTAAAGTTGAACCTGAAAGTCTTCTCACAATAGTTGGTCACTTTTATGACACGTTCATTCTCGTCTATCTCAATTCTATTCACATGAAGACCCGCCGGGTTAAATTGTGATATTTGTTTACAAAGGTTGAGATCGAACAAAACTATAGTTTCTGAATCGGCAGTATTTGAATCATCAAGTTCAAGCGAGCAAGCGGCATAACCGCCCTCAGGAGAAATGCATGCACTTCCTATATTTGCGGTACAAGTACGACGTATCAAGGGTTGGCCAGATTTTCCAATTACCCAAAATATGCCGCCCTTGAAGCGGTTTCGTATGCTGACCCCATAGTTGTCCTTCGGGTACCAGTACCATATATATCTTCTAGATTTATTGTCGGTTAGGATAAACGTTCCATTATTGGCAACAGCCCCACAATTTGGTTGCGCCATATGCCCCATCACTTTGATTATGTCGTTTTCGATTAAGAGCCACCAACCTTCTGAATACATAAGGCAGTATCGTCCATCCGCTGATTTTGATATTGAACCATATAGATTTAACAATTCAATTCTAGCATTACTGTCATTGTATTCTAAGATCTTGACCGTCATTCCTTTGGTAATACTAAGTTCCAATTTTGTTTTAATCTCATCTCCGAGTATACTATTATATGTTAACAAACACCCGCAGCCGGGAAACCAAGGAGGCACATCTTTGATCGAGATGTTTACCGCATTTTCTAAACGGTGCTCAGGCAATCTGCAATAGGAAGGGCACTCCCAGTCAATCTCGACGACAAAATTCAATTTATTCTCTTGTACGTATTGTATAGTTTTCCACGCCATAAACTTCTCACGTACAAATGCTTCAATTAGAGTTGCCACCCTGGCCGTATATTCCAACCATTCCTCGGGCAAGCCATCAAAAGGTTTCCGAAATTCTTTGATCCATGGTTCATTAATCTCTGGCAAAATTATTGATAGTTGCTCTTGGGTGGCATTGGTCAAAACTTTTGAAATGATATCTGCTTTGGATCGTCCCTTGCCAGTACCCAGTTGGTTACTAATCTCCCTAATCCTGCTAACGGTAAGATGTTCCAGAAAACCTGAAAAATCGTCTGGACTACCACGAACGATTAGCCCACGTGATTCGAGATAATCTGCTAAATCTGGAAATACGTACCATCTCAATGCATGCATCGCATGCAGTGCCTCATTGGCCTCGACTGGAAGATCATGACACTTCTCCCACAACTTATCGAGGTCAGGTGGTACACGTGGTGGGTTTAGCAGTAAGGCGTCTCTCCACTCACACGGCGCACAGTGTTCACAATCAAGAATAGAACGCCACGGCTCAAGCCAGATACTAACAGGATGACAGGCCAGCGCCATAAGAAGATATGAGGTTCCCCTGTGTCCACTAAATATTTTATCTTGTATGAGAGCTGTTCGAACTGCTTCCCAGCCATCATTGCCTGCCCCAAGCAGGTCATGCCCTTCCAGCGATTGCAGAAAGACGACATACTCTTCTTCAGCCTCGGCAACTATACTGAAATTTGGTATTTTATCCTTTCTCTCCTCGTCACTACACCAGCGACACCGTCCATCATCAAGCGCTGTTGTTGGCCTGCCACATTTGCTACATCGTTGCATACCAAATTTTACCATTGCGGTGTCAAATACAGTTACCAAATATGCTGCTTCGGGAACCTTTCTTAGCAGATACCACATTTCGTAAAGCAGATTGGCTATTTGAACCCCATCAGGAGCGAACCAAGCACGGAAATAGTGATCAAATGGCCGGGGGCCAGGTGCTGTTCCACACAATGGACATTCCACAGTAAAAAGAGTTAAGGATCCTTGAAATGTGTTCAGCCCAGTAGCAGCAACCACTGGGATTAGATCGTGGAGTTTCTTCAATGATTCGATGAAATCAGATTCCCACCACTTGACGTCTTTCATATAACTAAAAATCCCTTTAACAACCGATAACAGACGTTCTAAACGCTCGCTGGATGGAGGCCATTCAAAGTCTTTAATATTTCTTTCCCTTGGATGGGCTCCACAGATTACGCAGTTAAAATGGAATATAACCTTCATTGTTAATCCTCGCAAATATAATTAAAGTAAACGCTTTAATGAAATAAATCGTACAGAAAATCCACAGAAAAAACAAAACCCATGTTTATTTGTTTTACGTCTATAAAATTATTTTATCTCCTTTAAAACCTATAAAGAATAAATTGTTGGACTTTCACAAAAAAGCGATGTCTGAACCAATTCTAAAAGCCGTGCATGGTGAGTCAAAAAAATAACCTGTGTTTTCTGAGACAGGTTCGAAAGGACACGAAGCGCCGCCGATGCTCTGTCATCGTCGAACCTTATAAGTATGTCATCTACAATAAAAGGCATGGGTTCGTTAGCATCAAGATATTTTTCGAGGCTGGCAATCCTTAAGGCGAGGAAAAGTTGATCACGTGTGCCATCACTCATGCCCTGAACGCCAATTTTCTCTCCTGAATGGCGAATGCCTGCAATAACCGGTTCGTCCTTGTCATTAAACTCTGCTGCAAGTCCAGAGAACGATTTTAGTGTAAGATCAGAAAAGATCCGGCCTGCCCTCTGCAGAAGAGGATTCTGATTTTCACTTCGGTACCTCTCTATCTCCCGATTCAGCATAGAGGAACACATGCGGAGGCGCACATAGCGTTCAACGCAATTTCTTATAAATGATAATACCTGCTGCGCCTGGTCGGCCTTATCTGCAGCCTTTGCACTGCCGTCCATCTGAGACAGAATAGTCTGCATACCTCCTATGCGCTGGTCAATGTCAGACCTGGCGACTTCCATAACGGCAACTTGATTTTCAATTTCAGTGATTTTAACAGGAAGAGAATCAGCATCCACTCCTTTTGCTTCGTTAACCAATTCAGTTATGGACATACCTCCCCCGATTTTAAGGAGGCGGTTTTCCGCACCGCTTATCTTCTCCTGCAGCTGCTTTTTGTGTTCAGATTTTTTCTCAACCTCCTCAAGTCCATCGTACTCCCCACACCCTGTCTGATCGCAGAGCAATTGAAGCTGTTTTATTGCATGCCTTATTGTTTCCTCTGCATCATTTAAGATTTCTTCCTGTTCGATCAACCTTTTTTTCATATCGGCAAGCATAGCGGAGTCGGTTTTTGCCTTTCCCAAAGATATATTCAGCCGGGATACTACCTCCTCTACGGGCATATCTGAAAGCTCCGGCGATATTTTTTCAACGACTGTCTTTACATCTGCCCGAAAATCTTCTGCATCACGATTGATGCCATATATCCTACGCTCAAAGGATTTTCTATCATCCTTCTTTTTGAAAAGCTCATCGATCTTTGAAAGGACGGCATATACCTGTGGAGGGGATGTTTCAGGCTTAAGACCGAGGTCAACAATCTCATTCTGCCAGTCAGAGTTCCATCTCGTAAATTCTTCCTTGAGGTTATTATGGTTACGATCGAGCAGTTTTGCTTCATTCTCTAGTTTGTTCGCCTTCTTTTCAAGATCAATTTTTCTTCGGCTTATATCTTCGACATTATCTACAACCATCTGGCAGTAGTCAACAAGTGCATCAAATGTGGCATTTTCATCGGTCTCACGGCCAAGTTCTTTCAGGCATGCAATAAGCTCATTTTTGTGTTCATAAAGTTGTCTGGTTATTACATTGCAAGCCTGGCGCAGTTCTCGCACCTTGCATGTCTTCTGCAGGATAGCTGTATGCCTTGCTATCCACGATCTCATCTCTTTAGGCGTAAGAGGATTTATCCCCGCCGGTTTCCACTGCTCCGACCAATCGCTTACCAGAGCCGATAGACGGCTGCCTAATTGTTTTCTGATTTCTTCGCTATTAACAAGGTTTTGTTTAATCGCTGCCTGCCAAGCGGCAAGGCTTGCATATTGCGCCACCCTGTCCGCCTCTCTGCGAAGCCTGTCCGATACTTCGTCCGCATTTACTACGCTTTTTTCGTATGCCCTCGGAAGTTTGTCCTCTGAGTCAAAAGATGCTGCCTCTTCGTCTATTTCTTCGTGGCCTTTCCAAGAACGCAGCACAAGACTCCATCCAGCATCTCTTCTTGACCTTGCCTGAACAAGATCGTCTTCGGTGGGCACAGCGCCTTCAATTCGAAGGGTCTCCATTTTAAGCCCGACCGTTTCAAAGTCTGCATGCGCCTCTTTTTCCTTTTCGTCGAGTCCTGCAATCTTCGCCGCGATCTCCTGAAATTCTGCCTCAAACCTGTCAATGGTTTCCGGTGCTGGAATGGAGACTGATTCCAGTTCCTCTATGGTGCCGGTAAAGAGGGGAAGTCTGTCTACATCAAGTGCAACCTGTTTTTCCTCTGCTATAAGACTTCTTTTGGTTTCCTCAAGTGTAGCTGCCAAATCTCCCCGCTTCCTAGCGCGTGTTAAGGCAGACTTGAGCGCGCTGATATTTCCCGGAACATCAAGGGATTGGAGCTCTTTTTTTAAACCAGCAAGTTCTGTTTCTATTTTTATTATATCCAGATCTGACCTTTTCAGGGCGTCTAAAAGTGACTGATACCGGCCGCCAAGGTCCTGTATTTTAGCCTTTAATGAGGCATTTGGGCGGTCTTTCACGATTATACCGATTTCTGAAACCAGTATTTCAATGTCCTGATCCAACTGCTGGATATTACCTTTCAGCCTGCCAAGATCCTGAAGCCCTTTGCGGTAGCTTCCAAGCCGCTGGTGGAGTTCTTCTATGGTCTCGGCCTGATCGAGAAGATCCTGGGGAACTGTTATTAAATTCATATTATCCTTAAGCTTTGCAATGCCGGCGGTCGAGCGTTCTTCTGCATCATTGGCTATACGAAGATTTTCCGTATATTTCTTCCTTATTTTTCCGAAGTCTTCGTTGACCGTGACAACATCGCCAAGTTCCCCGAGTTCTGACGTTGCTTTTTCAATCAGTGCGATATCTGGCAATGCCTGCATCAAACGAGTCAGCCGGTTTTTTTCACGACTTGCAGCCCCGATCGTTTTTGACAGTTCATCTCTTTCGCCGGAAACCTTTTTCAGTTCCTCATTCAGTTCAAGCCATTTTCTGCCGGGAAGCGCTTCAGACTGAAGAAGTTTTTTGATATCCGCATATTCGTTTAAGGCCTTATTCAGCATTTGTTTCTGCCCTTTTGGGAGGAAGATTGCGTTGGCCTCATTTTCGAGTTCCAGCAGGATATTCTTTACATCTACACCTCCCATTCCTGCTGAAAACAGGCTTCTGCCGACATCACCTCCTTCATTAAGTATGCTCTGGCTGCCCGAAGACAGCGTATCATGGCTTATGCCAAAAAAAGCCTCAAACATCTCCTCGCTCACGCCCGAGAGGAGCTGTTTGATTACCGACTCATCAATGGGGTTTTCGTTAAGGTCAAGGAGCGTATTTTTGGTTCCCTTTCTTCGCATCAGGGCGATCCCGGAACCTTCGGAGTTGCGCAGACGCCCGGCCACACGCAATTTTGCGCTATCGTGCAGAAAGTTGTCTGAGGTGTGGTGAGGTATTCCGAAAAAGAGCGATTTAAGCGCCCTTAGCGCTGACGATTTGCCGGCCTCGTTTCGTCCATATATAACATGAAAATCCATATCCCGCGCGGGCAATACAACCTTGAAGCCTGTGAAAGGGCCAAATGAGCGGAACTCAAGTTCATCTATTCTCATCGTCCACCTCCGGAAGACAGTACCCTGCTAAACAGCATGTGTTTAACATCTTCCGTTGCTCGAATCAGTGTCTCTTTACGTTCAGGATGAACCGCTTCGGTGTCGCTCAGATACTCGTGGGGAAGCTTGCGGAAGAGATCTGCGAACTCGCCCGTTAGCTCCTGAAGCGCCTTTTCATCGTACTGCAGACTATTAATCGAGTTAAGAAGCCCCATAAGCGCGTCGCTGCCTGCCGGGGGCATTTGCGGGATTGATATCTCCCTGGTGTTAAAGCAGATCTTCTCAACCCAGATGTTTCCGTTTCCGGCATCGACTGCACATGCCCTGATCCCGCTTTTTACATATTCTTCTTGGGACAGTATCCTGCCATGCAGACTTGAAGAACCGGTCAGATTTATCCGGACAGCAGATGGCATGTTAACAGCCAAAGCTTCACGCTGAACTGCCCTTTCTGCAATATCAAAGATGTCGTCGATATGCTTTGCGCCACTTACATCAAGCTCAAGGGAAGACCACCGGAACACATCGAGGCTTTTAAACGCAATGTCTGTTATCTCCCCATCTTCCACAAGGACCAGCATGCAGCCTTTTGCTCCTGTTTCGCGGATATTTCTACCCTGGGTATTTCCGGAAAAGACGACCATAGGAAATTTGTTGATGATTTCTTTGTTATGAACATGACCAAGAGCCCAGTATTCATATCCGCGAGATATCAAATCATCAAGAGAGCATGGCGCATAAGGTTCGTGTCCTTCCCGTCCTTCCATGCATGTGTGGAGAATGCCTATATTCAGCAGTTCAGGAATGGCTTTCGGATAGGATGCAACGAGGTTATCGGTAATTGCACGGGTGCCGTATCCCTGACCGTGAATGGCAACGCCCTCGCTTTCAAGGATAAGGGTTTCTGGCTTATGTGTATTAAGCGCACTGACATTATCGGGCAAGCGCAGGTTTTTGGTTATCTGGCTTGCCGCATCGTGGTTGCCGGCAACGATGACGGCCTTAATATTATTCTCCCGCAACACCGCCATTTGAGACACAAAAAACAGTCCGGTGTTGTAGTCCTTCCAGTCCCCGTCGTACAGGTCGCCTGCAATCAGCACAAAATCGACACGCTCATGGACGGCAAGTTCAACAAGGTTCTGAAGGGCCCTGCGGGTCGCGCCCCGCGCTTCTTCAACCGGAGCGCCGTCATATTTTTCGAGCCCCAGCATGGGGCTGTCCAAGTGGATATCGGCAGCATGGATGAATTTCATTAGTAACCCCCCTCCTTTAACACTATTACCATTCTATTATAAAAAACATCTATCATAAAGACAAAATATTGAGAAGAATGAAACAAAAAAACCACAAATAAAATAAAAAGAGTTATGACTGCATCTGTAGAGTGTTTTCAATACCTTACAAAGTTTGTTTCTTATACCACATTTCCTGCTACCATTAATTTCTGTATAACTATCACATATGTAAAGGTAATATTTGTCCTATGAGAAGCAGCGAACTTTGTATTTCTTGAGTAGCCGAACCCTTATTTTTCAGTCTGTCCCCTGCATATTGGAGCCACTATAAGTTGATTGGGCCTTTATGGAGGATTTGACAGTAACAAGCATCTTGCTTTTTTCAAAATAAACATTAAATGCAAAAAGCACAAAAATGATGACTTTTCACTTGAAAATAAATCTTGCTTGTTAGAACCATATTTTGATTGAAATTGCAAAACGTTTATAAGATAATGAATTCTAAGGTGGGGTTGATGTTCAAGGAAGCAGAAATCTCAACAATTATAGTTTTAGAAAAGAAAACAGCAAAATCTTCTCACAGTATTCTTTCCTGGGAGCTCTGTCAATTTTTCTACAAAAAAGTATTTTCCCTTTTGCTAAGCAATATCAGTAAAAAACATACTACAATCTATTTTATGCAATATAGGGAATATTTTTGCCTGTTTTGCGGATATGCTTTAGTGTGCTGTCGGCAAAAAGAAAGTTGGTATATTAATTGTTGGGCGAGATGATACTGACGGAGAGACGATGAGATGATTGAGTCGATTTTAATCGCGGACACGGCCACCTATTCTGGTACTCCCGAGAGCCTTTGTGATTTAGCAACCTTCAATTTCATTTTTGGCGGCAACGCAACGGGCAAGACGACTGTCAGCCGAGTGATTGCCAACGAGGACAGCTTCCCAAGCTGTGTTGTGAGTTGGAAAGGCGGCACACGGCTCCAACCGATGGTCTATAATCGGGACTTCATCGAGACAAATTTCAATCAATCAAACGAGCTGAAGGGCGTGTTTACGCTTGGCGAAAAGAACGTAGAAACTATCAACAAGATTGCGGCAGCCAAGATTGAGCTTGATAGTATCACTAAGAAGATTGAGACGCTGACACGCACTCTACAAGGCGAAGATGGTACAGGAGGCAAGAAAGGGGAGTTGGCGGCTCTTGAAGCCGAAATAAGAAACAAATGTTGGGCGCAAAAACAGAAACATGATGCAAAACTTCAGGGCGCCTTCGAAGGGTTCCGAAACAGTGCCGAGAAATTCAAGGCGAAAGTTTTCCAGGAATGGGCTGCCAACTCGGCAACTGTTGAAACATTGACCGAGTTGGAAAAGAAGGCAGAATCGGTATTTGGCCAGACACCAACCACTGAGAAACTCACACCCGGCCTTGAGGCAGACGCCATGCTCGCCCATGAAGGCAACCCAATCCTTAAGAAACGTGTGATCGGGAAAGAAGATGTTGATATTGCGGCAATGATAAAGAAGCTTGGTAACAGCGATTGGGTTAGGGAAGGCCGTGGATTCTACGACGTGAATGATGGAGTGTGTCCGTTTTGTCAGCAGGCAACGGCCGAAGCGTTTGCACAGAGCCTGAACGAGTATTTTGATGAAGCCTTTGAGGCAGACAGCAAGGCAATTGACGATCTCGTTACCAACTACCGGACTGACTCGTCACGACTTCAGCAGCAGCTTTCGTCCATTATCATCGATCCCTCGAAGTTCATAGACATCGAGAAGCTCAGAATGGAAAAGGACTTATTGGATTCAACAGTTACGGTAAACATCCAGAAACTAACAGCGAAAAAGAAGGAGCCCAGTCAGGTTGCTGAACTGCAATCCCTGGGCAACGTTTTATCCACAATAAAAGGTCTGATTGACGCTTCAAATAGCCTTGTCGTCAAACACAACACGATGGTTGCAAACCTTTCCCGAGAGCGCCGCGACCTCACGGCGCAAGTGTGGAAGTATTTGCTGGAAGTAGAACTGAAGGTTGACTTGGACTCTTACAAAACAAAACGAGATGCCCTGAACAAAGCTGTTGATGGGGTAACCGAGCAGATCGCTCTGGCGACAAAAGAAAAGAATAAAACGGCTGCGGGAATTCGAGAGCTTGAGAAGCTAACAACGAGTATTCAACCAACGATTGACGGAATCAACGCGCTCTTGTCGTCCTTTGGTTTCCAAAGTTTTCTAATAGCAAAAGCTGACAATGGGAAATGTTACAAGCTGGTCCGCGCTGATGGTGCGGATGCAAAGGCAACACTAAGCGAAGGGGAGAAGAACTTTGTTACCTTTCTTTACTTTTACCACCTGTTAAAAGGGAGCGATTCAGACAGTGGAATGACTACAGATCGCGTTGTCGTCATTGACGATCCTGTTTCCAGCCTCGACAGTGACATCCTATTCATCGTTAGCAGCCTTATCAAAGGTCTGTTCGAGGAGGTTCGAGATGGGAAGGGCCACATAAAGCAGGTGTTCGTATTAACTCATAACGTGTACTTTCATAAAGAAGTCACGTTCAACCCGAAGCGCCGCGGCAAGACTATGACCGAGGAAACATTTTGGGTGGTGAGGAAATCTGGTTTGGTATCCAAGATAGAGAAACACGACTGCAATCCGATCAGAACCTCATACGACTTACTTTGGGGTGAGGTTAGGAAACCAGATCACTCTAACCTCACAATTCAGAACACTCTGAGGAGAATTCTGGAGAACTACTTCAAGATTCTTGGTGGAGTTGATCCTGACGCAATTTGCACATTATTTGACGGAAAGGAGAAGCTGATCTGCAAGTCGTTGTTTTCGTGGGTCAATGAAGGGTCACACTATGCTCACGATGATCTTTACATATCCGTAGATGACGCAGTGGTTGACGCCTACTTGCAGGTGTTCAAAGCGATCTTTGAGAAATCTGGCCATCTTGCCCACTACGAAATGATGATGGCCAGCACATAAAAACGCGGTATAGACCGTGTCCCAGAAAGGCCCAACAAGGCAATTCAGCCGACGCAAAAAACCGCGCGGCTGATTTGCGGCGTTAGCTCAAATGAAAGGAATATCTAAATTACATGAATTATGAGGAGACGATTATTCAGTATCTCATATCTATTGATAGTAGCTTAGATATGCTTTCAAGTCATGAAGAAGGACAGTTGTCTGGTCTGCCCAGTTGGGTTCTACAAAAGAGAAATATAGTTATTGGCGTCACTGAGGACAACGAAGGCATAGCTATAAAAATCGCGCCAGATGACAATCTTGAAGAAGATAGGATAGCTTTAAAGACAATCAGAACAATCAATGATGTTAGTGATATTATCGCCCCGATGAATTATGGTGGCAGGCTTCCAAATAAAGAACCAGATAATGGCTTCATAATGATGGCAGATATGTCAGTTGTTGAGACTGGCAATCCGCTTGCTGTACCGGTTTTAGATAACAGATTTTTGATCGGTTGGGGGAGGTCATCCGGCTTTTTTGAGAGCTTCGATATTGCAAAGGCCAAAACAGAAGCAATTAGCATTTGGAATAATGCTAAAGAAGGTCTTGGAAAAAACAAAAACTACGTGCAAGAAACCAGAAAAATATTTGAAAAGTTTCAAGCAATTATTAAAAGAAAGGCATTTCTTGAAAGGAGGATACATAGATTCGTAAATGAGCATAAGAACATATTTCTCCCAAGTCACAAGCGGTGCCTTTTTGAACATAAGCTTTATCTTGGCGAGGAGACAAGAAAAGCTGACTTTATCATAGAAAGAGAACAGGGACTCCCGTCTATATTTGTAGAATTGGAATCCCCTGTGCATAATGTGTTCACAAAAAATTATGACCTAACTGCACAAGCTAATCATGCTAGCCAACAAATATCAGAGTGGGTTAAATTTGTTGAAAACGATCCCATGCGCAATGCATCTGGGGAATATAATTTCATGACTGGTCCAAAGGAACGAATGGTCATAATAGGATTAGGGGTTGAGGACAAAGAGCGCCTAATAAATACGAAATACGGTGGCATAACGTTTTGGACCTATTCTATAATGTTGGAAGAAGCGAAAAGTCGTGTAAACAACATGCTTTCTTCACAATATAAATTGCTTGGCATTGCAGAGGTAAGGCCGTTTTAAAACAAGCTAACAAAAGCAATACAGCCGATCGCTGCGCTCCGGCTGATTTTTTCGTTAGATGAGAAAATATGATTGAACTATTCCATTTCCCCAAAACGTTTGACGGCTGGCCTGAAGGTATAAAAGAAGGCAAGTGCAGAGTGCTATTTCACAAGATAAGTGGTGATTCTCTGATTGTTCACTCATGGCAAGACGGTAGCTTTGACCTGAAAGATTTCCTTTATATTTATCTCGAAACTCCACCCACGGTCCCAAATGGGATATACCGCATCTTAACAATAATTTTTTTTGAAGATGGAAGCTCTCGTCATTTTCTGGTGGCCACAAACCCGTTTAATTACACCGCAAACGACGTCCTTCTTGATGAAGGGAGGATAACCGAAGCTCCCGCTGATTTGGTATTACAGGAGGAAACGGAATGGGAAAAGAGCGTTTCAATTGGAAATAAAGATGACCTAAACAATATAAAATACGCTGAGGCACATTTTGTCTGTTCAGACTGCCTGTTAACTGGCTGTGCCAGAATCGGACCCGCCGAACTCTACCCGCTGTCTTTGTCAGGTGTTATTGACCTATCATCAAGCATTAAAGAAGCGATGCTTTACCAAGGATTACGGCATGTGCCCTTTGATGACATCGCGAATGGAATATTCGCACAGAAAGATCGTCTATCACCCATTTTTTGTGTCAGTTTCAGGCGGATATACTGTGATGACAGAGAACTCATACTGCCGCTGCTTCCCTACATTAAGCGAGTTTTCGGCATACTGTCTATTACCAGAGGTGCCTACCCTAAGCTGTTAGGGGGAATATACTTGAAGCAAAAGGACGGCCTTAAAGATGTATATTATATGAATTTGAATAGCTATTACCGTGGAAATCTGGTTGGCGGTTCAGTCGCCAATGAGAACCCGAAAGTATGGAACTTACTATACGCCAACTCCGAGTCCTCAAAGTTCAAAACAGAAATTATGAGCAAGTTTAGCTCAGCTTGTGCCGAAGTCGACCTAGATATTTCTTATTTTCGTTTATGGTCAATAATTGAATCGATCTCGAACGTTAAGAGGGGCAAGAAGGACTTAAAAACCATCAAAGGTCTTATTGCAGAATTATATCTACCTCAAGACGTTGAGAAAATCGTTCGACTTGAACTAGGTGAGCAAAGGTTCTCATTTAATGATCTACTACAAATGTGGATTGACTGGCGTGATTGCACTGCTCATAATGGTGGCATCTACTCTTACTTTGACGGCCATAGAAAAATAAATAAGAACATAGTTGCTATGATAGAAGAAATGAAAAAAAATAATATACCTTTAGAATTTGGGGAGGACAGGAGTCTTATGGTGTTAAGAGATGTGTGTTCAAAACTGGTAGAGGCATATATTAATGACAAGGTTTAAGGCATCTAATCGCTGGAGCCAATCGGCAATAAATCCTGCCTCTGGCTTAGCTTTTGATGTTTTTTTCATATTATCTATTGCAGTACCCGTGTAACCAAAAACGTATACGGTATAGAAAAGAAATAAATGAAAGGAGCAAATCTCAATGACTGCCGATGATCTTCAACGTTTGGCCAGCATCCTTCGGTGGGTTGGTCTGGCCGTTACGGCAGTGGGTGTTGTCCTTACATTTGGTAGTCACTACATCGCTGATAAGTTGTTTGTCATTCAAAACATTGAAAAAAATCAAGCTCAAGATCGGCTCAAAGCTACCGAAACCGAACTCGAACAAACAAAGCTCAAGACCGCCGAACTTGCCAAGCGCCTTGCACCCAGAACTCTTACTATCAAGCAACGAGAACGATTCATTAAATTTCTCAGAAAAACCACCAAAGGTCCAGTTACCGTTGAACACTCCGGTCAAGCCGTGGAAACTATTAAATTCGCAGAAGAAATACGTTCGTTGCTTATGGATGCCGGTTTTACAATTTCTGCCTTCAATATGCCGCTTGGTTACATTTTCAAAGAAGCTCCAGAGCCGTGGTTTATCACCGTCATTGCTACCGCCGGGGCTTACCCTGCCTACACCGAACAGATTATTCTTGCGTTCAAAGAAATTGGTATTGCTGTCCTCCTTGGTAATGGTGCCGGCATCGCAAAAACTGACGAAGTTAAGGTGTATGTTGGCGCTAAGTAGCACCGCAAGACATAATCGGGTAAGGGACATCATTTAACCATCCCTCCCCACACCACCACGCATGCGGGTCCGCACGTAAAGGTTCGTAGAAGCATCGGGCCGTAGCCGGAATCGTGAATGTTGGACGTGATAGGGCAGTTGCATTAATTTCTTTCCGTAATTCACTATCAACGCCAAAAGACTATATACTATGTTTATGCAGCACTATCAAAGCCTTCCTGAAAGTCTAATTCTTACTCGCTTTAGGCAAAGCTCTATGCTACAATCGGTAATCGAGCGAGCACCATGTCCGCACTAAAATTCACTTCGGAGACGGGAATTTTATGACTTTACTATCGCATTACACCACTCGGGACGGCTTCGAGGGTATAGCAAAGACAGGGACATTTTGGGCGACAAATTTCTTAGACCTCAACGACACTTCCGAGTTCTTCTACAGTTGGCGGCAGCTTACAGAGGCGGCCTTGGAGATCGTTATGAAGGAAATACCGGATGAGAAGAAAGGAAAAGAATTTGACGCTGCAACCATCAGTGAGAAGGCCACGAATCAGTTTAAGGACTTCATCAAGTCAACGGACGGCTACGGGCATCTATATGTAACTTGCTTTGCACAAGGAAAAAGGGATGGACACATCAAAAGTGGTATCCTCACATTGTGGGAAAAGTTCAACGGGCACCAGGGTTACTGCCTGCAATTTAAAAGAGATGCTGTGCAGGATATTTTAAATAAAGACTTAATGGTGTCGGGAGATTATCACGTTCTGGGGATGGTTGAAGTTAAGTATGGCATCGATAGGAATGAAAAGGGATTTCGTGAACTGTGTTTTCAGCTTTCCCAACAATTCCTCCTTATCATCCTCAACGCTCGAAGCGATATTCCTGTAAGACTTAAACCGGATCGAATGTGGCCTACAAGCGAGTTGCACAGAAGGTTGCTGGAGTATTGCGCCAGTCATAAAGACCCTTGTTTCGAAGACGAGCGCGAATTGCGTATTTTTGCTTATCCGTCTGCTTCACCTCAGCACATGCCGTTCATGCCGACATATGTGAAGAAGCCGATAAGAATGAGCCCTGCCGGTAAGAGGTACATAGTGCTCGGTGACCGTGGGAATTCGGGAATCGCGCCTCGACGGGTGATTATAGGCACCAAAGCCAATCCCGATATCAAATCAATTTTGGCAAACTATTCTCCTCTTCCTGAAGTGGCGTCTGCCAACATGCCCATCGCTTAGAAGAGAGATTGGCAGATACAAGCGCCGTCAGACAATCGAGTGATAAGATAGAACATCGAGTATCAGCCTGCAGCGACTTCCTGTGGTAATCGTCGTTTATCGACTCACAGGACATATGCTCTCTTTGTAGGTGTTTAGAATAACAGGCAAATTCAATTTCGTTGCTATTAATTTCCACATATTGCAGTTTGAAATCTGCAACAATTAGATGCCGGTACTTTATCTCAATCGGTATTCTTAAAAGCATTACGCAACAATTCCCTTGACATAATTGATGTTTATGTTAATAATCCACACAGACAGCCGTATCTGCTGAACCTTACACAACAGGCAAAGCATATTTGCCTGATAATCATATATAAACACAAATTAAAAAGGAGGAAGCTTAGATGAACAAGGCAGAAGTTGTATCAAAGGTTGCGGAAGAGGCAAAGATCACAAAAGCTTCAGCAGACAAGGCATTTCAGGCGGTAATAGGCTGCATCCAGGGGGCACTTACAAATGGCGAGAAGGTCTGTTTTGTCGGCTTCGGCACTTTCTCCGTATCAGAGAGAAAAGCAAGGAAGGGCAGAAACCCCCAGACAGGCAAGGAGATCAAGATTGCCGCAAAGAAGGTGCCAAAATTCACCGCAGGTTCATCATTGAAAGAAGCTGTAAGCGGAAAATCGGCAAAAGCTGCAAAGCCGGCAAAAAAGGCTCCTGCAAAGTCAAAGAAGAAATAGATGATACGAAGCGGGGCTTAATTCCCCGCTTCTTCTTTAAAAACACAAAAGGTGTTTGGATAAAACCGGAATTGCTGTTCGAATAGATCAGAATAGACACACTGATTGATATGCAGGGATAGAACCAATATTGCACTGCTGCAAAAATCCTTTGAATGTTTCGCTAAACAATATTAAAATAGATCAATCATGAGCAGCATTGAAGAAAAGATTGAGATCCTGAAAAAACTTAAGCCGGAACTACAAAAACAGTACGGGGTAAGTTCTCTGGGGATCTTTGGTTCCTTTGTGCGAGGAAAGCAAAAAAGAAAGAGTGACCTTGATATTTTGGTTGATTTTGAAAAGGTTCCGACGCTTTTCGGGTTTATCCGTCTTGAGAGGTTTTTGAGCAGTGAACTTAACATAAAAGTCGACCTCGTGATGAAGAGCGCTCTGAAGCCAACTATCGGGAAATACATCCTGAATGAAGTCGTTCATGTATGAGTGAGAAGAAAGACTATACTGATTATCTGAGCGATATAGCAGAGTATGCCGAAAAAGCTATCCGCTTTCTGGATGAAGTAAGTTTTGACGATTTTGCAATAAATGATGAAAAAACACTGGCAACCATACGCTCCCTCGAAGTAATTGGTGAAGCGGCAAAGCATATCCCAAAATCAATCAGGAAGCAGTATCCTAATGTACCATGGGAAGACATGGCTGGGATGAGGGATAAACTCATCCATGACTATTTTGGGGTAAATCTCGAAGTTGTGTGGCGTACCGTAAAGGAAGACCTGCCTCCTCTGTTGAAAACGATAAGGAATGTGCTGAACAGCATTTAATATTTAAACATTCCCTGCTACATCATACTGCCCTGGTTGAAAATAATATTATGATATGAGGAAAATCAACATATGCCTGCCAGTGCCATCATCAGAGATTTATGCCAGTATGATAGCTGCGTTCTTCCCTTCCGCTGATGCGGTTCATAGTATCCTCTGCCGCCCTTACATCAAAATCGCTCAGCATATCCGCTTCCCAATTTTCCCAGAAAAAGCTGCAGGTAATGCCAAATAATTTCTTTAGGCTCATGGAATTGTAGTCGTTGAAAACGTTCAGCTTGTTTATGATTCTCTTACCTTGACATTCTTCATGCAGGCGATCGAGCACCTGGCGGATAAATTCCCGGAGTTGTTCCCTGCTAAGACTATCCAGTTCATTAAGAAAATCCTCCATGTAAAGTGCCCTGTCTATTGAGTAATCGTAAATCTTGATCCATATCTTGTTGTCTTCGAGCGGCTCGCATCCGAACCACCAGAGGGCTGAGCGGTCATTGCCGTCTATGTTGCGCCGGATGGAGCGTTTCAGCCACTCGACTTCTCTTCCGGTAAAAGCTTCTCCTGTCGATTTCATAAGGATGGAAGTCTGGCAGGGTTTTTCTGCACCGACAGAGCCTTCATACCAGTCGTCGTATGCAACCCGTGCCGGGTATTCTGCAACCCATAAATCATCTGCATCCTCATCAAAAAAATCAATCGGTGAGCCTTGGTTAGACCGGAATATGACATACTCGCATCTCATTAGCGCTCTCATGAAAGCTTCCTGCTCTTTCAGTTCATACGCATTTTCCTTTATGGCGTATTCAATGGCCTTTGGAAGATAACAGGACAGATTTTCCTTTATCGCTTCTTTGCTGAGTGAAGCCATCTTCCTTGCGTGTTCAATTCCATAGAATCTCCTTGCCAGTATCCTCTGCCTTGCTGCTGTGTCGGCTTCGAAGCATGGGTAAAGCTCATTGATATAGTTTTTTCTGCCTTTTTCGATATCTCTGACAATTTTTTTCCAGTGCTGTCTAAATGCCTTTATTGCAGTCTTTTCAAGTCTTAGTTCGTCGGATAAGGTTTTCTTCATAATTTATCCCTCTTTATCTTCCCCCGGTATGACATATCTTACATCCCAGCTTGGGTCATAGACCGTGTCGCCGAGGATCCACCCCCTGACGGCGCCATCCCCATCAAGGATAGTGCCGCCCTCGGCAACACGGTATGCAACGTAACCGAATATATCCCGCTCTGTTATCTCAGGCGCATGAAGATCGGCAATAAACACCAGGCATAGGGCAATCACCAAATAGAATATGGTTATGATCCGCTGCTTCATCTCGTCCTGTAGCCCCTTCTCTGTCTGAATCCCGACATTTTTCCGATCTTCTCGCTTTCAGCAAGGGTGAAAAAGGCCATGTGGACGACCTTGTCTTCATGTACAAGGGCGGAGCCGACCTTTTCCGTGCCTTCAAACCTGTAGTCAAAACCCAATCCTACGGATTTGTGCACGGTGTGCCCGCAGGTTGCGATATTCTCAAGAAACCCTTTTGCAATTGCGGCAAGGGGCACTATTGTCTTTTTCTTTCTGTCGAGCAACGCCTCTATTGCAACACTTTTTAAGAGCTTCGGGTGAAGGACTTTATAGGCGGATGCCGAGGATATTATGTCGAACCCCAGAAGGATGCCGTTGATCATCACCATCATGCCCTTCTGGTTCGGTATGATGTTTATTGATTTCAGATAATCATCGAACTCCTGCTCCTTTGACTCGAATACATCCTTCATGGCGCCTGTATTCGAATGGACCTTTGCGTTGCCGGACATGGCCTGGATGTCATCCCATACCTCGGACTGGTCCGATGCATACCTTCCCGACTCGCGGACGTTCCTCATGACAGACCTCGCCTTCTTCCTTTTGATGTTGTACGCCATGATGACATCCGAATCCCTGAATTCGGATGTGGTGTATGACCACCTTCCGTGCTCCGTGCAGCTCACCGGAATGATAATCTCGCTTTTGGCTGCAACAAGGACTGTCGTGTTCAATACCCTGTTCTGCTTAGCGCCGGACAGCTCTTCTCCGTCAAGTAAAAGGACAGCATCATTGCCCTTGTTTATTACCTTGAGTTCAGGAACTGTGCCGCCCTCTGATACCTCTTTTACTGTAAGTGTGCCTTTTTCGAGGGCTTCTTTCAATGTTAAGTATGACGGCCCTCCGTTTCCGTTTACGCATAACGGTATTACCGCAAGGTTGTCGTGAACCTGCATGTCCTTAGGCTCAATCCTCGTTATAAAATCTTTGACGTGCTCATCCATGATGACCCCCTACTATGTTTATTTACTGCCATAGTATAACGGATGGAGGTGACAGCAGTATGTCATCTGTAAAAAATTATTTTAAGTTAAAGCAAAAAGATCATAAAAAGGCTTTATGAATGGGATGAAATTGATGCGGAGAGTTCTTTCTTAATCTGCTTCCTGAACCATCTGGGATTGATGACCTCGGCGTGGGGAAGCCAGGAGTATATCCAGCGCTTTATTTCGTCCACGCCCGCAACAGTGAATGAAAGCTCAACATCGCCGTTAGGAAGGACTGTTCTTTTTTCTGAAGAATGCCACTTATCTTTTCTTAAGATATAATCCGATATCTCTTTTTTGAACCTGACTTTGATCCTTGCCTCCTTGCCGTCCACTATGCCCCATGGTGTGGAAAGGTATGCCTTGAGGTCGAAATCAGGCTGTGCATTGAAGTACAGGTTGCGTTCCTTTATTTCCATTATCCTGTCAAGGGCAAAGCTTCTGATCGTCTTCCTTAAGTGGCAGTATCCTACAAGTATCCAGATGCCTTCATAAAGAACAACAACATACGGGTCTATTATACGCTTTGTTAACTCCTTCGAATGTCTTGCGTTGTAGATTATTTCAACAGCCCTTTTTTCCTGGATGCAGGCAAGCAGAATCTTGAGGATGGATTCTATCTTTATGCTGAATACTGCATCGGGTGCCTTTACAACAATTGGATGCTTATCATTTTGAATGTCCCTCAAGGCAAATGTCCTCATTACTATTTTCAGGAAGTCTTCCTTGAAGACCGAACCAAGATGGGATACCGACTCTCCTGCCGCAAGGATGGCCTGAAGTTCCTCATTGTTAAGTGCAGGCTTTTTTATCCTGTCCCCGGCGGTGAACTTGTAACCGTCCTTTTCCTTTTCGTACTCAATAGGGTCTATGATGTTTATCAGTTCGAGGTAGCGGAATATGGTTCTCTTTGAGACATGGAAGCGTTCCATTAAAAGGGCTAATGAGGGGAATTTGTTCTGCGCAATGAGCGTGTAGATCTCGAGGAGCCTGATGACCTTCTCCGATATGCCGGCAGGATTGACCGCTTTCTTGACAGGCTTCATACAGGGGATTGTATCATGATGAACAATTATTGTTAAGAAAATACGTGCAATCTGCTATATTCTTTCAGAAAACCAGGACAAACACGACATACCAAATAAATATTTAAATAATTTTTCTATTGATGACATACTGCTGTCACCGGAAAATGTTATAGTTGATAAGATGGTCGAGCGGGTTGAACGGGTTGAATTGGTGAGTGGGGAAATGCGGAAATACGGATTATATGAAACTTCGATGTTTTGCCATAAGCTATAAGCTATAAGCTAATACGGGGGTGCTTATGCCGCAATATACATTCAAGATAAAAGGCGAATACAAAACGGTGGATGCCTTTGACTTTGATGATGCGCTGGAAGAAGCAGGCATCGATGAAAACGACGACTATGAGCTTGTAGAAGGGGATGAATTCAAAAACAAGCTTTTCATGTCTGCCATTGCAGACGAGATACTCTTCGGGGAGTAAGCCCTGCATAAAGAGAAGGTTATGATAAAGGCTATTTTTATTTCTTTCACATTAACCGGCATATTTTTCTCATCCTCTCTGTTTGCAGAGACCAGGATATATGACAACAACTACAAGCTCAAATACCGCATCAAAGAAGACGGCCGCATTTACGACAAGGACTACAAACCAAAAGGCAGGATAGAGGATATCAGGATATACGATGAGAACTACAACCTCAAATACCGCATAGACGGCGACAAGATCTATGATAAAAACTACAACCTGAAAAACCGGATCGACGGAGATAAGATCTACGACAAGAACTATAACCTTAAAGGACGGATCGAGAAGAAGCGCTAAGCAATGGAAAGTTAAACCGGGGGTATTACTGAAAACATGAAAGAAACGAACCATGCACCTGCAGATAAAACCTATCTCAGCAAATCTCTTATTATAAGGGGGCTTCAGTGCCACAAGTCCCTTTATCTCCACAAATACCACCCTGAACTCAAAGACGATATCCCCCCTTCGCGCGAGGCGGTGTTCGAAACAGGCACCGAAGTGGGGATTCTTGCCCGGGGGCTCTTCCCGGGCGGTATTAACATACCATATGAACGAGACGGCATAAAAAAGCAGGCAGAGCTTACCAAACATGCAATAGAAAAGGGCATATCAACCATATACGAGGCCTCCTTCCAGCACAACGGCGTCTTTGTAAAAATAGACATACTACGCAAAGGCAAAAGAGGATGGGAGATCTACGAGGTGAAAAGCTCAACTTCTTTAAAGGACATATACATCCCCGACGCCGCAGTCCAGCATTATGCCGCCGTGGGCGCGGGGCTTGAAGTCTCCAGGGTTTTTTTAATCCACATAAACAACCAGTATGTCCGCAAAGGCGAAATAGAGCTTGAAAAGCTGTTCACCATAAACGATATTACTTATGAAGTTGCCCGCATGCAGGATGCGATAGAAGGAGAGATAGCCGCCCAGAAGATCATGCTAAAAGGCGGCATCCCGAAAACAGACATAGGGCAATACTGCCGGGAGCCTTACGACTGCGATTTTATAGACCACTGCTGGAGGCATATCCCTGACGACTCGGTATTCGAGATAAAAGGAAGCAGGGCATTCCCTTTCACCTTATACAAAAACGGCATAGTCCTCATGAAGGATGTGCCGGCACATATGCTCTCTTTGAACCAGAGACTCCTGGTTGAAGCAGCGACGGAAAAGAAGACGGTTGCCTCAAAAGAGCTGATTAAGGATTTCGTAGATTCTCTCTGGTACCCGCAGTGCTTTCTCGACTTTGAAACTTTCAGCTCCCCCGTACCGCCGTTAGACGGCACAAGGCCTTACCAGCAGATACCGTTCCAGTATTCTTTGGATTGTATTGACACAGAGAGGTCAGAGCTAAAACATTTTGAGTACCTTGGGCAACCGGGTGTCGATCCAAGAAGAGAACTCATCGAAAAACTCATGAAAGATATCCCTGAAAACGCTTGTACTCTGGCTTACAATAAGTCGTTTGAAACCGGAATTTTGAACTCGCTCAAAAAATGGTTCCCTGAATATACTGTTAAAATCGACAAAATAATCAGCAACATGAGAGACCCCATGATGCCCTTTAAAAACAAAGATTATTATCACTGGAAAATGTGGGGATCTTATTCTCTAAAATACGTGCTTCCAGCGCTTATCCCTGAATTAAGCTACGAAGATATGGAAATAAATGACGGCGGAATGGCATCAGAAATGTATCTGCAGATGTTCTATTCGAACGATTCCGCAGAAATAGCAAAAATTCGTAATAACCTACTTGAATACTGCAAGCTCGATACCCTGGCTATGGTCAGGATAGTGAATGTTCTTCAGGAGATGATATGAAAGACAGAATCTTGGGCGGCCTCTGGGGCGCCATAATAGGCGATGCCTTAGGGGTGCCGTTAGAGTTCAAATCCAGGGAAGAGGTAAGAAGAAATCCCGTCACCGCAATGAGAGGCTACGGCACATTTAACCTTCCTCCAGGCTCATGGTCTGATGATTCATCGCTTATGCTCTGCACAGTCGAGAGCCTGCTTGACGGTTTTGATACAGACCGTATGGGGCAGCTATTCATTAAATGGCTCAACGATGCCTACTGGACGCCCTGGGGCGATACGTTCGATGTCGGGGGTGCAACATACTCAGGGATTAAGCGGATGATAAGAGGCATTCCCCCGGAAGAGGCAGGGGTAGACAACGAGTGGGACAACGGCAACGGCTCCCTTATGCGCATACTGCCGGTAGCTTTGTATTTTGCCGGATCCCCTGTCCCGGCTATTATAAATGCCGCACACAGGGCATCTTCTTTAACACACCGCCATGTTAGGTCTCAAATCGCCTGTGGCATATATTCCCTTATGGTATCTGCATTATTGAAAGATGAAAGCCCTTATGACTCTTACATCTATGCCGTCAATCAGGCCAGGATAAACTACGATAAAAAGCCTTATTCCGATGAGCTTGTCCACTTCGAGCGCATCCTGACTGGCAATATCCATCGACTATCTGAAGACGAGATTCAATCAGGGGGATATGTGATCCATACCCTTGAAGCTGGCATATGGTGCCTTCTGAACTCTGACACATTTACCGAAGCAGTTCTCAAGGCCGTCAACTTGGGCGACGATACCGACACCACAGGCATAGTCACAGGCGGCCTTGCAGGCATTACCTATGGAATAAACGCAATCCCTGAAGATTGGATAAAAGTAATAGCGAGAAAAGAGGGTATCGAAAAATTATTTAAAGATTTTCTTGATTCACTAGAAAGCTTGTTAATCGACAACGGGTAACCTCAATCCATGTTCACATAAAATAATTTAAAACTTTTTTTTCACGCTGACATAGTGCTGTCACTGACGCGTGGTATAAAGATTAATTAATGGGAATAAAAAACATCATTAAAGCAGTAAAAAAATAAGGAGGGGGTTTGAATGTCAAAATATCATTTTTTAAAGAAATATTTTCTTCTGTTTTGTCTTTTATCGCTTTGTTCATGTGCAACTATTCCGCCGCTCAGCTTCAGTGTCCCCAATGTCGGCAAGTCTTCTCAGAAGATTGACGCCGAACTCAAGTCTCTGACCGTGACACTTGCAAGACCTGATGAGGCAACAGGTGATATCGATGTTGCAGGAGCAGAAGATCAGGTCATGAACATGTGGAAAATATCGTTGCAGGAAGCGCTCGATGCCATGCTCATTTTCGATGATGACTCACCGAACAGGGCTTCATTGTCAGTTAAAGTATTGAAGCTGGATGCACCGGCTTTCGGTGCAAGCATGACAACAGAGGCATCTGCCAAATACGATGTAGTTAACAGAACCAACGGGGATATTGTTTTTACTACAACTATAAACTCGGAAGGGGTGTGCCCCGGCAATTACGCATTTCTTGGTCTGGTCCGCGCAAGAGAATCTGTCAACCGTGCTGTACAGAACAATATTCTGCAATTCCTTCAGGCGCTTGAGTCGGTTGATATGACCAAACCCATGTTTCCGGCAGACCGATGAAAGCAACCATCAGATTTATATCTATATTGGCCATAATATTCCCTTTATTTGTCCTTTGTGGCTGTATGCGGAACATCTCACCTGACAGCTATGCTGCAGGTTCTGTGGGACAGGTGAACAGGGCGGTCCGCGGCAAGATCATCAGCGCTCGTATGGTGGATATACTTGGATCACAATCAGGGATAGGGGCTACTTCAGGGGCAGCGGCAGGAGGTGTTGCAGGCTCAGCGATTGGTGGAGCAACAAGAGAAAACATAGTGGGGGCAATCGGCGGTGCAGTTATAGGCGGCATTATCGGTAGCATGGCTGAAGAGGGGGCAACCCGACAACAGGGCATGGAATACGTCATTGAAACAGATAACGGCTCTCTCATTACCGTTGTGCAGGTCATTGAACCATCTCTGAATGTTGGAGATAAGGTGATTGTTATTTACGGACAACGGTCAAGGGTTATAGCGGACACAAGATGATTGTAAACATTAATGGAACTGTATTTGTCTTGTTCGAGATCAAATGTGTATCTGCCAAACACAGTTTCAAGATAAAAAGTATCTTTTGCTTGAATTATTTATTTTATGGCGTTAAAGTTTTTGTATACAGGATTTAAGGGGAGGCAAATGCGCTATATTTTTCTGTATACATTAAAACATAGTGATCATGACAATAATGAAAGGGGTTATTGTTGCAGATCAGTCATTGTTGCTCACATTTACACATTCTGCCTACTGAGCAAGCTATTGCAACGCTTAACGGTGGGGATAAGCTTGACGCCCCCTGGCAGTCATCATGAAGCTAATGGACGGCAAGACCCGACTCGGCAAGACTGTGTATGTTGAAAAACCTCAGTTTGTGCAGATTCCTGTTAAGCCATGCGGGAATTAAGATGGTTGAATGGGTAGCAGCTTTCAGCCCGTGGTAAAATAGAAAATGTGAAAGGAGAAATGAAAAAGTTGAAGGCGGCTTTCGGAATGCGAAAGGCAGAAGTTATGAAGATATGAAGTTTCGCAATACGCACTTCGACTTTCGCAATTGATTTTGCTATGAGCCATGAGCGATCAGCCATCAGCCATTAACTATGAGCTATTTTATTTGATATGAGCTGCCTTACATAAATTTTTGCAATTTTGTGTTTCATAATTTTAGAATTGCAATAGGTTACGAAGGGAATACAAATTAAGATATTCCGAAAATTCTCTGACGACCTTTTGACAGATGGTGTCATAGCGACAGGTCTGGCATAATATGCAGAGCGAGAAAGGCTATACTGCTATATCAATTGAAATATTGAAGGACGTTATTTCTCTACCAAATATGTTTGTATTACTTGCTACAATAGGGTAGGATTTTCAGGCGAAGGGGTAGAGTAGATTGAAATTGCTGGGCTAAAATTTATATTCGTAGGTTTTGAGAATGGGAAAAATTGTCTAAAAGGTATGATTTGTTCCCGCAAACAATACATATAGTATACTGCTCATGAGAATTAACTATAATATAAGAGAACAGGTTGATATTGGCAGGGTCGGGGGACATGAAACGTTTACCCCAAGGTATGGCTGGCTTAAAAAGGGTTATGACGCGGCCAAGAAAGACCCGTTTGTTTTCAATACGCCCGATGCAATAGAACGGCTTGGGGTTGGGAAGAACATGGTGCGCTCCATCCGCTTTTGGTGTCTCGCTTTTCATTTACTCGAGTATTTAAGTGGGCAAGAGCAAAAGGGGCAACACGGCGGTTTGCAGCCTACTCTACTGGGGGATAAACTTCTGGATGACGATGGTTGGGACCCGTTCCTTGAGGACGTCGCGAGCCTCTGGCTGCTTCATTGGCAACTTTTCATTCCTCCTTTTCATGCAGCGTCATGGCCGGTGTGTTTTAACCATGTGCTTCTTCCGTATTTTGAGCCGAAGCACTTGAGTAGCGCCCTGATTGCTGCCACGCAGAACTATGAGAAACTCCGTAAGCTGTCCCAGGGCTCTTTTGAAAAAGATGGCTCGTGTATAATCAGGATGTATGTTCCTGCCTCAGATAATACTGCTTTCGGGATCGAAAGCCCGTTTAGCATGTTGGGAATTATGAGAAAAGCGGAAGAAGCTAATAGTTTTCGATTCGAGATCGGGGAAAAGCAGACTCTTCCCGAAGATATTTTTGCAGCGGCCTGCTTGTCTTATGCGCAGAATGTGCAAGCGGAGACTCAGAGGACCTTATCCCTGCACCGTATCTGTTTTGATTATAATTCCCCGGGTGTCGCATTTAAGGTCTCCGAAACGGAGGCTGGAAGGTATCTCGATCAGGCAGCTCGATCACATGAAGATATAGATTTCGTGGAATCTATGGGTTACCAACAACTTCAGTTTACACGAGACGCGCGAGAATTATACTGGCAGTTACTTGAAGTTCATTATGGCTCTTCATTAAGGTGAGGCAATCATGTTGCTTTCAGAGTTTGTTTTCCCAAACGTAAATCTTGCCCGATCAGTTAATTTAGAAAGGGATCAAAATCATATTTCCAGTTTAGAGCAGTATCGCTTGACTACAAAAGCTACAGAAACTATAGCTCGCTTTGTGTCTGCCCTCGGGGGTCGCAGGATTTCGTCTTGGTCTTTCACCGGTCCTTACGGGATGGGAAAATCGTCTTTTGCTAATTTCCTTTTGGCACTGTGCGGCAATGAAAAGGAACCTGCTACAACATTGGCACGGAAGAAACTTGCCCAGAAAGACCCTGCGTTAAGCGCTTCTTTTTTGGAAGGAATTGGGTCGTTAAAAAATGGAAACGGTTTTTTCCGTGTTCCAGTGACAGCTTCATACGAACCCTTGAACCGTTCCCTGGTCCGGGGTTTATATCGAGCTGTGATCAGCCGAGTGGTAGATGAGGACAATTCCAAGCTTTTGTCGCAGATCATTAAAGAACTAAAATTGCTTGAAAAAAAGGCGGTTCCAGAGACGACTGTCGTAGCGAGGTTGTTCGCTTCGGTTCGCGATCGGCTTCAATTGCCGCTTTTGGTTGTGTTGGACGAGTTTGGTAAAAACCTGGAATACCTGGCACAGTACCCCGACCAAGGCGACATATATATGTTGCAGATCCTCTCAGAGATGGAGGGGACTTACCTTTGCGTCTGCCTTCACCAGGCTTTTCAGGAATACGCTTCAGGGCTTACCACTCAGCAGCGCCTCGAATGGAGCAAAATACAGGGCCGTTTCGAGGATGTCCTCTTTCTCGAATCCGCCCCTGAGATGATATCACTATTAAGATCTTGTCTTTCGCAGAAGACTGACCCCGTGCTGAGCAATGCCATAAAGTCTTGGGCAAGACGCTACCATATGACCCTTAGCAAGCTTCAGCTTCCGGCAGGTCTAGAGATCAACGAAGAAATCATAGCTGATCTTTATCCCCTCCACCCTTTCGTGGTCATTGCTCTGCCTGAATTGTGCCGAAAATTTGCCCAAAATGACAGGACACTTTTCTCGTTCATATATGGAAAGGATCCGTATTCTCTTTCATCCTTTCTTGAGAGCAATTGGGTCAACAGCTCCCAACGTCTCCCGGAGCTAGGGCTTGACTTTCTTTACCATTACTTCTTTTCAGCCGTTACTACATCCTTTATCGAACGGGCAGAATCTCAAAGATGGATAGAGATTCACGAAATCATCGAAGGGTCGAACCTTGATTCCCCATTGAGCCAAAAGATCTTAAAAACGGTAGGTATCCTTAACCTTATTGGCCAGCCTTTAGGGTTGTCTGCTAGAAAGCAGGTGCTCAGTATAGCGTTAGGCGAGACCCGCGGGAGACACAGTGAGTTTGAGGCTGAATTGAATCACCTGGCTGACAGGGGGAAATTACTTTATCGGGAATATGCGAAGGAATATAGGCTTTGGGAAGGATCGGATTTTGATATTCTCGGAGCCGTTCGGGAAAAGAAAGCTGCTCTGGCTGCAAGACCGCTTGAAGACATACTTCAGTGGATAGCTCCGCTTGACCCCGTAATAGCTTCCCGACATTCCTATGTGACGGGAACGGTGCGAAAATTCGAAGCTCGATGGACAGCGCTCCCGGACATCCATAAACAACAACTTATTGCCAAAGAAGGATATGATGGGCTCTTGATCTATAGCTATGGTTATGATAAGGGGAGATTGGAGATCCCACCTTCTTGTTCCGATAATAAACCCTTGATCGTTGCTTATGTACCCTACGAAAACCAGATCAAGGAGCTGGCCATTGAGCACGCTGCCGCTCTAGCTGTCCTGAACGAAGCAGCAGAGCTTCAACGGGACGGTGTTGCGAGAAAAGAAGCCCGCTATAGAGCACACGCTTCCGAAACGCAGCTCAGGATTTTTGTAAGTCGTTTATTTCATCCGGGCTCTACCAAAATTCAATGGTTCGTTAATGGAGCAAAAAGATCTCTAGGATCTTACCGGGAGCTCTCGGGTATTATGTCGGACCTGTGCGATATTTGGTATTCACAATGTCCAAATATTAAAATGGAGATGATTAACCAGGACCGGCTTTCCGGGTCTGCCGCAATGGCGCGAAGAGAACTTGCAGAAGCGATGCTGACGGGCCAACACAAGCCAGCCCTTGCAATGGAGGGTTTTGGACCGGAAGTGGCCATATATAGATCGCTGTTCTTGGCTAATGGATTTCATAAAGAAGTTCAACGCGGAGCATGGCAGTTCAGAGCACCTGATAAGACCTCCGATCTTTTTCCCCTCTGGGAAAAGATCTCGTCTATGATAACAGCTGATAACCCTGATGGCATTAAAATCGAAGAGATACTTGCGGTATTGAAACGTCCTCCGTTTGGATTACGCGAGGGCCCGGTCCCGCTCTACATTGTTTTCTTTCTATTAGTAAATGCTGATGAAATAGCACTTTTCCGTGACGGAACCTATATCCCTTTTATCGACGAAACAGAAATAGCCCTGTTGCTTAAAAGGCCCGATATTTTCACGGTCAAACGATTTAAGAATCAAGGCATACATCGAGAGCTTTTCGATGCATATAATGCCGTCTTGAAAACGGAGAGTGATGATACGGTAAATGAGGTGAGGAACGCTACATTGCTGAGCATTGTTGCGCCATTGGTAAAATTCATTGATGGTTTGCCGAAATATTCCCTTTTTACGCGAACTGTATCCAAGGAAGCTCAACTAGTCCGGACCGCCATTGCAAATGCTACGGATCCCTTGCAGCTGCTTTTTGCCGATATACCGCGCGCGATCGGTATTGACAACAATGAGCCACACGCTGAACATGTTCCCTTGAACTGGAAATCAGATCTTCAAAAACAATTGGGAAATTCTCTTCTCGAACTCACTGAGGCTTACCAGAAATTATCCAATAATGTCGAGCTGATAGTCAAGAATGTGTTCTCTTTCGATGGAGACATTGAAGGTCTGCGGCATGCCCTGCGGAAGCGCGCGAAGCCTTTACTTTCTGCGTGTCGAGACGTGGACCTCAAACAAGTTTTGTCGGCAATTCTTAAAGAATACAATAAGGCAGATCAATGGCTTGAGGGCATCGCCGGGATCGTAATGAAGAATCCTCTGGATAGCTGGGGGGACAATGATATCGGTTATTTTGAAGTAGCCATGCACGATTATGCGGATAAGATACATTATCTGGAAGGAATGATTTCACGCGGCATTGTAGCTGACCCCGGCTCAAAGGTGGTAGGTGTCATGGTGCCTGACGGTCACGTATTTAAAATCGTTATGAATTCTGCGGACCAGGGGACTGCAACGAAAACAGCCCAGCGATTGAACGATCTATCGAAACGGGAATTGGAGGCGTTATTTGTGGTTCTTGCAGAGAGGATAGTGAGAGGTCGGGATGAACATAAATAACTGTTCCAACCAACACGAGCATCATATTCTTGCGCTTTCAGGGGGCAAAGATAGCGCTGCTCTTGCAGTTTATATGAAGGAAAAATATCCTAAACTTCAAATGGAATATGTATTCACGGATAGCGGCTGCGAACTTCCCGAGACGTATGAATATTTGAACAGGATTCGGGCAGTTCTTTCTATCAATATAATCCGAATTAAACCCAAGAAGAATTGGGAAAATTATTGGGCCCGCACCAAAGTGAAGAATACAAACTATGGGAATATCACTTTTCTGCCTTCGCCTAAGAATCGATGGTGCACGGAAGTGCTGAAACTAGTGCCTTACGATGATTGGCTTTCTAAGAATTATCCTGAATGTATTATCCATAGTTATGTGGGGCTTCGAGCTGACGAAAAAAGAGATCGAAAAGGCTTCGTATCTCCGAAGACGACGATTATACAGCATTTTCCTTTTATGGAAGATGGACTCATATATCAAGACATAGAACGACTTTTGATTTCATCGGGCCTTGGTTTTCCTGATTACTATAAATGGAGGAAACGCTCAGGGTGTTATTTCTGTTTCTATCAAACCAAGAAGGAATGGCTTGGTCTTTATGAACATCATCCGGACCTTTTTTTTAAAGCCCAGAAGCATGAGACGCCTAATGTTGGTAGCGGGACAGGCTATACTTGGTGTGATGATATTAGTCTAGAAGAATTATTGGAAAGGAAAGAGCAAATACTCTCAGAGCCTGGACAGGAAAATAAGGGTAATCCGAGAGAACCGGCAAAGCTTTCTAAGGTTTTAGCCTCTTTCAGATCCACTGACTTTTCAATAAAAAGATTACGGGAGATTCCAGATGAAACCTAACGAATTTCTGGATGAAATCAAAAACATTATTTCTCCTAGCACCTATTTCAAACCGCATAAATATTTAGCCTTGTTAGCAATTCTAGATATTATCGCTGCAGACATCAAGCCAGCGAATCAATTTAAATTTGATGAACGCTTCAAAAGACAATTTACAAAATACTTTACTTTATATCACGGGCCTGATGACAGGGACCGACCACTAGCCCCCTTCTTTCATTTAAAAACTTCAGGGAATTTTTGGCACTTGAAACCACTTGAGGGTAAAGAAAACGAACTGGCAAAGCTTACGACCGTAGGTTCACCTCGAGAATTATACTCGTGCATCGATTATGGTTATTTGGATGACGAATTATTTGAATATCTTTGCAAGTCTGAAATACGTGATAAAGCTATTCAAGTCATAAAAGAATGTCTGCAGCTCGGCTTAGGGCAAACCCGTAGAGATTCGATGCTTGATAATCCACAAGATTCAGGGCGTAAAATTACTTCTTTATTTGAGCACGAAGCAACTGCCATCCAATCCATAACAAACAGCATCGTTAAGTATAATATCGGCGTAGCGTTATCAAACCTTTTAATTTATGATAATCAAACTAATGATTACTATGAATGTGATCTCATAATAATTGCCCCGCAGGGTATTTATCTTGTCGAGCTAAAGCATTGGTCAGGGAAAATTCGGATTGCCCCTTACAACTGGATTAAAGATGATGTTGTCTATCGACAGGATCCCCATCGCGCAAATCTCTTTAAGGCAAAAATCCTCAAGGGAATTTACCAGCATCAGTTCCGAACTTTCCCTGATATATGGGTTGAATCGGTTGTTGTCTTAACCAATCCTGAAGCAGAAGTTGAAGGTGCTTCGTCTTTGAAAACGGAAAAACATTGCCCTTCTTTCGGTTCGATTGATACTTTTATCGATTTTTTGAAGCACCAACGAAGGGCAAAAGAAGAAAAGTTAGATCATCTAAAAATAGAGCGGGTCGGCCATTACCTTGAATCCCTGCAGCACAGTAAAAGAGAAAAAGGGCATGTGTTTCCAGGATTTGAAATAATCGAGCGGCTGACTGAACGCCCGGATCTCGTCGAGTATGTGGTACGACCCAAGGAAGGCAAGATTCGCAGATCGCAGAGATTTCGTGTCTTTCTTCCTCCTCAAGGAAGCAATGTCCATGAGAAAGAACGCTTTTTAGCACGCGCCAGGAATACCTTGGACGCAATTGCCAAGATCGGTGATTACCCCAATATACTCAAGGTCTGGCCCGTACCGGACGAGACCGGTCTTATCATAGAAGGCTCCGATTGGTCGGAGCAGGGAACGTTGAGGGACCTGCTCAATGACCTTGAGGGTCCTCTTCCCATTGAAGATGCCCTCGGAATTTGCCAGGAATTGCTTGATGCATTAACAGTTGTCCACAAGGCGGACATTATTCACAGGGCAATCAAGCCAGAAAATATTCTAATGGCCAACGGAAGGCCGAAGCTCATGAATTTCGATCTAGCCTATCAATTAGAAATTGGCGAACATGTAACCGTTATACCGGATCTAATGAAACTTAAACGGGATGCTTATACTGCGCCCGAGGTATACCACGGTAGTGATATAGACGAACGTACCGACCTGTTCAGCGTAGGAGTCATCCTTTTTGAACTACTTACCCATAGCTTGCCATTCAAGATTTCGACGGAGCTTGAAATAACAAACGGCCGAATGACGGAAGCCGCCCTGCAAAAGCTTAAGGAAAGGGATATTTCAACAGAGATTCTTGAAGTCTTAGACAGCCTTGTCATCCTTGATCAAAACCAGCGAATCCAAAATGCCGAAAAGACACGAGAAGCGCTTGGCTTGAAGCCGAAAAGTCAGGTTGGGCCTGAAGAAAGAGGTTTAAACCGGAAGTTTGATCCCGGAGAGGAATACGATGTTTTTACCGTCGAGCGGCTGCTTGCAGAGGGGCCCATATCCCAAGTGTATTTGGCGAGGACCGTTGGTAATGATTCTGTTGCCCTCAAAGTATTTAACAATGATATTCCCCTCGTGAGGATCCAAAATGAAGAAACTGTCACGAGCGCAGTCTATTCGCCCTACCTTGTCCATGCAAAAAGAATAGGTCATTGGAAGAAAGAACGTTTTTTTCTCGAACTCAACTACATAGACGGGCGGGTCATGAGGGACTTTATCAAATGTCAGGAAAGACCTGACATTAATGAATTCAAACAGGTAGCTTCATCATTGCTGCAGGGCCTATATGCCCTCCACGAACGAAAGATCGACGGCAAAGCAAGCCCGCTCCTTCATTGTGACATCAAACCGGACAATATTATCGTTACACAAGACGGGAGTGCCGTACTCATCGATTTTGGAATAGCCGGGCCGCCTCGTATTGACCAGTTTCAGGGAACTGCACAATATATTGCTCCCGATCTGTTACGGGGTGGAGATATCAAGTTTTCGGAAAATGGCGACCTATACGCCTTAGGGGTAACTCTTTTTGAATGGCTTTATGGTATCCATCCCTCCGAAATACGAACCGAGGGTTTTCAAAATATTGAGGATATCCGCGATGATGTTCCGGATACCTTAAGGGGCTGGATGCTTAAGGCGATATCGACGACTGCAGAAGAACGCTTTCAAAATGTCGAGTGGATGCAGAGAGAGCTCATGGAAGCAGTCCAGGAATCATCGGCGATGGACGAGCAGGAAGCTTCTACTGACCCTAACCTGTTGTTTATTGAGCCCGAAAAAGTTCCACCTACGGAGCCTGTAGTATCGCTACCTCAGCCTGACGAACTTGGCAATCCATTCGTGGCGTATCTCAATTCGCTTCATAATGCTTCAGGAGCCAATGAAAATGCCCTCGCTGAATCTCAAGCCAGAAATCCAAACTTCTGTCATATCCAGGTCCCTTTGCCAGTTACCGATTACATATTTGATCGCCTTACCGATCAAAACGGTTCTCACGTGATCCTTACAGGAAACGCGGGCGATGGAAAATCGACTATCTGCCTTGAGATTTTTAAACGATTCAACGGAATACCTTTCGATCAACCGCTTGCTTCTGACATGAAGGCTAAGGAGATGGTTCGATACAAGGGCGTTAGTATCACCCTGATTAAGGATATGAGCGAACTCACCGAACAAGACCGCCACGATCTCCTTGAAAAAGTTTGTTCAAACGATCAACGCTATTTAATAGTTTCCAATACGGGTAGTCTGCTCAATGCATTCGAAGGTCTTGCCAGAGATAGGACTGAGTGGTTTACGCTACAGAGCGATCTCCTCGGCGCCCTCGACAGTGTGGAGCCGAAAGACATAACGTGCCGCGAAGAAAGTTTTCACATAATCAATATTGGCCGGGTCGACAGTATTGATACGACGATCAAGGTCTTCGAAAAGATGCTTGCCGGGGAACGCTGGCAGAAGTGTGATAACCTGGAGTGCAGGGATAAATGCCCTATTTATGTGAACGTAAGAATGTTGTGCGCAAGCAAATCAGTTGCGCTCAAGGGAATTGAGTTATTTTACCGAAGGCTCTATGAATACGGTTATCGTTTAACAATCCGACAGATGACGGAACACCTGGCGTATGCGATCACGGCCGGTTTGGATTATTATTCCATACAAGAGATATCTTCCCTTGCGCTACGGCCCCCGTTGCGGTATTACCTCTTCTTTAACAGGTTTTTTGGAGACTGCGGCGATGAAGAGGATATTACCTCGAACCAGATAAACGCCGTAAGGTTTGCTCGTACGTTGGAATCGGGATCGAGGCCCAATCCAGGTTTAGATCGAATGCTCTGGATCGAAGAATCTTCCCAACCGGTGTCCTTTGCCGATACGACATTGAATGAGATCTATTTGTACCTCCGGAATGCGGGCAGGGGGATAAAAAATGATAACCTGCAGCCATCCTTGGCACGATTGCAAGTGCGGCGCTTGATTTACTTTTATGGGGCCTTTCAAGACGCTGATTTGGGAAAGCAGTTCGTATCCACATTTCTCGATTCGCCCCTACTGGAAACATATGTGGAATGGCAGAAGACCGGTAAAATAAGATCGCAATTAGAACTGAGGCGATTACGAAGGGGCATAATCCATATCCTTCAAGAGCATTTTACCGGATTACGGCTCCCGGAAACGGCGGGGGACCAAGAAACGCTGTTTATTACACTGAATCGTAGGAATTATGATATCAGACAGACTGCCCAGATCGTGCTTGCCAAAATTTCCGCTGATGAATTTCAACTATATCTAAAACCGGTCGATTTACGGATAGGAATAACACAGCACCGACCCTTTCTCTCTAGGAAGGATTGTGGCATTGATCTCGATCTACCGTTTCTCGACTACGTTCATAGCAGGCATCAGGGAGAAATAGCCCAGCAACTAAAAACATTCTATATTGATCGATTGGAAAAGTTCAAATTAGCACTCTTGGAAAGTACAACTGATAAGAGCAGGGGTGATATGATGCTTGTTCGGTTGCAATTAAACCATCAGTTCAAGAGCCAGAGTTTCAATATAAATGAAGGCATCTTGGAGGTAACGAACTAATGCCGAAACCTTTTCCTCAGATTTCTTTGGATTTTGAAAGCGAAGATGCAAACCCTGGAATCCAGTTATTTGGAAGAAGATTCTATGCAGACCAGACTTTGCTAGAATATTTAGCAGAATTACTTCTCGTCTTAAATTCTCCCAAGCGATTTGGTACGGATGTAATCTTCCAAAAACTTCTCCCCCCGTGGGAAATCATTCAGGGATGGCCCGCGAATCAAAAGTTGGAGTATAAGGCACCAATACGACTTAATCTCAAGCTCTTTGCTTTGCTAGGAGCTTCAAGACTTGATAGCAGGCATGAAAGTCATAAACAGCATTATAAGGATGTGCTTTTGAAGCTAGAAAATGTGATCCGGGCAGAAGGGGTTGATAAACGAGATGTTCTAAAGAGTCTCGAGAATTTATATCTAGGTTTCCAAGGCATTGGTATTGACCGCACTTGGTGTGCGCAAACCATGTTCCCTATTTGTAAGAAATTTCTTTTACAAGAGACTATATGGAATGAAACCATAGCCCGAAAAAAAGGATCATTTTCTTGGGATGATATGCTTAGGGAGTTCAAAACATTGTTTAGTGTTTCTAAACATCGTTTTATGGCACGCGGTGGAGAATTACTATATTTACAACTGTGCAATGCATTTCGTGAACGAAATCCTGAGTTAACCAATTTCTTAAATTTGTACGACCTTGCAGAAAACGAATCAGACGCGCAAGGACTTTTATCGTCTTTAGATGCAGGGTTGCAGGGCATCACTGCGAAAGCACCGGAAGCGCTGGACGCCATTGTCGACTTGATTGACAAGATTGATGAATACACTTGGAACGCTACCAATAGAGACGATAGTTTTATAGAATGTGGTTGGTGCCCTGAAGAAAGTTGGCGAGAAGGATACCTTTTTGCCGTAGAGCTCAGTAGGTTATGCACTGCTATTATTGACCCGATTGAACGCATTGAGCTGCTTATGGTGGGCTGCGGGCTTCAAATATTGAGAAGTCTCTGCGCGCAGACAATGAGGTATTGCAATCCAAATACCCACAAGAACGAGAATAGTTTACCGCTCAACTTTGCTTGGATAATTTCTGATCCGGAAGGTACAGAGCGTACCATGAAGCAACTCTCTCAGCGGAATATGAACGCCTTATTGACATTCATTCGGCGAGCCCTACGGACAAAAGAGATCGAAGATAATGCGGCCAAAAGCCGAAGGACAAGCATAGAAAAAATCTACGATGAAGCAGACACTCGATACGGCCATAAACTCTTCCTCTCCATTGGAAAAAGATTGGGGTTTATAGTGCCAAAGAGAGGGCCGGGAGCGCGTTTTGTCTTAAACGAAAGGATTCTCCGATACCTTGTCCTGACAATGATACCTCCCGGCTCGCGCAGGACATACGAGGACTTCAAGAGGGGCCTTTACACCCATTATGGAATTGCCATAGAAGGGGAGCAGTTGGCCAATGCCTTGTCATGGTGCGATTTTCCGCGGATCGATACCGGCGGGACGATGGGGAACAGCTGGCTTATGGCCATGTTGCAGGCGTCCGGTTTCTTAGTTCATCTTTCCGATGCATGTTCACTTGTTCAAAATCCGTTCTCGTTGGACCAAACTTTGAGTAGCCGGAAGGGAGGTTGATATGATCTTCTATTCCTCTTCTGTAATAGATGCAATCCTAGCACAAATTAAGAATATGTTGAAGACCCCGTCAACTGACGCAAGGGAGCTCAGAGTTATATTGCCTTCCGCCCCAGCAAGGATCGTCCTCACAATTGGTGAGGCATTGGAGGAATACCGCGACACCAAAAAACCGGATTGTCGGATCAAGTTAATCATGAAAACGGCATACAGGTTGGGCCAGCTATGGAGAGCAAGCAACGATCCGGAAGAGTTGGCCCTGTTCGAGGAGATTGAGCAGCGCGGGTGGTATGATGCAGAAAATCATCTTACAGCTGCGAGAAACGAAAAAAGAAATCCCCAAACGGAAGATGTCCTGGTGACCGTATTGATCGGATCTGATCAGGTAACCGACCAGGCAAGTCTTTATGACTTTTATCGGCTTGATTACCAAACATTGTGGGAGCAATGGCTTCAACGCACGTTTTCACCTTGGATAAGACGAAGGCTCAGGGATGCTTCTGTCGAAGCGGAAAGTGATCACATTGCTTTTATAGACGAGATACTCAAGTCACTCGTCGACACGAGTCTTGCCGATATTATCCGGATAAGCGACTTTTTGGAAAGCATCGACCTTTCGCATGCCCAGGATGGCAGGGATGCCATGAGGGTTATCGTAGAAAGTTTGGGGTACTTTAGACTTCCCTCTATGAAGGGATTAATGTCGGCTAAAAGAAAAGTTCGAATTCGCCACTATATAAAGTCTGCCGTGGAATTTTTTAATTATGGAAGTTTTCTTGATAAACAAGGCCGAAAGAAAGCGATTCAAAAAATCGATCAATATTTGCAGTACTTAATAGAAACCGGCAAGGCGGAAGACGTAGATCTCGATGATTTAGGTCGTCACTATAAGATGATTCAAGAGTTGATTGAAGATCTGAAGCGTTACATCGAGAAAAAGGATTCGAATGCACAAGCAAATTTGATGTATTCAGATTTTCCCTACATTTTGGACGAGATTCTTGGGTTTAGGAAAAGAAAAGAAAAAGGCAGGGATATAAAGACAAGAAAGTTAACAGGGATGCCCCTTGAAGTTGTTCTGCGATCAGTCTGGATAACTTTGGCTGAATATAAAAGGTGGACGCAAGAACAGGGGATAATTGCAGGCGAAACAATCAAAGAGATCAGGATCCAAGGGAACTTGTTTCGGCATGACTGCGAAGAAAATGACCCGGATATCGCACACCAGCTTTTAAGACAGCTGATCGGAGGTCTCGATAATTATATTGAAGAACACCTTGCGTTCGCACCTAATCCCAGAGAAGCACCTGAGGATACCATAGGAATCAGTTGCTCCCTGTGCCCTTCTATGGAGGATGGTGATCTGGCTTATAATCGGTCTATTAGAGCCGAACCCCTTTTGGAATTTACGGTGTTTATTTTAGGACCCAACAAGGGCGTCACAAGAAAATTCGTTTGGCCTATTCCCAAGAGCCATCCATACCGTAATATGGCTTCCATGTTTTCTTGGGCATATGAACATGCGCTTTCAAAGCACATTAATACTTTGCCCGTTTTCTGCATTCCTTACAGCGAAGAGCTCTCATTGGCAAAAGATGAAGATGAAGTAAATCGAATATTGGTGCAGGCTTTGGAGAGCGAATCGAAAAATATCGTGCATCTTCTTGGCGCCGACGGCATAGACACGCACGACAAGACGTACTCTCATTTGATGGAACTTGCTTATGCTTATGGGGAATTCATTAAGGAAGCCCATGAAGAAGGCCTCTTTTCAGCGCTAAATAATAAGTTCGGTTCACTGGATACGGTCTATCGGAAGACGTACAAAACATTTCTGGTGGACCCTGAGTGCAAAACGAGCCGATTGGGCGCCTTGCTGTTCAAGGCATTTTTTATGGTGGGTGAACGTGAGGACCACCCGACAAGCCTGTGGATATGGAAGGGCTTCGAGCCTTCGGCAATTATCACTCCTTTGCACCCGGCACTCCTTGAGATGCTCGTACACCAACATTCCTTTCTTTCTGAAAGTTTCGAAACTGCGGCACGACAAACGCTGTGGCTATCTAGCCAAAAAGGATTTAACGAGAGGCGGTGGACGGATATCATGGACCTCGCCAAAATACAATGGCCAATATACGGTACGCTCCGCAACGAAGACCAGATCTTGGACACGAACGTAAAGAGTTTCGGAATTTTCCATATAGTCGGTGAAGATAGCTCCGGTGATACCAGCCTGTCGACGAAACTTCTTCTTCGTTATGATACGGGCGACGAGGATGATATATCGGATGAGGACTTGTTCGAAGAAACCAGAGAGTCTCGACTTATTCAAAGAGTTTTGGAAGACTATCGGTCACTGTATGCCCACGCTGACGATGGGTTATCCATAAGCGCCTACTGCGGAGGCCCTGTTCAACCTGTTATAGCAGGTATAGATGCCTATTTGCGGGAACTGGCAAGAATTAGGAGCGGCGATAGACCTTACACTGTTTCGCTCATCCTTTTTGCCGAAACTCAGGATGACACCGCAATGACAAAATGGGTCAGCGCTTGGCGTGAAAGGTGGATTGGTGCAGAGTATTCAGCAAAGTATGACTACTACAGTTGGTGTAAGATATCAGTTGCTCACCGCCTCATTGCCCAGCAGAAAGACCATACATTATTCGAAAACCTGATCTCCCAAATTAACGTTGATCTATCCTTCTTGGTACATTTTGTCCGTGCAGGGGCAGGGGGAAATAAGTTTGAAGAGATTGAGCCGTACGACGCAAGCGGAAAATTCCGAATGTTCCCCGTCTTAGAAAAAGCCTGTTGCTCAGTGGTAGGCGGCGGAATGGATTGGGTACGCGAAAGGATCATCAGCAATCGCCAATTTGTTTTAGGCACCCTACATTCTCAAGTAATGGCACGCTTGAAACTGCCGACACATGTTGCAGAAAAAGATTACATAGTAATGGGAAAAGGCGATTTTGCACCTTGGAAAAGTCTGGTAGACAAACTGCACGCAAGAAGCACCTGGGTAGTGTGTATTGACCCATCCGTAGATGAAAGGTTAATAGGAAAAGAAGATCATAATGGTATTCGGCAAAGAGAAATTATCGGATTTGGGTCTGGCGTTGGTAGCCATGGCGAGCATAACTATACCATATCGACGGATTTCTTCAGGATCGCGCAAGTCCGGTCTAAGATTGCATCGCATATAGCGTCGAAACTGGGGCCTTTGGATCACGAGGCAAGCAACAATATGGCATCAAGTATCATTAGCGAATCTCTGCATATGGCGGGTTTGTCCCTCGTTAAGGCAACGGGGCCATCGCAATACGTCAGAGATTATATCTCGTACGCTTTGTTGCGAAAATTGCTTCCAAGGGATGCCGATGCTTTCTGCGACGAGATTGTCTCTCTCGATGCCTTTCGGCATTGGTTCGATTCGTCGCCAAATAATAACAGACCGGATCTATTGCATTTGAAGGCCACAATAATAGGTGGGCGGTTCCGGATCGAATCGCAACTGTTCGAGTGCAAACTCGCCCAGGAATCTGAGACGCATCTTGAAAAGGCCCGAGAACAGCTTCAGAGTGGTCTGAGCCATTTGGTAGATTGCTTCAAACCTCGTCAAGGCAAGAATGAGGGGATTGATGACAGGCCCGATCAGCGATATTGGTGGCTGCAGCTCCAACGCCTGATAGCGAGCAAGGGACGAGTGAAGTATCCGCAATTTAAAGATGCTATTAATGCCCTTGAGAGGCTGAGTGATGGTTTTTTTACGATTCAATGGAAGGCGGCGGCGGTTACTTTTTGGACTGATTCCGATCAATCAAACATAGCCAGGGTCGCCGATTGGGAGTTTCAAATAGGCGAAAGCTCTCTGATAGTAGGGGTGATATCTGCCGGTCGTCAATTCGTAAAATCCCTGTGCTTGGACAACCTTGATACCTCTTTGCCGCTGGGTGAACAAAGCCTTGATTATTCAAGCATTACGATAGAAATAAAACCTTCGATAGAAATCAATGAAGAGAAACAACAAGCACCGGGAGGTGAGACGGGCAGTGCTTCGGACAACGATTCACAGACATCAATCTCAGACAAGAAACAGGACGTTAGCGAACCCGAGTATCGTGGCACAATTGAGCCGAAATTGCCCCAGAGGATCTTTCTGGGCCAAGGTGTTCAAGGCAATAGACAAGTGTTCTGGGAATTCGGTCACCAGGACTTAGCGAACAGGCATATACTCATATTTGGCACGTCCGGGATGGGAAAGACGTATGCGATCCAAGCCTTATTATGTGAACTCGGTCGGGCCGGCCAAAATTCTTTAATAGTGGACTATACCAACGGATTTTATGACAATCAGCTGGAAACTGAGACAAGAAAGATGTTGAAACCGGTTCAACATATTGTACGGAAGGATCCATTACCCATAAATCCTTTCAGGCGGCAGGAAGACATGATCGGCGAAATGCTTCTTCCGGAAGACCCGTCTAATACGGCGCAGAGGGTTAGCGGGGTTTTTTCCGAAGTTTACGAATTTGGCGACCAGCAAAAATCGGCCCTCTACACGGGCATAAAGAGAGGAATAGAAACGCACGGAAATGAAATGACCTTGCCTTTATTGATTGAAGAACTCAAAGAAATGGTTGACGAAAATCCATCTTCTTTGACGGTCGTAAGCAAGATCCAGCCTTTTGTCGATATGAATCCGTTTGGCGCTGAGGAAGGCGATAATTGGGAGTCCTTGTTTATGGATCAAAATTCCCGCTGTCATATCCTTCAACTGGCAGGTTTTCTAAAGGACGCATCGAAGTTGATCACGGAATTCACCCTTATCGATCTATACTGGTATTATCGTGGTAAGGGCAATAAAGACAAACCCAGGATTATAATACTCGATGAAATTCAAAACCTGGATCATGACCTTGAAAGTCCTCTCGGTAAATTTCTGACGGAGGGAAGAAAATTCGGGATCTCCCTTATTGTGGCAACCCAGACTTTAAGCAATCTTAAAAAAGATGAACAAGACAGACTATTCCAAGCGAGTCATAAATTATTTTTTAAGCCTGCGGATACAGAACTGCGAAGTTATGCCCAAATATTGGAAAACACCACAAATGAAAAAGCTGAAATATGGATACAACGTCTTTCCAGGCTTAAAAAAGGAGAATGTTATTCCCTAGGACCTTCGCTGAACAGTCAGCAGGGGCTCGAGACGAAAGCATTTCACATCAAGATAGAATCTCTAAGATCACGTTTCAAAGATATTGGTAAGGAGAGTGCGACGTAAATGTCATTGCCTATTAACTTTCATAGAACTTTTATTCCGGAAAGACGACTGCTTAATAACTTGCTTCAGTATGCGGGAAACGGTTTGTCAGGAAGCTACCATGACATAGCCGATGCCACCGGGATCCCGATGGGAAAATCAAATGGCAAGGTGCCGGCAATCATAGATTATGCTCGGGGAATGGGCTTAATCCAGTATGATTTGAAATCCAAGAACGGTATCAGGCATCCTGTTCTAACGAATTTTGGTCGAATTGTGTTGCTTGAAGATGCTTTGCTGAGTCAACCGGTAACGCAGTGGATCGCGCACCTCAGTTTATGTCATCCTTCGCATGGTGCAGCGGCATGGTATGAGACATTTGTCAGGGGCAGAGACATATTGGGTGCGTCCTTCACGGTGACCAAGCTCGAGGACTATCTTAAGAACATTTTTGGACCCGGCAGGAATCGGATTGGTCCTTTAATAAGAACTTATCACGACGATGTTGCATTAGGCAAAATAGATCCTTTGAAAAAACTGGAAAAGCAGGTTATTAGCGGCAAGGCCCCAATTGCCAAGAATTACGCAAGAGTTTACGCAGCTTATATTTTACAGATCATCGAAGATGAATTTCCCGGTCAAATACAGGTTACTGCATATGACCTTAATTCAGTTAGCGGAATGTTCGACGCTGCTTCCTGGGTTCAATCGGATACAGACACCATTCTCAATCTCATTGAAGAGACGAACTCGGTCAGGATAGACAGGCAGATGCGTCCATGGATCATTCACAAATTACAACCATCTTCAGAAGTTTGGTCTCAAATTTACAAATAGGTATTAATAAGAGGATTCAATGAAACTTGCCGATTTAATTACTTTCCGTAAAGACCGTCTTTTTCAAGGAGCGGTCCAGATAAGTTGGTTTGAAACTGATCCTTCCCAAAGCAAAAAGGCAGCCGAAAATTTTGTTTTCCACGGGCCTGACTATCATGGTGCAGGCGAATCCGACATAGATACAGCTACTTTTGTCAGAGACATCCTCACAAGAATAACGGGAGAGGATAATTCATCCGACCCCTTCACGCTAGCGATCGCAGGTTGGGGCACGGGCAAGTCTCATTTAGGGGTGACAATTGCTGAACTTTTGAGCGAACCCGACGGAGATACAGCTGAGCGCATTATCGATAACATTAAAGAGGCCGATGATTCAATCGGATCTCTTGTCTCCCATATACTGACGAATCTGGAACAACCTTTCCTGGTTCTTACTATTAACGGAATGCAGGATTTTAACTTGTCACGGGAGATTATTCGGCAGGTTTTCTTACGCCTGAAATTGCATAACCTCGACATCAAACCCTTGGAAGATCTTCGGCCGCGGTTCAAGTCGGCCAAGAGCTTCGTTGAATCATTTTATGAATCGTTGGAAAAAGAATTTTCCGAAATCTTTGGTCGAGATATTAAAAAAGAAGTTTTGCTACAACGGCTTTTAGATCAAGACGAAGAAGTATTTGAGAAAATAAGTCGTATTTTTGAAGATAAAATGGGAACCCCAATCATATCGGTCGGGCAGGAATCATTGCAAGAATTCATGTCGGTTTTACGTAAGACCTACTGCGGCCCCGATAAGGCATTTAAAGGGATCTTCATCATATTCGATGAATTTGGACGCTACTTGGAGTTTGCGGTCCAGAAACCTTATGTAGCAGGCAGTGGAGTATTACAGCAACTTTTCGAAGCCGTACAAGCCGAAAGCGATGTAGTTTCACTATTATGTTTCATCCAGTATGAACTGAAAGCATATATGTCGAGGGTAGCGCCGGAGTTCCGTGACGGTCTAAATAGATACGTCACACGCTATGATTCCGCAACAAGAGTTCATCTTTCAACGAACCTTGAAACGCTTATTGCAAGCCTAATACAGAAGAATGATGAAAAGGCATTGAAAACATATATAGAGAAAAATGTGAGCGAATCCGAGAAGTATCAAACTATGCATAATTTAAAGCAATGGTTCCCGGATTCATCAAAATATCCTCTCTGGATAGACCCAGCGCATTTTTCCAAAATAATAGTGGAAGGATGTTGGCCTCTGCATCCTATGGCAACCTGGTTTCTCTATAAGTTGTCCGCTGCAGGTAAATCTCTTCAAAACCGTTCAGCGCTGTATTTATTGGCATTAGCGATAGATCAATATCGCGCCAAGGAAGTTGCGAATGGATATTGGACACTTCCTGCGACCGCGTTATGCACCGATGATATGATAAATGAATTTATAGCTTCAGAAAGATTCGGGCAGCAGGGCGCGATGGCCCATGCTTACAGCACTGTCATAAATAAATATTCTCATGAATTCAAACGCAAAGATGTTGATGTTCTTAAAGCAATATTGCTCGCGTCCAAAGTTAGTTGCCGTGGCGAAACACAACAGGAATGGGAAATAATCCTAGGCTGGCTCAGCGCAAGACAAACAAAAGAAATAAAAGAAACGATAAAAAGACTTACATCTGAACATAACGTGATCGAATGGAACGATTCCATTCATCAATTCGAGATCATTGGTGATGCTCTTCCTAGGCGTGCTTTCCTAGATGTCCTCGAAGTCAAGATCAGTGAAATATCACTTGATAAACGTGGAGAACTTTTCACAACTCACATTAAGGATTGGCTATCCATTGATCACGTAGAAACAGATTTCGGGATGAAGAATCAGATTACGACACCTGAATGGAAATATACAGTTACAATCTCGACAATACAAATGCTTGGTGGCCACATTGCATATGCCATCCGTAATTGGAGAGAGGCGGTCACACCGGATGACTCCCGGGGACAACTCATCTATTGTTATGTTGGACCTGACAGCGATTATGCTCGGGTTCTCGAAAACAGCACTCTGTTATGGAACTCAACGCTCAAAAAACTTGGCTTCAATGAAGATACTAAAATCCCTTTGCTAGTGGCATTTCTTCACGATAAAGATGGCAATCTAGGTAAATTAATCGCAGAACATTGGATTCTTGCCAATAAAAGCAATGACGAAGATATGAAACGATTTACAAATTTCATCATGGATAGGCAACCCAATGCATTAGAAGAATTGCAGGGAACTTTTAGGAAACTGGAGAATGAAGGATTACTTTTCGCCGGCAATAAGCAACTGAAGCGCGGAATCAAAATCAGAGACGCTCTATACGATCTTTTTAATGGGATATATACTTCCTGCATCCCTTTCCCGTTTGATGGCTTTCATAAAACCAAAGGAGGCGCAGCGAAGGATTGTCAAGTATTCACAACGGAACTTTTTAGGGGTAGCCTCACTCAAAGTTACATCGCAACACGCAATGCCCAGCAGAGGAATCGCCTTGTTTCTGTTCTAAATAATAGTTGGAAAGCATTGGGTTCCGATGGCTTGATAACAACGAAGCCTCGCAACATTTCGGTAGCTAAGATATGCGCTACGCTTGATTCTCGGTTGAAGGCGGGAATATCGGTAAATCTGGGTTCTTTTGCACGTGAGCTTTGCTTACCCCCTTATGGCTGTAACATAGCTTCAGCCGGCATGCTCATTGGTCTATTCATTTGTCCTCGCCATGATAAATTATGGTTTTTAATCGGTAGTGAAATCATACCTATCGATAAGTGGTTGAGTGGAGCTTTTATCGGCAACTATCTTTCACTGAATTACTTGGAGTCAACCGTCATAAAGGCCGTAGACATTGGGGCTACGGATGAATGGAATGATCTCCTAAGTTCGTGGGATTCTGAAAAAAAATATCGCGCACAACTTGATTGGATTTTTAAGGCCTATGAGCTTAAAAAACGAATACCTCTCCCTCCCGATAGATTGCATCACTACGAGTTGCTTGCGAATCGCTCCAAAGAGGCACAAGATGAGCTCGAACGCTGGGATATCGAAATTGAAAAACAGGATGAGTTCCTGGAAAAAGCCTATCAAAAACAAAACGCTGGCAATATATCGAGATGTGGGGCAGAGTTGGCCAGGATTTTGGACCGAATGAATAATAAAGAGGATGCTTGGCTGGACGAAGACTTCTCTCGAGTTGAGGACCTTCTTCAAAAAGCAAAAAATGCAACGAAGCAATTTTTTCCAAGTTGGGTCAAGCGTGAAGTTATTATAGATCTTAAAGCTTGGGGTGATTTTGACCAGAAAATGCGACGCATTCAGCAGAATTTAACGACCCTTGGATTGCCGGAAGAACGAAAAAAATTAGAAGATCATGTTGATCGAATAAGGTCCGATATTGATCAGAATCAACGGATAAAATTCGTTGTTGATGAAGGTAATGCTTTTGCTAATTCGCAAATAATATCTGAATTTACTAAGGTGAAAGACCTTCATAATATCATCATTAAGGCAAAAGAGATATTGGATACTATTCAATCAGCAAGATCAAATAAGTCATCTATCACGATACCACAATTGGATTCAACAGCATCAAGAATTCGCAACCTAAGAGATAGATGCCAGAAGCAATTAGATGCTGACAAAGAACGCGGAGAGCAATTATGGAATAGTTATATATCAAGAATGGGCGACATAAGTGATATTCTGCGGGAAGTTGTGACATTACGAGATCTTTATGAAGGCCAAGAGAAAGACCTTGAGGACTTCAAGACTATAGAGAGTTGCTTGCGAATGATGTCAGATCATTTTCAGGAATATAGTTCCCTTCAACTCAAAGATGAGGAACAGATAGACATATTTGCGACTTGTTTATCGAAAGCAAAGGACGTTTTCGATAACGAAGAGTTGCCTTGGGACATAGAAGAAACCTATAACAAACTATTGGATACATGCAAGATGCAACGGAGGGAACAAGCTACTAGGTGGATTGAGGCTTCCGTACCGGCATCTTCGGCCATTTTGACTCTTGATGCGGTGAATGTAAACCAGATCAGAGCAAAAATGCAGAACCCCCCTGCCTATCTCAGCGAAGACGACCTCATAAAAGTCCATGCGGCCATAACCTTGTGCGATAAACGGCTTGATGAACTCGATGTGGACGGTCTTGTAGTAAAGTTCCAGGGGCTATCCGAAAAGGCGAAAGCAATTTTCCTGGAAAGAATAAAGGAGATGCTGTAAAAATTCAAATAATAACTTAATAAATTCGTATCTTTGGATCTTCCCCTCTGTGCTAATATATATGAGACACTTTCCACCAGATAGTTTAGACTATAAGGGCGGGAAGGCGGGAGTAACTAAAAAGTCAACGTAATTACAGATGCTTCATAATTATCGTAGAATGATGGTTACAAGTAATTGAAGGGTAATTATGGCAATTAAACCCGATGAATGTTTCAAACAGGCAGAATATGACATGAAAACGGCGAAAGCAACGTGTAAGGCAAGGAGGCATTGAAATGGCTCAAAGCAGAGCTTCGGAAATAGCTGAATTCTTCCGTGAATGCCTGAAAGAAAAAGGGCTGAAAATTGACGTTGTTACATTGAGTCCGGAAGAATACGAGAACAGAACCTCTATGATTGCCAATTATGCGCATGAAGGGGTTGTGATATAGTTTGTTTGCTTTTTAGTCTTATCATACTGTAGACGACATGCAGAAAAAAGACACCACCATCCTCTATTCCGCTTCTGATATCGTCAGCTTCCTCGACTGCGAGCACAAAACAACGCTTGATCTCATTGACCTCGAAACCCCCCTGCCCAAAGCCGAAGACGACGAAGAGACAATGCTCTACCAGAAAAAAGGGTTCGAGCATGAAGGCTCCTATGTAGCGCATCTAAAAAGTAAAGTCACCGTCTTTGCAGACATTTCCCCGGCAAAAGACGATATAGATGAAGCCGCTATTAAAACAATTGAAGCAATGCGGTCAGGTGCGGATATCATCTACCAGGCCACTTTCATCAAGCATCCATTTCTCGGACATGCCGATTTTCTTAAAAAAGTCGCACATCCCTCTTCGCTGGGTGGTTACAGCTACGAGGTCATAGACACAAAGCTTGCCAGAAGTACCAAGGCCAAGTTCATAATCCAGCTTTGTTTTTATTCCGAACTGCTCGCGCATCTTCAGGGACATGACCCTCTAATGATGCACATAGTCTTGGGCGACGGCAGGGAAGAGAGCTTCAGGTGCGCCGATTATTCCAAATATTATGCAATGCTGAAGGAGCGTTTCATAAAAAGGATGCAGTCCGGTCATATAGACACCTATCCGGAGAAACACGAACATTGCGATATATGCCGATGGAGAAATATCTGCGAAGAACAATGGATAAAAGACGACCACCTCAACCAGGTAGCGAACATATCGCGCATACAGATAAAAAAGCTTAAGGCAGGCGGCATCTCAACGCTTAAAGCCCTCGCCGGCACAGACAATACCACTATACCAAAAATGGCGTCAGAGACCTTAAACAAGCTCCGCCGCCAGGCATCCCTCCAGCTCAAAAAAAGACAGACCGGCCAGAACTGCCATGAACTGCTGCCTGTTGATCCCGCAAGAAAAAGGGGATTTGCAAGGCTGCCTGAACCGGATGAAGGGGATATCTTCTTTGACATGGAGAGCGACTCCATGGATATCGATGGGCTGGAATACCTGTTCGGGGTTTATTATTTTGACAAAAGAAGACCTCATTTTATGCCGATATGGGCGCATAACCGCAACGAGGAGAAGAAGGCGTTTATCAGATTCATGGACTTTGCAGCCCGCCGCCTCAACAGATACCCGAAGGCGCATATATACCATTACGGGCAATACGAAGAAGCCGCCCTTAAAAAGCTTATGTCGTTGCACGGAACACATGAGGCGGAGGTTGACAACCTCCTGCGCTTCGGCAAGCTCGTAGACCTCTACAAGGTTGTCAGGGAGGGGATGATGATCTCCGAGCCCGCATATTCCCTTAAAAACGTAGAGCACTTCTATCTTGCTGAACGAACGGGCGAGGTCAAAAATGCCGGTGCAAGCGTTGTCTATTACGACCGCTGGAAAGAGACAGGGGACAAAACCTTCCTTCAGAACATAGAAGACTACAACAGGGATGATGTCATATCTACATACGAACTGAGGCAATGGCTTCTCCAAATAAGGCCAAAAGGGGTGCAGTGGGCGGATCATACAGAAACAGCCGATAACCGGACCAGCGACATAAGTATGCGTAACGATAAAGAGATAAGGCTCGCCGAATACCAAAAGATGCTCACAGCAGGCCTTCCCGATGACAGAAGCAAATGGACAAAACATGACGAAATAAAAGAACTCACATATCAGCTCCTTGACTTTCAGAGAAGGGCTGCCAAGCCTGTCTGGTGGTCGGTCTTCTTCAGAGCGGAGTTGTCGACTGAAGAATTAATTGAAAATGTAGAGGCAATCGGCGATATGCACCAGGATCCGGTCAATCCTCCATATAAGGATAAAAAATCCTACGTTTACACCTACATCTACCCTGAACAGGAGACGAAGATAAAGACCGATGACAACTGTGTCATTGCAGACACACTGGAATCGATCAACAATCTGGCGGTTGACGAGGATGCATCTAAGGTTACATTTTCATACCCTGCAAGAAAGGGTATGCTCGATGCCAGGCTGAACATAGGGCTCGGCAGGCCGTTGAATTCTGATCCCCTTACAAATGCGGTATACCGTTTTGCAGACAGCATCATAGAACAAAATAAAAAATACCCGGCCTTAGAAGCCCTTCTGTACCAGGATATACCCAATATCAAAGGACACAGTAAAGGCAGCGCGATCATCGATGAAGCAGGAGAATCCATATCAAATATAATTCAGGCGGTAACAAACCTCGATGACAGCTACATATTCATCCAGGGTCCTCCAGGCGCAGGCAAAACCTATACGGGTTCGCATATTATTGTGGAACTATTAAGACAAGGCAACAGAGTCGGCGTATCATCCAACAGCCACAAGGCAATCAACAATCTGCTGTCCCACGTCGAGCGTGTCGCATCACAGAAGGGGGTTGGCTTCCGCGGGGTCAAGAAATCGACAAAGGGCGAGAGCGTGTTCAACGGCAGATATATACAGGATGCATTCTCCAATGAAGATGCGTTAAGCATGGAATGGCAGCTTGTTGCAGGTACCGCATGGCTTTTTTCTGACCCGAGGGGTGATAAAATGCTTGATTTTCTGTTTGTTGACGAGGCAGGTCAGGTCGCCCTTGCAAATCTTATTGCCATGGGGACAAGCGCAAGGAACATTGTGCTTTTAGGTGACCAGATGCAGCTCGGTCAGCCCATTCAGGGTATCCATCCAGGACGCTCAGGAGAATCCTCCCTTGATTACCTTTTAAACGGCATGGCTACGATTCCTCCGAAACAGGGCATATTCCTCAGCACGACATGGAGAATGCACCCGGATGTCTGCCGCTTTATATCTGATGCCGTATATGACGGAAGATTAAAACCTGAGCCTTTGAACATTAACCGCCACCTGATATTGGCAAAGAATGCCCATCCCGCCCTTAAACCGTCAGGTGTTGTATATGTGCCCGCACAGCACGATGCGTGTTCCCAGAGAAGCGAGGAGGAGGCTCTGACCGTGGAAGACATATACATAAGCCTCCTTAAACAACATTACTTTGACAAGAACGGCATTAAAAATCCTGTAGCTGAAGACAATATCCTGGTTGTCGCCCCCTACAACATGCAGGTCAACCTGCTTAAGAAAACACTGCCGAAAAAGGCAAGGGTGGGAACGGTTGATAAGTTCCAGGGTCAGGAGGCAGAAGTGGTGATTGTCTCCATGGCGACATCAAGCGGCGATTACATGCCCAGGCACATAGAATTCTTATACAGCAAGAACAGGCTGAATGTAGCTTTATCCCGTGCAAAATGCCTTGCAATACTCGTTGCCAATCCGGCGCTTATGTCGATAAAATGCAATACAACTGAGCAGATGGCACTTGTCAATACACTCTGCTGGGTTAAGGATTATTCGGAAAGCAGTAAATAATGCTATTATTTTAAAGCCGAAGAGAAAGCGCTATCTATTGTGCAATATTTACACTACAATTTGTTTATTATGATATAATGTAGTGTAAGAGGTGAAATAAAGATGGAAGTATTGCAGGGAATATTGTCTGAGAGCAAAGAATATTACATCAATATAAAAGGCAAGATAGAGGATAATCTTGCAAAACTTCCAAAAGGGAGCGTCAAAGCAAGGGAGATTTCCGGAAGAAAATATTACTATCTGCAACAACGGCTCAACAAAAAAATCAAACACCAGTATCTCGGGAAAGAAAAGCCGGAAGACATGATAGAACAGATAAATGAGAGAAAAAGATTAGAGAGCGAGTTGAAAAAGGTCAATAATGCATTAAAAATTCTAATAAGAGCGGAAGGGAAGAAGCATGGTTGATCCTGTAGTAAAGATTCTTGAAATATTCCATAAGAACGGTCTATTCGACGAAGGTGTAGAACTTATAGGCAGTTGGTGTTTTTATCTCTATCAAAAACACTTGGGCGTGGAATATTTTCCCTTACGCACGCAGGATATTGATTTTCTTATTCCATATCCCTACAAAGGCAAAGAGCATAAAGAATTTGTCGAGCAGTTAGAAGAAATTGGTTTTCGCTGTGATTTCAATACTGACGGCTCTTTGTTTCTATGGAATGCTGAGATGAAAATCGAGTTCATTATTCCGCAGAAAGGTCGTAGTTCCAATCAAAGTATTAAAGTTGATGAACTCGGGTTTAACGCTATGCCTCTGAGATTTGTAAATATATTGTTAGAAAACCCAATTGTAATCAAGGATGATAATATTTCCATCCTTGTCCCTAACCCTGTAAATTTTTGTGTTCATAAACTCATAGTGGCATCCCGTAGAAAGAATACTGACAAGATATTAAAGGATATTCAACAGGCAATATGTACTTCCATAATCCTTGATGCCCGGGAAATCCAGTCGCTATTTAAGACATTGCCAAAAGGCTGGAAGAATTCTATATTGATAATACTGGATAAGGCAAAAGAACTTTTACCATTAATGAGCGCAGAAATAGGCAAGCTAAAGCTTACACTACAGAATGTAAATAAGCAGACACTGTAGTGTATAAAAACATTGTACTAAATACTGGGCGTTACTATGGCCACAATGATCCCTTCCGATATTTCTGAGTTCAAGACCGAAGGCGAGAGGAGGTTCTACCGTTTCCTCGAAAACGTAGCCGTACCCCACAATGATTACATTGCCTGGTACACCCCTGACATCAACGGAAGGGAACCTGATTTTCTCACCTATGCCAAAGACGTAGGTATTGTAATATTCGAGGTAAAGGACTGGGTGCTTGAGCAGATAGTAAAGGCGGACGGTCACTCATTTACCCTTAAGTCAGGCGCAAAGACAGAAGCCAAAAAGAACCCTTACCACCAGGCAAGGGAATATTACGAGCAGACGATCGACAAGATCAAAAAAGATGAACACCTCGTTTCCAGAGACCCCATGCATCACGGCAACCCAAGGGTACCGATACATTATGGTGTTGTCTTCTCCAACATCAACAGATACGAATACACACAAAAAGGCCTGGACAGGGTAATAGGCACAGACAAAATATTCTTCTGGGATGATCTCCACCCTGAATCGGATATTTGCACGGACTCAACCGGAAGAGCGTTCCATGAAGCCCTGAAAGACAAGTTCCCTCCCCAGTTCACCTTTTCCCTGACAGGCTCTGAGCTGTCGCGTTTAAGACGGCTTATCTTCCCCTCTGTAAGCATCGAGCTGCCTCAAAGAAAAAACGACGACAACTATGCGGAACACAAAAGGCAGATACAGATGCTCGACCACCACCAGGAGGCCATAGCAAGGAAATACGACAGCGGCCACAGGATACTTGCGGGTCCTTCAGGCAGCGGCAAAACCATAGTCCTTGTCCACAAAGCGGGCTACATGAAGCAGTACAATCCGGCGATAAAGAACATCCTCTTCGTCTGCTACAACATCACGCTTGTCAACTACATAAAGAGGCTTCTATCCGGTAAGAAGATACCTTTAGGCGAGAACGGCGTCGAGGTCATGCATTTCTTTGAGCTGTGCTCCAGAATAATTGAAGAAACCGTACACTACGAAAACGAGGACTCGGATTATTACAATACTGTCATTGAAATGGCGCTTGAAAAGGTAAGCGAATTCCCAATACGATATGATGCCGTACTTGTAGATGAGGGGCAGGACTTTTCCGATGATATGTACAAAGTATTAGTTGCCCTGCTGAACAAGAAAACGGACAGCTTCACAATAGCATTGGACGACAACCAGAACATTTACAGGAACAGGCAGTCCTGGAAGGAGCTCGGCATAAAGGCTCAGGGACGGGTCCACAGGATGCACCAGGTATACCGCAACACAAAAGAGATTCAGGAATGCGCCCGAAGGCTCACAGGCCATGTGCAGCCTGAAACAAAAACACATGACAAGCTTTTCCCTAACTTCTTTGATTTCCACGGACCTCCGCCGGTCTTCAAGAAATGTGAAACAATGCAGAATGCGATATCCTTTGTGGGCAGCACAATACAGTCTCTGACTGAAAAAGAGTACGCACTCTCCGAGATTGCGGTCATATATACGGTAAAATCCAGAAAGGATGCAGATGATTTTCATCTTCCCCGTGAACTCGAAAGGCAGCTGCAATCCAAAGGGATAATGAGCACCTGGGTATCGGAAGATTACAGATCAAAAAGGTCATATGATGTTACGACAAACAGCGTAACCATATCAACCATCCACAGCGTCAAAGGTTTTGATTACACCTGTGTGTTTTTAATCGGCCTCGACATGCTCGAACCAGGTGAGATATGGTCTGAGGAACAACTTACAAACTTAACCTACGTTGCGATAACAAGGGCAAGGTACAGGCTCTATGTGCCCTATATTGCCGAGAACCGGCTTGTGAAAAAACTGCTTAAAGCGGCAACTGCAAGACCGGCATAAGATGTTATGCTAAAAGAAAGGATTGATATGAGCGATTCAAATGATACCCATCTTAAATCTGTCGGTTATGTACTGTGGATATTCGGCTTTATGGGGTCGCACCGGTTTTACTACGGCAAACCCGTTACAGGAACAATCTGGTTTTTTACCTTGGGCCTTCTTCTTATAGGATGGATCATAGATTTTTTCCTCATTCCTTCTATGGATCGCCAGTCCGATTTTAGATACAGAAGCGGTGACTTTGACTACACCGTAGCGTGGATCTTGCTCACTTTCCTTGGGTTGTTCGGCATACACCGCTTTTACATGAAAAAGTGGGTCACAGGCATCATATATCTTCTCTCAGGCGGTATCTTCGGCATAGGTTATCTGTTCGATCTGTGGACACTAAACGACCAGGTCTCCCGATTAAACAGCAGCTGCTGAAACGGTTAATATAAATGCGCTTTTAGTTTCTTACAAGGAAACAGATATAACCAATTTAGTGGAGTTAAAAAAGACCCCGGGAATAACATCCCGAGGCCTTTTTTTATTAACCGTATTCAGTCTGTTATCTCAAACAGGAAGTTTGTCTACGATTTTAATAAGGGGCCTCTTAAAATCTTTGAACGCTTGTTCCCACTCCGCTTCTTTTTCAATAGGATATAGGTCTTCATCAAAGTATTTGCCAATCTCAGATTCGACGAGCTCGACCAGATCCCAAGGGTCAAACGCTTCGAGTTGGTAACTGTGATTAATGTGATTTGCTTTTTTAAATTCAGAAAAGGCTTTATCTTTGAAGCCTTTGTTGTTAATTGGACTCGGTAAAAGTGTCTTTGCTTGTTCAACGTTAATGCCTATATGCTCAAAGCCAAAAACAACATCTTTGAACTTATTTCTAATCAACTCAAATATGCCGAAGTCCCGAGAGTCAAGATTGCCGAGGTAGAGGATGACAATCTTTTTGCCCCGTTCGCTGGTGATTTCGGCAAATCTGTGCCACTCTGAATAGAAAATATTGTGTTTAAAGAAGCTTTGCGCAGATTGAACCTCAACTTGCTTTATTATATCACTCGAACAAGTTAAGCATTGATGAATCGTTTGACTATTTACAATAATCTTCAGCTTATATTCTTGGTTATACCACTTGTTGAAAACCGGCATGATCAGCAAATCCTCAGCGATGCGTTCGCGGAGGTATTCTTTCGGATCTGTTAAAATATATTTGAAACATGGTGGATTTTCGTCTTGCGGTCCGCAGTCGCTGAGACGCCACGGCCAAGACTTGCCAGTCTCCAAAGCATCGTTCACTACCTCAATGAGGGTATTATACGATTCGGCCGTATTTGGAATGTTTTCTGACTTAACCAACAGATAATAAAACTGATCACGGCTAATCATATGATATCTCTTGCCGATTTTGTTCAATGCATTTTCCACAATTTCTTCAGTGATTGTTTTCATAAATTATCTCCTTTTTTTATTTTTTGCACTGGTTTAAATATCTTATAATTGACGACCGGATCAGACCTTGCTCGCCTTAGCATGTTTTGAATAATTGATAGAGAGCCTTGCATAAAATTTTAATTTTGGGATATTTTTTTAGATTACCGAAAAAAAGAATTCCTAGTGGGGGGGGGTTATATTATATATTTATATATGTCTGCACAGATGCGCACAATTTTGCTATAGCATGAGTTCGGTGTCGCGGGCCATGCTGTCGGCTTTTTTTAGCAGCAAATCAAGTTCCCCATGACTCGGACGGTGATGGTTCAAAATTGCGTTCTCCACTTTGTCAAGCCAGGGGATGTCGCGTCCGTTAAAACACTGCCTTACAACTTGTGCGCTTACAATGGGGTGGTTGGCGGTAGAGTACCCTTCAGAATAATCAAAAAAAGGAATCTTGCCAATGTCGTGCCCCAACCCCAATATGGTCAACATAGGCCTGTACGGCAATAAGTTCTTGCCAAAAGTCGATTGGAAAAGATTGAGTAGATTGTCCGTAACACGCCTTGAGTGATCGATAAGTTTTGTTTTAGCCAAAATGCCATAAGAATTGTTTATTTTTTGAAAATTCTCCATTCTCCTGATAGAAGGCATATCTCCAAATATGTAGAGATAATTTGTAAGTTGTTTAATACCGTCAAGTGTATTAGATAATTTAAATACTTTTTCGTAAGGACGAACATAAAGTGCATATAGAATTGTGACGGGAATTGGCTCTGAAACTTCGATAGATTCATCAATTTGAACGTCCTTCAAGTTCATAGCGGATGAAGTTTCGAAGGAAGCCTCTTTGGCAGTACTTTTTTTTGAAAACAATTTAAAAAATGAAAATCCCATTCAGTTACCCTGAGTAATAAACACGTTCAATAAGCCTCAGATATCCGCGTTTTTTCCTTTCAAGCTCGGACGGGGTGCCGAATCTTTCAATCTTTAACGGCAGGAGAAAAAGCGTCATATCTGTAAAGTCTTTTCTTATGAAACTGATATTGTACCTTCGGCCGTATTGTTTTTCTTTGAGATTGCCGACAACTATCCCCTCTTTTTTAATCCTTTCGATGATCTCCAATATTAAGGCCGATTTGTCGGAAGATCTGTACAGTGCTGAATCAAATGAACGTGTTGTTTCAGCGAGCTCGCGGGCTGATTTTAGAAGGCAGTTTGGCGAGAAGTATGCAATCGATCCATTAGTGAACGCTTGAGGCCTACCCTCATCGAGCTTGTTGAGTTTCTGTGCCATCGTTTTGAATAAGGCATCCATATCGAACCACTTAACAATGTCCGGCCGGGGCATATACTTTTCTGTATAGGATATCTCATAGGTTCGGGCCATGCCGTCTGCATATCTGAGAAGCTCCGAAGGCGCATCAGTGGGAACTTCGTGGTGCAGTAGAATTAAATTATAGACACCTTCCCATACTCTTTTATCTCTAAGAATTTCTTGTGCGATTAAGAAACTGATTCGTGCGTGGTCCATATTTTTAAAACGGGGGTCATTCAAGTAGATCTTGCCGATGTCGTGGCACAGAACCTCTAGAATGATATATACTGTTTCTGTTAATGTCAGTGTTTTAGTGGTATTTATGGCGTGGGACATGACGGTGAATACATGCTCAATCAATGATATCATGGATAATAATTTATGGTATTTTTGGAAATCGTTTGCTTCTCGATCGTATTTGATATTATTACCAATGGATGGACAATCCCCATATTTTATCAGGCATTCAAACAGCATGAATATGGTGTCATTTATGCCAATTTTTGCTGCATGATCAATAGTTGACGCCAGATAACTGCTCCAGTAAATTTGGGCATTTTCGAAATTACCACATAATTCTGCAAGTTTTTCGTTAAGCCTGAACTCCTTGTAACTGTGCAATCCAAAACCCTCATATGTCACACTCACCCGACCGGGCAATTGTTTTTCATTGTTTGTTTGCATACCTTTTTTATCTGCGATATTTTCGATCTTGCTGCCTCTTTTTTGCCGCATCCGGAGCCTGTTTTTGGCTTTTTGTGCAATTGAGATTAATAGCGGCATCATTTTGGTTGGTATTTTATTGAGCTCTCTAAACTCGGAGGCAACTGCAGAAGGCGTCAGGTTGTATTTATTTGTTAGTCTTGAAAGCATCCACTTTTCGATCCTATTTTTGTAACCGCCATAACCTGCCTTAACAGTCAACTTATCTTGGGGTGATTGACCATATAAAATTTCAAAGCACTCAAAGATAACTATCTCGGTCAGTTTCTTATTCATAGTAATATTTTCGAGAAATGCGCTCACGATTTGCAGTTTCACATCGATAGATTCAGCACCATTAAACATTGATCGAATTATGTCTTTGATGTCTTCTTTCATTCAAATTTTATAATTTCGCGTAGTTTTTGCTACAGAGCGGCTTAGGTTTACCGGAGGAGTAGAATTTTTTTATACCTCACTGTCTGCGGCAGAAGGGTTTATCGTCATAGATTGAATTTGAGGGACAATTGAATTTAGAAAGAATTGAATGAATATACTAAAATTAATACATTATACTAATAAACTAACGTCGTTAATAATTTACTTACCACGTATAATTTCCTCTTATTGAACAGAAATTAAAAAGAGACATCATTATCCATCAAATATTTTTAATGTAGTAAATTTGTAGCAGAAAGAATCTTAAAATATATTAATAAATAGAAAATATCGTAAAGGATAAAATGAAGATTGTTTCATAAATATTAGAGAGTTAAGTAAATATCCAGGGCAGAAGCTGTTTTGCTAAAAGTTATTGTTATTGAATCCTAAGTCCAGTGCGTCTGCCAATTCCGCCATTCTCGCCTGTCTGATGTAATTGCGATCAACCAAAACAACAAAAAACGTTTTCTCCAAAAAAGTAATTAATGGGCGCCCTTCTTTTGCGGTATA
>Ga0302244_1000071_pt1 | contig 83311 bp, 57 predicted proteins | sample AAG_UR_Phe_MG_FD_193513 | JGI IMG/M metagenome (GOLD analysis project Ga0302244, IMG submission 193513) | Enriched activated sludge microbial communities from anaerobic digester in WTTP, New Holstein, Wisconsin, United States - AAG_UR_Phe | ecosystem: Engineered > Bioreactor > Anaerobic >... | reverse complement strand
CCTTCTCAACTCATTCCACCATGAAGGAATTCCGGTCGGCATCAACCGGCTGGGCAGCTTCAGATCGCCGGAGTTCCCTGCTGCACTGAATGCCCGCTGGGGTGATGAGGAAGGAATAGATCCGTCATCTGCCGGAAACTCTAACGATATTATTTCAGAAATAATAAGAGTAGAAAAAACTAAGCTCAGCTTCATCTGCCTCGGAAGTATGTCGACTGCTCTTAATGCTCTCAGGAACATTCCCGAGTTCGGCAATCAGGTAAAGGATTTCATCTGGAGCGCCGACGGGGCTGACGACAAAACCGGTTTCAATTACAACATTGACGCAAAATCTTCCGTATCCATGCTGAAACAGGAAATCCCCGTGAAGATCGTGCGGAAATATATGCTCAACAATTCTGTTTTCTGGGACAATGAACTGACTGAAGCTGTTAAAGCCATAAACACCCGCTACGCCAAAGCAGCCGGTTCCGTGTCGGACTTTTCTGAAAGTCACAGATTCGCCCTTGAAGCCAACGATGAAATGACAGCGCTGTTTCTTCATTACCCGGAATTATTCATTTGCAAAACCCTGGGTAATGTTACCGACTGCATCCCTTCAGATCCGGCCGGGTTAAGGGAAAACACCCTGAAGATACTGAAAGGCGAAACAGTACCCAGAAACCAGGTTATAAAGGAGTTTTCTGCCGATCCGGATTTTTATTTCGACGACCTGAGCGGATCGGTCACTGCCATTATTGAAAAACACGGTATTGATGAGTTCAGTTCATCAGTGATTTCAAATGAGCTTCACCGTCATCTAGGGGTGTTTACCGTCATCGGGGTAAAAATGGGTATAAGGGCGAGGGAGTACTTCGCCACCGGAGTGGATGAGTTCCATGTCAGATCCCTGGCTGGTTCAACGCCTCCAATCAGCTGCTTTAACGATGGGATACAGGTCAGTACAGGCGCCACACCGGGTCACGGTCTGCTTACGGTTGTGAATGACCAGCCTGCAAGACCGGCAGCAGAATTCACCTACTACAACCGGACTATCAGGCTTTCTCTTAAACCCGAACTGGCCGAAAAGGTCATCTCCGAACTGAAGGAGTTCAACTTCGTGTATGGCCTCGACAGCAACACCTACTGGGAACTGGTACGTAAAAACTCGATCAAATACTGGCTCAACATGGATAGGAATGAGATATTTGACATTGAGGTGATTAAGTGATCATTTGTTGTATTCATCAAAGAAATCATTTCCCTTATCGTCGGTAAGAATGAAGGCGGCCATGTTCTCCACCCTGATCTTTCTTATTGCTTCCATTCCAAGGTCTTCAAAATCAACAACCTCCACCGATTTGATATTTTCCCTGGCCAAGACGGCAGCAGGTCCTCCTATCGATCCCAGGTAGAAGCCTCCGTGCTTCCGGCACGATTCGATAACCTGTCTGCCGCGGTTTCCCTTTGCCACCATTATCAACGATCCTCCAAGGCTTTGGAAAAGCGGAACATAGCTGTCCATCCTGCCGGCAGTGGTCGGTCCGAAACTTCCGGATGCCATGCCTTCCGGTGTCCTGGCAGGTCCTGCATAGTAAACCGGGTGGTTTTTGAAATATTCGGGCATCGGCCTGCCTTCATCAAGCATCTTTTTGATCCTCGCGTGAGCAATATCCCTGGCCACTATCAGTGTCCCCCTCAGATTCAGCCTGGTCTTTACAGGATATTTCGTGAGTTCGGCTAGTATTTCCCGAATCGGTCTGTCAAGGTCTATCTCTACCGGTTTTTCGAGTTCAGGGGCCTTTGCAGGCATAAACCTTGCCGGATTGGTCTCAAGCTGTTCCAGGAATATGCCTTCTGCCGTTATCTTTCCCCTGATGTTGCGGTCGGCGCTGCAACTGACACCCATTCCCACCGGGCACGAGGCGGCATGACGGGGAAGTCGTATCACCCTTACATCATGAACAAAGTATTTCCCTCCGAACTGGGCGCCGACACCATATTGCTGACAGATCCTTTCAATCCTTTTCTCCCATTCAGGATCGCGGAAAGCCCTTCCTGATGCATTGCCCGTAACAGGCAGATCGTCAAGATATCCCGCCGAGGCTAACTTGACGGTCTTCAAGGTCATTTCAGCCGAAGTTCCTCCAATAACCAGGGCCAGATGATAGGGCGGACAGGCTGAGGTGCCAAGCTCCTCTATCTTTTCCCTGACAAACTTTTCAAGGGAAGCTTCGTTAAGCAATGACTTCGACTGCTGATACAAAAAGGTCTTGTTAGCCGATCCTCCTCCCTTTGCAATGAAAAGAAAGTGATACTCGTCTCCCTGACAGGCAGTTATATCTATCTGTGCAGGCAGGTTGCTGCCCGTGTTCTTCTCTTCGAACATAGTCGACGGGACGACCTGGGAATACCGCAGATTCTTTTCATTGTATGTTTCCCAGATCCCGCGGCTCAGATGAAGGGCATCATCAGCCGCGGTTACAACATTCTCCCCCTTCCATGCCATGACGATAGCCGTGCCGGTATCCTGGCACCAGGGCAGTTGTCCCCCGGCCGAGATCACAGTGTTACGGAGCATGGTCCATGCCACGAAGCGATCGTTGTCAGTGGCTTCCGGGTCGTCAAGTATCCCGGCCAGCTGCCTTAGATGCGAAGAACGCATAAAGAAATTCAGGTCGATAAAAGCCTGTCTGGCAAGCATCGTCAGGGCACCGGGCTGAACCTGCAGTATCTTCCTGCCGCAACATTCGGCAACACTGACATGGTCGTCCGCAATCCGGCGGTATGCTGTAACATCCTCCCCGTGCTGGAAGGGCTTTTCATAAATGAATTCTGCCATGATCTTTCAGTTTAATGGGCATTGCAGTACCAAATATAAGAAGGCAAAAGGCAGAAGACAAGAACAAATACAAATAAATTATTTATATTCTTTCTAAATTAGTATTTGTGAAGAAAATTGTTTTCAATCCGAAAACGTTTGAAATAGACCTGACAGTGCAACGTGCTGAAAAATCGGCATTTAGGCATAGCTAAAAGGTGTCGCGGAACCGGAATTCCTATTAATTTTGAATGGCTTATCAAAATGTGATTATTAATTAACATCTGTCATAACCATGAATGTGATCTACAGATCTAAGCCCCGGCTGTCGCGCTGGCAGATATGGAACATGAGCTTCGGTTTTCTCGGCATACAGTTTGGCTTTGCCCTGCAGAACAGCAATGTGAGCCGTATCTTTCAAACCCTCGGCGCCGAGATCGACAACATTCCTATCCTCTGGATCGCGGCTCCGGTTACAGGACTTCTTGTTCAGCCGATTATAGGCCACATGAGCGACCGTACCTGGAACCGCCTCGGACGCCGCCGTCCCTACTTCCTCACCGGAGCCATCCTTGCTTCCCTTGCCCTCGCGATCATAAGCAACTCCCCCACCTGGATTTTTGCCGCGGTGATGCTATGGATTCTGGATGCCTCCATAAACATTTCAATGGAACCTTTCAGAGCCTTTGTAGGCGACATGCTCTCATCAGAACAGCGTACCACGGGATTTGCAATGCAGAGTTTCTTTATCGGAGTCGGAGCTGTGATGGGCAGTTTCCTTCCATGGATACTGGCCAACTGGTTCAAAGTGCCGGAAGTGCCCGCCGGTGGCAGACTGATACCCTTAAATGTCAGGCTTTCATTCTATATAGGGGCAGCCGTGCTTCTGCTGTCAGTCCTGTGGACAATTATACGTACAAAAGAATATACACCCGCCGAGCTCGAAGAGTTTGAGAAGGGCGAAAGGATGAAACGCGGTGAGCAGCCAACAGTGAACTCCGATCACGGATCAGGAACGGAAACCGTCAGGGAAATCAACTTTTACCGGCCGGGTATAATCTGGCTGGCCGCGGGACTGGTTCTTACATTCATACTCTCGAGGGTGAATCTCGAAAAGGAACTTTATATAGTCAGCGGCGGTATCTCCGCCTTTGGACTGCTTCAGATCATCGCGGGTCTGCTCAAATCGGCAGGCAAGGGCCGGAACGGTTTGAACAGCATACTCACCGACCTCAGGCACATGCCATCGACCATGGGACAACTGGCAGTGGTGCAGTTCTTTACATGGTTTGCTCTCTTCTCGCTGTGGATTTACACCACATCAGCTGTTACATCCAGAATATACGGCACAAGCGACACAAGTTCCCTTGCCTACAACGAAGGTGCCAACTGGGTGGGAGTGCTCTTCGGAATATATAACGGTTTTGCCGCACTGGTAGCCTTTCTCCTTCCTGTCCTGGCTAAAGCCACTTCACGGAAGATCACACATGCCATATGCCTTCTAATCGGAGGAATCAGCCTTATGACGATTAGCCTTATCAATTCACCCGGAATGCTGATTCTGCCCATGCTGGGGATCGGCCTGGCCTGGGCAAGCATCCTGTCAATGCCCTACGCGATTCTGACAGGCTCGCTGCCACATAACAAAATGGGAATATACATGGGCATTTTCAACTTCTTCATAGTAATACCCCAAATCCTCGCCGCAAGCATCCTCGGCAGCATGGTCAAGCATCTTTTCTCCGGAAATACAATGCCCGCCCTGGTGTCGGGAGGAATCTCAATGATAATAGCAGCTCTTGCAGTGAATTTTGTAAAAGACGTCGACGACAGGAGGTGAAATGGACCTGAGGGGCTGCATCTTTGATCTCGACGGTGTTATCGTCGATACCGCGAAATACCACTTCATTGCATGGAAACGCCTTGCAAAGGAGCTGGGATTCGATTTTACAATCAACGACAATGAAGCGCTCAAGGGAGTAAGCCGAATGGCTTCACTCGGGATACTGCTGAATAAGGGAGGAATCCGGGTGAGCGAAAAGGAAAAAGAGAGACTTGCCGCAAGGAAAAACGATTGGTACGTGGAGCTGATATCAGGAATGAAACCGGATGAGGTCCTTCCCGGAAGCCTGGAACTGCTTACAACCCTCCGAAAGGAAGGGATACTGACAGCAATCGGATCGGCAAGCAAAAATGCAGGCACAATACTCGACCGCACAGGCCTGCGCGACAAGTTCGACGTGATAATCGACGGGAACAGGATCAGCAGGGCCAAGCCCGATCCGGAAGTATTCCTGAAAGGAGCTGAGGAGATGGGCCTGCCTCCGTCGTCGTGCGTGGTTTTCGAGGACGCCCTGGCTGGAATCGAAGCAGCTATTGCAGGAGGAATGAAATGCGTGGGTGTGGGCTCGCCTGAAACGCTCGGAAAGGCAGATCTGGTAATCCCAGACCTGAGGAAAATAAGTATTAAACAACTGAAAAATCTATAGTTAGTATTAATTAGTTCGTATTAATGGGTACACGATTCCAGTCAGATGAATGGATGATCATCGAGACAAGATTTGAGCCGGAGAGAGGCCGCGATTCAGAGAGCATTTTTGCTCTGGGAAACGGCATGATGGGACAGAGAGCTAATTTTGAAGAAACTTATTCGGGCGACAGCCTTCAGGGTAATTACGTGGCGGGTATTTATTACCCCGACAAAACCGTTGTCGGATGGTGGAAAGTGGGTTACCCGGAATATTTCGCCAAGGTTCCGAACGCGCCATCATGGACAGGAATAATAGTCCGTATCGACGGACAGGAACTCGACCTTGCCTTTTGCAGCATCAGGAGTTTCCGCAGGGAACTCAATATGAGGGAAGGATTGCTTTCGCGCAGCTTCACCGTGGTAATGCCTTCCGGAAGGATGGTTGAAGTAAGGGCAAGGCGTTTTCTTTCGATGGATGAGCCGGAAAAGGCTGCCATAAACTATTCCGTGCGAATTACGGGAGGAAAGGGCAAAGTTGAACTGATCCCCTGGCTGAATGCCGATGTTTACAATGAGGATGCCAACTATGACGAGAGATTCTGGGAGAAGGAATATTCTCTTACTGACGGCAAAAGGTCCGTTGTAGTTGCACAGACGCGCAAGACAGCTTTTGTTGTAGCCACTGCAATGGAAAATGCCTTCACCCTGAACGGCCGGCCGGTACGGGAAGCTGCCCTGATCAGCACCACCGATAAAACGGCACATTGCAGGTTTTCATCAGCCTATGCCGACGGCGATACCTTTACCGTCAACAAGTATGTAACTGTCCTGTCATCACTCAATCATCCCATCGATGGCATGGCAGAAAAAGCCATGGCCCGGGCAGGCGAAGCTGCAGAGAAGGGCTTTGATGCCTTACTGGAAGCCCACCGAAGGGCATGGGAGAAAAAATGGGAGGTCGGGGATATCGTGATAAGGGGAGATATTGCTGCCCAGCAGGGAATACGTTTCAATATTTTCCACCTTAACCAAACCTATACAGGGGAAGATCCGAGAATGAATATAGGTCCCAAGGGTTTTACAGGAGAAAAATACGGGGGAAGCACCTACTGGGATACCGAAGCCTTTGCCCTCCCCTTCTACCTGTGTACTTCCGATACTCACGTCGCCCGCAACCTGCTTCTCTACAGGTACAAGCATCTAGGGAAAGCCATTGAAAATGCACAAAAACTCGGATTCACAGCCGGGGCCGCTCTCTTTCCGATGGTTACCATGAATGGCGAGGAATGCCATAATGAATGGGAAATAACTTTCGAGGAGATCCACCGCAACGGCGCTATCGCGTACGCAATCTACAAATATGTAAAACATACGGGCGACAGGGATTACCTCGCCGATTTCGGCCTGGAAGTGCTGATCGCCATTTCGCGCTTCTGGGCTCAGCGCTGCAACTGGTCAGAGGGAAAAAACAGCTATGTAATACTGGGAGTGACCGGACCCAACGAGTACGAAAACAACGTGAACAATAACTGGTACACGAACACTATCGCGCGCTGGACTCTTGAATACACGATAGAGACACTCGAATGGCTGAGTTCATACGATCCGGAAAAGTATCACCGGCTGCTTTATCACACCGGCTTCGACACTCAAAGCGAAGTGAGCCAATGGAAACATGTCATCGGCAATATGTGGCTGCCGGTGAATAAGGAACTCGGCATCTTTCTTCAACAGGACGGATTCATGGACAAGGTGCAGCAAACCGTAAACGACCTTGATCCCTCGGATAGACCACTTAATCAGAACTGGTCGTGGGACAGGATCCTCCGGTCGGTCTTCATCAAGCAGGCGGATGTACTTCAGGGTATCTATTTATTTGAGGAAGATTTGGATGAGGAAACAATAAGGCGTAACTTCGATTTCTATGAACCGCGCTGTGTTCATGAGTCATCATTGTCGGCCAGCATCCATGCCGTGCTGGCCGCCAGACTGCACGACACTGAAAGAGCCTATACACTTTATCTCCGTACTGCCAGGCTCGATCTCGACGACTATAACCGGGAGGTGAAGGAAGGTCTGCATATTACCAGTATGGCAGGTACCTGGCTGGCCATAGTGGAGGGATTCGGCGGCATGCGGATACGGGATGAGAGAATTTGCTTCAACCCGGTGATCCCTGCCGCGTGGGATTCATATTCGTTCATAATACGATTCAGAAACAACCCCCTGAGAGTGGAGGTCAATGAATCTTCTGTAAAAGTGGTTAACATCTCGCGGGCTGAAATTCCGCTTGCCGTTTACGGAGATCAGCTGATGCTTCAGCCGGGAGAGGAAAAAATATTTATAAGAAAATGAAGAAAATACTGCAGTCATTGATATTGCTGATACTCCCGGCATTCCTGCCGGCAGGGGCTCAGCAGATTGAACACATCGATCCTCCTTCATGGTTCACAGATATGAAGGATGATGCGCTTCAGCTTATGGTTTACGGAAAAGAGATGGGATATTTTGATGTGAATACCAGCTATCCCGGTGTTACGATAAAGACCCTGGTACGCACCGAAAACCCTAATTATCTTTTTGTGAATCTGAGTATCACGGAAGAAGCTGTTCCCGGTTCCGTTCCGCTTGTCTTCTCCCGCGGAAAGCAAAAGATAGTTCATAACTACCCTCTCCTTTCCCGGCCTGAAGGACCGGCAAGGGGATTCAACTGCTCCGATGTGATCTACCTTCTGATGCCCGACCGCTTTTCAAACGGCAACACTGCAAATGACAACCTCCCGGGTATGACCGAACAGGCAAACCGTAACAATCCAGGAGGACGACACGGTGGAGACTTCAGGGGAATAATCAATCATATCGATTACTTCAAAGAGCTTGGAGTGACAGGAATATGGCTCAATCCCTTCCTCGAGAACAACCAGCAACATTATTCATACCATGGCTACTCAACAACCGACTTTTACAGGGCTGATCCTCGCTACGGATCAAACAAGGAGTTCAGGGAACTGGTGAATGAAGCTCACAAACGAGGAATGAAAGTTATCATGGATATGATATTCAACCATATAGGATCATTTCACTGGTGGATGAAGGACCTCCCGTCGAAAGACTGGATACACCAGTTTGATGAGTTCACACGCACCAATTACCGGGCTTCCACCTATATGGATCCCTATGCCTCGGACAGCGACAGAGAACTTATGGAAAAGGGATGGTTCGATGTTACAATGCCGGATCTCAACCAGAGCAATCCTCTTGTTGAAACCTACCTTATCCAGACAAGTCTCTGGTGGATAGCCTTCAGCGACCTCGACGGGATCAGGATGGATACCTATCCCTATCCACAGCCCGAAATGATGGCACGATGGGCAAGACGAGTCGCTGAGGAGTTTCCGGGCTTCTTCATCGTGGGCGAAGTCTGGTACGACGACCCCTCACATATCTCATACTGGTCACTTAATAAGAATAACAGCGACGGATACAGGTCCTACCTTCCTTCAGTGACCGATTTCCCTGTATGCTTTGCCGCCCACAGAGCTTTCGAGGGAAAATCCAATCCCACCGACGGTCTTTCCCGGGTCTATAATGTGCTCTCCCAGGACTTCCTATACCCGGAACCATTCAGGAACGTGATCTTCCTCGATAACCACGACATGAGCAGAATATATACCCTGACCGGGAAGAACCTCGATGCGTACAAAATGGCGCTGAGCTTCATCCTTACCACCAGGGGAATTCCTCAGATCTACTATGGAACGGAAATAGTAATGGAAGGTGACAAAAGCAACGGCGATGGCCGACTCAGGGAGGACTTCCCCGGGGGATGGCCGGGTGACACGAAAAATGCTTTCACCGGAAACGGACTGACTGACAACGAAAAGGAAGCGCTCAGATTTACAGGACAGATACTCAACTGGAGAAAAACAAAAGAGGTGATCCATACCGGGAAACTTAAGCATTACATCCCGAATGACGGACTGTATGTATATTTCAGGTATAACGACAGGGAAAGCGTTATGGTGGCCATCAACAACAACCCTGAGGAAAGAAAGACCATTGAAGGAAAAAAATACTCTGAATCGCTTGAGGGATTCACCAGGGGTACCGATATTATCTCCGGAACTGAAATAGAGAACCTGAATTCATTCAGCATTCCACCTGCAACAACTATGATTATTGAATTAAAATAACATGATAAAATAAAACCCGCATGTATCATATATTCAAACATATATCAAATACACCAACGTGTATTTAAATGATTTTCAGTAATGTGGGTTCCCCCGCCTGAGCGGGCCAGCATTATGCCATTAAAATCAATATAATATTATGATTAAAGAGCACATTTTAAAATTTATCCTGCTGTTAATCGGCGCAGCCATTTTGTTTGTTGCCTGCCGGCCCCGGAAACCGGTCGTAACAGAACAGCTTAAAACATCTGTCGTACATGCTGAATGGACCCGAAACATGGTCCTGTATGAAATAAACGTCAGGCAGTTTTCTGAAGAAGGAACATTTGCCGGAGTCGAAAGCGCCCTGCCCCGGCTGAAAGAACTGGGTGTCAATGTACTGTGGTTTATGCCAATATATCCTATCGGCGAGCTTAACCGGAAGGGCGAACTTGGCAGCTACTATTCAATAAAGGATTATATGGGTGTCAATCCTGAGTTCGGCACTTTTGAGGATTTCAGAGCCCTCGTCGAACAAGCCCATGAGATGGGCTTTCACGTTATACTCGACTGGGTAGGCAACCATTCTGCCTGGGATAATCCCCTCACAACGGAGCATCCTGACTGGTACGCCAAAGACTCGACAGGCAAGTTTGTTTCACCCTTTGACTGGACCGATGTAATCCAGTTCGACTACAGGGCCGATTCCTTGTGGGATTACATGGCCGGAGCCATGAGATACTGGGTTGAAGAGGCCGGCGTTGACGGTTACCGCTGCGATTTCCCGGGACTCGTGCCTGAAGAATTCTGGTTCAGGGCTTTCACTGAACTGAACGCCATAAAACCGGTACTGATGCTTGCCGAAGATGAGGATCATTCCTTCCTGCTCGAAAGAGCTTTCGACATGAATTACGCCTGGGCTCATCATCACCTTATGAATGCAGTAGCCGGAGGAAAACGCAAGCCCGCCGCCCTCGACAGCATGATACAGTATGAACTGAAGAGATATGCACCGGAATCATACAGGCTCCGCTTCATGACAAATCATGATGAAAACTCATGGAACGGTACTATCGATGAGAAGATGGGCGAGGCTCAGAAAGCTTTTGCCGCTTATCTCTTTACAATACCCGGCGTGCCGCTTCTCTACAACGGTCAGGAAGCTGACCTTGACAAGCGCCTGGAATTCTTCAAACGCGATCCGATAGTGTGGAAGGAAACGGATCTTCTTCCATTCTATACAAAACTGGTTCATCTGCGGACATCCCACCCGGCACTTCGGCATGGCGCTGAGGGCGGTTCATATGAAACCCTTAGGACAAACTCCGGGAAGGTGATTGCCTACCGAAGGGTAAAAGATGATACGGAGGTTCTCACCATCCTCAACATGAGCAATAAACCCGTCAGGGCAGCACTGAAGGATGACTTCGCTTCAGGAAACTATAAGGACATCTTCACCGAAACCCTTGTCGAAATAGAAAAGGGCCGGAAGATAAAAATGGATCCCTGGGGTTATATGGTGTTGGTTAAATAAAAAGGTCGTGCGGTCTTGCAGTCGTGCGGTCACTTCGTCTTGCAAGCTGAGGAGTGAAACGACGAAGTCCAGCTCCGCAGGATCGTACTTTACATGGATCCCCTCCACCGGCTCCTAGTTCCCGCATGCCGCTCTTAGGCCTGTGCCCTGTGCTTTCCTAATACCTGATCATCTTTTTAACGGCGGACACACTGCCTGATGTGACTCTTACGAAATACATCCCTTTAGCCATGCTGCTTCCTTCAATGCTTATTTCATTTGTGCCTTCCGGAACCATCAAGCTTCGTAAACCTGAACCGTCGGCAGAACTTATCTCAACCCTGAGCGGTCCGGATAAATTACTGTTATCGAACCTTAGTGTGACAATATCTGTAAAGGGATTGGGAAATATTTCAAAATGAACTCCTTCAGGCTTTTCTACAGCCGGCAGATCATCAATGCCCGTCAGAAATGACGGTCTTTCAACCTGCCTGGAGGTATATAGCCGGTATTCTCCCTGCTTAAGTGAAAGGAGAGCAGTCCTGCCTGCTTCCGTCACATTTAGCGATGATCCGCTAAAAAACTCGTACCAGGTTCCCGTTTTTGTGAAATCGGGGTTGATCGAACGCGGGAAAATATCAAAATTGCCGAGAACAACAACATCCATGTCGGAGTGCAGAATGCGGAGCCTCTTCGTTTCTCCTGACTCATGCAAACTGAAGTTGTCTGAAGAAAAGGCAGGGTAGTTCATTTTAAGTTTTGCCAGTGCCGAGAAAATGTCGAACAGCTTCTTTCTTGCCTCAACATTGTAGTAGTCCCATCTTATGGGCTTGGGCCCCAGCCTGTCGTTGTAGTCGATTGAATAGTCATATCCAAGTTCCTGGAACTGCCAGAGCATAACCGGTCCAGGAATGGTCATGAAGAAGGTCGCCGTCAGTTTTATTCTGTCAAGGGCAGTATTGAGTTCCCTTATGCTGTAGCCTCCCACCGACTCGCCCCTGTTGAGATTCAGGAACATTATCCTCTCCTCGTCGTGGCTTTCCATGTAATCGACGATCCCCGGTACGGACCAGCCCCGGTTAAGCCATGAGGCCTCTGCCAGCGACATGTTCCATTCCCCTTCGCTGAGGCTTGTTGAAGCTGCCTGATAGCGGAACTTGGCCGATCCCCATAACAGGAAACCGTTTGAGGCAAGTTCCTTCTCCTCCCTGTTGTCTGCAAAATGCTCAAGGATCAGGATGGCATCGGGCTTATACGACCTGATCCTGTTGCCAATCCTGTTCAGGATGGCTATACGGGATTCATCATAGGCCCATCCGTCACCGGGAGTGTTGGTAAATCCCTTTGTGAAGTCGAAACGGAAACCATCCACCCTGAATTCATCGATCCAGTAATGACATACACTGTCAACGAATGCCTGTGTGCGGGCGCTTGCATGATTGAAGTCATATCCCCAACTGAAGGCCGTGTTCGGAGAGCTGACGTTAAACCACGGATTGTTTGAGGCCGGCTGCCCGGTGTTGTTGTTCCAGTACATCCTGACCAGCGGATTGGTTCCGTATGCATGGTTGAGCACAATGTCCATGATGACGGCTATGCCGCGCTTGTGGCATGAATCTATCAGTTCTTTCAGATCATTGGCCGGACCATAGTATTTGTCGACAGCAAAATACATCGAGGGATTATATCCCCAGCTGCTGTTTCCCTCGAACTCATTGACCGGCATAAGTTCAATCGCGTTCACCCCCAGCCGGGTGAAATAATCAAGTGAATCGCGAATGGTTTTAAAATCGTGCTTCTCAACGAAATCCCTCACCAGCATTTCGTAAATCACAAGCGTATCCCTTGCCGGAGGGGTAAAATTGTCTGTTCCCCAGGAATATAGTGGAGGACGGGTTTGAAAAACCGAAACAAGGTTTTCAGCAAATCCGTCGGGATAGGCCTTGAGACCGGGATATGTGCTTTCATCAATATACCTGTCATTCCAGGGATCAAGAACTTTGGTACTGTATGGATCAGGGATACGGAGCGTCTCATCAATCAGGTACTGAAAACCATATTCTTCGTCCGGATCAAGACCTGTAAGCTCCAGCCAGTACCAGGATCCGTCGGGGCTTCTCTTCATAAATCCTTCACTGCTGTGAGCCCAGTTATTGAAGTCGCCAAGTACGAACACATTGTTCTTGTATGGAGCATATAGAACAAATGCGGCTGAGTTGTCGCCTGTTATGTTAACACCGGGTTTGAGGCCTGCCGGCACTTGTTCCACGACCGGAGCGGTACGAATAAAATAATATGCGGAATCGGATCTTGAAATGTTGTCGTTCCATGCAGTCACGACAAGTTTCGAGCTTCCGGTCCCGGATGCGGTTATGGTATGGCTGAGGTTTGTCTCCGTTACCTTACAAAGGGGAATGCCGTTACGGTAAAGAATTATGGAATCGCATACCGTAGCCGAAGCCTGAACCGTCACTTCCTCACCTGAATTCACCAGAGAAGTATAAAACGCAGGCTGTGAAAGCAATACTTCAAATGCAGCTTCCTCACTTACATTGTAAAAGATATCGCTTCCTCCCGTATCCCTGCCCGACCTGGTGTTTGTCAGGGCAGTGTTCCTGAAGACAAAAGCCATCTTCAGTATCTTTTCACCTGCCGGAACGCCGTAGTACTCCCTTATCGAAGGGCTGACAGACAGCGTGTATAAATTATCCGACACCTTCGTGAGCTTTGCTTTCGGAACAAAGTCGGTCCACGAGCTCTGAAGCACATAAGCCCAGGCCCCGTTGCTCTTGTCGGTTATAACTCCGGTATAGGCATATACATCGTCGCCCGGGTAATCTTTTAACCCCATATCGCCCTTGTCGGCATGGAATGTGATCACCACGGGATCAGAATCCAGAGGAAATACAGGGTCGGCTGTTATAACCTGTGCCTGAATGTTTAAGTTCCACCCGGCGAGGATCAGTGCCAGTACTGGAAGTTTCAGTTTCATAGTTTCCAGTTAAGTGATTATGTTATAAATATAATCGAAAACCTCTTCCTTTCACAGAAGAGGCTTTCGAATTCAAGGAACACCGCGGTAAAGTCCGCGATATTGTTGTCAGTTCGGTTTAATTCTTTGTCATTGTTGCCACCTTCGTCCAGGGGTTCAAAGTAATCGTGTATATGCCAGCCTCCGGAACAGGAATGTTGCCGCCATCTGAAGTCAGTTTATCAAGACTTCCGCCAAGGCTGTAAGCCCAGTCATCATTTGCCCTGAACTTAAATGAATTGGCTGTCAGGTTAAGAGTCACCGAAAAGACTCCGTTAACCGAATCCCATGTCATGTTTGTGTCGGAATCCCAGCCTCCGCTTGTTGCATCACCAATTACGCCCCATATATCGGCGCGGTAGGTGTAGCTCAGGGGCTGGCTCAGGTCGAGGGTGATTGCATAGTCATCCTCTGCCATTGTGGTAATGTTGTCGCCTCCGGCTTTCAGCACATTACTGCCGGCATCAGCGCCGTAGTTGTAAGACCAGTCATCATTAGCCCTGAACTTCCAGCCTCCGGGAGTCATATGTATAACTCCCCACCAGACCTGCAAGTCAGGATTGTAGCTAAGCGGAAGCTGAGAACTCCAGGATGTAAGATCTCCTATCACTCCCCAGCTTGTTGCAACAGCGGTGTAGGTCATTGGATCAGCTCCTGCATCGACATTGATCTTGTAATATCCGGCAGGCAGATTGAGGTTCCCGGCTCCGGGATCAGAACTCAGTGTGCCGGGTGTTCCGCTGTCTCCGTAACTCGTGCCCGTCCAATCGGGACTCGTGGTAAACTTCCAGTAATTTGAAAGGCCTGCCATATAAACATAACCCTCCACATTGTTGGGATTGTCTTCATTGCTCTTCACCATTGGCGAACTTCCGGGACTCCAGTCGTCCATGCCTGAGTCGGGAGGATAACTTGCTTTAACATAATCGCCGGGCACATACCATTCGCGCACGCTCACAAGCGTGGTAAAGGTGATCTCATTGCCATAGGCTGTTCCCGCCGCGTTGGTTGCATAGGCACGAGCATAATAAACAGTCAGTCCCCTCATGCCGCTAAGCTCGCTTACAAATTCACCGAGGCCTGAGCCATCCTGGGTTTTCTGATCTGAAATTGTCGGATTGGGCGATGTGCCGTAACATACTCCGTAAGCTGTTACTGCCGAACCTCCGTCAGCGCTTACCTCTCCACCCGACACTGCCGTTGTGCCTTCCACATCAGTAGCTTCTACAGTGGTTACCGTTGCCAGAACCGGAAGGGTTGTAAAGCTGAGCTCTTCGCCGTACACCGTTCCTGCAGTACCTGTTGCATACGCACGGGCATAGTACTTGGTCGCAAAATCCAGATCTGTAAGAGTCACATTGTACACAGCCGTCTTTGACTGCGGATTATAAACAACTTTTGATTTTTCGATCGTGGGATTGGCATTCTTATCGTAGCATACACCCTTTTCCGTAAATCCCTCACCTTCAGAAACTACAAAGCCTGAGACGACCGCGCTGCCGGATGTAATGTCGAATACCTTGTTTGTCCCCAGTTGGGGATCCAGCCTTACTTCGGATGTCTCCTTGGTGCATCCTGTGAGAATCAGCATAGCTGCCACAGGGAGCATCATTATCCTTAAAATTATTTTTATGTTTTTCATTTTTTATGTCCCCGTGTTAATTGTTCTTCACTACTGTACATGAACCTGCCTCATTTGGACCATTCGGTTGGGTAATGGTAAGCGTTATCGTGTAATTTCCTGCGGTAACGGCAATATTGTCCCCGTCATGGAAGAGGTCGTTAAGATTGCCGGTATTGCTCTTGTTGTATCCGAGGTTCCATGCCCATCCGTCGTTAAGCCTGAATTTGATTTCACCGTCAGCCAGATCGATCGTTATGCTCCAGTTTCCTGTTGCAGGGTTATAATCCATCTTCTGGTCGGGAGAATCCCAGCCGTTGGGTGTTGCGGATCCTACCAGACCTATCTGGTATGAGCTGCCGGCATAAGTCAGGGCATTCACATCAACATCGAGCCTGAACCATCCGTCTCCGGGAGGAACTATTGCAGCGCCATCCACTGCCAGTGCACCGCCTGTATCGCCGTATGTGATGCCGGCATCAGGATCGCTCAGAGTAAACGGATTTTCAGTGTTGAATTTGACAAGACCTGTATATTTCCCGTCGCCGAGAGCCGATTCAATCTTCTGATCCATACCCGAACCAATAAGATCAAGGCGCGGCAGGCCATAAAGCGATACGGTAGCACCAAAACGGGCAGAACTGTATGAGAAGGGATTGGCTCCTGTTCCCGGGGCTCCCGTTCCTGCATCAACGACAAGCACTGCCCTGAGGCGGAAATCAATATTTAAACTAACATCGGCAGGGAACTTCCTTAACAGAGTTCCGTTCAGATCACTTACAGTAAGCTTAATGGACTCGCAATGTGTTCCCGACCAGACTGTAACGGGATCGGCAAAATTGTTGCCTTCCGCACAGGCCTCAAGAATATAGGTCGCCGAGGCCTGGAAACCAGGATCGACCGGGGTGCCTTTAAATTCAAGCACCTGGGTCCCGTTTACCCTTTCCAGGATAAGGTTAGGGACCGTGGTTAGTGTGGGAGCAACCGGATTTGCAGACATGATCACCTTTTCACCATCTTTTTCACATGAGGTGAAAAGACCTGTTAATCCGATAATTGTCAGATATATAAATAATTTCTTCTTCATTTCTCTTCTCTTTAAGTATTAATAACCCGGGTTATTCTGCCCGTTGTAATTCGGGTTGGCTGCCAGCTCATCACCCGGTATCGGGAAGATGTTAAGATGGGCGGAAGTGCTTGTGCCGTTAAATGCACCGCCTTTCCACTGCCACAGGTATGATCCGCCGGTGAATTTGCCGAAACGAACCAGGTCGGTGCGTCTCTGGGCTTCATAGTAAAACTCGCGTCCGCGCTCATCAATAAGGAAATCGAGACTGAGAGCGTCAGCAGTTATGTTGCCGTCGGTATTGCCGTAGGCGCGTTCCCTGATCTCATTGATATCAGTTACCGCTGCATCGATATTTGCAGCTCCGCCTGTTCTGAACAGAGCCTCAGCCCTCATCAAATAGGCATCAGCCAGACGGAAGACAGGGAAATCGGTGCACGCGTAAGCCGTATTGTAGGTGGCCGGAAGCGAACCGTCGGAGTTGCGGGCGGTAAATTTGTAAACCCCTATTCCGTAATCGCCGCTTGCCGATGGGCTGGGTATGTCCTTCGCCTTTTTCGTCCTCAGGAATACACGCTTGTCAGGACACTGAGAAAATGTCGGATCATCAGAAGGTATCGGCACATTGCCATAGGTGGCCAGCGTGTCGACCATCAGATCGAGGAACTGCACCCTTGCACGGTTACCGTTCCAGTTCGTGTTGGAGGTAAGTCCGTGATAGTCTTCAGCCCTGATATACTGTGCATCGCTCGATGACTCGATAATAAAGGTGGTTCCTACATATCCCTGAACATGGGTTCCGTCCTGTTCCCATGCAAAAATCATCTCCGGATTGCTGCGGCCGTCATTGTCAGCGCTGAAGTTCTGCCTGTAATCTTCTGCCAGCTCGTATTGTCCGCTGTTGATAACCTTGTCGCAGTAGGTCTTGCAGTCGCTCCACCTGGCGGTACCCGTGTAGACTTCCGCATTCAGGTACAGCCTTGCCAGAAGCATCCAGGCAGCAGCCTGGTCTGCCTGCGGATACGAAGATCCGGGAGCACCGAGAGTGTTTTCAATGGCAAGCAGTTCAGACTCAATATAGTTGAATATCTCTGTCCTTGTACCGATTTTCGGGAAAAACTTACCCACCCCATCTGCTTCCGTAGTATAGGGGAACTGTCCGAAAAGGTCGATCGCCCAGTAGTATGCCAGAGCCCTCAGAAAACGTGCTTCAGCAACATATCTCACTACATCGGGACTGGTATTGTCCTGCGCATTCTTTATAAAATCGTTGGCATAGGTGATGCTAAGTGCCAGACGCTGGTAAAGAGCTGTAAGAAAGGGGTTGCTCGGACTCCATGTCTGGGTGTTGAGATCGGCAATACCGACATCACCCCAGGCGCAGATAGCCTCGTCGGTGGTTATCTCCTGAAGGTTCCACAAAGCCCTCATGGTAGTAAAGAAGTTACCGTCGGAAGCTGCTATGTCGTCCCCGCCGTTGGCCCCCTGCCCCGAAATAATGAAACTGGCATAGATCTTGGCAAGAGCCATTTTCATATACTGGGGATTGTCACCAAGGTTGCCTGCAAGTATCTTGGTGGGATCCTCCGGAGTGACATCAAGATCTTTCACGCATGATGCAATCATCACTGTTGAAAGTATAATTCCTAATATTAAGATTTTCTTGTTCATATCTGGTTTTATCAGTATATAATTGTTATTTCAATGGTCTGATATTATTAGTAGGTGAGCCCTATACCGAGCATGAATGTCCGCGGCCTGGGATAGAAGTTGTTATCGACACCCCCGGGCACTTCCGGGTCCAGACCGCTGTATTTTGTAAGTATCAGCGCGTTCTGAACGGTAAAACTGATTCGTGCGCCCACTGTGCCGAACAGTTTGCCGAAATTGTAACCTGCGCTTATGTTGTCGAGCTTGAGGAAAGATGCATTCTCAACAAAATAGTCGCTGGTGAACTGACGCTTGACAAAATCGGTCTCGGCCAAAGCCCTGGTAAAGTTCTTCCAGTAACCGATCTGCTGCATCTGGTCATATGATGCTCCCGCGGCAATCTGGTTGTATACATAGTTGCCAATGCTTGCACGGGCTGATGCCGACAAATCAAAGTTCTTGTATTCGAGCCTTGCTGAAAGGCCAAGTAGATAATCGGCTACAGGGTTATGGTAGATGTATTTGTCGGCATTGTCGCCGTTAACCACTCCACCTTCACCTGACTCATCAACATATAAGCCTTCGATCGGTTTACCATTCAAATCGTATACCTGGCGGTTGACAAAGAATGAATAAGCCGGATGACCAACCCTTGTAACCTGCTTCTGGCCCGTGAAGGCGTCGCCGTAGAGGATGCCAATATAATTGGGATCATCGGTAAGCAAAAGCTTCGTGATTTTATTCAGGTTGTATGTGGCATTGAATCCTACCGTCAGATGCAGGTCAGTCTGCGAAACCGGTACGAAGTTCAGTGAGAGCTCGGCTCCCTTGTTCTCAAGGCTGCCCACGTTTGTAAGAAGGGTGTTGGAGAAGTTGCTTCCGCTCGATACTGTTACCGAGTTCAGAAGATCGTCAGTAACTCTCTTGTAGACATCTATCGATCCGCTTATACGGTCGTTGAGGAAGCCGAAGTCGAGACCGATGTTCATGGTTGTGGTTTCCTCCCATTTAATATCCGGATCATAAGCATCAGGCCTGAGCGTGGGTATGAACTTGCCGTCTATGTAATAATAGTTGCCTTCCGATGCTTCACGGTACAAGGCCTGGGCGGGATAATCGTTCCCTATATCCTGCTGGCCTGTTACTCCCCAGCCAAGCCTCAGTTTAAGGTCGGTTACGGCATTCACATTCCTGAGAAAAGACTCGTCTTTCAGTTTCCATGCAAAGGCTGCCGACGGGAAAATACCCCAGCGATTATCCTTTGCAAAACGTGAAGATCCATCATCCCTTAGGGTAAAGGTAAGAAGGTACTTGCTGGCAAGAGTATAGTTTAAACGCCCGAAAAATGACACCAGATAGTTCTCTGTTATAAAAGAATTGCTCTTGGGCGGCTGAAATCTCGGATGATCAGCAGCTACCGTTCCGCGGATATAGTCGTCGCCTTCCCTCCTGAAATGCTGCCACGAATACCCTGCAGTCAGGTCCACCACACTCTTGATAGATGGAATGTCTTTGTTATAATTCAGGTAGAAGTCGAGCAGATTATTGTAGTTGGTCCCGCTGTAACCCGATATCTTTCCATAATAAGGATCGTTCAGCGATGTGGCTGATGTGTTGGGACGGTTGTTGTGTCCTTCACTGTCGGTATAATCTGTAGCAAGGTTAAGATTGGCCCTGAGACCTTGTAGAAACGGAAGTGCATAGTCAATCTGGATATTACCTATTATCCTGTTGACAACAGAACGGTTGTCGACGGCAAGAGCCTGTTCAACGGGGTTGGGTGTTCCCAGGTTGGCCCCGTAGCTTGCCCACTGGAAATAATCTGCCGTGGCAGGATTCCAGTCGAAAATCCTCTGAGTCGGGTCCATATTGACTGCCGATCCAATAGCCCCTGCATCACCATAATTATGATGGGTGTTCATGCCCTTCAGGTTCACATTTACCTTAAGGGCGTCTTTCAGAAAGGTGGGATTAAGGCTAAGCGAACCGGTAATCCTCTGCATATCAGTATTTCTCAGAACACCGTTCTGATCGGTGTAACCTACAGAAACACGGTAGGGAAGAGTTTTTACAGCTCCCGTAAAGCTAAGGTTATGGTCGCTGGAAACTGCCGCGCGGAAGATCTCCTTCTGCCAGTTAGTGTTCTGTGTACCCAGAAGATCAAGATTATCAATACCAAAAAAATCCGATCTTTCATGAGCAAGCTGCCGGATTTCATCTCCTGAAAATACATCCACGAATGCAATGGCATTGGCAAGAGACACACTTCCGTCGTATGATACCGACATCGCTGAACCAAGACCCGCCTTTTTGGTTGTTATCAGAATAACACCGTTTGATGCCCTGGATCCGTAAATTGCCGTGGCGGATGCATCCTTCAGCACAGTAAAGGTTTCGATGTCGTTCGGATTAACAAATGACAGAATATTGGAACTGCCCGAGACATTGTTGTTGTCGATCGGGACACCGTCAATTATTACAAGCGGATCGTTGGAGGCATTAAGTGATGATCCCCCGCGAACACGTATCGTGGCTCCGCTTCCCGGTGCACCTCCGGAAGTGGTGATGACCACCCCGGCACTCTTACCTACCAGAAGATCCTGCGGTGAGGTAATGGCGCCCTTGTTGAAGTCTTTTGAACTGATAGCTGAAACGGATCCGGTAGCATCTCCCTTTTTGACGGTTCCATATCCGATTACTACTACCTCATCAAGTCTAGTGACATCTGTCTGCATTGCAACGTTGATAATCGTCTCGCTTCCAACGGTGACCTCCTGCGGCAGATATCCTATAAAGCTGAACACAAGAACATCCCCTGGTCTGGCCATCACGGAATATTCTCCTTTAATACCGGTCATTACTCCCGTAAGTGTGCCCTTGACAACCACGTTCACTCCGGGTAATGCCTGTCTGTCGGCTGCATCGGTAACTGTACCTGACACTCTTACCTGTTGTCCGAAGACAACAAGACTCATCATGATGCCAATGGTTAGTATGAAGAGCCGTTTTCCAGTTAGTTTCTCCATAAATAGATTTGTTTAATTGCGTTTCACAGATTCTTTGTTGCTTAAAATAGTAATTAAGGTTTCCGTGGTTAAAATTCATCATTTTCGAGAAGCTAAACAACTAATTTTCAATAAATTTATGCAATCGATACCGCAAACGTTTGAAATGTTCTACAGCATAATTCCGGACGTGTTTTTTAAGATATTTTTTATATCTTTACACGAATAGCCAGTTAAGGATGAGCGGGGAAAACATTACAATAAAGGATATAGCACGTGAACTGGGAATATCTCCCTCAACTGTTTCCAGGGCATTAAAGGATCACCCCGATATAAGTCAGGCAACCCGCGATGCCGTCCATGAACTTGCTGAACGCTGGAATTACAGGCCCAATCCCATTGCCATAAGCCTTAAAAGCGGTTCTTCAAAGATCATAGGTGTTATCATCCCCGATATTGTCCACTACTTCTTCTCAACAGTAATCAGCGGAATTGAGGATGTGGTCCATCAGCGCAACTACAACATGATCCTGTGCCAGAGTAACGAGATGTGGGAACATGAGGTCAAAAACGTGAAAACACTCCTCGCCAGCCGCGTTGAAGGAGTACTGGCATCATTGTCAAAAACCACTTCCGACCTCAGCCACTTCCGGAGCATCCTGGAAAAGGATATTCCCCTTGTGTTTTACGACCGCGTGGCCGAAGAGCTGAATACCGACAGCGTGGTCATTGATGACGAGGCAGGATCGTACAGGGCTATGATTCACCTGCTGCGCAGCGGTAAGAAACGCGTAGTGCTTCTGGGTGGTCCGATGCAGCTGGCAATAATCAGGAACAGACAGGAAGGTTACCTGAGGGCACTGAAGGAATACCGCATCACTCCCCGGGAGGAAGATATGGTTAAATGCGATGATATAGCCAGCGCTGACCGTCTGGTGCCCGAATTTCTGAAACGTAGTCCAAGGCCCGATGCTTTCTTCGCGGTAAACGACCTGACGGCTGCACAGACATTAACGATAGTCAAGCGTCACGGACTGAGAATCCCGGAAGATGTTGCAGTGGTGGGATTTACAAACAGCCAGATAGCTACACTAACCGATCCTGCACTGACATCCGTCGACCAAAAAGGTTTTCTCATGGGACAAACTGCTGCCAGGCTGCTGATCGACAGAATAGAGAACCGGCGCTGCCCCGTGCAGAACAAGGTTATCACTTCAGAACTGGTAATAAGGGGATCGTCGTCGCTGAAACACAAAGGGGAACATGTAACGCCATAGTTCATTGTACCCTTGACGGGGCCGTGAATCACTTCTCCACGAAATCCGTCAGCCTTCCCTTTTTTCCTGCCCTGATCCCCTTCTCAGTCATCATGAGAGTGCAGCATTCCGCTGAAACATCATGCTGAAAAACCAGAATATGGTTGGCTGCCAGAGCTTCTTCCAGCAGCTTCGATTTTTCATCTATGGTACGAAGCGATTCTATATCGTAACTCATGTTCCAGATGAGCGGCAGATGAGCCATGGTCGGGATAAGATCGCCTGTGTAAACAAGAGTCTTTCCCCTGAAATTTATGAAAGGAATCATCATCCCCGGAGTGTGACCGTAACAGATCCTCACTGAAAAGCCGCTGAAAAGTTCACAATCCTCATCCACCAGGTTCAAATGGCCGCTCTGCCCTATCGGAAGAATATTCTCTTCCAGAAAAGCATCCTCCTCCCGCGGATTGTTCTTAAGGGCCCATTCCCACTGGACACGGCTAACATGGTATATGGCCTCCGGAAATGTCAGCTCAAAACCTGTCCCCCCGCTGCTTTTCACAACACCTCCGCCGCAATGATCGGCATGAAGGTGTGTGAACACCACATCCGTAATATCCCCGGGCTTGTAGCCCCTGACACGAAGTCCTTCAATAAGGCCTTCACCGTCATGCAAGTAAGTATGCCTGAAAAACTTCTCGTCCTGCTTGTCGCCCCATCCGGTATCGACAAGAATAACATGACCGTCCGTTTCAACGATGAGCGAGCGGAGAGCCAGAACAATCAGGTTGTTCTCATCGGCGGGATAAACCCTCGACCAGAGTGCTTTGGGAACAACCCCGAACATCGCACCCCCGTCGACCTTGAAGTTTGCTATATTGAAAATGTCTGTTTTCATCATGCAATAATAACTAATTCCCGAATCCAAAGTTAAATGCCTTTTTATCACACGCGTTCCGCTAAGGATTATTTTATTATATTTCCGCTTGCTTAATCCGCGAGGACAGGCAACTGTTAAACAAATAACAATAAAACCCTGATAATTATGAAAAAAACGCTGCTCTCCATTCTTTCATTCATGATTGCCATATCGCTTTCAGCCCAGATTAGCGGCAAGGTAATGGATAACCAGTCGATGAAAAGCAATATCCTGAAAATGGACAGGAAATATGCCGTTTACCTGCCGCCCGATTACTTCACTTCCGAAAGAAGCTATCCCGTGCTTTATCTCCTGCATGGAGCAGGTGACGACCAGACAGGATGGGTACAGTTCGGTGAGGTTCTTCACATTGCCGACAAACCAATCCTTTCAGGTTCGGCAACTCCCATGGTAATAGTGATGCCCGACGCGAACACCGGGACCAGGGGCTATGTCAATGATGCAAAGGGGGAATGGCGCTACGAGGATTTCTTCTTCGAGGAATTCATGCCCTACATTGAAAAAACATACAGGATCAAGGGCGAAAAACGTTACCGTGCCATTGCAGGCCTATCCATGGGCGGTGAAGGTACTTTCATCTATGCCCTGCGCCATCCGGAACTGTTTTCGTCGGCCTGTCCCCTGAGCGCGGCAACCGGACCGGCATCGGTTGAAGAAATGGGTAACTACAGGCTCTGGAAGACAGGCGATATTTCCGAGGCCCAGAAAAAAGCCTATTTTGAGAAATACAGCGTCCTCAGGCTGATCGACGCCATGAAGGATGATCAGAAGAGAGCCGTGAGATGGTATATTGATTGCGGCGACGACGATTTCCTTTATGAAGGCAATTCGCTGGTACATATCGCTATGAGAAAGAAGGAGATTCCCCATGAATACAGGGTCCGCGACGGCGGCCATACCTGGAGTTACTGGCGGACAGCCTTGCCTGTGGTTCTCGAATTCATCTCAACGAGCTTCCACCAGAACTGAAAACACTATCTTCCTTTTTTTGAGGTCATCTGGGCCAATATCCTCATCAGAAGCCTTATCATCTGATAGGAAGTCCATCCTCTTAACCGGGTCCACCAGGTCGAGCGCCTGAGGTACTCCTCAACGGTTACCTGGCGGCAGTCGTTTCTTATTATCTCATTAAGGGTTTTTTCAAAATCCGTGGTGAAGGCTTCGTCCAGGATGTTAACATTCATCTCGATGCTCCCGTAATCGCTGATATGGTTGAAATTATAACTGCCAATGGTACACCATTTACCGTCGACGGTGGTCACCTTGGCATGAAGGTTAGCGGGATAGTACTCGTATATCTTTATATTGTTGCGCAGAATGTATTGATAGAGGAAGCTTGTGGCCCTTTTGAACATGGGGGCATCCGATTTGGCAGCAAGGACTATCCTGATATCTACTCCCCTTTCGCTGGCCAGCCTGAACAGTTTCCTCTCCAGCCTGCCGGGCAGAAAATAACTGGCAAAGATTATCATGTGACTCCTGGAATCCCTGAGGGCAGTCCTGTAACTCCTGAGTATCTCTATCTTGTTCCTGTACCAGTTGTTCTCAACCACCCTGAGACTTATATTCTGCTCGTACAGGGCAGTTGAATACACTATCTCGGAAGACCTCTCTTCCTTCGCGAGGAATGTCTTGTTCCACAGCCTCCTGCAGATGTTGTTTACACGAACGCATTCAGGACCCCTGATTAGAGCTGCAAAGTCGAGCCAGGCCTTTACTGAGTCGGAACCGCGATACCTGTCGGCAAAATTTATACCCCCGATGATGGCAAGCTCCCCGTCGACCAGCACAACCTTGTGATGAAGCCTCAGGCTCAGCTGAAAACCCTTCATAATGAAGACAGGAGAGAAAAACCTGAAAAAAATCCCGGAATCCTCGATTTCATCAATAAACTCCTTTGTAAGGTATTTGGTGCCAAAGGCATCAAGCAGAAGATAAACCCTTACACCCCTTCGAGCTGCCCTTACAAGCGCACTGACTATCCGTTTGCCGGTGTCATCCTCATCGACAATATAGCTCTGAAAATGAATATAATGCTTCGCTTCATCAAGCACCCGTTCAACAGTCGGGAAAAAAGACCCGCCGCCCTGCAGAAGTTCCACATTATGTCCTTCCTTGTAATCGTGTTTCGGGGAACGTTTCATAATATAATCTCTGCAATATCGAACTGCCTTACAAATATAAAAAATTTACCCGGCACGGGCGATTTTGCGGCATCCTGTTTATCCGGCGAGTCTGTCTGCAGCTGACCGATTACCAATAAGCGATTACCGATTACCGATTTTCGGAAAAAAAGACTATTTTAGACCGGAACAAACAAAGTATAACATGACAAGAAGAAATATGATTGGAAGCATGGCCGGTGCAGCGGTGATAGCCGCGGGCAGGCCTCTGGATTCCCTTGCAGGGATAACTCAGGAACCTTACAGGCTTAAGGGCAACATCAGGCATTCGGTAAGCCAGTGGTGCTTTGGCAGTATCCCCCTCGAGGAGTTCGCAAAATACTGCAAGGAAATAGGAATTGAGTCGATCGAACTGCTCAATGAAAAGGACTGGCCTGTGGTGGCAAAGGCCGGACTGAAATGCGCCGTTGGATATGCAACCGACTGGGGAATCCCGAAAGGTTTCAACCGCGTTCAGAATCACGACAAGCTGGTCGCCGACTACGAGGCAATGATACCCAAGGCAGCTGCAGCCGGAGTACCGAACCTTATCTGCTTCTCAGGAAACCGTGAAGGCATGGGCGATTACGAAGGTATGATAAACTGTGCTATCGGCCTGCGAAGAATAATGCCGACTGCTGAAAAACACGGGGTGACAATAATAATGGAACTCCTCAACGGCATAGGACACCGCGATTACATGTGCGACAATACAGCCTGGGGCGCCGCACTGGCCGAAATGGTGAACTCGGAACGCTTCAAGCTGCTTTACGACATTTATCACATGCAGATAATGGAAGGCAACGTTATCGATACACTGAAGAAATATTTCAAATATATCGGGCATATCCATACCGGTGGTGTCCCCGGAAGAAATGAACTGGATGAGACACAGGAACTTTACTATCCGGCTATAATGAAAGCCCTGGTCAGCCTGGGCTATAAGGGATTTGTCGGACAGGAATTCGTACCTGCACAGAAAGATAAACTGGCTTCCCTGAAGAAGTGTATCCAGATCTGCGACGTCTAGAATGAGGATCCACTTTATCGCCATCGGCGGAGCAGTGATGCATAACCTTGCAATCGCCCTCCTCCGGAAGGGATATGAGATAACGGGATCGGATGACGAAATATTCGAACCGTCCCGGTCACGGCTTGCTGCCCGCGGACTTCTTCCCGAAGCCTACGGATGGCATCCTGAAAAAATAAACCGCGATATCGACATTGTCATCCTCGGCATGCACGCCAGGGCTGATAATCCCGAACTGGCAAAAGCCGCGGAACTGGGACTGAAGATAATGTCCTTCCCCGAATTCCTGCTGGAACAGACAAGGAACAAAAAAAGGATAGTGGTTGCCGGAAGCCATGGTAAAACAACCACCACGGCAATGATAATGCACGTGATGAAGACCCTCGGGATAAGGTTCGACTACATGGTGGGTTCATCAATCGAAGGCTACGAAACAATGGTCAGCCTGTCGGACGATTCCGAATTTGCAGTGCTGGAAGGCGATGAATACCTCAGCTCCCCCATCGACCGGCGGCCAAAGTTCCACCTTTACATGCCCGATATAGCCGTGCTTAACGGCATAGCATGGGATCATATGAACGTCTTTCCGACTTTTGAAAATTATGTTGAACAGTTTCGGATCTTTGCAGATAAAATTAGCCCGGGAGGAACACTTGTGTATTTTGAGGACGACCCGGAAGTGAAGAAAATTGCCGGATCGGCCAGGGATGATATAAAAAAGATTCCATACAGGGTTCATGACCATTTCCGGAACAAGACGGGATTTTATGCAGCCGGCATCAGCCGGACTGTCAAACTTCAGTTTTTCGGCCGGCATAACATGCAAAACTTCTCAGCCGCCATGGAAGCATGCCTGGCTGCAGGAATTAGCAGCGACAGCTTCTATGATGCAATCGGCAGTTTCAGCGGAACATCCGGCAGACTGCAACTGATAAGGGAAAACGAAAAAGGAACTTTCTACTACGACTTTGCTCATTCGCCCTCCAAGGTGAAGGCAACAGTGGAGGCAGTTGCCGAACGCTATCCGGACCGCAACATTGTGGCATGCTTCGAACTTCATACCTTCTCCAGCCTGAACAAAAATTTCCTGCCGTTCTATAAGGGAAGCCTCGAAAAAGCATCCAGGGCAATAGTGTATTTCAATCCCGGACAGTTTGAACAGAAAAGACTCGAACCTTTCTCCCCCGATACGGTGAAAGAAGGATTCGGAGGAAATAACCTGATTGTCTTCAATAACTCTTCCACTTTGATGGATCATATAAAAAATATAAAACTCAAATCGCCGGTCTGGCTTTTTATGAGTTCGGGCGACTTTGGCGGCTGTAACCTTAAAATGCTTGCAGAAGAGTTGCTTGCATAATTAATTTATTTGAGCAAAATATTTTGCAGATAAGAAAAAAGATTGTTTCTTTGCATCCGCGTTTAAAAAGTTCTTTAACGGTCCATTCGTCTAGTGGTTAGGACGTCAGGTTTTCATCCTGGTAACAGGGGTTCGATTCCCCTATGGACTACAAAATTTTATATAATTACAATACTGATAATGGCAAACCACAAATCGTCCGAGAAGAGGATAAGGCAGGATAAGACCAGGAATTTGAACAACAGGTATTACGCGAAAACGATGCGAAATGCCCTGAAGAAGATCCGTAACACATCAAACAAGGAAGAAGCCGGTACCCTGCTGCCGAAAGTCAATTCAATGCTCGACAAGCTTGCAAAGAGGAATATAATTCATGCCAACAAGGCTGCCAACCTCAAGTCGTCCATAATGAAGCATGTCAACAGTCTGGAATAAGCATGATAATTTGATAACTTTCAGAGGGATCCGGAACGGATCCTTTTTTTTGCGTTTTCTTTTCCGGGTGGCCCATTATCCTGAACAACACCGATCCCCTTCCTCATAAGGCCGCTTTTTCCTGCAAAACATAATTCAATTTTTATTTTTTAGTGTTCCCTCCTTTTCCTAATTTTATTCCCGGAAATATGTCTCGTTATGTCACTAAAAATCACCGACTGGGCTGTCGAGGACAGGCCCAGGGAAAAAATGATCAGGAAAGGTATATCCACCCTGAGCGATGCCGAACTGCTAGCAATACTCATCAGTTCAGGCACCCGAAAGAAATCTGCTGTCGACCTGGGGAGAGAACTGCTCAGCTCAGTAAGCAACAACCTCAACTCCCTCGGTAAGCTCTCAATCTCCGATCTGCTTAAATTCAGGGGCATCGGTCCGGCCAGAGCCGTAACCATAAGCGCCGCCCTCGAACTCGGAAGAAGGAGAAACATAGCCGAACTTCCTGATGCCGGGCAAATAAGATGCTCGAAAGATGCAGCCGATATCTTCCAGCCTCTGTTATCCGACCTGCATCATGAAGAATTCTGGATACTATTCCTCAACCGCTCCAACAGGGTAATCGACCGGATGAAGCTCAGCCAGGGAGGAATAAGCGGAACCGTGACCGATGTAAGGATAATAATGAAGAAAGCCGTTGAATTCCTGGCCTCCGCTATCATCGTCTGCCATAACCACCCTTCGGGCAACCTGAACCCCAGCGATGCCGATTCAAAGATCACCGGAAAGATAAAGGAAGCCGGCAGCATAATGGATATCCAGCTGCTCGACCATATAATTATCTCGGGAAAGGATTATTACAGCTTCGCCGACAACGGACTTATCTGAGAAAAAGGAAGGCTCAGCCTGCTGAAAAGGGATGCTTCGCGGAAACAGCGCGTTTGTCCCTGCACTGCATAAGAAGCTCTGAAAAAGTGACTTTCAGAACCGGGTGCATCATCTCCGGAGCCAGCTCGCGGAGGGGCTCAAGGACAAACCTGCGAACGGCTATCCCGGGATGAGGGATTTCAAGATTTTCATTATTTATCACATCCGTGCCGTACAAGAGGATGTCAATATCCATCGTCCTCGATACATATCTCCTGACACCCCTCCGCCTGCCAAGCCGGGCCTCTATCATAAGCGTCTTCTCAAGCACTTCCTGTGGCTTCAGGGAGGTTGTGACCCTGACAACCATGTTAAGGAAAGGATTGTCGCTGAGGAAACCCCATGGCTCGGTCTCATAAACGGAAGAGCAATCGATCTCCCTGCCTATCTCTTCCCTGATCATATTCACAGCCATCAAAAGATTGTTCTCCCTGTCGCCAAGGTTGGTCCCAAGTCCGAGAAATACTGTTTCTTCCATAGCGGCCGCTTATAATCCAAATTTAAAAATTATGCCTGTCATTCGGGCAATCCGCCATCTATTTTTTATATCTTTGGTACTCATTTTATTAAAGCTGGCTTAAAATGAAAAACTTTCTGAAATACGTCCTGGCTACAATTACAGGAATAATTATCGTGTCCATCCTTTTCATGGTGGTTATGCTCGCGAGCCTCAGCGTGATGATGGTGTCGGGCGACAAGACGACGTCGATTACCGATAACTCAGTACTCGTACTGAAAGCCGGGGTTAACATCCCCGACAAGGGAAGCAAAAATCCATACTCGGGAATCGATATTATAAATATGACCGTCACTCCGGCGCCGGGACTGAATGAGATCCTTCAGAACCTTAAAAAGGCCGCATCCGACGATAAGGTGAAGGGTGTGCTGATCGAAAACGGAATGATTCCCCCGGGATGGGCAACTACCGAAGAACTGAGGGATGGCCTCAAAAAATTCAGGGAGAGCGGGAAATTCGTAATTGCCTGGTCTGATTACCTTATGATTCAGGAGGGCTACTACCTTTCAGCCGCGGCCGACAAGATTTACATTAATCCGTCCTCAACGGTCGATTTCAAGGGATTGAGCGGAGAAATCCTGTTCTATAAAAAAGCTCTCGAGAAACTGGGAGTAGAGGTTCAGGTAATACGCCACGGAAAATTCAAGGGAGCTGTCGAACCCTATATCCTCGACAGACTGAGCCCTGAAAACAGGGAACAGATTCTTACATATGTCGGATCAATATGGTCGCACGTGTTGAACAATATTTCAGCCGACCGCGGCATACCCGTCGAAAAGCTGAACAGCATTGCCGACAACCTGACCGGATACGTGGCACAGGGAGCTTTTGAAAGCGGACTTGTTGACGGACTGCTGTATCACGACCAGCTTATAGATACCCTGAAGGTCCGCTCCGGACTTACACCCGACGACAAGATTGCCCTTGTTCCGATGCATAAGTACACAAAAGTCCCCGAATCAAAGAAAACTCCCTTCCAGAAGAACAAGATCTCTGTTGTCTATGCATCAGGGTCGATTGTGAACGGAAAGGGAAATGAAAACAATATCGGAGGCGATGCTTTCAGGGACGTGATCAGAAAAGAAAGAAAGGACAGCACGGTGAAGGCTATCGTACTCAGGGTCAACAGCCGCGGGGGAAGTGCCATTGCATCCGACATGATATGGAGGGAACTCGAACTGGCAGCAAAGGATAAGCCCGTGGTTATCTCAATGGGAAACTATGCAGCTTCGGGAGGGTATTTCATTGCCGCACCCGGCACAAAGGTAATGGCGAGCCCGACAACCATCACCGGTTCTATTGGAGTGTTCGGACTGATCCCAAATACCGGAAAACTGATGGAACAGAAACTGGGAGTGACCTACGAGACTGTTGAGACCAACTCCAATTCCGACTTCCCATCAGTGTACCGGTCGATGAATACTGTCGAAAAAGAAGCAATGCAGAGATCTATAGAAGTAATATACAGTGATTTTGTGAACAAAGTGTCGGCCGGAAGGAAGATGACTTTCAATGAAGTCGACAGCATTGCCCAGGGAAGGGTGTGGAGCGGCTCCGACGCGATGAGGATTGGACTTGTTGATAGTTTCGGCGGATTGACCGACGCCGTGGCCGAAGCAGGCCGCCTGGCCGGACTGGAAGCCTGGTCGCTCAGGGAACTGCCAGTGTCGGAAGATCCTTTTCTTAAAATGATTTCCCAGTTTGGTGCCGAAATCAAAAACAAAATCCTGAAAAACGAACTCGGCGAGTTTGAACGTATCTTCGACGATCTCAGAGAAATCCGCGACTTTTCGGGAATACAGGCCAGATTACCATATTACATAGAGCTACACTGATAAATGGCAGCCGGAAAAAATCCTCTCCTGTGGCCGTTCTCACTGCTGTTCCGGATGGTGACAGGGATACGAAACTTCCTTTACGATAAAGGTATTATACCTTCGGAGGAGTTCGGGATTCCCGTTATATGCATAGGAAACATAACCGTGGGAGGAACCGGAAAAACACCTCATGCCGAATACGTTATCTCACTTCTCGGCAGGGAATTCCGCACGGCGCTTCTCAGCAGGGGCTACATGAGGAAAACATCCGGTTTCAGATATGTAACTCCATCATCCGGAGCTGCTGATTCAGGTGACGAAGCTCTCCAGATATCACGCAAATTCCCCGGTACCATCGTGGCAGTCGACAGTGACCGGATCAAGGGTATAAAAACCATCCTCAGGGATTATCCCGATACCGATGTAATTATTCTCGACGACGGATTCCAGCACCGAAGGCTTAGACCGGGGCTTTCAATCCTGCTCACCGATTATAGCCGGCTGATGACAAGAGACAGCCTCCTTCCTTATGGCAGACTCCGGGAACAGGCCTCCCAAAGAAAAAGAGCCGGCACGATCGTTGTCACAAAAACACCGGCTGACATTTCAGAATCTGAAAGAATCGCGATCTCAAACGAGCTTCGTACAGCAAAAGATCAGAAGATCTTCTTTTCAACAATTTCCTATGGCACGCTTCAACCGGTTTTTGAAGAATATGCTCACCCCATGGATCTTCCCGCCGAAAAAGAAAGGAATGAACGGGCTGCAGTTGCCCTAACCGGTATTGCATCGCCCGGGCCGCTGATAAATCACCTCGGGAAATACTTTACCGAAATCAGGCATCTCCGCTTCCCCGACCATCACAGCTTCACCCGAAGAGATCTGGAAAAAATCAGTAAAGCCTTTGAAAGTGTCTCACTTAGCTCAAAAATTATAATCACAACGGAGAAAGATGCGGTCAGGTTGAGGGAAATTAGTTATATTGACGACTCACTGAAAAAGACTCTGTACTTCATTCCTGCAGGAGTCAGTTTTCTGAACGACAATAAGCGCGAATTTGATAAAGTGATAATTGAATATGCTCGAAAAAATAAATGAAACTGCAGGATTCCTGCGACAGAAAGGGATAATTGATCCGGAAGCCGGTGTGATCCTCGGTACAGGTCTTGGCGGACTGACAACACATATAAAAACCATCAGGGAAATCGACTATAAGGATATTCCTAACTTCCCGGTATCAACAGTCGAAGGACATGCAGGTAAACTTATTTTCGGCGAGTTCGGCGGGAAGAGAATCGTCGCCATGAAAGGCAGGTTTCACTTTTATGAAGGCTATCAGCCCGAACAGATAGTTTTCCCGATAAGGGTAATGAAATACCTGGGTATCAAATATCTCTTCCTTTCAAATGCCTCCGGTGGAGTGAATCCCGATTTCCATATAGGCGACATTATGATCATCCGGGACCATATAAACCTTATACCCAACCCATTGATCGGTAGAAACGACGACAGGATCGGTCCCCGGTTCCCCGACATGAGTCATCCTTACGACCTGAATCTCATCGAAAAGGCTGAGAAGATAGCTTCCAGGAATAACATAACGGTAAGGAAGGGCGTGTACCTCGGTACCACCGGACCGACATTCGAGACACCTGCAGAGTACAAGTACTTCAGGATAATCGGCGCCGACGCGGTAGGCATGTCAACCGTAACCGAGGTTATAGCCGCGAGGCACATGGGATTGACTGTTTTCGGAGTAAGCATCATCAGCGACCTGGGAGTGGAAGGAAAGATCGAATACATCACTCACGAGATGGTCCAGCGTGAAGCTGAAAAAGCCGAAGGCAAAATGACCACAATAATGACGGAACTGATTTCGGAGCTGTAGGTGCTCTGCGCCCTGTGCTCTGTGCTTTACCCCCCAACCCCCCAAGGGAGGCTAAAGAGCTGATAATGTAGGGTATAGGTATGGAGATTATTCGTACACTTTTAGTTTCAAGTTATCGATTCAAAGTCTTATTTGAGGCTCCTTATATCATAAAAGTCATCAAGTAAATAGCTATGATCCAGCGAACTAAATCCCTATAGGGGTTTGGGGGTGGCTTTTGCGAAAACAAAGCGACTAAGGACCTGCACGACTTGCAAGACCTGCAAGACCTGCAAGACCCATTATCTTATAACAGTGCATACCTTTTTCCACCTCCCCGTCTTTCCCGTCCTGTCGAAAGAAGTGATCAGGAACACGTAGATCCCGGTTTCCAGAAGCCTTCCGTCAGATCCGGTTCCGTCCCATACCACTGAAGCCGCCGGACCGGCAAGCAGATTGTCGCCAAGCTTGCTTACAAAACGGCCGGCTTCATCAAAAATGATAATGGATACCACGCTTTCCGGATTTTTCAGGTTCAGGTCAATGAGCAGAAGGTCTTCATTGCCGTCGTTGTCGGGTGTTATTTTTGTCGATGAAAAAATCACGGACTCATCACTGCCCTGATCCTCCAGCATTACTGAATTGGGAGCCCCTGGTGTCCCCCACCCCGAGGTTTCCGAAGCAGAATGCCACTGAGACCTGTCGATCGATGGAGCGCATGGATTAACCTTCTCGAGAGAGATGCCCTCAAAGCCTCCGAGAAGGGGGAAATGCATCTTCTCGTCATAATATACCTCATCGATCTTTTCCAGAAAACGGTTTACAAGAACCAGGTGACCTCCCGCGTCAGGCATGGAAGGAAGACTTGAAACCTCTGTTATATTCTCCGGTACAGATGATGTAAACCTCTCTTCCAGAATGCTTTTCGATGACGTTATAACAATGTTATAACGTGGTAAAAGGCAGTGATTTTCCGCGGAAACGGGAACGAGCGACGATGTGTCGGAGCTTTCATCCCTGACAGAAAACAAAAAGAGATCACTAAGATTTATGATCTTTTCGGAGCAATTGTAAAACTCCGCGAAATCAGGTTCGCCGGGCCAGGGATTGAACAGAAGTTCATTGAAAAGGACATCCCCGCTACGGGCAAACTCAGGCAGACCGAATCTGAATTCATTAACAATCATCCCGTTCCCGGCAAAATCTCTCACCTCCCTTCCTGCCCTGAGTGTATAAACTTTCTTCTTCACGAGAGCTTCGCCAAGCGACAGGCTGAAACTCATGAAAAGTGGATCGTTGGCGGCAATGGCGCTGATTACCGTTCCGTCGATCGAAATGCTCTCTTTCATATCGCACAGATCCGGCACAGATTCGGAAAACCTTAATTCCACTGTCAGGCTGTCGACAGGGAAGACACTCTCTATCCCCTGAAAGAAGGTGTCGCGATTTATTCCCGCCACTGAATTCCTGGCTCCGGGCGTTCCGCCTGATGGAGAAACGGATGCCTTCCAGTTGCCCTCTTCATGAAAGGGATAAGCGACATCGACCATCTCGAGCGACCATCCGCCATTCGACTTCAGAACATTCCCGTACCAGTCAGAAGTGTATTTCACTCCATGAATAAGCTTAAGACTCTCATCTCTTATAAAAATGGTTTTCCCTTCATTAGTAAGCGCGGGAAATGATCTCAGTCCTGCCGTGGGACCATATGCTGAAAACAAAGCCGTATCTGCCACCGGACAAACTATAAGCCAGCCCCCGGGCATGATGCTCACATCAGGGAATAGGCTGTTTGATTTGCCGTCGGACAGGCGCCAGCCTTTCAGGCAGACAGTATCACTGCCGCGGTTATGCAGTTCCAGGTACTCCTTTGCCGGAAGTGCCACGACCGGTGTCGGATCGGCCATGATCTCGGTAATAACAATATCACCCGGATTAACCGGAGAGCCGCGACCCGGGTAAGCCTGGCCGTCAACAACCTGACCGGATACCTGCAAAAGTATCACGACAGTCAGTAAAATAACTTTATTCATGGCAGCGAGACGAATTGAAAAAAAGAGTTATTTTTGACCGCTTTTTACAGTTATAAAATTAAAAAATTAATTTAATTCTGACAAATCATAAAATGAAGACAGCAGTTGTCGGAGCCACGGGGATGGTAGGCAAAACAATGATCAAGGTTCTTGAAGAAAGAAATTTCCCGGTAACGGAATTATTACCCGTCGCTTCGGAGCGTTCGGTGGGAAAGGAGATCATTTTCAGGGATAAGGCTGTAAAGGTTATCAGTATCAGGGATGCTGTTGACGCGAAACCTGCTATTGCAATCTTCTCGGCAGGAGCCACAGTGTCGAAGGAATGGGCTCCCGTGTTTGCAGAAAACGGGACAATAGTGATTGACAACTCATCAGCCTGGAGAATGGATAAAAACGTCCCCCTTGTCGTTCCCGAAATCAACAGCCATTCCATAAAAAAGGGCGACAGGATAATCTCCAACCCCAACTGTTCAACCATCCAGATGGTAATGGCCCTGGCTCCTCTTCACAAGAAATACAGGATAAAACGCCTCGTGGTGGCAACTTACCAGTCGGTAACCGGCACCGGGGTTAAGGCAGTAGCCCAGATGGAAAACGAAAGGGCGGGGATAAAGGGCGAAATGGCCTACCCCCACCCCATCGACCTTAACTGCTTCCCCCATGGCGGAAGCTTTCAGGACGACGGCTATACAACAGAGGAACAGAAACTGATCGATGAAACCCGCAAGATATTCGACGACCGGTCGATAATGGTTACTGCAACAGTGGTAAGAATACCGGTTGTAGGCGGGCACTCCGAAGCCGTGAACATAGAGTTCGAGAAAGAATACGATATCGACGAGGCCAGAAAACTTATAAGCAGCTTCCCGGGAGTGGTAGTGTATGACAATCCGGCCCTCAACGAATACCCGATGCCGCTGCTTGCCCACAACAGGGACGAGGTGTTTGTGGGAAGGATAAGAAGGGACCTTTCAAGGGAGAAATGCCTGAACCTGTGGATCGTTTCGGATAATATCCGCAAGGGAGCAGCAACAAACGCGGTTCAGATAGCTGAATTCATGGCAGAAAACGGACTGTACTAAAAGTCAGCCATATGTTAAAAATATACAAGGTCTGCTCATACGGGCAGGCCTTTACTTTTCATAAAGAAAATCATTATAGGGATAACGGGTGATGTGAATGCTTTTCACCTCTTCGTAAAGCAGACTCATCAGTTCAGGAATGTTTTCCTTTGTCTTTGCAGAAATGAAAATGGTTTTATGATTCCTGTCGGAGGCCATCCAGGAATTCTTGAGATCGGCAAGTGAATAATTCTCCCTGCCTGCAGGCGTCAGATCATCTTCATCCTTTGGAGTAAAGGAGAATGCATCTATCTTGTTGAATACAAGTATAAGCCGCTTTTCCGAAGAGTTCAGTTCCCTGAGTGTCTCATCCACAACACTGATCTGCTCTTCAAAACCCGGATGCGAAATATCGACCACATGAAGCAAAAGGTCTGATTCCCTCACTTCATCAAGTGTCGACTTGAACGACTCAACAAGATGATGGGGCAGCTTCCTTATAAAACCAACAGTGTCTGAAAGAAGGAAGGGAAGGTTGTCTATTACCACCTTCCTGACGGTTGTATCGAGTGTTGCAAAGAGTTTGTCCTCGGCAAAGACATCCGATTTGCTGATAAGGTTCATAAGTGTCGACTTGCCTGCATTAGTATAGCCCACGAGAGCCACCCTTACCATCTTCCCGCGGTTCTTGCGCTGGGTGGCCATCTGCACGTCTATTCTCTTCAGCTGTTCCTTCAGAAGAGCTATCTTATCCCTTATTATCCGGCGGTCGGTCTCAATCTCAGTTTCACCGGGACCTCTCAGGCCTATTCCCCCCCGCTGTCTCCCGAGGTGGGCCCACATCCCCGTCAGCCTGGGCAGAAGATACTGGTACTGGGCAAGCTCCACCTGGGTCCGGGCATGTGAAGTTCGTGCCCGGCCAGCAAATATATCCAGTATAAGGCCGGTCCTGTCCAGAACACGGCAACCAAGCTCTTTCTCTATGTTCCTGATCTGGCTTGCCGAAAGCTCATCATCGAAAATCGCGATGCTAATATCGTTCTCAGATACAAATGATCCTATCTCAGCTATTTTTCCTGAACCGACATAGGTCCTGGAGTCGGGCATCTGAAGCTTCTGTACGAATCTTCTGACCGGTTCGGCGCCGGCGGTCTCGGCAAGAAATGACAACTCATCAAGGTATTCCTGAGCCTGGCTCTCGCCCTGCCCGGGATAAATCAGTCCTATAAGTATTGCCCTCTCGGTCGTTCTGCCCGTTTCAATCATCTGTCAATGCTTGTATGCAAATGTTTTTCATCCCGCCCTTTAAAGGATTTAAAGGAGGAGAAGAAAAACCGGCATATGAGGGCACTAATTTATATAATAAATCGCTTGTTGCTCCGGATGGCATTGTTTATAGCCTGTTTCAGTGCCTCGGAACACCTGAAGATCATTTCCATATCGGAAGGGAAAGGCACAGCCTTTGTTTTTGTCTTTTCAATCTGTGCCGGGCTCAGGGCCTGAATATCGCCGAGCGCCCTGGCGGAGATCCACTCAAAGCCTGATTCCGCACCAATAGGATCCTTCTTCTCAAGCTTCCCGGATTTACCCTGGATAATCTCTATATCGCCTGAAATCATGCAGCTTTTGGACTGGATCGTCTCAATAAGCGCGCACTGAAGTGTCTTGTATTTTACGGTCTTGATATCGTTGCCAAGCGAATCCTTCATCACATTACCGCGGCTATCGAGCTGGTATGTGAAACCGTCTTCGACATCCTTCTTTACAACAGTGTCTTTCTGCATGGTCTGGTCGGGACTAACCATGACATTCCGGATATTCACATTTACAAAATAATCGAAAGCGGTTTGATTGCCCGGGTCGTATATATGGTATTCAACCCATTCGCTATTGAGAGCCGGAAGATTGATCGACAAAAGCTCCTCTTCAAACTCACTGTCAAACCTGATTATCGACCTGTTGTTAAGACTTATCAGCGCCCTGCTAATGCCGAGATACCTGGCTTCTTCTATCTTGTCGTCGATACCCTCATAGTTGCCGACATATTCCTTGGCCCTTAAAAACTCATAGAAAGCCTGGCGGTAGTTCTCCTTCAGTTTGGTTTCCATGAGCTCATTTCCGTGAGCGTAGTAGAAATCAGCCGACTTGCGTTTTGCCGCCACCATTTCGGGAAGATAGTCGACATAGGGGTAATCGATTGTCCTGCCGTGAAGTTCGAGTGGCAGAACAGTCCTGACATAGGCCTGCCTGTCGCTCATCGCCTTGTTCAGCTGGTATATCTCATCCCAGTTTTCGGGTCTGGCTTCCATTTTCAGGAACCTGATACGCTCATTATCCTGATCGTTCAGTATCTTGTACGACCTGTCAAGAATGGAAATCTGCTTTGAATCATTCCTGTTGCGGCGAAGTTGTTTCACAGCCTTGTCGAGAGCCATGGCATAGTTGCCCTTCTCAAGCTGCTTTTTTGAAGATCCGCATGATGTCAGAATGAATAAGAGAACGAGTGAAAATGCTGTGATTCGTTTCATAATTCGTATGTTTCAGGGTTACAGGGATAATATCCTAAATATTTACAATTATAACTCAAATAATTGACTGATATTATCTTTCACTATATAAATGTGAGCGGAATCTGGAAGCGCACTCTCACCGGCTGACCTCTCTGCAGTCCGGGCGACCATTTCGGTGAAGATGCTATGGCTTTCACTGCCTCATCGTCGAGAAGAGGGTGAACTCCTTTTATGATAGTTATATTGCTTACCGATCCGTCTTTCTCAACAATAAAAGTCAGGTAAACAGTCCCTTTTATCTTGTTGACAATTGCTTCCTCGGGATAATGTGTCCGTTTCATTACCCAGTTTCTGAAGACATTGAGGTCGCCTCCCCTGAAGGTTGGCATAGTCTCCACGATGAAGAGAGGTTCTTCACTCCCGAAGCCGTCGCCTCCCGGGAAGAGACTGTCGCCGAAGCCCGAGCCCGGATTTTCGATATCATCTCCCTCCGTGGATGCCAGTATCTCATCGGTTGACAGCGTAGCCAGCTCAATGGGCACTATCGAATCGACAATCACGGGAGGAACATATTCCACTACTTCCTGAATCGTCCGGGCCATTGAGGCAGAGGAGGGAGGAGGTGGAGGAGGAACATAAAAGTCCTCGGTCGGCGGCTGAAGGTTTTCAAGGCTTACCTGGTAGTATCCGGCACCTCCCACAACTACCTTATCGACAGGAGGACGGGAGTAAAAAGGTACCAGGACAACGATAAGGGCAAAAGCAATCGCGACGACCAGACCGGCAAAAACAACACGGTTGTATCTCTTGCGGAGCTGGTAGGCGCCGTACTCCCGGTTCCGGTGTTCGAAGACAAGATCGTCAAAATCAGATATTACAAACTGCTTTTCAGGCTTGTCGCCGGGATGTCCGTTGTTCTTATCGGAAAGTCTCACTTCTCAATGTTAAGAAAATACCTTTTACCATACCGGATGTTAACAATCGTTCCAATTTTTGAAGCTGACCCGTCAGATAAACCGGTCTGATCCAAAATTTCGGCAAAATTACCAAATACCAACATTTCTGCAAAGTAATTAATTTGCAGGCATGCAGGTGTTTTTTTATTGTTAATTATTTCTTAAGTTTGCCGGTGATTTATTGGGGGTTTAGCTCAGTTGGCTAGAGCGTTTGACTGGCAGTCAAAAGGTCAGGAGTTCGATTCTCCTAATCTCCACCCTGACACAAGGCATGTTAATGCAAAATCCTGTAAACATAGCGTTTACAGGATTTTTTGTTTTTGCTCCCGTGTAAATAAATCCCTATTTTTTCAGAGGGAGTCAATACAAATTGCTTCTTCCATTTCTTTACACAATAATTGATAATAATAACGTTATCTTTAAGACTCCCTTATTTAGTATAATATGCAAGGAGTAAGGGATTTGCTTTTGCAATAAACGGGGTAGTACTGTGAAAAACGGTTCGGGACAATTAAATCTGTAGGATCAGGCCCCGGGACGGATATTATGGAAACTTTTTTAACACATAAAAACAGGTTTGCAGAAATATTTCTAATCAACAATATACTAGGAGGACCAGTAATGAAAAAACTTAAAAAATTCAAATTACCGGTAGTAGCAATAATAATAATTATTCTATTTCCGCTATTGGCATCTGCACAGGAAGATGATTCTTTAATTATCCCTGTTTATTCAGGAAGCGACATTCGTTATGATGATCAAATCGGTTTTGAAGAGTTTTCATTCATAATCAATGAGACTACTGTTCAAAATACTGAAGGTGTCTTAAGACGCTTTTTTTGTCGTGCTCCCGAAGGACGTTCTCCTCTGGAGATAATTAAAAACTATGAAAATGCCATTAAAGAAGATGGCGGGTCAATATTGTTTATATCCCGTAAACCAAAAGAAATTGAAATAGATGGCGAGAAATTTAGTGATATTTTCAGAAAAAATCGAAAGAGTCGGGGCCTTTCAACATATGTGTTTACCCATACTGATTTTCCAAATACAGTGACAGAATACCTGGCTGGAAAGCTAAGCACTCCGGATAAAGATGTTTATATTATTGTTGCTGCAGGGCCCGGAGCCTGGGCAGCAAGTGAAGATAAGAGAACATTTTATGAGCTTATTACCCTGGAGGCTGAGCCTATGGAAATGGGAATGATAACTTCGGCAGATATAGGAAAAGGTCTGTCAACCATGGGACGTATAGCCATTTATAATATCTTTTTTGATACAGGAAAATCTGAAGTGAAAGCGGAATCTGCTGATGCCCTGAAAGCCATTGCTGAATACCTTAATGCCAATAAAACTCAAAAAGTTATAATAGTGGGGCATACAGACAATACAGGTGATTTTGATATGAATATAAGTCTTTCAAAAGACCGGGCAGATGCGGTAATTAAAAAGCTTTTATCTGATTATGCAGTTTCCGGAGAACAACTTAAACCATACGGTGTTGGCCCTGTTTCTCCTGTTGCAAGCAATTCTACAGAAAAGGGCAGAGCCTTGAATAGACGTGTTGAGGTAGTAGAACGGTAATTGTCACCGCGGTATAGTGCATTTTATCGGCTAATTATTATCGGTATTCGTATCAATAACCGGTTATTCAGTTTTAAACCTGAAATCACATTTCCTTACTGAGCCGGTACATCGAAAAAAACCGGGCGACCTGACTGGATCCATACATTGTATTCAAGAGAATTATTATATACCTCCTGCAATAAACTCATTTCAGTTGCAGCTGCCGCGACTATCGGGGCAGCTGCGCCAAATGCCGGAAAACATACACAACGGCTGCTAACGTTGACCCCATTGTTTATTTGGCTCCGGTCCCATCTCAAATCTAAGTGTGCTTCCGTTCCTGATCTCTGAATGATCGAACCAGGGATCGGTTAAAGGTTTCCCATTTAACGATACGGATTGTATATATTTATTTTCGCGGGAATTATTTCTTGTTTCGATAGTGAACTTATCAGCATTGTAGAAGTTTTTATCGAGGTTTATGGTTATTTTATCGAATACCGGACTTCCCAATGCATAAATATTCTGACCGGGAGTCACCGGGTAAAATCCCATTGAACTGAAAACAAACCATGCCGACATTTGTCCCATATCTTCATTGCCACATAATCCGTCGGGTTGTGAATGGTACAGGCTATCCATAACTTGTCTGGCGAGCTCCTGAGTCTTCCATGGGGCTCCGGCATAATTATACAGGTAAATTGTATGATGGCTGGGTTCATTGCCATGAGCATACTGGCCGATCATTCCGGTAACATCAGAAACGGTACTCTGTACCTCAGAGCTCATTGTGAAAAGGGTATCAAGTTTGGAGATGAATCTTTCATTTCCTCCTTCAATATCTATCAAACCTTTGATATCATGTGGTACAAACCAGGAATATTGCCAGGCATTTGCTTCGGTGTAATGCCGTTCCTTCCCTTGTCCTATGAATGTCGGAATAAATGGTTCAAGCCATGCGCCGGTACTGTCTTTAGGCCGGGCGAGTCCGGTTAAAGGATCAAAGAGATTTCTGTAGCAGGCAGACCGGTTAAGGAACATCTCGTAATCATCAGTTTTCCCGACCGCCTTTGCAAGCTGAGCAACACACCAGTCGTTATAGGCATACTCAAGAGTACGTGATACTGATTCTCTTTCTTTGTCGTAAGGTATATAGCCAAATTTTTTATAATAATCCAGCCCCACCCGGCCCCTTGAACGATGTCCGACAGGTTTTTCCATGGCATTTTTTCTTACAGCCTCGTAAGCTTTTTCCACATCGAAATTGTTTATTCCTTTCATCCATGCATCCAGGATAACAACAACCGGATGATCGCCTATCATATCATTGGTATAGCAGTTCCCGAATTGCTGTGGTGTCGGCAGCCATCCTCCCTGTTCATATTGTGCGATCATTGTCCTGACCGAGTTTAAACTTAATACTGGCTTTATTAAAGTCAGAAGCGGCATTTCTGCACGGAAAGTATCCCACAATGAAAAATCACTGTGATAAGTGAAGTCATTTTCCTGGTGGACCTGATCATCCAGTCCGATGTATTTTCCGTCAGCATCTGCAAAAAGTGCCGGGAATAACAATGAATGGTATAAGGCTGTATAGAAAGTGATCATTTTATCCTTCCTGTATTCATCATTTATGCCTGCAGTAAATTCGACTTTTATCCTCCCGAGTTCATCATTCCAGATCTTTTCTGCCTGATTCCTTATCTTATCGAACTGCCAGCCGGATGATTCTGCCTGTAAATTCAACCTTGCCTGATCTATACTTGTATAAGAAATCCCTACCTTGATTTCGACAGATTCATTTTCTTTTGTATTGTAATTTACAAATGCGCCTATACCGTATCCGGACTCTTCTGATGATCCATGGTTAATATCATTTCCCTTCCATGTGCCGAATGATTTGAAGGGTTTGCTGAACTGAGCACAAAAATATACGGTTTGTTTCTTTACAAATCCGATTGACATCCTGTATCCTTCTATCTCTCTGTCATTCACTATCTTCACCATAGCGCCAGTACACGAATCTCTTATTCCGTGCTTCATATCTATCAGAATACGCGATGAAGCTGATTCAGGGAATGTATATTTATGATATCCGGTACGATTTGTGACCGTTAATTCAGCTTTGATATTATAATCTTTAAGGGTAACGGCATAATAACCTGGAGTAGCTATCTCATCATCGTGAGAGAAACGTGAGCGGTATCCTTCATCAGGATTTGATTTTTTACCGGGAACAATTTTCAGATCTCCGGTTACTGGCATAATAAGAATATCGCCCCAGTCTCCTGCACCCATCCCGCTCCTGTGTAAATGGCTGAACCCCATTATTGAACTGTCACTGTAATGATATCCGGAACACCAGTCCCACCCGTTGATATCCGTTTCAGGGCTTAACTGCACCATACCTGCCGGAAGCACTGCGCCGGGGAAGGTATGACCATGATAATCAGTACCGATCATGGGATTTACAAAATCAACCGGCTTTAAATCTCTGCAGCCATAACCCGATAAACTTGTTGCAATGATTACAACTAATAATGGTTGAAGAATATGGATTTTTGTATTAATCATAATATAATTTTGATTTTAATGGTATAATAGCCTGCCCCGCTCAAGCGGGGGAACCGCACATGTTTGAAAATTACATAGATACGTGTTTGTGTATGCAATACATGTGGGTTTCATGTTTGTTAATTAAGTTTCAGATAAGATGACTTCAGGATTCTTTATTTATTGACCCTGGCAATGAAAAACGATATGACAAGTAGTGCAAGCGAAATAAACAATGCAACTGAAAGGCTCTGCTGGACAGTAGATCCGACGCTGAGATTACCGATCAGTTTCGGGATAAATGTGCCTCCAAGTAAACCGGTAGCAAAAACAATTCCGAATATGCTTCCATAAAGACCTGGTTCGAATTTGGAAAAAGTAACACCAATGATTGTAGGGAAAATGGGAGCGAAAGCAATACCTGCAAGGATTACCCCTATGATTCCCACTACCGGTCCTTTGGCAACGATCATAAGGATGATTGAAAGAATTGCCAGAATTGTTGAAAAAATTATCACTTTTGTTCCGATAGCTGTCATATTCTTTATTGAGGACAAAAGAAATCTGCCGGCCATCATAGCCACTCCGAAGAAACTCAATACCACACCAGCCTTTGCAGATGCGTCAGTATTTGAACTTATGCTGAAAAGTTCTTCCATGAGGTTTTTAATCCAGGTAGTTACCGATGACTCCAGAGATGTGTAACAAAACATTGCCAGCGCTGCAATAATTACAGCCGGATTGAGAAGTAATTTAACAGCCATGTTAAATTTGAATCCGGTAGATGCTACCGGAAAACTTGTCATCAGGGCAAGTATCATGAACAAAATACATAAAACTGCTATTATTATAAGCGCGGTATGGTAACTTAATCCCAGTGTTTTTATTATGAATACAATAAGTAATGGTATTAAGATGTAACCAAGACCAAAGAATCCGTTCCCGAAATTACTTGCCCTTGCCGGATCTTTTCCTTCGAAAAGCACTACCGGGATCAGAGTATTTCCGACTGTATTTACTGACATAGCTCCTATACCGAGTATTATACATGCTGCCAGGGCAGCACTAAAACTTGAGGCAAGAGCGAGCATGATCATACTTATACTGACAGCTGCAAAACCAATAACCGCAACAGGTTTATGACCGATTTTATCGACTACGGGTCCAGTAATCAGTTGTACAATACAACTTGTAAAAAACAAAGCTGTAACAAGGGTCCCGAACTGCCCTGAATCAATTTCGAGGGCTTCCATTAATTCAATTGAGATTGATCCAAGTATGATGAGACAGATGGCTAAGGTGAATACAGCCACCAGGGCGACGATTGCAGTCATTTTTTTCATTTCAGTCTTTTTATTAGTTTATTAGTGTCTCTGAGAGATTAGTGTCTCCGCGAGAGCTGTGGTTTAAATTATCAATTATCAGAGAGGTTTTACCTGTATGTTTTTAAAGTAAACAATACTCTTTGGATCATGCCCCTGAAGGCAGAAAGTACCGTTGGAGATTTTCCGTCCGGGATGCCCTTTATAATTCACTTCCGGAGGTTCAGTATAATCAATGACTGTCTGATCGTTCAGCTTTACAATGATACGTTTGTCCTGTACGATTATATGCATTGTAAACCATTCATTATCTTTTGTGGGAACTTCTTTCAGATCCATTACATCATATAACCCGGCTGTCCTTTTCCAGTCGGTATGGGAGTTGTTTACCTGAACCTCATATCCTTTATCCGGCCATCCGGTAGCCTGATATTCAGTATGAAAATAAACGCCTGAATTTGACCCGGGCTCAGTCATGATATCAGCTTTGAATTCAAAATTTTTAAAATTATGATTTTCAACCGGTCCGACATAAAACAGGTGGCTACGATTCCCATGTACGACAATCATCCCGTCCCGGACGGTAAATGTGCCCTCTTCATCGCTGAATTTCCAGTTATTAAGGGTTTTGCCATCGAAAAGAGTGTACCAACCGCGTTTGGGTTTTTTATCAGAACTGATTTCTGATGACTTTTGTGCTCCAAGGCTATTCAAGCAGAAAAGAAGCATAACAAGTAAGAATGGTTTTTTCATTTGAATGAGATTTTAATTACCTGTACCAAATATATCTATTCGACTTTATAAAAGCAAAATATACAATCGTATAAGCTCACTGCATATATATCACAAGGGTGCTGGATTAATAATATCTGTGAATATAAACATTAATTTATATTTATATAACCACGGGGATTTTTTATGGATTGTTATTTTAGTGAATGATGAAAAATTATTATCTTGAGTCTGATTAAAATTTTGCTAATATGAACAGGAATGAATTAGAAGAATTAAAGAAAGAGTCAGAATATCATTTGGTTAACGAATTATTGCCATTTTGGGTAACCCGAATGATCGACAATATAAATGGGGGATATATTACTCATTTTGATAAAAATGGAATGGATTCGGGGGAAGATGAAAAATCCCTGATTGCCCAGACACGTTCCGTTTATACGCTCTCATCAGCTCACCGTGCAGGGTATGGTGAAGGAAAACTGGCTGACATGGCCAGGCATGGAGTGGATTATCTTCTGAATAAAATGTGGGATAATACACATGGCGGTTTCTACTGGATGACAGACCGTAAAGGGAACGTGAAGATAGATCAGAAGATTATCTACGGGCACAGCTTCGCAATTTATTCTCTTAGTGAATATACACTCGCCACAGGTGATCCACGTGGAATAGAATATGCTGAAAAGGTATTTGATCTTCTCCAGAAGTATTGCGTCGATACAATGTATGGCGGTTACTGGGAAATGTTCCATCGCGACTGGACACTCTGCGGCCCGGGAAGCCAGGGTGGCGACAGAAAAACCCTCGACGTTCACATGCATCTGATGGAAGCTTTTACAACTCTTTATGAATGCACGGGAAAAGAGGTTCACCGACGGAAATTACTTGAAGATATTGATCTTCTCCTTAACCGTCTGATACATCCGGTTTACAAGACAGGAATTCCTCAGTTCTTCAAAGACTGGACTGTTGCTCCTCAGATAAAGTTCGATATTATATGGGGGTGGGACAGGTTCTCTGAGGAAGGCCAGAAAGGTAATGCCACTGATAATACATGTTATGGCCATAATGTTGAGTTTGCATGGCTTCTGATCCATGCACTCAAGATACTTAAGATCGATCCACTTGAATATTCCGACCTCTTCAGGACTATTTTTGATCACACGATAAACAACGGTATAGACTATGAGTTCGGAGGAGTTTTTGTTGAAGGTCCTCATTCAGGAGGCGTATATGACAGGGAAAAGGAATTCTGGCAGCAGGCTGAAGCGCTTATAGGTCTGCTCGATGCTGTCCTTATGTTTGGTGATGAGAAATATTGGCTGGCATATAAAAATGTTCATCGCTTCGTTCATGATAAGATGATAAACAAGGAAGTCGGCGAATGGTGGCCTCTGATGACAAGGCATGGAGAACCAATATGGACACACATGTCTCATTCATGGAAGGTGAATTATCATACGGTCAGGTCGATGGTTCAGAGTATTAAGCGATTAAATGATCTGTTGTCTCATAATGCCTGATAATATTTTATTCTTTGATTTATTTTTTCGGATTATTAATAATTATACTAACTGAAATGAAAAAGAACTCAAAAATCACACGAAGGGACTTTTTAGGAACAACTTCTGCAGCTGCTGCCGGGCTTTTCATAGTCCCTTCGAACACAATCTCAGGTTTGGGTTATAAAGCTCCGAGCGACAAACTGAATATTGCCGGTGTGGGGATAGGTGGAATGGGCAAGGGCAATATACAGAGAATGGCCGGGGAAAACATAGTTGCATTATGTGATGTTGAATGGGGTAAGAATAAAAGGACTAATGTTGCTGAGGTTTTTCAGACATACCCGAAAGCAAAAAAATACTATGACTGGCGCAAGATGTATGATGAAATGGCTAAGTCGATCGACGCGGTAATGTGTGCCACTGCCGATCATACACATGCCATCATTTCGGCACATGCCATCACTCTGGGCAAACACGTGTATTGTCAGAAACCACTGACTCACAGTGTATACGAATCACGTCTCCTGACAAAGCTGGCTGAAAAATACAAAGTCGCCACACAAATGGGAAACCAGGGCTCTTCAGCAGAGGGTGTAAAATTAATCTGCGAATGGATATGGAACGGCGAAATAGGTGAGGTCAGGAAAATAGAAGCCTATACAAACCGTCCAATCTGGCCACAGGGATTAACTGCCCCGACAGAAGTCCAGCCTGTACCGGAAACTTTACAATGGGATCTTTTTCTGGGACCAGCAAAATTCAGGCCCTATAATGAAGCTTATACACCATGGGTTTGGCGTGGCTGGTGGGATTTCGGAACCGGCGCTCTCGGAGATATGGCATGCCATGTAATGCATCCTATCTTTACATCAATGAAACTGCAATACCCTACGCGGGTTATTGGCAGTTCCACACCTTTTACAAAGGACAGTCCTCCTAATGCAGAAATCGTACATCTGACATACCCGGCACGAAAAAAACCGGCTGACATAAAAATTGAACTGCCCGAAGTTGAGGTGACATGGTATGACGGGGGGTTGAAACCAAAATTCCCGGAAAACTGGCCTGTTGACAGAGTACAGAATTCCGGGGTGCTTTTCCATGGAACAAAGGATATTCTTGTATGCGGTGAATATGGTACCGATCCTATACTTCTTTCAGGAAGGGTTCCCAATGTTCCTAAGAAACTTCGTCGTATCGAAGGTACTCACGAGCAGGATTGGATCCGCGCATGTAAGGAAAGCCCTGAAAGCAGGGTCCCGACTGCATCCGACTTCAGTGAAGCAGGCCCCTTCAATGAAATGGTTGTAATGGGAGTTCTTGCAACCAGACTTCAGGCTCTCAATAAAGTACTGCATTGGGACGGACTGAATATGACATTTACAAATGTTACTGATAATGACAAAATAAGCATCAGCAAAAATGAGTCAGTATCAGCAAAAGCATTTGCCGATGAACTAATCAAACATACATACAGGGAAGGATGGTCGCTGCCTGATATGCCCGTATAATAACCGCGGATGCGGCCACGGCCGTGATGTTAATTTGGTATAAATTTAAAGAGACTGCCCCTAAAGACAGTCTCTTTAAAAATTATTTGTAAAAAACAAAGTACATCATGGAGCTGCCTGAAGCACAATTTTTATTATGCCTGAATCTGTTGCTCCGGAAAACACAACGGTTACAGCATCACCAACATTTATCAAATTTGCTTCTGCTAAGGTATATGTCACTGATGTTTTAAAATCATTCCCAACCGTAATGTTTTTATCGCTGCCTGCTATTGGCAGAAGTTGTTTGGCGCCAGTTGGATCCCAACTGGGTACCTGCTGTTGTAAAACAGTAGCCTTCATTACATCTCCCGATTTTGCATTTGGAAAATAGCAGTTTATGGTGAATGAAGCTTGTCCAACTACAACAGGATCTGCAGTTATCTTCGAAATTTCAGTGATGTAAACATTCCCGTTTTCATCATAAGGGATGTCGAAATAAGGTTGTTTCGTACAACCCAACATTATCGCTATTGCAGCGAAGAATGAAAGTGTTAGAATAATTTTTGCTTTCATATTTTTTTAATTAAATAATTTTTAAATGCAATACTTAATCTTGTACAGGCAAATACCCACTATTCTGTTGCGCGAACCTGTTTCTGGAAATTTCATTGCTGGGAATAGGTGATAATAAATGCATTGGAGCAAAAGCAAAGTTGAAAATCGCAGGCTGATGACCGACGAAATTCTGAATACCTGTAATTTCTCCATCGCCATATACAACGCATCTTCTTGTTCGACGCTGATCCCAGATCATTTTATTTTCAAAAATCAGTTCCCATGCCCTTTCAGCTAAGATTTCTTTCAGACCAACCTCACTTGCCGTATAAGGAGCAAGTAATGCCCTGGCCCTGACTTCGTTAATTCCTTTTACGATGTCATCATCAGATACCGCCTGGCCTAATTGCTTTAATGCCCAGTTTACTTCCGTGAGCATCAATAAAATATCTCCATAACGATAATGTGACCAGTTGAGACCTGAACCATCTGTTCCTTTAACAGCCGAAGGAACATATTGCTTGTAGAGATATGGAACATCAAAACGGACTGTATCCTCAACATTGTTATACTTAGTATCCCATGTGAAGAAGAACTGACGTTCCTGTTTCCGCAAATCTTCATCAGAATAGGAATTATAATATCCTACCCATGGAGTAAATGTACCGTTTTCTTCTTTCGGGGAAATCCCGCTTAGCAAAGGAAGAGATGGTTGTATAACACCATTACCCCCGAGTGTCGCGTTATATTGCACCTGAAAAATTGCTTCCCCCTTATTGTTCATGGCCGGATCGCGCAAATCATCATAGGTTCCCAATGTATATTCATTATTATACAGTGCCTCAAGTTGTGTTTGTGCCTTTTTTAAGAATTCAAGACCACTTGCAACGGGATAGGCATGCGCTGACCAGGCTGCTGTACCGCACCAGTCTTTAGTCGGATCGGTAGCCACTTCCTGGTAAGGATAAGCGGCAACGGTCATATATACATCTGCAAGTATTGCCCGAGCTACATCCTTTGTTACGCGACCATTCGTGGATCTGCCTGCCGGAAGATTGGCAACTGCGAATTCAAGGTCAGGAATAATTATCTCATCATAAATTGTCTTCAGGCTGGTACGGGGCATCTCTGTTGCCCACACATCTGTAACTGGTTCCGTTACAAGAACAGCATCACCCCAGTACCGCACTATACAAAAATAATAGAATGCCCTTAGAGCACGTACTTCTCCCAAAGCTTTATTAAGTTCTGTCTCACTCATATTAATCAAAGGAAGCTGCTTGATAGAGAGGTTACAGTCCTGTACGCCTGAATACCAATAGAACCATTGATTATTGAAATCGTCGAGCAAACTACCTGTAACCTGATTTGTCCTGAACTTATCGAAAAGAACGTGTGGCTCATCTGTGTATGCTCCACCGGTGGGGTATTCAAGTGTAGAGGGAAGGTTATTTCCCCAGTCTCCCGCACCACTGGTCCAATTCTGCAACCGTCGGTAAGGTCCAATTGTAAAAGGTTCTTTATATTCAATACTTGTAAGATCTGCTGAGGTGGTAAGCTGATTTGTAGGCACTTCGTTCAGGAATTCAGTGCAACCACCAAGCGCCATCAGGAATATCACCATAAGCATGGTGATTCTTAATGTTATATCGTTTTTAAATTTGTATTTCATAATATAAAAGTTTTAAAATTAGAAAGTGGCATTAACACCCAAACTGAAGGTTGTAGGAACCGGATGCATATATTTATCAATATTTGGTACCCTTGTATTGATTTTCTGTATAGCACTTCCTTCAGGATCGTAACACGGAAGTTCTATCGCGGTCCACAAAAAGAAATTGTCTGCAGTGGCATAAACTCTTAATCTGTCAATACTACCAAGGTTCCCACGGAAAGTATAACCTATTGAAGCCGTCTGTCCCCTGACGTAGGCAGCGTTATAAATCATATGGGTGTCAGGATATGAGTCGTAGCGTCCACCGGCATTACCTGCACGAACCTGGGCTATCATTGTTTCCTGATGATTAGGACGCCATCCATTCAAAACTTCATTCATCATACCATTTACAAACTGACGGTCATGAGCAGACTCATGCACGATTGCTTTGTCAACTCCGCCTACAAACATGATGTCGATACTTGCATCAAAGTTTTTATAAGTAAAGGTGTTGTTAAAGCCACCGTAGAATTTCGGGTACGAATGACCAATAACATCACCGTCAGTCAGCAGCTCAATCTTACCATCATTATTAGTATCCTCAAATTTCAGATCTCCCGGTACTCTGCCATAACGCGCTGCTTCTACGGCTTCCATAGTGCTCCATGTTCCCATTCTGTGCAATCCAAAGAATGTACCGATTGGTTCTCCAACTCTGTAAACACTGGTTCCGTTACCCGCACCGGTATCCGTATAAATGTCGGCACCGGTAGGGCCGAGTTCCGTAATCTCATTTTTATTGGATGATATTGTAAAGAGAGTTTCCCAGGTAAAATTCTGTGATTGGAAATTAACCGTGTTCAATGATAACTCAATACCGGTGTTTCTAACCGAACCAAAGTTTACCCAGGCACTACCTGTTGTAGTTGATTGAGGTAACGGAAGATTAAACAACATATCTTCAGTATTTTTATGATAATAATCAACCTCAAGACTAACTCTGTTTTTAAACAAGCCAATATCTAACCCAATGTCGAACTGTGTTGTTGTTTCCCATTTCAGGTTATCGTTACCTGTAGAACCCGGATAAAGACCTGAATTGTAACCATTTGCTAATAAAACATTGGCGTTGCTGATATACGTTTGTGTTATAAAATTACCAACTTCCTGGTTACCGGTTTGTCCGGCACTAACACGCAGTTTAAGGTTAGATATTGCTGAGATGTTGTTCATAAAACTTTCCTGAGAGATTCTCCATGCAACACCAACCGATGGGAAAAATGCATATTTATTGTTTGTTCCGAATTTTGATGAACCATCCATACGCCCGGTTGCTGTTAACATGTATTTGCCCTGGTAATTATAAGTAGCACGGGCAAAATAAGAGTTTAATGCACCCCTTGTATTGCTGGAGCCTACTCTGGATGGATTGCTACCCGCGCCTAAATTGTTCCATTGGTAAAAACTTGAAGAGAATTTGTATGCTTGTGCATTTAAATAGTTATAAAAGTTTTCAGACCATGAAAGCCCAAGCAGACCGGTTATTTGATGATCACCCAGGGTTTTATTATAGTTGAAATAATTCTCGCTTTGCCAATACTCCCATAACTCATGTTCTCCTCTTGCATCTGGAGTACGTCTGCCCTGGTAATCTCCACTATACCATCTACTCGACAGATTCCTGTTATCCACGGAGAAGTTAGTTCTAAAAGTCAAGTCTGGTGTAATTTGTGCTGTTAGTTCAAATGCTCCGGTAAGTTCGTATTCCTGGTAATAGCCTTCGTCCTGATTCAGCATAAAAGTTGCACCTGGCCTGTTTTCTCCAACATTAAAGTCCCTGCCAGTAGCAAATGTTCCTGCATAAGATCCATATATTTCAGGATCATTAGGATACCGATATGGTGGGAAAATAGCAAAGAATTCCGAGGTATTTCTCATCAAATCACTGCTCATCCGGTCTCGTTTACTTTTTGCATAGGCTACATTGGCGCTCAAATCGAGCCATTTGGCAAGTTTAACATCCATGGTCGCCCTTAGGTTCAAACGGTTGTTGTATGATTCTTTCAAAAGCGATTCCATGTGGTTATTACCTATAGCTAAAGAGTATCTGCCTTTTTCCGTTCCGCCGCTCACTTCAACACGGTTTTTATATGATAAAGCATTTCTGAAAACTTCATCTTCCAACAACGTGTTAAACCTTGGTTTATAATAGTTTCCATCGTTACCCATAAAATTAAGCCCGGGTAAATACGAGTCTTTTGGAACCTGTACGAATAAATGTGGCATCTCTGACCATGATAATCCTGCTGCATTTGGGCCGCGAAAATCCTTTGTTGTTACCAGGTTTCCAAACTTAGGCGTATTGTTAAATGCCTGTTCATAGAGGTACATAAACTGGTCGGCATTTACCGCGTCGTTTCTTCTTGTCTTGATACCAAGCGAGACTGATCCATCGTAGTTGACTTTTATGTCGCCTGCAACCCCACGCTTGGTTGTTATAATAATAACACCGTTTGCTCCACGTGTACCGTAGATAGCAGTAGACGACGCATCTTTTAAAACGTCCATGGTTGCAATATCTTTGGGATCGAGGTTTTGCAGGGCATTCATCACACCAACAACTCCATCCACTACAAACAGAGGATCAGAACTGGTATTAATGGAGTTTGTACCCCTGATTCGAATTTGAGGCCTACCTCCCGGATCACCGGCAGCTTGCCTGATTACCTGAACACCCGCGACTCTGTTCTGGAGTGCTTCTCCAACGTTTATAATTGGCCTGTTAACCAGTTTTTCAGGTGGTACACTCGATACGGAACCGGTAAGGTCACTTTTTTTCATTGTACCATAACCAATAACTACAACTTCATTAAGACCAAATGCCGTCTCAACCATGGTTACGTTAATCTGGGTTGATGTACCAATAGCGACTTCTTGTGTATCCATCCCGATAAATGAGAATGTCAGACTTTTTGATCCCGGAGGAACCTCAATGCTGTATTTCCCTTCAATATCGGTAATCGTTCCCACATTTGTTCCGGTAACAACAACGTTTACACCTGTTAAAGATTCACCGGTAAGAGCATTTGTGACAGTTCCGGATATTCTGATATGCTGCTGATCAACAACTGTTCCGGAAAGATCATTACCATAAGATTTCTCTGCACTAAGTGAAAAAGAGGGAAGCATCAATCCACAAAACAGAAGAATAGTCACAATTTTCAAAGTTCGAAGTAACTTGTGAAAATTGACATCTGGCCTTGTGGGCCAAAAGTAATTGAGATTTTTTTTCATACGTGGTTAAGTTTAAGTCGATTATAAAATTGAATTTGAGGCTGTATGTTTGATGCTGAGCTAATCGTAACTGCAGCAAAATCAAACATAATAATTTGCAGGTTAGTTAAGTTAATTTCAATCTATCATAGGCATTAAGTATAAAATTTATAATTTACAGAATACTGTTGACGTAGTGATTTCAAAAGCACTACCACCAACATTAACACACCATAGAAAAAGTAGAACGAATGCAGCCAATGGAAACCTTGCAGGAAATAGACTTCCATGTAGACCCAAATAATAAGCGCGAAGCCAGTATAAACTGACCATGACCAAGACCAATGCATATCGGGATAAATATTTACCATCTGTGCTAACTTACAATCCTTACGTTTCAGTAGTCCCCAAACGACAAAAACCGGCATCAGTCCAAGTACAACAAACAATATAAACCCGGGTATCAGAAAGTTTTTAAAAGGCGAATGTTGCAGAATCAATTCGGGGGTCATTCCCATCCACCCTTCGGGGAAAAGTAAAAAAGCACCGCCGCCAAATAAAGCTCCAACTGAAAGGAAGAGCAAAAGACCAACCAATAGATTCCGGGTTTTCATATTTTATAGAATTTAATTAGTCGGCAACTTGTTGCTAATAGACATATCACCAATTAATTATAGCGTCTATCCAGGAAAAGCTGATCAATCCTGATAATTCGGCAATTCTGAATAATCATTTGAAAAAAATATCTGACCATTGATAATAAGTTTGTATAAAAATAACCAAATTGAATTTAAAGTGCAACTGAAAAGGAATTAAGTTTTTGTTAATTATTTTTCAAACACATTAAATTCTATTCTATCAATCGTTCCTCCCGGACTGCTCAACCGTTTCTTCCCCAAAACCCAGGTTTAACCGTGAGGGATCAGAACCCTGATTCTTCAAATATGTTTTTAGCTGCCAAAATTATAGCCCCAAACCAGGAAAAATAATGTGCATCAAACCGAAGGGATACGATTATCACTTGTATTTCAGAAAGCATTAAACCAATCAAAATGATTGGCATGACACTTGTATTTTATTTTTCAATATTAAGAATCTGACATTCTCCCGGTTTATAAGGAACTACAAGATTAATTCCATCTATAGTGCATTTTATCGGCTTTTTATTGCCTGTAAAATCAGTTCTCCGTATCAATACCCGGTTATTCAGTTTTAATCCTGAAATTACACTTCCTTCCTGAGCCGGCACATCGAAAAAAACCGGACGACCTGACTGGATCCATACATTGTATTCAAGAGAATTGTTATATACCTCCTGCAATAAACTCATTTCAGTTGCAATCTCTTCTCTCATGCACCAGGAATAGAATATATCAGTCCCACGTAAAAGTAAGTGCCAGAGTAATTCCTTATAACTTTGCTGACTCATTTGCTTTACATCAGGCGATGGATTTTCAGGGGGTGATGTTGTGTGCCAGTGAACAAAAGTGGCAATCGGGATGCCGGATGGAGTGGATTTTCCTGCATTGCTCCCGACTTTGAGCATATTGTAGAACCAGCGATAATCTGAACTATAGTTCGGGTACCAGTTGAATATGGGATACCATGTATAAACAACAGGCATGGCCATAGTGAATCCGGTTTCTGTAAATTCATTGTACCACGGACGATATAATGCTTGCTGATCTTCGCGATTAGGCAACTCAGGCCGGGGATATTCAAAATAGTCATACCAGTATCGCCAGCCATCATTTGGATATGTTGCATAATTTGTAACCAAAGCATCCGGATAACGTTCCAGAAGGGGCATTGAATAACACTCCTTCATTAATTTGCCGCGCATTGACCTTATCGTTGCCTGAAATGCATTGAAATCATGGATATTTGGAATATGCTCCCGGCAATTGACACACAGTTTGGCATTTTCCCATGCCTCATTCCATTCATGAGGACCGTCAATCTCCCAGTCAGCTGTGACAATATCAATATTTACTCCGGCTGTTTTATACGCTTCAGCATAAAATACCACTCGGCTTTTTATGACAGGTACTCTCTCGTAAATCGTGAATGGACATCCCATCCAATGTCCGGCAAATGAGCTATCGGAAAATATTTTACCTTCATCGTTTACATGTGCTGTTGACGGTGTGCCATCATAAAATCCGTAAAGAAGCCTACTTGCATCAACTGCAACTGACAAACCCAGATCTTTTTGAATTCGTGCAATACGAATACCTTCATTAACACAGGTTTCCATTGCTTCTCCTTTTTTCCAGAAGGTAATCACTCCTATTCCACGTTTTGCAAGCTCATTAATAACAAACTTTGCATCTTCGTTGGATAAACTGCTCAAATCACCGACAGAATACTGATATATCAATTCGCGCTTATCTCTGTCATGACTTAAAGGCTGTAAAGTTTCCAAAAGTATGCTGATATTTTGCGGTATATCCTGTGAAAATGCCTTATAAGAAGCAAATCCACCTGCAATTATCAGGAGTGATGTAAATAATACAGTACCCTTTTTCACCGAAAAAACACCGGTTCTTTTCATCGATATTATAATTTTGATTTTAATGATATGATGCCTGCCTGTCGGCAGACAGGGAACCCGCATGCTTGAAAATCATATACATATAAGTGTTTGTGCATGAAATACATATGGGTTTCATGGCATGTTTTAAGTCAGGTTAATTATATAACAGTTTTTCATGCTTCATGCTGATAGCTCTTAGTTATTCCGGCACACTGGTGTCCGATTAAAAAATAGATAAAAGGACTACTCCCCGGATCCCGATTTACCGGGACCCAATGTTGTAAATTGGTTTTGCCAAAATCATATACAACATGGGTAAAAATACGGAAATATAATTTGTCGGACAGCCGGTTTTCAAACAAATAATGAATTTGGGTGGAAAGAGCCGACATAAACGGGCTGATACGAAAGCATAAGAGTGATTATTAATACAAGTCATTCAACACTCAGACAAGAGTACTGCATGTGACGGTTTGCGTAACAGAGAGGCAGTCTATTGATTGTTCCGGGCTAAACGGGGAAGGTACAATTCTTAACCACGAACAGCCGCATTGCAGCTGGCAAAGAAGTCACGCTCCTGTGGAGCTTAACGTCCGGGGGGTACCATACCTCCGGTTTCACCGGAGGTTATTAAAATCCTTCTCCTTCAGAGAAGCTGCCGGCTGATGGATGCTCCTTCGGAGCATGTCATTCCCAAGGAGTTTTGTGATGGGAGTATGTCAAAGTGATTCTCATGGCCCTATCTCAGGATGTCAGTATCAGGACGTTTTGTGACGGGAGTAAATTACAGTAATCCTTTTGGTTATGTCCCGGCATATCAAGGTCAGGTAGTTTTGTAATGCAAGATCTTTTCAAATTTCATGATTATCAAACCCGGGAAATGATTGTGCAAGAGAGAGATTTGCTGAGGGAAGTTAAAGTTTCATGCGCGAACAGCTGCAATGCAGCTGGACAAAAAAGTCACGTATGTGACTTAATTTTAATAACCCCCGGTGCTAACCGGGGGTAGATTAATCCTATATGGTTTTAAGCCCTGACGGGGCGTGACAGTGAATAAATAGAAAAATGTCGGTTACTGTTCTGACAACAGCCATATTTGCCATTTTGATGCATTATTGGTTTCCGAATAGCCAGCATACTTGTTTTCTGGTAACAGGCATTAGCATTTGTGATCAACCAGGCAGTACTGTGAAAAATGGTTCGGGACAATGCTTTTTGTAAAAGCATAAACAACAATACCATCGAACGGAAAATATGGAAGCTTTTTAACAGGAAAATGTAACACAATTGGCCACGCAATGTATACGAAACATTATGTGCAAATTGCATACCTTCTCGTAGCTACATATGTTTTAGCTGTAATAGTTGGGCAACAATTTTCGATTAAATGAAATAAATCTGATAAATATTTGTTTAATCTGGTAAATGCTATTACATTTGATATCACTTTTAGCATTAAATGAAAAGAATAAGATCAAACTTATCCTTAAATGAATTAGAAGAGGCCATAGATAACCTTTGTTCTGCAAATATTCAAGAAATTGATTTTAACGACATTAGAAGAATTTGTGAACAACTGGGATGTACTTACTATGACAAAGGCAAGGATAGAAGAAGTGGTGCTGCTGAAAGCTTTTTCCACCCTATTCTAGAGGATTTTACACAATATAACGGATTCGTATCAATCCATCTGAAACATGGCGGTGGTAGCACCCGGAAAGTATACAAAAGGAATTTTGTTAAATATATGGCACCAGGTTTGAAGATTATTACAAAAAGACTTAAGGCGGACAAATATAAAAGTGAATAATAAACCATAAACCAATCAGTGAACCATAACATAAACCAAAAAAATGTACAACTTGGAATATTATAAGAGTCTCGAATACCGAGTAATTATAGAAAAGGATAGTTTTGAAGAAGAAAACTGGTATATCGCCTATGCTCATGAATTAGGGAAAAAAGCTTGCTACGGAGAAGGTGATACTCCACAAGAAGCATTGGATAGTTTCCTTGAGGTAAAGGATGAATTCATTAACATGTTGTTTGATCTTGGGAAGAAGATTCCGGAGCCAGATCCGAATATTGATTATGAAGGCTGTAATGGAAGTATTTCCCTTAGAACAACCCCTCAAACGCACGCATATCTTTTGAGAGAAGCCAAAAGAGCAGGTACATCCTTAAATCTCTTTCTGAATAATCTCATTTTATTGAATTTGAATCAGTCTTTGACTGATGAAATATTCAAGAAGATTGCCCTTCTTGAATCTAAACTCGACAAACATCACAGATATGCCGAAATGAAAATAATCAGTTATGAAAAAGCTGCTGACCAGATTATTACTGAAATTGACCAATACGCTGATGCTACAGAATATTGGCTTGCCAATAAACTTGTCACCTCAACGATTTAATTAAAACAATATGCAATAATTGCCATGGCGAAAAAGAGAGAAATATCAATAACGGATTACAGAGATATACTTAACACAATAGAACTTGAAAATATTTGTCTAATAAGTAGCAGTTTTAAGTTAGACAAAGACAAACTGTCCACTAACGTGAAGTTAGTAATTAAGGAATCTTCCAAATCTGAACTTAAAGATACTTTCCTTATAATTAGATACAAGTCAACGTTAAAAGGAATAAATGAAGATACTCAAGAAGTTGGTATCAATGTAGAAACCATTCATGAACTTCAATACTCATCAACAGGTGAAAAGGAAATTACTCAAGAATTTATAGAGAAATTTTCTTCATACTCAGCATCAATGTTAGTATGGCCATATTTTAGAGAATTCGTTCAGAGTCAAATTTCTAAAACTCTAATGCCTCCTCTGACATTACCCTTAAAAAAACAGGGATAGATACAATCTGATTTAGTTCTGCTAAGATTCTGCTTTTAAGTCTGCAATCTGTACATAACAGGTAACAGTATATGTCGTTGGCACTCCACATCGCGAAAATCCTCTGTCTAAAGAAGACAGTTAAGTGGCCAGGTGTGTCTCTGGCCCGGTTCCTTGCAGGTAAATTAATTTAAACAATTCCAAAAAATAATTCAGCCGCTAACATGGACAATGCTATGGGTAAATTGTTTGCTGCAACCTCCCCATACCACCCATCCACCAGCCAATACCATCACCACAAAAAAACCTATATTTGTTAAGCTGTGGTCTGAAAGAAGTGAGTACTTCTTTATACCTCATACACATTTAATAAACTAAAAAGATGAATAAACTGTCAGTTCTCATTGTTGGCTTGTTATTGTCCCTAACAGCAAATGCAAATCTCTCTTTTCAGGAGATCCGGACAGCTTCAAAAGATATATTGGTAGTGTTCTTTAAAAGCGACACTATTGATATTGATGAGGTAGATATCTCAAATCCTTCTCAATGGAAACTGAACGGAAAATCTGTCAAATCGATCAGTAAATTCGTTACAGAAAGTAATAAATGCGATCATTACATCTATCTGGGTGTTCCCGATCTGGTTAACGGGAATAGCTACACCCTGGAAACTCCATATGAAACATTCTCATTTACATTCAAGGATACCGATATTTTTTGCGAGTCAATAAAAACCAATCAGGTTGGATACAGTGCCTTATCGGATGTCAGGTATGCCAACTTCGCAATCTGGACTGGTGATGGAGGTGTTAAACGGATCGAGGGTGAATTGCCTGCATATTCAGTTTATGAAGAGGCAACAGGAAAAAAGATTGCCTCCGGTGTTCTTGTCAGGATTGGAGAAGATATCTCCTCCGGTGATTTTGTTTATAGAATTAATTTGTCGGATGTTCCCGCCGGTGGACCATATAAGATTACTGTAAACGGCTATGGATCTTCTTATCCGTTTGGTGTTGGCGGTGATTTCTCCCGTCGTCTAGGCCACACCAGCTTCCGTTCCCTGTACCATCAACGTTGCGGAATTCAGATTATGTGGCCTTATGCCTGGAATATCAGGATGAAACCCTGTCATGAGATAGTTTATCAGACTTATGCACCAATTGCAGAAGCCAGCCTGAAGGTCGAGGGAACGGAACCAACCATCAAGGTCTGGGGTGGATATCATGATGCCGGTGATGCCGACCGCAGAACTTATCACATGGACGTTACCTCCACCCTTTTAACGACTTTTGAAGCTTTCCCTCAATACTTCACCGATGATCAGTTCAATATTCCCGATATATTCGATGAGAACTACTATATAATCGGCAAGGGAAACGGAATTCCTGATATTATTGATGAGGCTGCATGGGGCGCAATGTTTTGGGAGTATTTTCAGGAAGAATCCGGTGAAATTCCCTGGGGTACCGAGACCCTGGGTTACTCGCCTTTTACCACATACGACAAGGAAGATCATCTGTTCGGTTCGGAAAGAATTGATCCCCGTACAGCTGCCTGGGCTTCCGGGATGTTCATGCACCTGGCCCGCGTAATTGAACCCTACCGGCCGGAAAGAACCAGGGAACTTGTGGAACGTGCTGAAAAGGCGTTCAAAGCGGCCGGAGAGAATATCACACCCAATCATAGAATGTATTACTTTGTGGAGAAATACCTGCTTACCAGAGATGAATCCGCCCATGCTTACATCAAGGAACATGCAGATGATGTCAGGGAACTGGCAAATACTTATAACCAGGGAACTGAGGCTTTCGCGAATAAGGCATGGCTGGTATCCTATTTTTATTCTTACATAATTGCAAAGAATATCCCTACCGATGCCAGGGTTGTAAAAATATTTACGGAAGCACTTCAGGCCACAGTTGATAAGCAAATGGGATATCTGGAAGGAAACGCATACCCTGTAGGCACGCCATTGAACCTCAGATGGTGGGGCAGTAATGTGGCTCAGGGCCAGTACTCCTTCCCTATCCTTATGCTGTGGCGCTTAAACGGGGAACAAAAATATATAAATGCGGTCAGTCAGATGATGGATTATGCATTGGGGTTAAATCCTTTGGGTAAGTGTTTTATGACCGGACTCGGATTTAACAGGGTACACAATCCGCACGACAGGGAATCGGCCTACACGATAGAACAGGGCTGGGGACCTCGTCCCGGTATCCTGATATTTGGTCCCGGACTCGTAACCAACAGGGGTAAAAGTCATCCCGCTATAGTAAAAAACCAGACACCAAGGGAAAGGATATATATCGACAATCGCGATGCAATATCACAAAGCGAATTCACAATTTACCAGAGTCTGTGTTTCCCTGCAGCCATATATCCGGTATTGGCAGAAGGCGGAAAATACGATGAGTCCAATAATCCGTTTTACTCAAGATAAACAGATGTTGCCCCTTGTTCAGTAATCAGCGATTATCTCATATATTAATGAGTTGGCAGCAAGTGTATAAATACAGCGAAACGACAGTTAAAAAAGACTGACAATTAAAAAAAGAAGAGTAATACTGATTAAAATCAAAATACATGAACGATAAAAGAAAATGGATTCGTATCATTTACATCCTTGGTATTATTTCTTTAATAGCTGGTGCACTTGATCCTTTGGAAGGATCAGTCACTATTGCGGTTGGCAGTGCACTTATTGCATTATCGACACATCTGGCACACGACAGAAACCGAAGAATATTTCTGACAACCTCTATAATGATCATTACAGGTGTGTGTTTTATGTTTTATTTTTCGTCATTGGGTGGTTTTGGCGGAACATCAACGCTATCCTGGTGGTGGGCTACACTTATAATTCCTTATCCCATTGGATGGCTGATAAATATAATCCTGTTAATTGTCAGGGCAGTTAACAGGAAAAAAATGTCAATCGAAAAATATTTTTCAAGTCCGGATTAAAAAGAAAACTCCGGTCACGGCAGATTAGAGCCTGGCTTCAACCGCGGCAGCTCAGGCTGTACACTTATATATTGTGTTTTACATTCTTAAAACAGTTTTCTGACTTTTATTATAAATGAACAATTATTATATAATAAAATCTTCATTATCGGGTTTTATAAACATACTTATTATCAATTTAATAGTCTCGCGTTAAAAACATTACTCCGAAGAACAGATAAACACATATAGTTGAAAATTAATTCCGGCAAATAATTAAAAATGTCATTTATAATATTTTCTTAATTCTATCAATTATTTTAAAATCGTTGTCATGAGAAAAATCGTAATTATTTCCGCTTTTCTTCTTATTTCTACTATTACTGCCTTTTCGCAGGTAGAAAATGTAGCTAAAGAGGTGTTAATCGCGTACAAAAACAAGGATGTTGAATTGCTTAAAAAGAACGCCTCCGGAGTTCTAAAACTGGTAATCTCGAAAAGTTATTTCGAGGAAAAAAGCATACAGGAAGATGCTAAAGCAATTGATGGATGGGATGGCACTATAAAAGAAGTGCGCTATGAAATTGAAAATATGCTGGGCAGAAAAACAGTTCTGGCTACAGCACATTACGCTGATGCAGGACCAGACCGGATTCATGCTGTCCTTTTATCAAGCCTGGATAATGGAAAAAACTGGGTTTTTGTAGGTAGTGGCCTGGGTAGTTTGAAAAAGGAAGAATTTGAACAATTAAGCAAAACCATACCTGCTGATGGGGCAAAGAAAAAATCAAAAGCCGATGGAACGAAAAAAGAATCAAAAGCCGCTGGAGCAAAAGTAGAATCAAAAACAGGGGCAAATTTCTCAGCCGAGCTGGCCAATGGTGATACTTTTGATAGAATAAGTGAAGCCAAAATGGTGGAATGTATCAACAGCCTTGATGATGATAATTTCTTTATTACTTTGTCGAACAAGGAAGACTTTATTCAGGCTGCCTTTTCTGATGGTGATTTTGTTGTTGAATATAAAGAAGACGGGCAACAATTTGCTGCTGAAAAGGTGCTCACAAAAGAAGAGACTATCCAGTTATTTAAAGATTATTATCAGGGAAAAGATAATTGGAAAAAGGAAATTGTCTGGGAAAAAATGGAATAGACTTTTAGTTAAAAAACAGCTGAGGTACTGTTAGCCATTATCCGGGAAGTGTCAGAAGAAATGACCAATAATTGGAATGATATAGATAAAAACACAATGGGAAAGTGTTATTTGAATATTAAAGCCATATTTGTTATCAAGATACTCACAATAAGTATGGCTTTTTTATTTACATCGTGCCATTCCGGTTATTTATCAATTGGATACCAGGTCTATCCCGGTGCTGTCTGGGACAATAAACATACAAAAGTGGCTTTTATAGCTTCAAAAACAGCCTACCGCAGCGCAAAGGGTATCACCCGTTTCCCCGATGGGGGAATACCCCGGTATTTATTAAGCGATGTTGGTCTTTATGTTTTCGATTATGAAAACAAGATACTTGATGAATTAATCAGCTTTAATGAATTAGCTGGCTGGTTAGGCCCTTATAGTTCAAAGTGGGATGTAAAATTAGTACTAACCGATACCATGGTTTATTACTTACTATCACCGGTTCCGGACTGGAACTGGCAGATTGGACAAGCCCGGACTCCCGAAAACTCACAGCATATAGCATCGTTAAAAGAAAGATATAAGCAGGCCCATGCATTTGACGTGCATACCAGAAACGATAATATTATTGATTCCACGGTGTTCAATAATCTTTTTGCCGGATCGAAAGATGTTTATAGTTGCGATCTGACTTTGCTTAATAAACAACTCGCGGAAATTCCTTTGACTGATTGGGGCCTGAAGCTGGATGAAATATTTCCCAAACCGGACAGGAAGTATATTGAAGAAACAATTTACCTGCGAAATCCGTCATCCCAGACCCGACGGGCTGTAATCGAGCAGATAATAGCAAAACTAAGCAAAGCTGAGATTGAATTGTTACTCGAAAAAATGGATGCTTATAAAGAAAGACTTGAAGGATTAAAGAAAACCGAATACGAAATATATTCAAAAGATACCTATGAACAAATTAAAGCGTTGTTATAAAATAGCTTACCTTATTGTAATTGCTGTTTATACAGCAAGTAACGGATGTGCACAATCGGAAAGTAAATGGGAAAGTTTTGCTTTGAATGTTACTGCTTACGATTATGAAGATATGCCCGTTGATCCCTACCCTGAATCGAACATCTTTGATGGCAATATTAAAACCTGCTGGGTATGTGGCTCATATAAAGATAATAACCCTGCCGGCACGTATTTAAGGATGCCCCATAGCAATAAGGTGTATGTTAATATTTTTTCCGGATACGGAAAGAGCCGGGAGTTGTATTATCAAAATGCCCGCCCCAAAACAATACGATTATCGATTTATGCAGCTGTTCATCCCGAAGGATATGTTACTGAAATTGCCGATGGATATGAAGGGCTTAAATACCCGCGCGAACAAATTGTAACATTGGTTGATAGTTTTGGTGTTCAAACAGTTGAATTGGATTTTTCATCAAATGAACTGAATGAATTCAGCAAGAAAGTATACCGGCAGGCAAGGTCATATTTTGAGCCACCCATACTTGATTCGTGTTTGATTTTAAAAATCGATATAGCAGAATCATTGCCGGGAACTAAATATGATGATATCTGTATCTCGGAACTTTTTTTAAGCGGGGAAGAATGCACATTAAACAGCTCAACTCCATTGACACCGATAAAAAATATTTACACAAACCAGGATGAAAACAGTCTTTTAGCCGATGACGATCAAAACCAGGGAATAGTGATTTATCACGATCCATTGTCGGTTTTACAGCTTATCGATGTATCAGCCAATAATAAATGGGCCATTGTAATATCGATGCCTGCTGAGCCTGGTGAAGGACGGGTTGAAACATCTTATCAGCTCGTGAACATACCCGACCGGAAAATTGCCAATAATGAGATTGAAGAATGCACAGGTAATTACCTGTCGGGAAGTGAATTATTTTTTGAAACCAATACCGGCGGACAGCTAATGTTAAAATACATGGCTAATGATGGCGATTATTACAGCATCGTGCTGAAATGATACCGATTGTAAAATAAATTACATATTGAACCTGATTTTAATGCTTTGCAGCTCTTCCCCGCATCAGGTTTTGTAACGGCAGAACGCGTCGTCATCCACAATCTACAATAATTTCAAACATCTGTACGTTAAGTTAATAGTATTAAGTACGCGGCTGTTTGCAACTCTATTGTAAACAAACTATGAATAGCATAGTGAATATGTACGAACATAAAAAAATATTACTCCAAAAAATTTCAGGTTTCCGAAAAACTAACCCTGATCATATTTCCAGAAATCATAATAATGAATTCTCATTTGTTTAATTAAATATTCTGTCATGAAGCCCACATGTATCAAATACACAAACACTTATCGTGAGAAGATCAAAAATCAATTATCATTATTGATAATTTTATTTTTGGCATTACCATTTCTTATGGTTTCCTGTGATATTGCTGAAGATATTGATTCTATAACCATTGCTGATGAGTATGAACCTAACAATCAACTATCTGATGCATACGCTATCGCCCTGGACACTAAATACAACGCCAAGATTAGTGAAGTAACAGATGACGACTGGTATAAAATAACGCCTGCACATGGCAGTAATACTTATGATAAGGTGCAGATTAGTGTAACCAATGTATCTGCTGAATTAATTATGCACCTGGAACTTTACGGTGCTGATGGTAAAAGCCATGCAACACATGGTGCTACAACAAAAGGACAGAGTTTAATATATACTGTCGCCACACCAGGGGTTGTTTTTTATATTCGCCTTAGTGGTTGGGACGGGTATGTAAATGACCATAGTTCAATAGGCTCTTACTCCTTTACTGTTTCCAATATGGATGCCAACGATGAATACGCACCAAATCATACTATTGAAACGGCTAAATCTCTTGAATTCGGGAACTCCTATAATGGGGTACTTGTATCGAAATATGAAAATGATTATTATAAATTTACGAATCCTACACGCGGCGCATGGAATTCCTATACCTTTACTTTAACCAATGTGTCTGATGACTTAATAGCAAGAATGCGCCTTTACGGAGCCGACAAGGCAGTATTGCATACTACAGGAGCCGGTGCTGCAGGAGCCGATCTTTCATACACCTTTGTTTCTAAGGAGGATGTGTTTTATCTACAGGTATTGGGATGGGATGGGTATGTAAATGACCATCACTCAAGTGGTAGTTATACATTGACTCCGGTAAATAACGGAAATGATGACAATGAGCCCGATGACACATTTGAAGATGCAAGGGAAATCGCTTCATACCCAGTCGTTGGCATGAAGGGTACAATTTTAACAGATGCTGTTGGTGATAATGGTGGAGATTTTGAATTTTTCAAAGTGTCGATAGCTAATAATAAAAATGTATCATGGTCAGTTACTCCGGAAGCTTCAAATACAAAACTGCATTTTGATGTTTACGAGCCAAACAGAGAACATAAAGGATCTGCAAATGGCCCGGGCGGTCAGACAATAACTGGTTCAATGAATAACAGAACCGGAGCGGATTCTTATTTCTATATTAAATTGGGTGCTTACGTTGGCAACAACGGCAACTATACCATTTCTTTCACTGAAACTGATGCGACTTAATAGGTACAGTTAATGAAAATAACCTGTTGGCATGAATAACCTTGCCAACAGGTTAACTGAGACCGACTTGTCCTGAAACAGCTTTATGCCAAGAAAGTGTAATAACAGGTAAACAGATACAGTTAAAAATTAAATACGGCAAAAAGAAAAATGTCATCTATGATATTTTCTGAATTCTATCAATTAATTTAACCTGATTAATTCATAAACCCAGAATTTAGCGTAAGGATTGCATATTCCGAAATAATTGACCCCCTATTCCTGACAATTGATCTCCTATTCCTGACAATTGACCCCCTATTCCTGACAATTGACCCCCCTGGAATAGGGAATTTTAGCTGACATTCCGACATATTGACCCCTCTTTGGGAACTATAATGACTGACATTCCGACAAATTGACCCCTCTGGTAATCGTTGAGTTTAATCCTTTGCAGGAAAAAATATGCGATGGCAAGAAGGATAATAGAAATAGAAATTAGGAAACAGATTGAGATTTTAAATGGTCTTGGTTATGCTAAGAAAACAATTGCATGATTAATTATTTTGATCCAAACTGGGCTACTCATTCCGAAGCAAACTGTCATCCCATATTACATACATTGGCAAGTCGCACCAGTTGACCCACATAACAAAACAGCCCAAAGAGTGCAATCTTGCCGCCCCTTTTAGTATATTTAACCATTTTAATTCACCTTCTATGTTTAGAGCAGCCTGGGATAAAGATATTAATGGAGTTTTGCTTACAACAAATGGAAACGGTGATGTTTTAAATGTTTCACCCCGACCTGTTTTCCATGAAGAATTATCCTTACTAGGTTTTGATAAAAAATTTAACTGGAAATATCAGGAATCGATTAATCCTTTGCTTTGGGCTCTAGATAGAAGATATTATTACAAAGGAGATTTGGTTGCTGAAGTAAAAGGTGGAAATATATTTGAAGACCCGATAATCGAAATCACAGATGCCGGGAAAGAATTAAAACTTGAGCCTATCAAGATTCAAAAGGTAATTGAAAAAAATCAAAAATTACTTTTCCTACTTGAACAGGAAGCCATTGAATTTATTGAACAAACCTATCTCACTTATAGTTTCAAGAAAATAAGAAGCAAAGCTAAAGCCAATGAGGAAGTTGACTGGGCATTACTGGCGGAAATGCAAGAAAAGGAAACAAAAATTAAACATGCTGTTGTTAAGCAAGACTGTGATAGTTTTGATATAATGCCTCTTGACTTGGCCAAGGAAAACAATAAAACAGTTTACTTTAATACCAAGATTGAGCAGTTTATCGTCTCCTTCAGTGGCGGAAAGGACTCTCAGGTTACCCTTGACCTTGTAAGCCGTGTGATACCACCTGATGATTTTATTGTGATATATTCAAACACAGGAATGGAAATTCCCCCATCACTTGAAATTTGGGAGAAAACAAAAAAATATTATACTTCAAATTATCCTGAGCTAAGGTTCCATTTATCTCAAAATCCACAAAAAGATACAGTTGAACTCTGGGAGAATTTTGGTCTCCCAAGTCGAATTCATAGATGGTGTTGTACAGTAGTTAAGACAGCTCCTTTATATCGTGATTTAAAGCATCTTAACAAGAATAATAAACAACCTAATGTCTTAGTTTTCGAAGGTGTAAGAGCTGAAGAAAGTAGTAAAAGAGAAGCTTATGATAGAATTGGAAAACAAGTTAAACATAATAACGTTATTAACGCCCGCCCAATCTTTTCTTGGAGTCTTACAGAGGTTTTTCTTTATTTGTTTTCTAGAAACTTAGCTTTAAACCAAGGTTACAGATTTGGTCTTTCAAGGGTTGGATGTATTATATGCCCATTTTCTTCTGATTGGAATGAAAGAATTGCACAGAAAGTTTATCCAGAAAAGATGGAACCTTTTTTAAATGTTATTAAGAAAGCAACTATCGAATCAGGAGTCATTGATGTTCAGGATTACATTAAAGAGAGTCGATGGAAAAGGAGATCTGGTTCAAAAAGCAATTATTCCGGTGTTTCAAGAATTGATATTATTGATCAAAGCAAAGACCTTAAAGTCTTAGTAACAAAACCTAAGGAAGATATTTTAGAATGGCTCAAAGTATTAGGCCCTTTATTCTTTGATAAAAACAATAATATTATTAAAGGTGAAATTAAATTTAAGAAAATCGTTTCTGCATTTACTGTAGAAACACTTATTAATCATGATAATAAAATTATTTTAACTTTTGAAAATCTTAGCAGTTATCCAACATTGCTTGGCAATGTAAAAAGAGTAATTAATAAAGCAACATATTGTAATCATTGCTTGGCATGTGAAGTTGAATGTCCAACTGGAGCTTTGGTTGTAGAACCTATAGTTAGAATTGATTCCACTAAGTGCATTCATTGCGGAAAGTGTATTGATTTTATTGAAAAAGGGTGTATGATGGCAAAATCTTTAAACATTTTAGAAGGAGGGAGAAACATGACTACGAAAATTACAAGTATTGACAGATATAATAGGTTTGGATTAAGAGAAAAATGGCTTAATCAATATTTTATGAATCCAGACAGTTATTTTCATGGTGAAAATGATTTGGGAATAAAAATGGTTCCAGCATTTCTCAACTGGTTAAAAGATTCTGAGATATTAAATAATTCTGACAAAAGAATTAGTGAAATTGGAATGATGCTACAAAAACAATATAAAGGTAATAATGATTTTGTATGGGAAATCATTTGGATTAATCTTGTTTATAATTCAACAATTGTTAAGTGGTATAGTCGAGATATTGAATGGAACTCTGCTTTAAATAGAGAAGATATAGAATCAATTTTAAAAAATTCTTTTCCAGACATAAAAGACAGTACAAAACTTAATGGGTTGGCAGCACTAATTAACATGTTCGTTGAAAGCCCTTTAGGCTCAAAATTCAATTTTTGGGATATTCAAAAAAGGAACTCTGAAACAATCATCAGAAAAGTTCCATTTGAAAATGTATCTTCTATTTCTGTTGCCTATTCCATTTATCGTTATGCCAATGATAAGAACAGGTACAATTTAACTGTTTCCGAGTTATATTCATACGAACAAAAGCAGGGTATTTATAAGGAGTTTGGAGTATCAAAAGAACGATTACAAAACATATTGAGAACATTACAAGAAAATAAAAACGGTATTGTAAAAGTTGATTTAATGATGGGGCTAGATAATATCTCATTAAGAGAAGATTTAACTTATACCGAAGTGCTTAAACTTTTACTTGATAAATAGTACTCTCATGAAGTATTCAGAAATCATTGGTTTGCAGGAGTATTTTCACCCTGTATTTAATATTGAAAACGAAACGATTAATTATTGGAAACAGTTTATTCCAAACGAACAATTTTATGAAGTTTTACGGAAAACTCTATCTGCGATAGATACAAGTGAGCCAAGTTTAAGAAAATCCATTTGGATTCAGGGTACTTTTGGAACAGGGAAAAGTCATGCCGCTTCAGTGATAAAACATTTACTTTTTGATGATTTTAAAGAGGTAGAAGATTATATAAATGAAAATATTGATGATTCCAGTTTAAAGTCAAAAATAAAGAATTTTCGGGTCCAAAAAAAAATAATGCCAATAGTATTAAAAGGATTGGGCAGTATTTCAAATAACAGAACATTTGCTTTGCAAATTGAAAAAGCTGTAAGAACTTCACCTACTTTTAAGGATTTAGGCATTGTGACAATCTGCGATTTTGACAGATTGATTGAAATGGTAAATAACCCGTTAATTGATTGGAATTCACTTATTAAGAAGCATGATGAACTGAGCATCTACGTTACAACTAAAATTGACATCTTAAAGAAATTAAATGCTTATGATATTGATTTTTTTCATGTAATTGAGGATACTTTAAATAAAGAAGGTGTTCATTTTTCACATGCAGATATTACCAATTGGCTTGTTGAAGTTAACAATGAAGTAATAGCTCAAAAGAAAGCAGATGGCATTATCATCATTTGGGATGAGTTTACATCTGTGATGGATTCTATTAATTCGGGAATGATTAACCAGTTACAAAATATTGCAGAATTAAGTGAGAATAACAATATCTTTTTGTATTTAATCAGTCACAGAACACCCCATCAACATACTATACCCAAAGAAGATTTGTCACGAATGAATGACAGGTTTCATATCATTCAATATCACATGGAACCTATTACGACTTATCATATTATTGCAGCAACCATTAAAAAAATAAATATTGCAGAATGGCGCAGACAGCAAGCAGAAATATATGAGGGCTCAAAACAATGGGATGATATAATTGATTTGCTGACTAATAACTACAGTGCATCTGCAAAATCAAAAATAAAAGACCTTTTCCCCATTCATCCATATTCAGCATATTTATCCACCTTTATTGCTAGAAATTTAGGTTCTACCAATAGAAGTATTTTTGGGTTCTTATACGATAAAGAATTTGGCTTTCTAAATTATTTGGACAAGGAGTTAAACGGGGAACGCTTACTTACGGCTGATTATTTGTGGGATTTTTTTGCCAATGCATTTGAAAATGATCAGGAAGCAAGGTTTAATCAAGTGCTAGATAAATATCGTCTTAATATTCAAAGGGTTCGGGAGCATAGTGAAAGTTGCACAAAGGTATTTAAGGGAATATTGCTTCTTAATGTATTATTTAAGGTAATTGAAGTAACTGGAGAAGAAGGAAGACCAGTTACTCCTTCAACAGAGAACATTATCTCACTTTTTTATGGTTCTGGTTTTGAAAAAGAAATCCTAGAAATATTATCCTTTATTGACGAAAAAGGGATAGTTACAAAGACCCCAGGGGGCGACTTTTTAATTGAATTTTCATCTTTACCAATAAGAGAAATTGAGCTAGCAAAAGAAAGCGTTAGGAATCAGTTTAAAGATATAATCAATGTGCTAAAGTATGCTCAGGTTGATAAAGAATTAGAGAAAAGTATTTTCAAGGACAGTATTTACAGAGAATCTGAAATTACTTTGTTTTCAACCAATATTGAAAATGAACATATTTTAAGAAATCGTTTAAACAAGGCTTTTCAGAAACCATATAGCATAAAATGTGCAGTTTTTTTAGCAAATGGAGACTATGATCATTTAACAACCATTCCCAAGATTAAAGCATTAGCGCAGGATGAAGATTTTGAGGATATGGTTTTTGTTATTGTAGAAGAACCATTTTATGAAAGAAATTACGAAAAGTTTATTGATTATATTGCCAGGAAGCAGGTAAGCGACAATCATAGTTATGACGAACAGTCGGCTAATTACGAGAACTACGCAAAAGAACAAGTAAAAGAGTGGTTCTCTAGAATTAAAAACAGATATATGCAGATCGTTTTTAGGGATAAAGATGAAAAACATACAGCCGCTAAAATTGGAAATGTGATAAATCGTTCATACAGTCCATTAATTTTCTCAAAAGGTATTGATAACATTTCTGGCCTATACAAGAATGCAAACGTTTGGAAGTTTCAAACAGCAACAAAGGCCTTGGAGTTTTTTATTTTTGCAGACAACCGCACTGAACTAGAAGAAAAAATATCACGTGGTCCATATGTCTATCTTAAGAATCTAGTTAAAGACAAGGAAGGTGAATATATCATTGCTGACAATTTAATGTTAAAACCTGATGGCGATCTCAATCATACTTTGAATATTGTTCAACGAGAGATAGACTCAACATTTTCCAAACTCAAACAGAGATCACTTTTCAATATTGGTGAAGAATTAAAGTTTTTAACAGAGTCCCCTTTTGGCCTTTATACAAATATGCCTAATATGGCACTTATTGGTTTTGTACTTAGAAAATATATTGGAGAACTTTACGTAGCTGATGTGGGAAGACCTATTGAAAAGGATGAAATGCGGGATTTGATCAACTATATGTTTAGTTTCTGGCAGGATGGCAGAAATCAAAATAAATTGAATGTACGTTTTGGATCTAAAGAAGAAAGGGAGCTAAAAAATATACTGCTTGATCTATTTAATTTAAAAGACCTTAATAGCATTACTGATACACGGTGGGCAATTGTAAATTATGTAAAAACAATTGCAAAATACCCTATTTGGTCATTGAAATATTGTATTCCAGGAAAGAACATTTCGGTTGCAATTGACGAGTTATTAAAGCTTATCTATAATTCTACAAATGATATAGATGTTAAGCTAATTACCGGAGTTTTAGGAATAATAAAGGAATATCGTTATGAACTAAAACTAGCACTTAAGCATGAAAATTTCAGAGCAGGGTTTTTAACTTTTTTACAAATGGTGGATGATGGGATTTCTATCACAAATGAGAACTTTAGCGAAGTTACAGATTATCTGTTATCTAGTATGCAAGAAGAAATAGGTTTGTGGAAGGAAGACAAAGTAAAGCTAAAAGTTTATCAATGGCATACACACAAAAATCAACCCACTTCAGATCCAACAACACCAGATAATCCAGACGCTCTTCAAAATGCTGATAATCAGATGTTAACTCACACGCCTGAAATAGAAAAAATCATTTTCAAAGTCAGAAACTTTAATTGTGGTGAACAGGAACTTAAAAATAGAATTGTGATGATGGTTGAAGAAAACCAACACTTTTCTCAACTCTTAAGGTTGATTGATAAATATTTCAATTAATACTAAACATGAAATTGTCAGAAAAAATAATAGAATTTGAAAGTATCGAAGGATTGATTTCAGAGATTAATTCTGACAAGGTCACCAATGAAATACTGCCGAGACGATATCCTGTTAGATTAATTTTTTTACAGAGATTTGAAACTTTTAGAGTATTGATTGAAAGGCTATCTTCGCTCGGGATTGAAAACTATCATCTTGAAAGGGATTTGCCTCATCAAGATGGATGGATCACAAAAGATACATTAATCAGCATTGTTAAAAACCTATCAAAGGATACTGCAGTTGTGCCTTTTTCGGAAATTGTAAGATTTTATTCAAAAGAGGACTTTAAAAACTTCTTCAATCAGTTGCTGTTGATTGAAAATACTGAATTATCAAGACGGATTTATTTACCATTAATAGGAGTTGAAGAAAGATTTGGGAAAGAGTTTTTTCAGGATTTTACCAGGAAAGATGAGTCTGCACCCTACTGGAAAATATCAAGAGAAACTCCGAATTCAATAAAGGTATATCTGACTTCACAAAAAATTACTAAAAAGATTGACAATTATGAAACTATTGTCAATAGTGAAGAATGGCTCAAGTTTTGGAAGAGAAAAAGCCCTTGTGATGTTATATGCCTTTCAAAACCCCTAAACTTATTCTACAAGAATACTTTACCTGATACTATTTTTACGATTGAACAGATTGATAACCAGAAGAATTTAATTGAAAAAATATTCAATGTTGAAATCCCGATTCCTTTTGATAATTCTGAAATAATATTCTGGGAAAAATTTCTCAACCTTTTAAACAAAGATTTTACAACCTTTAAAGCGTTTGTAAAAGATTATTTCAAGGTTACCTCATTAACGATTTCTACCTTACTGGAGCATTGGCTAAAGTCAAGCGATCTATTTGAAAAATGGCTTTTAAAACACTTTGTATTAACTCAAAGTTGTTTAGAAACAAAATACATCTATAAAGTTCTTGAATCACTATCAGATTATTCTGATTACACACTTCTAAAATGTCTCTATCAAAGAATATTTAGTATAGAAATCAATGAGGAGTTCATTAATGATCGATTTGAGTTGATTCAACAGTTCTCAAAGCTTAAATTTATTAATCTTAGTGATGAAACGCTTGTCGAATTAAATTCCAATATTCAGTCTATTACCGATTACAGACAAGCGTTGTTGCTCACCACTGGCATGTTCCAATTTGAGAAAGTATATATTCTTGAATTATTTGCAAAAGGATTAATTGATAATTTAGGTTTATTGTCCCAACGATTTCCTGATGTTTTATACTACAATTCACAATGTTCATTTGATAATCTTAAAAATGAAAATGAATGGGTTTTAGAGTATTTAAGGGAGTATAAGAAATCAAAACTAAATGACTCTATAACCTACCGTTTAAATGAAATTTTGCTTTATAAGAATGCCAATGACCAATCATTTTACAATTGGTACCATAGCTTTGAATCTATTCACAGCATTCTCCATGCAAATATAGTGGATAAAGTATTATGGATTGATGCCATAGGGATTGAATGGGTGTCTTTTATTGAGAATTATATTATTAATCAAAAGCATGATTTAAATGTAATTAACAAGTTTATTGGTGTTGCCAATTTGCCAACAAGTACCGACCAAAATAAATTTCCTGACGTCAAGTATATTCAAGATTTTGATAATCATATCCACTCAACTGTATATTCTTTTCCGAACTCAATCATTAAACAATTTGATGAAATTAAAAGAATAATTGATACTTACATAATTCTTGATTCAGAACAAACAATAGCAATAGTTTCTGATCATGGATTAACTGCTTTATCCAGACTTGCAGTATCTAAAAGATATGGAAAAGACGATAGTCATGAGGGCCGTTTTATTGAAGTGATAGATAAATACCATATCTCAGATTCTGATTACATAATTCATAAATCAGATATTGACCAAAAAAACTATTTAATTGCATTAAAGCATGGTTCACTAGGTAAAAAACCAATAAGAGAAGTTCATGGAGGAGTAACTCCTGAAGAAGTGCTAGTTCCATTTATTGTCGTTTCTAACAAGAAACAATCTGCAGAAATAGATTATTCTATTATACTTGATAAGACAGAGATACCTAAAAAAGAACCTCTTATTTCAATTAATATAACTCCAAAACCATCTTCAGCAAATATTTATTTAAAGGGAAAAATAATTAAACTTATTTTTAATGAAAAAACTCTAAAGTGGGAAATAAATCTTGATAAATCTTTATCAGGCAAAATTCCTATTAAAGTAAAAACAGGTAAAAGTGAAAAGGCATTTACAATTAACATAATCTCAGGTATAATAGAGGAGGATTTATTTTGAAAACACTTGACGAAAAAATAAAACAAGAATTTCCCGAAGAATCGGTTATTAAGATTCCTCAAAACTATAGCGTTTTTGCTGGTAAAAACCTGCCTTCATTCATTAAGGACTTTTTAATCAAACGCTATACTGATAGCTATGGTAACTTAGATCGCAATGGTATCCTTAAATTTTTCAGTGATCACATTCCAAGTAAGAACAATAATCTAAAAAATCGTTTGCGTACTCACAGAGAAGAAGTTACAGTTTTAGCGAGATTAATTATTGAAACTGACTTGAAGAATGACAGATTGCTCTTTTCAATTCCTGATTTGGGAATAAAACCTAGTGAAGGAAGAATACCTGATCACGTAGCAAAAAAAAATAAAGAGTTAAAAGATGGTGAACTGTGGGGGGTTATAACTTTGATATACCAACCACCAGCAGATAGAGAAAAGGGATTTATTGAACTTGTTAATTACAAAGCTTTCAAACCATATAAAGTAGATCTAGATTACTTTTGTTCTGCTCGTAGAGAATTCACAACTTTAGAATGGATTGACTTATTAATAAGATCAATGGAGTATAATCCAGAGGGATTCGACTCCATCTCTCAGAAGTTAATGTTCCTAAGTCGATTATTAATATTTGTTGAACCGAGGTTAAATCTAATTGAATTAGCTCCAAAAGGGACAGGTAAATCGTATGTGTTTGGTAACCTTAGTAAATATGGTTGGCTTATTAGTGGTGGTGTAGTTTCCAGAGCTAAGTTGTTTTATGATATGCAAAGAAAATCAATGGGCATGATTACTTTGTATGACTTTATTACTCTCGATGAAATTCAAACCATTAAGTTTACAGACTCTGCTGAATTAAGAGCTGCTTTGAAAAGTTTCCTAGAACAAGGTTATACAAATATTATGGGTACACGTGTAGAGTCCTTAGCCGGATTTCTTATTATGGGTAATATTTCATTATCAATAGAAAATAAACCTGTTAGTAAAAAATATTTTTCGGAATTACCAGACACCTTTAAAGAATCAGCATTATTAGAAAGATTTCATGGATTTATTGAAGGCTGGCGTTTACCTAGGTTTAATACCAGCTTATTAGTGCATGGTCACACATTAAATGTCGAGTATTTTTCTGAAATTTTGCACGAGCTTAGAAATAATTATTTGTATGCTACTATTGTTGATGATTTAATTGATATCCCACCTAAATCTGATGGAAGACACGTTATTGCAATCAAACGATTGGCTACGGCATATTTAAAGTTACTATTTCCGAATATAACTAATACTGAGGATGTTAATAAGGAAGATTTTAATAATTTCTGTTTACAACCTGCGATTGAAAAACGAAAAATTATCTTAGACCAGCTAAGGCTTATTGATCCAGAATATTCTCAAGAAAAATATAATATTCCTGATTTTAAACTTAGTAGATGACAAAAATAGTCATCAGTTGATTGTTAAAATATGTTATACCTCTTTTTTAATAAAAATATGTCTTGATGTTAATCTATAGTCGTGATACTCTTTGCTTTAGATGTGTCGGGCAACACACTTTTCCGATATTGTCGGGCCATTTTGGTTAATTTTATGATAATGAAATGAATGAATTGAAATTAATCATGAATAATTTGCATTTATATCCGTAAATATTTCAGAGAATAATTCAATTTTGCAAGAAATAGTATATTTCGTTTGCAATATTACCAATATTTATAGTACCTTTGCAGTCAATATATTTCAAAATGAATTATTCTGAAGTAACAACCTTTAAAGATTGGGTACTTTACCGTTACAAAAGAGGAAAAGCGACATTCTCCCGCCAGGAACTTGTTGCTGATTTTTCTCATTTGTCGGAACAAACTATAAAAAACAATTTAAATCTTCTGATAAAAAAAGGACAGATATTCCCTGTATTTAAAGGATTCTATTCTGTAATCCCTATTAGTTACTCCTTAATTGGGATTGTGCCACCCGAGTTTTATATTGATGATTTGATGGAATATCTTAATCGTCAGTATTATGTCTGTTTGTTAAATGCTGCCTCGCACTACGGGGCGGCTCATCAAAAACCGCAAATTTTTTCTGTAATCACTTCTTTACCAACCTTAAGAGACACCTCAAAACGAAACGTTAAAATCAATTTTATTGCTACTCGTAAAGAAATTCCGCAAAAATGGATAAAATCAATTCGGGGCGAAAATGGCGATTATATGATTTCAAAACCTGAACTTACAGCTGTTGACTTAATTACATTTCAAAAAGAAATTGGAGGACTAAATCGTGCCTGTACCGTTATTTACGAACTAATGGAAAGCGTAAAATTTGGTAAATTAGACAAATCTTTTTTTGATTATGTCCCAACTTCCAACATACAACGTTTGGGATATTTGCTTGAATATGAACTGGGACACACTGAGCAAGCCAATATCTTATTTTCAAAAGCAAAAACCCATAATTGTAAATTCCAAAAGATTCCGTTAAAAAGTAATAAACCAACCGAATATTGTGAAATAAACGTCAAATGGAAAATCATTATTAATGAAGAAATTGAAATTGATGATTTATGATACCTGAGAAATACATACAGGAATGGGCGGAATCTATGTCATGGAAATCAAAATCAGGGGAACTGCAGGATCTGGTTAGATAATATTTCTGTAAGGGAAAAAATAAGGATTCCGTGATAAAGGATTACTATAAAGCCTGAACATTATGCTTACGATCGGGTGACCTGGCTGTTCAGGTGGAAAGGATGCAGCTGCGGATGGTGAAAAAATTACATCTGATATATCCTTGTAAATCATCCTTTTATCTGCCAGGCCGGCAAAAAAATATCTGTTATTTTTTCATTCAGTCTTGCAGCTTTTTCAGATTTAAGTAAATTCGTAAATCTTTTTTAACGGTAAAACTCCGTCAGATCATCCCTGAGGACAGAATATGTTGCCCCGGGCCCGCGTGGCACCGGAGGATTAACAAGGTCCGGCAGACAGGCAAGCGGACGGTAAGCCAATAAATTCCAGGGCCGTTGAAAAATGCAGTATTGACGAAGATATTTTAAAGAATTATGACCATTCAGATTGAGCTTGTTTTACTTGTTTTGTCAGCGCTGTTCTTTCTGAGTATTCTTGCCGGTAAGGCCAGTTCAAAATACGGCGTACCTGCATTGCTTTTGTTTCTGGGAGTGGGTATGCTGTTCGGAAGCGACGGACTGGGACTTCAGTTTGAAAATATTCAAATTGCACAGAGCCTGGGAACAATCGCATTATGCATAATTCTTTTTTCAGGTGGAATGGATACCAGAATCGAAGAAGTCCGGCCCGTGATGGCGCAGGGAGTTATACTGGCCACATTGGGAGTTTTTATAACGGCAATTATAACAGGAGTGCTTACCTGGTGGATACTGGGAATGACCATGCAATCGGCAGGCATCGGGTTCCTGACATCTCTGCTGCTGGCATCGACAATGTCATCAACTGATTCTGCATCGGTGTTTTCAATTCTACGCTCAAAAGGATTGCATCTGAAAAACAATCTTCGCCCGTTGCTGGAACTCGAAAGCGGAAGCAATGACCCGATGGCATACGTCATGGTTGTAACCCTTATTGAATTAATACAGGCTGAAAAAGCTCCAAACTACTGGCTTGCCGGAGGTGAATTGCTGCTGCAACTTGGAATCGGAGCGCTGTTGGGATATTTGCTCGGAAAATTGTCAGTGAGGGTCATCAATAATATCAAGATAGGCAATGACTCATTGTATCCCATTCTGGTAGTCACGTTCTGTATTTTCATCTTTTCGGCTACCTATTTCCTCAAGGGAAACGGCTTCCTTGCAGTTTATGTCGGAGGACTGGTGATTGGAAATTCAAAATTCGTGCATAAACGCTCCTGCCTCAATTTTTTTGACGGACTTGCGTGGATGTTTCAGCTGATCATGTTTTTAACTCTCGGACTGCTCGTCAATCCACACGAACTGGTACCTATAATCATCCCGGGACTTGCCATTAGTTTTCTTATGATCTTCTTTTCTCGCCCCTTAACCGTTTTTCTATGCCTGCTGCCGTTTCGTAAAATGCACTGTCGCGACAAAGTATATGTTTCATGGGTCGGCTTGCGCGGGGCTGTTCCCATAATCTTCGCTATAATTCCGCTTTATCATGATGTCCCTCATGCAAGGATTATTTTCAATATCGTGTTCTTCTGCACCCTTGTCTCCCTGCTTGTGCAGGGTACTTCACTTCCCCTGGTGGCGAGATGGCTTAAGCTCAGCGAAAAGCCGCGGCAGTTAAAGAAATTAGAGGATTTTGACATCGATTTGTCAAATGATATAAAATCTGTAACCACTGAAATAGAATTGACTTCCGATATGCTTGCCAAAGGAAACAGGCTCATGGACTTGCCTTTTCCGGGTAATACACTGGTAGTTCTTATAAAACGGGGAGAAAATTATTTCGTTCCGACAGGAAAAACAGTTTTAAAGGATAAGGATAAAATTCTGATTATTACGGATAACCAGGAAGCATTAATGGAAACATACGAAAAACTGGGAGTGGAAATTGAAAACGCCTGATCCCGGGTTGCTCCGAAGCACTGTCATCGACTAAAATGGCCTTTCTCTCAGTTTCCCAGTGCACTCATAAGGCTTTTCTTCAGCTCCCTGAAATAATCCGATTCGAGTATGCGCTTTTCAAACGGGATGTCAACCTGCTTTTTAAGGATAATACCTGCCGGCGCAGGACTTAATACTATAATTTCATTCCCAAGAAGGAGCGCTTCATCCACATCATGAGTCACGAAGATCACAGTCCTTTTATCAGCCTGCCACATCCGTGAGAAAATCCTGATAAGGTTTAATTTTAGCTTGATATCCAATCCTTTCAGTGGCTCGTCCATAAGTATTATATCCGAAGGATATGCAAAGGCTCTCGCTATTGAGACTCTTTGCCTCATACCGCCACTCAGCTTCGACGGATAATAATCGGCAAAATCCTCAAGCTCCATAAGCCTGATCAGCTGAGCGCTTATCTCCTTACGCCGTACGACCGGAATATCCCTGCCAAGAACAAATTCAATGTTCTCCTCTACCGTTTTCCAGGGTAACAGTCTCGCATCCTGAAAAATGTAGGAGATTGTCTTCTCCCTGAAACCCGTCAGAATGCCGCTGTCAGCCTTTACAATATCTCCTATAATATTAAGTAAAGTGGTTTTGCCACATCCCGAGGGACCAAGTATAGAGCTTATGGTCCCATCCTGAAATTCAATGTTGAAGTCATTGAACAGCGACAGCTTGCCGAACTTCTTATACAGGCCTTTTATTTCAAGTTTCATAATCAGGACCTCCAGTTAATAAACCTGCCTTCAATCCACCGGATGGCTTTCTCAAACACGAAACTTATCAGCACGGCTATGAGGGTCCATGCAATAATTGCATCAATATTCAGGAATGTCTGGGCAGTCTGCATCATCGTGCCGATCCCGAATTCCGGCTGGCTCAGAACCTCACCTGTTATTATTGCCCTCCACCCTATGCCCAGGGCGCTGGATGCACCGCTCACAATAAAGGGCATAACGGCAGGTATATATAATTCACGAACAATCCTGTCCGTGCTGACCTTATAGAATTCGGCCATGCCGACAAGGTCCCTGTCAATGCTCTTGATGCCGTCGCTAACATTGGTGGCAATAAAGGGAAACATCGTGAGCATGCCTATGAAAACAGGAACCAGTCCCGGATTAAACCAGATGAGCGCCAGAAGAATGATTGAGATTACAGGCACGGAACGAATGGTAACCAGAACCGGACGAAGAAAGGCATCCAGATTTGCATTGATGCCCGTGATAATACCTGTTCCTATCCCTAAAACCAGTGATATGGCAAAACCAATCAGTCCCCTGGCAATAGTTGAGCCCACTATCCTGAGGAAGCTGAGGTCGGTGAATAATTTCAGGGTGGTTACAAGTGTCTTCTCTGGCGAAGGGACTATAAAAGCGGAATCGAAATGCATGGCCAGCAGCTTCCATACGACAAGCATAAAGATCACGGAAGCCAGACTTATGTATTTTTTACCGGTAGATAAAATTTTCATCAGGTAACTTCCCTCCTATTATATCGGGATTCAATTTATAAAAAACATTCAGATAGTCCTCTATTTCGCATTCCTTTTCGGCAGCCCTGACAAACCTGAGATTTGATCCGGGTATGGCATGCGCTGCAACAGCTGTGTCAGGAAGAATTCCGTACTTTACAATCAGAATTGCCGCACTGTCGGGATACCGATTCACCCATTCGGAAGAATAAGTGTAGGACTTTATGATCCTTTCAACCAGATCAGGCTTATGTCTGAGGATGTTTTCCCTTCCGAGAAAAGCCGTTTCGGTAATTTCAATATCCT
>Ga0302244_1000067_pt1 | contig 85413 bp, 58 predicted proteins | sample AAG_UR_Phe_MG_FD_193513 | JGI IMG/M metagenome (GOLD analysis project Ga0302244, IMG submission 193513) | Enriched activated sludge microbial communities from anaerobic digester in WTTP, New Holstein, Wisconsin, United States - AAG_UR_Phe | ecosystem: Engineered > Bioreactor > Anaerobic >... | reverse complement strand
AAAAATCTCCCTTTGGGTATTTTTATCCAAAGAGAGATTGTTGAAAGCTGTTTTTAATCCCAAAAAGTAGAAATTATTCTATTTTCTGAAAGTGCCTAAATACCGGAACTGAATTAATTTTTAATTCAAAGCCAAAAGAAATACTATTTATAAACTGTACAACAGGCTATTATCTAAGCCTTAGCCTTTGTCCTGCTTCAGGTTCTTCACCCTGGATCATACTGTTCATCCGGTAAAGGCTTTTAAGTCTTACTCCATAGTTTTGTGCAATATCATGCATAGTTTCTCCGGCTTGAACAAAATGAACATCAGTTTTTGAACGTCTTCTTTTTGCTTCAATAAAAACAGGCTTCCTCTGAGTTAATTCCGAACCCGGTTCTACATCATTAAAATAACAGAGCCTGGTCATAGGAATGTTAAAATCATTGGCTATTTTAAAATATGTATCATCAGCACGGGCAAATATGAACAAACGCCGATTCATTAACAACAATGTTCGCTGTGCAGGTCCGGGTCCAACTTCTGTATAAACTACAGGCTCATTTCCTGGAACTTCAGTTGTACCTTCCAATGCTTGTGCCACAACAGCTCTGTGCAAAACTTCCGTATCAATTTCATATAAACGATTTTCTTCAATCATTTTAATCAACAATTGAGGATATTGAGGATTGGTGGCATAGCCGGCTTTTTGAAGCCCAAAAGCCCAGGCTTTGTAGTCTGTAATCTCGAGTTCAAATAATGAAGAATATCTGGGTCGGCTTGTCAGGAATAAAGAATGATCGTAAAATGATTCATCAACTGACGAGTACTTGCGGAAACATTCCTGTTTTTTATCGTCATCCCAATTAAATGTTTCACCTGTCCATTCATGGCATTTAATACCAAAATGGTTATTTGAATTTCTGGCTAACTCACTGTTTCCATTGCCCGATTCTATCATTGCCTGCGCCATTGCAATACTGGCGGGAATTCTAAATTCACGCATCTTCTCCATTACCAGGGGTTTATACATTTTAATATATTCCTCTCTCGAGATATTTTTATAATTATCCTGAGAGTATAGGGTATTGAAAACAAGTATTAATAAAATACTCAAGGAGCTTTTAAATACTTTGAGCATCAGAATTCTTAATAATAAAAGGATATTGATAATTTTAACATCATTGAAACGGAGAAGATAATGAAAATAGTATAATACAAACTGTGGGAGCAGAAAATGTAAAATAAATTCACTTTTATTGCTCATTTGAATATTTGTGTACTTTTGTTACTCAAAAATAACCAAGCGGTGCTTCAAACGCTAATTAAATCAAAAACACGAATTAACCTATTGCTGAAGTTTTTTCTGAATAGCAACAATCGTTCCTGGCTTCGGGATATGGAAACGGAGTTTGGAGAATCAACAAATGCTATTCGTCAGGAATTGATACATCTTGAAAAAGCCGGCATGCTTAAATCCGAAATGCATGGTAATAAAAAAATGTACCGTGCCAATACAAATCATCCGCTTTTTGAAGAGATACACAAACTTTTGCTAAAGCATACAGGAATTGACCATGTTGTAGAACGCATTGTAAATCAGATAGGTGGATTGCAAAGCGCATATCTTACAGGAGCTTTTGCAAAAGGCAACGATAGTCCGCTAATTGATATATTATTGATTGGTGATGGTATTGAACGCACTTATCTTGCTCAGCTTATTGACAAAGTAGAGGGTCTTATAAATCGTAAAATAAGATATATAATTGCTAAACCTGAAGAAGAAAATATTTATTTAATGAATAGCCCGGAAGCATTCTTGCTATGGGAAATAGCTGCCGGATAAGTCCGGATAACATATTGGTTTACACATACTTCTTGCTCATTTAATGTGAGCGAGAAGGCGAAGCTGTAAGAAACATTCAGACTGGCAACAGAGTAGTTTTGCAAAATATAAATAAATAAAAACTTCAGGATCTAACATTATAAGCACAAAAATCTAAAGTCTCTAACCTTTATATCATATTTTAAACATCAAATAAATGTCAGCAAAAAAAACACTTCTCATTACCGGAGGAACAGGTTCATTTGGAAATGCTGTATTACAGCGCTTTATAAATGATGAACGTTTCAGTGAAATAAGAATTTTCTCGCGTGACGAAAAGAAACAGGATGATATGCGTAAGTGCATTAATAATCAGAAAGTTAAATTCTACATTGGTGATGTTAGAAATCAAAGCTCAGTGGATACAGTTGTTAAGGGAGTTGACTTTATTTTTCATGCTGCAGCCTTAAAGCAAGTACCTTCCTGTGAGTTTTTTCCGGTTGAAGCTGTAAAAACCAATATTCTTGGAACTGACAATGTTTTAGCCGCTGCTGAACGGCATGAGGTCAAAAAAGCAGTAGTGCTGAGTACCGACAAAGCTGCCTATCCTATTAATGCAATGGGAATGTCAAAAGCATTAATGGAAAAAGTTATGATAGCCAGATCAAGGAATCTTGATGAAAAAATAACCGTTTTTTGTGGAACCCGCTATGGAAATGTAATGGCATCAAGAGGTTCGGTAATACCTCTTTTTATTGAACAAATCAAGGCAAATAAGCCTATTACCATTACTGATCCGAATATGACCCGTTTCATGATGACCCTTGAAGATGCTGTTGACCTGGTGTTATATGCTTTTGAACACGGACATAATGGTGATATATTCGTTCAAAAGGCACCGGCAGTTACTATAGAAACACTGGCAAATGCACTTCAACAGCTCTATAAAACGAATCTGCCGGTTCGTATTATTGGCACCAGGCATGGCGAAAAATTGTACGAAACACTGGTTAATCGTGAAGACATGGTAAAAGCTGAGGATCTTGGTAATTATTACAGAATTCCTGCCGATAACCGGGATCTTAACTACGAAAGATATTTCAGTGAAGGCATTAAGGATGTTATAAAATATAGTGAATATCATTCTCACAACACACATCAGCTTGATATTGAAGAGATGAAGCAATTATTACTAAAACTTCCGATTATACGCCGTGATATTCTTGGAGACATGAATGCCATTCAGTATCCTGATTAACAATTATTCATAATTTAAGGCAATATCCCAGGATGCCAAATGATCAAAAAAACATCTGTAATCATTCTTATAAATGACTATGATGGAAAACGATAATATAATTAAAGGCAATTCTTACACTGACCATCGCGGAAGCCTTCGTTTTGTCAACGATTTTAAATTTGAAGGCATCAAACGATTTTATTCAATAAAACATGCTGACACTAGTATTATCCGAGCCTGGCAGGGGCATAAAATTGAAACAAAATATTTTTATGTTTCAAAAGGAAGTTTCCTTATTAACTGGATCAAAATAGATGATTGGGATAATCCCTCGAAAGATTTAAAGAAAAACAAGCATATTCTATCAGACCAAAAAAGTGAAATCCTAATTATCCCGCCTGGTCATGCAAACGGGCTTAAAGCACTTGAGCCGGATTCAATATTGATAAGTTTTTCAAATATGAGCCTGGAAGAGTCAAAAAATGATGATTATCGCTTTCCGCAAGACTACTGGTTATTAGAGCAATAGCCAATTTTCTGTGAACATTTAGTAAAGCCTTATCTTACATAAACAAACAAAATAAATGATAAAAGTAGGAATCACCGGTCAAGCCGGCTTTATAGGCACCCATTTATATAATACTTTAGGATTATTTCCTGAGGAATTCAAGCGCATTCCTTTTGAGGATAATTTCTTTGACGATGAGAATAAACTGAATGAATTTGTAAAAAGCTGCGATTCAATTGTCCATCTTGCAGCGATGAACAGGCATGAGAATCCCGACATTATCTATGAAACCAATATCAGGCTTGTTAAGCAACTAATTGCAGCCTGTGAAAACACAAAAGCCAGACCTCATATTCTTTTCTCATCTTCAACACAGGAAGAACGCGATAATTTATACGGAAAGTCAAAAAGAGAAGGTCGTAAACTATTAAGTGACTGGGCTTTAGAGAATAATGGATGTTTTACCGGACTCATAATTCCGAACGTATTCGGGGCTTTTGGCTTGCCATTTTACAATTCAGTAGTTGCTACTTTCTGCCATCAGCTCAGTCATAATGAAATACCAAAAATTAATGTTGATGGGACTCTGAAATTGATATACGTAGGTGAACTTATTAATGAAATAATTGAACATATCATAGCAATGTCAAATAGAGATGATTATTCCGGCATTGCTGATGAAGTATATGTTAATCACACCGCTGAAATAAGTGTATCAAAACTGTTAAAGCAATTAACTGAGTACAAGGAGCTGTATTTTGAAAACGGTATTATGCCTGATTTGACAAATCCATTCAATCGCAATCTTTTTAACACTTTTGTATGTTATATTGATCATGCTTCATTTTTCCCGTTTAATCTGAAGTTCCACACCGATGATCGTGGTGTTTTTGTAGAAACTATCAAATTAAACAGCGGAGGTCAGGTATCTTTTTCAACCACCAAACCGGGCATTACCCGAGGTAATCACTTTCATACCCGAAAAGCCGAAAGATTTGCAGTAATCAAGGGTAAAGCAAGAATTGAACTTCGGCGTATAGGAACTAATAAAATTCTAAGTTTTGAACTTGATGGCAGCCAACCTTCATTTGTTGATATGCCTATATGGTTTACCCATAATATAACAAATATCGGAGATGAGGATGTTTATACCATATTCTGGATAAATGAGCATTATGATGCAATGGATGCAGATACCTTTTTTGAGGTTGTTTAGTTATGAACCCGAAAATTATTCTGATTTATTCCATAAAAACCCTAAGCGCATATCAGAGTCTTGCCTCTCCCTTGCTATAATTATGAATACCACTTTTTTAAACCGGTTTAAATCAATAAGCTTATTAACATTGTAACTGAAGTTGATCTCAAAACAAAAAAACAAATCAGCATAATGAAAAAACTGAAACTTATAACCGTTGTGGGCACACGCCCGGAAATAATACGACTTTCGAGGGTGATGGCTAAACTTGATGAGTCTGAAGCCATTCATCATATTACAGTTCACACCGGTCAGAACTATGATTATGAATTAAACCAGGTTTTTTATGAAGACCTTGGGATCCGCAAACCTTACTATTTTCTTGATGCCGCTGGAGTAAATGCCTCTGAAACTATCGGACAGGTAATAATAAAAATAGATCCGATACTGGAGAAAGAAAAACCAGATGCTTTTCTGGTTCTCGGCGATACAAACAGTTGTCTTTGTGCAATACCGGCAAAAAAACGTCATATACCCATTTTCCATATGGAAGCCGGGAACCGTTGTTTTGACCAGCGTGTGCCTGAAGAAACCAACCGTAAAATAGTAGATCATATTGCTGATATAAATTTAACATATAGCAGTATAGCCAGAGAATATCTTCTGCAGGAAGGATTACCGCCGGATCGTATCATTAAAACAGGTAGCCCTATGTTTGAGGTTTTAAACCATTATATGCCAAAAATTAAATCTTCAGATATACTCTCACGACTTAATCTTCAAAAAGACAAGTATTTCGTTGTGTCAGCCCATCGCGAGGAGAATATCAATAACGATAAAAACTTTTTTGGCTTAATAAACTCTTTGAACCTTATTGCCGATAAGTATGGATATCCCATCATAGTAAGTACTCATCCACGAACCCGTAAAAGGTTGGACAAATTCATCCATCCGGAGACAGGAAATGGAAACCAATCGTCAATTACCATTCATCCACTTATAGAATGGATGAAACCGCTTGGGTTCAGTGATTACAACGCCCTTCAGATCAATGCTTTTGCTGTACTTTCCGATAGCGGGACAATAAGTGAAGAATCTTCTATCATGAATTTCAAAGCATTGAATATACGCGAAGCACACGAAAGACCGGAGGCAATGGAAGAAGCATCAATTATGATGACAGGGCTTAACCCTGAACGCATAATGCAGGGGTTAGTGCAGTTGCAATATCAGCATGCCGGCATGGATAATCAAAAACGAAATTTCAGATTGGCTAAAGATTACAATGTCCCAAATGTCAGTGACAAAGTGGTTAGAATTATTTTAAGCTATACAGATTATATTAAACGAACAGTTTGGAATGAATTTTAGTTTAACAACTGGAGCACTCATCTGTGATTCAAGCAGTTGCGACAAATATAAATTGTGGTTAAATGCAAAATAAAACTACTCGTGATAATAAAAGGAGCAAAAAATCCGGAAAAAGCAGGCTTTTAATCTAGGAGAATAAATGTTGCACTGAAGTACCCGGAGTTATTGTCAGAAGTTGATAAAAATCAAAATGCAGGAAAAAGAGCTTAAAAAAGATATTGCTTTCATAACAGGCCAGATGAATCAGGGAGGTCCGTCAAAGGATTTTTTAAATCTTTACTCATTAATTGATCATAATAAATTCAATATCACCCTGATACAAATTCATAAGGGCGGTCAATTGGAAAAAGAAGTTCCCGCTGACGTTAAAATAAAATATGCTCAACCCGAATCATTGTTTAATAATGAGTTAGATAAAAACAGCCTAAACACATTTTTTTGGAGAGCAATTAAACTGTTAATCAGAATTTTCTCAAAGATCATAAAGACTATTACTGGTAAAAAAGATGAGGTGAACTGGGCTTTGACTGAATTATTCATTAAAAAAGATACTGAAAGTTATGATCTGGCAATGTCCCTGATTGAAAGCACTTCAAATTATTATTTGGCAAAATTTGTAAACGCCAGAATAAAAATCGGAAGGATCCCTACAGATTACAGGGTTTTAATTGACAGAGCCGTATTTGACAGAAATTATTTCAAATTATTAGACTATATAGTAACAAACTCATTGATAAATCATAATTATCTATGCGAAGTATTTCCGGATTTTAAGAACAGATTCCTTTATGTTGACACTATAGTTATTCCGGAACAACTGCATAAATTAGCAGACCAGCATGATGGATTTCAGGATGATTTTAAAGGTAAAAGGCTTACAACATTAGCAAGACTTGATGACACAAAAGGGGTTGATCTGATAATTGAATCAGTCAATATTCTGAGAAACAAAGGAAAATCAAATTTTAGGTGGTATATCTTCGGCAGAGGAGATAAAACGAAATACCTGAAGATGATTGACGAATACAAAATAGATGAATTTATATGTTTCATGGATCCGGTTCCTAATCCCTACCCTTTTTTAAAACAAAGCGATATTTATGTTCAGCCATCAAGATACGAAGGCAAGTCAAACGCAGTGAAGGAAGCAAAGGCACTTCATAAACCGGTTGTTTTAACAAATTTCAATACAGCGAAAGAGCATATTGAGCATTTAATTGATGGAATTATTGCTGAGGATATTAGTGCTTTTTCATTAGCCAACTCTATTCAAGAATTACTTTCAAATCAGAAACTTTGCAATGAAATTGAAAGCAATTTGAAAAAATCAATGAAAGGCAACATGGAAGAACTTAATAAAATTCTTAATTTGTTAGATTAATAAATAATGCTCTTCAACTCCATTGACTTTGCTGTTTTCCTGCCAATAGTTTTTCTCCTCTATTGGTTTGTAATTCAGCGTAATTTACGATTACAAAACCTGCTTATTGTAATAGCAAGTTTCGTTTTCTATGGTTGGTGGGATTGGCGGTTTTTATCCCTAATTATTTTTAGCACGCTGGTTGATTACACGGTTGGATTAAGACTAAAAAATCAAGAAAACCTGGTAAAGAGGAAGACACTGCTATTGACAAGCATTCTCATCAACTTATGTTTTCTGGGTTTCTTTAAGTACTTCAATTTCTTTCAGGAAAATTTCATCGAAGCTTTTTCTTTCTTTGGTTATCAACTGAAAGGCTATTCTTTAAACATCATTTTACCTGTTGGTATTAGTTTTTATACTTTTCAAACCCTCAGTTATACTATCGATGTTTATAGAAGAAAGTTGGAACCAACCAGTGATTTCATTGCTTTTTCCGCTTTTGTCAGTTTTTTCCCACAATTAGTAGCAGGACCTATCGAAAGAGCAACTAATCTTTTACCTCAATTTTACACCAAGCGTGAGTTTGATTATTCAAAGGCTGTTGATGGTATGCGCCAAATATTGTGGGGTTTATTTAAAAAAATTGTGATAGCTGATAACTGTGCCATTTTTGCCAATCAAATATTTAATAACTCCACAGACTACAACGGGAGTACTTTAGTATTAGGTGCGTGGTTTTTTGCTTTCCAGATTTATGGCGACTTTTCCGGTTACTCTGACATCGCTATAGGTACATCTCGTTTATTTGGATTCAATTTGATGCGTAACTTTAATTTTCCATACTTTTCCAGAGATATTGCAGAATTTTGGAGACGATGGCATATTTCCTTGTCCACATGGTTCAGAGACTATCTATACATACCTCTTGGTGGAAGCCGTGGTGGAACGTGGATGAAGGTAAGAAATACGTTTATTATTTTTATTGTTAGTGGTTTTTGGCATGGAGCAAATTGGACATTTATTATTTGGGGAGCATTAAATGCTATATATTTCATGCCACTTTTATTGTCAAATAATAATAGAAAAAACCTTGAAATAGTGGCACAGGGCAAAATCTTACCAAATCTTAAGGAAATACTTTTTATGCTTTTGACATTTAGTTTAACGGTATTTGCCTGGATTTTCTTTAGAGCAGAAAGCATGGGGCATGCGTGGCAAATCATTGGCCAGGTATTTTCCAAAACACTTTTTGCTACTCCTTATTTTGAAAATGGTACAAGGGCAATTCCAGTTCTTATTGTTTTGGCTATCTTTCTGCTGATAGAGTGGATAGGTCGTGAGAGTCAATACGCCATTGCAGGAATTGACAGTTTACTCCCAAAACCATTAAAATGGGTTTTTTATTACAGCACAATTATTGTCACGATTTATTTCACAGGTAGTGGTCAACAATTTATTTATTTTCAGTTCTAGGCTCTATGCGGTATTTTCTCAAATCTCTTTTATTATTTTCAATACCATTTTTCTTATGGGTACTCGCCGTATTACTGATTGATCCCTTTAATTTTTATGGACAGAAGGATGCAGGTTTTAAAGATAAAGTTCAATTCGAAATTGGAAACCAAATTAATACCAGGCTATATAAACTCATTCAATTTTCCAAGCAGCCAAATAGAATTGTAGTAATAGGAGATTCGCGCGCTCACGCACTCAAAAAAGAGGAAATTAAAAAGATAACAGGACTTGAAATAACAAATATGTCTTTCGGAGGCAGTCATTTTGGGGAAATGCGCGAAACATTCTGGCATCTTGTGACAAAATATCAAATTGACGAGGTTTATTGGGGTTTGTCTTTCTTTAATTTAAGCAAAAATGGATTGAGTGGCGAACGTATTCAGGAAGCTGAAAGGTTAATGGCAAATCCTATTACCTATTCTTTTAATATTCATTCGTATCGCGCAATCATAGCTTATGCTAAATATTTGCTCACAGGAGAAGTAATTCAGCTGGGCAAGTTTAAAGAAACCAAGGAAGAGGTTTGGAAAAGGCAGTTAAATTTTGCTCAGGAAGTTTACGGACGCTATGTCTATTATGCTGATTTTGCATCCGATCTGAGCAAGATAGTAACATACTGTACTTCCAATAATATCAAAATTCATTTTTTTGTTCCTCCAACCCATGTGGATCTTCAAAATAGAATTTATAAGGCAGACTTGGGAAATGAATATGAGGATTTTAAACATGTGATGATGAAATATCCCAGTTTTAATTTCGATATTCCAAATACATTAACAGAAAACATGGATAACTTTAAAGATCCATTTCATTTTACTGAAGAGGTTAGCCGAGGAGTAATCGAAAAATTATTTAATTTCGAAACAAATAATTAACCTCAAAAAATGTAAACACGACCATGTTAGTTGAAAAGTGTCTATACTTCAATAATCATCAAACCACTTGCTCATTAATGATTGATGATCTGGTTCCTGTGGCAATAAGCGAAGATGGTACAATCGGCCCACACAATGATTGGGGATACATGATTGATAAAGAAGGTTCTTTGCATAACTATTTTGATCGCTATTTTCTGCAAAAATACCCTGAAATTCGGGGCACAATATTCTTACCTATAGATTCGCACAATCACCTGCCTTTAAATGTTGGCTACGTAATTAAAAACAGAGGTTTTGATGATAGTTTTTTAAGTTTTCTGAATCGTATAAGCGAGCACTTTGAATTCGCTTTTCATGGTATCAAACACGCATGGGAAGATGAAAGCGGCAGAATTGTACACGAATTTCGGAACATAGAGGCAAATCAACTAGAAGAAAAACACCAGGCGCTAAAAGTTTTTGAAGATTCAACCGGTATTCGGTTTAATGGTGGTAAATTCCCTGGTTATGGTTACAACGGGAACGCTCTGGATTTTCTAAAACATGGAAATTTTAACTGGTGGGCACTTGATGCGGTAATGCTAAATAAGGTTTCAAAAAAAAATAATCCTGTCTGGAATGAAGATTTAAAAATTGTATTAGTCCCGACAAACGTTACAGGGGATATATTTAAAAACTATTACTGGCAAAACTCTGCAAGGCGTACCTTGGTCAATGTTTTAAAGTATCCGACAATTTCTCATCCGGTAGATTATCTTCGCTACCTCTACGAAAACGGCATACCAATTACCATTCAGGAGCATTTTCAGAATCAGACTACAAAGGGTACACGGCAACCAATTAATATCTACGACGATATTTGGTCGTTGGATCAAATATTTGGCTTATTAAGGGGACTGGATATCTGGTACACAACCTGCGGTGAGATGGCTGATTACTATTTTAATTACATAAACACCAGCATTAAGAAAACGGGTAATGTTTCATTTGATATAATTTCCAACAAGCCATTCAAGTCAATAAATATTACGATCAGAACACCATCAGCCCGTTTACATTTTTTAGATGAAAATATTTTCATACAAGGCATTAGAAAGAAAGACTGGTGGGTGTTTAACAATCTAAAATCAGGAAGTTACCGCGCATTATAAATGGAATATAAAATCATTACAACTCTTGAGGATTTCGCTGCTCTAAAAACTGACTGGCAACGCATGGAAAAACAATCACCTGATGTTACTATGTTTTCAACATTTGATTATTGCTTTAGCTGGTGGAATATTTATCAGGATCATAAAAACCTAAGTTTATGGATATTATGCATAGTCCATAATAACAAAATTGCAGGGATAGCCCCATTCATAATTGAAAGACGTAATTACAGATTAGGTTTGAAAATTGATGTTCTTCGTTTTATTGCCGACGGTGATTATCATGACATCCTGATAAACAGAGATTTAAACATTAACCCCGATTCAATTTTCAAGGATATTTTTTCTATCATCGAAGAAAATGGCTCATCCTGGGATTACTTGCATCTATCTCATATTAATTACAAATCACCCTTTTCCAATTTCCTTTTCAAATCGAAATACAATAAGCATTTCACTTATCTCATTGAAAACCCTTATATAAACCTTAGTATATATGATTCATTTGATTCATTTAGTGAAATAAATGCGCCGTCAAAGGCTAAACAATATGTTAGCAGATTAAGGAATAAAATCAACTATGAATTAGAGATGAATAGCACTGATATTGAGTTATTTAGCCAAATTCATAAAAAAGAGAGAGATTTTTTACAAAATAAAGGAAATTTATATCGTCATTCACTATATGAGGATAAGAACAAAGTTGCGTTTATAAATAAATTAGCATCGCTAAATAAAATTACTTCTTTCTCTTTAATCTCAAAAGAGGATAACAAACTCTTAATATACAACTGGGGTTTCATAAAAGACAATATTTACTATTCTGTTAATACTGCTTTTGATCCTTCATATTCTGAATTTGCTTTAGGAAGAGTGATGTATTATGAAATGCTGAAACTGGCAAAAGAAGAAAATTTATTCAGTATTATGGATACAGGCACAGGTCGTTATCCATGGAAACTTGAATGGACTTCTGATCTTAACATACTTTATCAGCTACAAATAAAAAAGCCACGTTCATTCATTCATAAGTCAATCTTAAATTTAAAATCGCTTTTCTTTAACCGATGAAAACATTATTCATTAAATTTTACAATAAATATTTCAGGTCTGTTTTTGATTGTAGTCGTTTGTACAAATTAGATCTTCAAAAAGCAAAAATAGAAAGCTATGAAGCCGATCCGGAAAGATTTGAGTTTATGATTGCTGATGCCGGCACAATGGACTTACACGAAATGCTTTATGAAAATAATACAGAAAAGGTCAATATTATAAGAAATCGCTATACTGAAGGTAACTATCAATGTTTCGCCTATTTCGACAAACTAAACGGAAGATTTGCCTATACACGCTGGGTTTGTAAAAACCAATTTTACAGCGAGGCAATGAAACAACAAATCCTACTAAAACCGGATGAATTACTGACCCTAGATAGTTATACTTCTCCGCAATACAGAAAGCAGGGACTGCACAAGACTATGAATTTTCAGATGCTTGATTGGTTAAAACAAAATACGGACTACTGCTACGTATATATGATAATAATGTGTTTTATGCCTCATCTTGAAAAGATAGTACGTAAAATTGGTTACAAGCCTGTAAAAACTGTTTTCTCAAAAAAATAAACCAACCAAATAATCAGCATTGCTAAAATTATTTAAAGATATTTCAGTATATACTATTGGTAGTATTTTAACCACTAGTGTATCCTTCTTACTACTTCCGATTTATACCAGAGTTTTACAACCCGCTGATTATGGCCAGCTTGAGTTGGTTTATCTGGTAGCAGCAATACTTAGCATATTATACGGTTTAAAAGTTGAACTCGGTTATACAAGAATTTATTTTTTAAAAGATGACAAAGAATTCAGGAAGACCTTATTTTTTACCGGGCAAGGGTTCAATTTTTTGTGTTCAATAATTTTCATAGCTCTTATATTCAGCAATATTGATAGAGTTTCAGGTTTAATTCTAAATTTTGAAAATGGCAGTTACTTTCTGAAGCTTATCTGCATTTCAACAATGATCGAAGTGCTTACATATATTCCTTACAATAATTTAAGGTTACGTTTCAAGTCTGTTCAATATGTCGGTGTTAGTTTATTAAATCTTCTGGCAACGGTAAGCAGCACTATTATATTTGTGGTGCTCCTAAGATATGGAGTAGCCGGCGTTCTTTACGGTAAAATCATAGGAAGCTCTGTCATGTTATTACACCTATACTTCCTAACATGGAATGAATTTCATTTGCGCTTTTCATTGAAACAACTTTGGCCAATGCTTGCATTCTCTGTGTTTCTAATACCTTCAAATCTATCGTCGCTTATATTAAATATGAGTAATCGTTATTTTCTTAGTGAGTATCAGAACCTGTCAGACGTAGGATTGTTCTCCCTGGGAGCGAAAATAGCGGCTGTAATCCCATTATTAATAACTGAACCTGTTAAGAAAGCTTTCTCACCTTATATTTTTAATTTGTCAAATGAGCCAGATAAATGTAAATCAGTCCTTTCTGATTTCATCCGGTATTTTTTTTTAGGTCTTTCGTTTTTCGTTCTTGCAATTTCAGTTTTTGCTAACGATCTGATCTATATTATGGCAGATAAAAGCTATCATGGTAGTGGTAATATAGTTTTTGTACTGGGTATTTCAAACTTATTACTTGGATTGGCATCAATTATAGTTTTAGCTATCCACATTACCCGTAAAACGTGGATAATCACCTTAACCTGGGTAATATCTTCCATAGCAAATATTTTTTTAAATATCTGGCTGATACCATTATATGGAAGAATTGGTGCTGCTTATGCAACAATGTTTTCTGTAGGGTTCATTCTTATATTGTACATAGTAGCAGCTATTAAAACATTTCCCTTCAAACTACCTTATTTTGGTTTTATCAAAGTTTTCATATTACTTATCTTATTTAATCAGATTGCTTTAAGTATTAATTATAGTCTAATTCTAAGTATTACTATAAAATTGGGCTTACTACTTGTTTATCTGGTTATTCTCTATTTTCTGCCAGGTATTATATCCGCGCAAGATAAAGCCAGAATTACTGAAGCCTTGAGGAAGTATTTTTCTAAATAATTATCAAAATATATAAATGATAAATTATATTGTTTTCGGTTTTGGGTTAATATTTTTAGTATTTCCCTACCTATCAAATGATAAGAGTATTGGATTTGTTGATTACTATTTACTTTTCTGCCTGTACTTTGACATCACGGACGTGCTAATTGACAGTGAAAAGACAAGTTTTATTTTTTCACAATATGTTATAATATTTGGGTTTGGAGCAGGATATATACTAAATAATTATAGCTCCATCAAAAAAGCTCAGGGTTGGTTGTTTAATTATTTCCTATTATTTCTTTTTATATCTTTCTCTTTTCCAATATTTCATGGTACAGAACTAAAAGCTTCTATTGTTGAAACTACCAGAATATTTGCATCATTTTCAATATTGCCAATTGCATTTCATCATTATTCAACACGCGGGAATATTAGGAATTTATTTATTAATGCATTAAGGTTCACATATATTTTTGTATTGGCAATTATTGTTTTCACAATCTATAAAATAGATTCAAACTATGAACTTGCCTCTGGTGAAATATGGATGAGCTCCAAAGCAATGGGAGGATTTTTATACTTTGGAAATCTTGGGGGGAGAGGTGGATTTACCTACATTGGATACCTGGTACTGCTATTTCCCTTATTCTTTTTACTTAAATTGCAATTAAGACATTTTCTTCTCATTGTATTAGGATTTGTTATAATTATCATGGTTCTTTCATTTAAGCGATTTGCTTTTGTTATAGTACTATTAGGTTTAATCGTCTATCTATTCAGTACGTTATCAAGCTTTTCAACAAAAATTAAAATTGCTCTCAGCTCAGCTTTAGTACTGTTTATTCTGGTACTTATTACCAATCTGGGAGGCCTTGCCATTGAACGTTATATTGCTCGCGGAGGTGCAAAGGGGGTTGGGCTTGAATCAGTTGAAAGTGATATACGACTTTTTGAAATAGGTTATGCATTTAATGAAATAAAAAACTCCCCTCAGGATTTATTAATAGGTAATAAATCAGAAAGCACATTAAGTGTTAGCAGTCTGAGACATTCTATTGATAAATGGAGGGTTCACAACCAATATGCTCACTATCTTTTAACACTTGGATTTTTAGGACTTTCTGTATATCTGTTATACCTTATTAATATTTATCGTGTGAGCAAGCGCCGATTTTCAATAATTAACAAATCGCAGTTTGGAAGCAACATAAACAAATATTACTGGCTATTATTCAGTTCATATATTTTTATATTTATAATCGCCGGTTTCATTGGAGGGCTGGATAAAATAACTATTCGTGGAATGGTTTTTATCTTTATCGGCGGAATAGCAGGTCATTTTTATAAAGCACATATATCGCTCAGAACTCTAAATGCTAAAAAGAACAATTAAAATTATTATCTCGAAGAATCCTTTTGCTCATTCATCTGCTACTTCAAATCGGTGGCGAACACTTATTGAGAGAATAAGCGAAATGGGACTGAAGTTAGAAATATATTTTGTTTCAGGATTTAACTCATTGGAAGAAAAGGAAACGTTTAATACTTCAGGGTCATATAAAAACATCGAATATCATTACTTAAGTAATATAGTTTTAAGTGGTTATTTTTATCCAAGATATTACAATTATTTAGGACATCATCTTTATTATAAAAATCTCAAATCCAAAATATTAGCAATCAATGGACTGAATCAATCCATTATTTGGACTGATAGCACTATGACTGGTTTTAAAATTGCAACTGAAATAAGAAAAAAGATCCCCAATGCTAAACTCTTTCTTGAAATGAGTGAGTTTTTGGATATTCATAAATATAATAGAGGGAATTTCTTGCAAAAATGGCAGGGTAATTCCCGGCAAAAATATTTTGAAAGGAAAGCATTCCATATTTATGATGGACTTGCTTTAATGACTAGAACATTAATAAGACATTATAAAAGTTTTCCTGAACCGTCACCAAAACTACTTCATCTGCCAATGACTGTTGATTTGGATCGTTTTAAAAGCAGTGAAGTTTCATTGCCAGATTTTCAGCAGCCTTATATTGCATTTATCGGTGTAATGAACGACAACAAGGATGGAGTAAACATATTAATTAATGCATTCTCTCTTATTGCCGGAGATTTTCCTAAGTATAAATTATATCTTGTTGGCGGGTGGAATTATGACACTCCTGGGCATCTCAAATTAATTAAAAGCTTGAAGTTGGAAGACAGAATTTTCTGGAAAGGTGCATACAATAGGGATCAAATTCCTGCTATTATAAAAAATGCATCATTATTATCTCTCCCACGCCCTGATTCCAAACAGGCTAAGGGTGGTTTTCCCACTAAGCTTGGTGAATATCTGGCAACAGGAAAACCTGTTTGTGTTACAACTGTTGGCGAGATACCTGATTACCTGACAGATGGAAAATCAGCTTATTTTGCTAAACCCGGTTCAGTTGATTCCTTTGCCAATGCAATGAGACGTGCATTGAATAATCCAGAAGAAGCAAAAGAAATCGGTACTAATGGGCTTAAAGTTGCTGAAACTCATTTCAATAAACAAATTCAGGCAAAAACCCTATACAATTTTTTATTGAGTTTGTAAAGCCCAAATTCCCTGGCTATCTACTCCTTTCCATACAATATAGGAAACTTACCTATAAAAACAAAACATTCAGTTTGTTAAATAACATTAAACACATAATTAATACTCATTATAACAACTTTCGTGGATGGCGTACAAATCGGAAGCTTATCGTAATCGAAAGCGATGACTGGGGAAGCATACGAATGCCATCACGAGAAGTATTTGAAAAATATTCAAATTTAGGTTATGATATAAAGTCCGATCCATATAATCGTTTTGACACCTTAGCAAACTCAACTGACTTAAATGCTTTATATGAAGTATTAAAGAAATATAAAGACCGGTCAGGAAATCATCCGGTAATAACTTTTAATACAGTAGTGGCAAATCCTGATTTTAGTCGTATAAAGGCAACCGATTATACTGAATATTATTATGAACCTTTTACTGAAACTTTAAAACGTTATTATCCTGATGAAAATGTGTTTGCTCTCTGGCAGCAAGGAATGAACGAAAGTTTGATATGTCCGCAGTTTCACGGCCGTGAACATGTAAATGTGCCTGTATGGTTAGAATTGCTCCGTAACGGAAACAAACCATTGTTAGATTCTTTTGAACTTGGCTTTTGGGGGATCCCTCAAACACTCTATTCGCCAACAAAATCAATTCAGGCATCTTACAACTCAGCAAAACCCGAGCATCTGGCAGAATATAAAACCACTATAAAAGAGGGATTAAGATTGTTTGAACAACTGTTTGGTTATAAATCCCAAACATTTATTGCCAATAACTTTATCTGGGCAATAGAACTGAATGAAATCCTTTCTGAAATGAAAGTTAAAGGACTTCAGGGTATGCATTACCATATTTTTCCAAAAAATAACAGAGAAATCGGCTTAAACAGGATTTTTACCGGGAAACGAAATGCATATAAGCAAATTTATACGATCAGGAACTGTCATTTCGAACCCTCGCAGACCAGTAGTAAATATGATGACATAAACAACTGTTTGAGGGATATTCAAAGAGCATTTTTTGGGGAAAAACCAGCAATAATTTCATCTCACAGAATAAATTTCATAGGCTCCCTAAGCGAAAACAACAGAAAACACAATCTATTGGGATTGAATACTTTACTGAAAGAGATTTTAAGAAAGTGGCCTGATGTTGAATTTGTGAACAGTGCCGATTTATTAAGAATTATTAATTATTAATGAGGATGATTATTAGGTTTTTATAGTAACAACATTTAACTCAACAAATTCTTAGCTCAATTTTCTCAGCTATAAAAAGACCTTATTAAACAGGTAAGTGATGGTAAAAAAAGAAAAAAGACTGGTTCTACAAAATAATTTTGTGGAAAACATATCGAAATGACAGAAAGTAGAGTAAAAAAAATTTGTTTTATAAGTCATGGGCTTGAAGGAGGAGGTATGGAGCGTGCTTTGGTTTCACTTGCCAACTATTTTGCTGAAAAAAACCATCAGATAGCTATAATTAATATTTACCGCACAGGTGTATTTTTTGATCTAAATCCCTCAATAAAACTGATATGGCCACAATTTGATAGAAACAATAAACTATTTTATGTTATCAGACTGATTCCCTATTTAAGAAGAGAGATAATTAATTTCAAACCGGATTCGATCCTGAGCTTTGGTGAGACTTTCAACGCTTATTCCGTTTTAGCAACCCGGTTTTTAAAGACCAGAGTGATTCTAACAAACAGAATGTGGCCAACATTAAGGCTAAGAATTCCTCAAACCGTTGCTAATTGGATACTTTATAGATTTGCTGATGGAGTTATTGCACAAACGCAGGCAGCAAAAGAAATAATTAAGACAAAAAGCCCTAATAAATATATCACTGTAATACCAAATGCTGTTCAACCTATTAATACCAAACTAAAACCATCAAAAAATCAAATAGTGAGTGTTGGGCGGCTATCGGAAGCAAAAGGGCATATCATTCTGATCAAATCATTTGCACTTCTAAAAAATAATGACTGGACCCTTCACCTTGTTGGTGATGGACCTCAAAAACAAAACCTGCATGAAGAAACTGTAAAATCAGGTCTTTCGGGTAAGGTGGTTTTCCATGGTCATTTAAAAGATTTCAGCAATATTTTATCCGAATCCGATGTTTTCGTTCTCCCTTCCTTTAATGAAGGTTTCCCCAATGCTTTACTCGAAGCAATGTCAGTACCACTTACCTGCGTGAGCAGCAATTGTATTGCAGGTCCTTCTGATATAATAGAACATGGCAGAAATGGTTTCTTGTTCGAACCGGGTAATGTAAACGAACTAGCTTGTATTCTGGAGCAACTGATAAATGACAGTAACCTCAGAAAAGAAATGGCTGCAGAAGCTTTCAAAGTGAGGGACACCTTTAGTTTTAACAAGATTGCAGAAAAATATCTTGATTTCATCCTTGGAGACCAGATAAACAATGAAACTTCTTCAAATTAATTCGGTAATAAATACTGGCTCAACCGGCAGAATAGCTGAAGAAATAGGTCAAACAGCACTGGCTTTGGGATGGGAGAGCTACATAGCCTATGGTCGTGAACACAACAGGCCGAGTGATTCTAAAAAAATCAGGATTGGAAATGACCTGGATATAAAACTTCATGGTTTACGTACCCGCATTTTTGATAATCACTCACTTGGTCAGTCATCACGACTTGCTACTAAAAAACTGGTAAGTGAAATTGAAAAGATTAGTCCAGATATTATTCATCTGCATAATTTACATGGCTATTATCTTAATATTGAAGTTTTGTTTAACTATTTAAGAACAAGCTTTACACCAGCAGTCTGGACATTGCACGATTGCTGGGCTTTCACAGGGCATTGCACATATTTTGAATTGGCTAATTGTAACAAATGGCAAACACATTGTCACCACTGCCCGATTAGTAACAAATATCCGGCAAGTTATCTGATAGATCGTTCAAAAAAGAATTTTTCTGAAAAAAGAGAGCTTTTTACTTCTTTAAAAAACCTAACTTTAATCCCTGTATCTCATTGGCTTAAGAATTTAATTCAAAAGTCCTTTCTGAAATCAATTCCCACCAGTGTTATTTACAATGGAATTGACACCCAAATATTCAAACCTTATTTTGAACAGGTTTTACGAAAAAAATATAATTTAAACGATAAGTTCATTCTTTTGGGTGTTGCCAGCGAATGGTCGGTTCGCAAAGGATTAGAGGATTATATAAAATTAAGCAAAGAACTCGACAACGACCACCAAATCGTATTGATTGGATTAAGTCAGAAGCAAATAAGAGAGTTGCCTGACAATATTATCGGCATAGAGAAAACAGAAAATGTCGTTGAATTGGCTCAATATTATAGTGACGCAGATTTGATACTAAATATTTCATATGTGGAATCATTTGGTTTAACCACTGTTGAGGGTTTTGCATGCGGTACTCCGGGTATTGTTTACAACGCCACTGCAAGTCCGGAATTAATTGATAAATCCACAGGAATGATCGTTGAAAAAGGCAATATAGCAGAATTGGTTTCAGCAATCAATCAAATGAGAGAGACTGGTAAATCGAATTTTAGTGAAGCCTGTATTAATCGCGTTAAAAATCATTTTGACAAGGAAAAACAATATCAGGATTATTTTGATTTATATAATCGTCTGATTAATAACCGTAATTAAAGTCCCAAACAAACCATCCCACTGAAAATGAGAGTTTTATTTCTCATGTTTGTATTTCCTGACATGAATAAATCATTCAACATGTACACTACGCTTGTTGAAGAATTTGTGAACCACGAGCATGATGTAGTGGTGCTTGCCCCGGGGAATACAAAAACCCTTGTTAGTGTTGAGAAAAGCATAGAAGTATTAAGAGTGCAAACTCTGCCTATAAAAAATGTTCCTAACTATTTAAAAGGGATTTCAAACCTGTTATTGCCTTATCAGTACGCTGCAGCGCTAAATAAATTTTATAAAGAAAAAAACTTTGATCTTATCATAATCCCCACGCCACCAATTACTTTAGTAGACCTTGCCGCTAAATTAAAAAAGAAATTCAATGCAAGTTTATATCTGGTTTTAAGAGACATATTTCCTCAAAACGCTGTTGATCTGGGGTTTATGAAGAAAGGTGGCATTTTGTATAATTTTTTCAGACGTAAAGAAAAGAAGCTTTACAAAGAAGCTGATTTCATAGGTTGCATGTCGGAAGGGAATATTGATTATGTGCTTAAGCACAACAACTTCGTTAATCCAAGCAAGCTGCATGAATTAAAAAATTTTCAGAAACCTTATAAAAGCACCGACAATTCCCGGCAATTCCTGAAGGAGAAATACAAGCTTAACAATAAATTTGTTGTTGTTTTCGGTGGAAATATGGGTAAACCCCAGCAATTGGAAAATGTTTTAACTTTAGCTCAAGCTGCAATGGCATATCCTGATATTGTTTTTCTTCTGCTGGGTGAAGGAGTACAGATGAACCGGATTTCAGATTTAATAGAAAAACAAAACATCTCCAATATATATCTGAACAGCACCATTCCAAAACAGGAATATCAGGATTTAATAAGTATTTGTGACATAGGGCTGATAAGTCTTCATCAGGATTTCACAATTCCAAATATTCCAAGCAAAGCACTTGATTATCTCAATGTAGGGCTACCAATACTGGCGAGCCTTGACAAAGCAACAGATTTTGGAAGTATCCTGGACAGGTATAATCTTGGATTATGGGTACACGCAACTCAACCAGAGGAATTAATTGAGAAATTGCTGAACTTATACCACAATAAAGAATTAAGGGAAACAATGGAAAAAAATGGCAAAGCGTATTTTAATAAATATTTGTTGCCCGACATTGCATATAACACTATAATACAACAAGTAAGCAAAAAATGAACTGGAGATATACTCTTGTTTCCCACCTAAAAAATATTCCGGGTTGGAAAACCGGAAGAAAGCTTGTTGTATTCTCGGTTGATGATTACGGAAATGTTCGTATTGCATCCCGCAAGGCATCAGATGAACTTATAAAAGCAGGAATAAAACCAGCTTCTCATTTCGACCGTTTCGACTCACTGGAAACCCATGAAGACCTGGAAGCATTATTTGAAGTATTAAGCTCAGTGAAAGATAAGCATGGTAATCCGGCTGTTTTCACGCCATACGCAATACCATGCAACATCAGCTTTGAAGCAATGGCTGATATGGGAAACAGCATGTATATCAATGAATTACTTCCCGTAACTTTTAATAAATTAGCTGCTGAAGATCTTGGTGCTTATGAAGGAACATGGGAATTATGGAAGGAGGGGATTGAAAAAGGATTGATGCGCCCGCAGTTTCACGGACGGGAGCATTTCAACCTGTATGTTTTTAATGATTTGCTTGGTAAGCAAAACAAAAATCTGCTGACTGCTCTACAGCATCACTCGCATGTTTCACTACCGGAACATAAAAACTATCGTCAGGGATGGACTTCAGCTTTTGATTTTGAAACTATTGACGAAATAGAGCCAATGGCTGATATAATCCGGGATGGACTAAGTAAGTTTGAACAGGTATATGGTTATATGCCTAACAGTTTTACACCACCCGCACGAAATTTCCCTGTAAGTATAGAACAGAAACTTAGCTCATTTGGTCTGGATTATTTTGATATGCCGGTATATCAGAACCGAATGCTGGATAATGGAAAATACCGGAGAGAGATACATAAATTAGGTGACAGAAAACCACTGCCTGTCATTATCAGGAATATCCCTTTTGAACCAACGACCAAAAATTTAACATCAGATTGGGTTAATTTTACTTTAAAACAAATCAGAACTGCATTTTTTTGGGGTAAACCGGCACATATCAGTTCACACCGGGTTAACTTTAGCGGGCATATTGATCCCAACAACCGAAAAGAAGGTTTGAACACTCTGAAAATTTTATTGCAAAAAATAGCCAGAACCTGGCCGGATGTAGAATTTATATCTGTTGAACAACTGGGCAGGATCGTATACGAATAATTAACTGCAGGAATGAATTTTCGGGATTTGTTATTTATCGGGAAAGATGCTTTGAATGGGTTTAAAATTCACAGGCATATAAAAGAGATTGGAAAATCACTTAAAACCGGTGAGAATGTTCATAAAGTCAAACAAATACTCGAATATTCAACTAAAAACGTTCCGTTCTATAAAAAACTGAACATTAAAGAATTTCGAGATCTTCCTGTTGTGGATAAAGTGATAATTAAATCGAACACAAATGATTTTATATCATATAAATACAAAGGGAAAAAGCTGATAAGAATAACAACAAGTGGTTCTACGGGGACTCCATTTACCGTTTATCAGAATAAAAATAAAAAATTACGAAACCTTGCTGATACTCTGGTATTTGAAAGAAATGCAGGCTACCGGTTAGGGGACCGAATGCTGTATGTTAAAATATGGGCAAAAGAAAAAATGTCTCACCCCCTGATTTATTGGGTTCAGAATATGATCCCGATTGATGCTATTAAGCTTGACGATAATCAGATTTCCAACATTCTTAACGACATAAAAAGGAACAAAAACAAAACACATTGCGTAATTGGTTATGTTTCAGCATTAGAGCAGGTTATAAGGTTTTGTGATAAAAATAATATCGCTGATCTCGAAGCAAAATTTTCTACAGTAATCACAATGTCTGAATCTTTAGATACAGGAACAAAGGGCAAACTAGGAGAACTTTTTAAATGTCCGGTAGTTGCCAGATATAGTAATCTGGAAAATGGAATTTTAGCCCAGCAACTTCCTGATGGCAGCAATTCTTTTGTTTTTAATTCTGCAAGCTATTTTATTGAAATACTTGACCTTAACAATAATACCCCATTAAAGGAAGGAGAAAAAGGCAGGATAGTAATTACTGACTTATATAATTACGCAATGCCATTGTTAAGGTATGATACCGGTGATATCGGGAGTATTGAACATGGCAGTAATGGTGTTTTATTACTAAAAACCGTAGAAGGCAGAAAACTTGATGTGCTTTTTGACAGTAAGGGCAATATTGTATCGTCGTATATTATGTACAAGAATATGTGGAAGTATACTGAGGTCCTGCAGTATCAATTAATTCAGACGGGACAAAAGGATTACTTATTTAAAATTAATTGCAACCGTCCTTTTGAAAAAGAAGAACAGCTCACTTCAGAATTCAAGGAGTATCTGGGTTCAGACAGTAATTTCAAGATTGAATATGTTGATGAAATAGTGCTCCTGGATTCAGGAAAAAGAAGGAAAACAGTGAACTTATATAAAAACACCATTTAGAAGCTTTTTCAATGGATTTTCAAACGGTTCATAAGGAATAATTGACCAGAATAATTTAGTACAGTTCAATCCAATTCCGATTAACAAAAAATCAAAGAGTTTTTTAAATATTTTCTTTAATAATGTACAAAAGATGTATAAAGCGTTTTCTCGGTATAATTGTAGCATTGTCGGGTCTGTTGGCATTATCGCCGCTATTTATATTGATTACCATTATACTGTATTTCAACAATAAAGGCAATCCGTTTTTTATTCAGGAAAGACCGGGCAAAAATGAAAATCTGTTCAGAATCATCAAATTTAAAACCATGAATGATAAAACAGATAAAAACGGCAAATTACTTCCTGATGCTGAACGCCTGACAAGCTTTGGAAAGTTTGTCCGCAAGGCATCGCTGGATGAAATACCACAACTAATCAATGTGCTAAAAGGCGACATGAGTATAGTGGGACCAAGACCTCTGAGAACATATTATTTGCCTCTTTATAATGAAACACAAAAGCGTCGTCACGAAATACGACCCGGTATTACCGGCTGGGCTCAGGTAAACGGGCGTAATGCTATTTCGTGGGCAAAAAAATTTGAATATGATGTGTGGTACGTTGATAATGCATCCTTTATGCTGGATACTAAAATAATAGTAATGACTGTTCAAAAGGTTTTTAAACGTGAAGGTATTTCAAAAGAGGGACACGCAACTACTGAAGCTTTTAATGGCAATAATTAACTTTATATTATGGACTTATATATAATAGGTGCAGGGAATGTAGGCGGTTTTCTGGCTTACCATGCAAACCAGTTTGGCAAATATATTCTGAAGGGATTTATTGATGACGATGAAAGTAAACAAGGAAAGTATATTTACGACTTACCTGTCATAGGCAAGGTGGATATTCTTTTAAACATTGACAAACCATTTGCTGTTGCTGTTGCAATAGGAAATCCGATCAATAAAAAAAGAATAGTGGAGCTGCTTAAGCAAAACAAGCAGGTGGTTTTTCCTAGTTTCATTCATCCTTCTGTATGGATCGGACAAAAAGTAATAATTAAAAAAGGCTGTATAATTTATCCGGGTGTAACTATAAATTATGAAACCGAGATTGATGATTTCGTAACTATCAACATGAATGCATCAGTAGGACATAACTGTAGATTAAACGATTTTTCAACACTTTCGCCGGGAGTCAATTGTGGAGGTTTTACAGTTATCGGAGAAGAAAGTTTTCTCGGAATAGGTTCTTGTACGATCCAGTCAATAAAAATTGGCAATAAATCAATTGTCGGAGCTGGTGCAATAGTGATACGGGATATTCCGGATAATGTGGTTGTAGCCGGAGTTCCTGCAAAAATCATCAAATCAGGTTTAAATGATTAAAAAAAGGAGCAGGCGTTGGTTCATTGCGGGTTTGTTACTCGCAATTTTCATTTTAATGTTCATTTCATTCCGACAGGCAGGAAACTACCTGGTCAAAACCGACCATTTGCAAAGTTCTGACGCCATTGTCATTTTAATGGGAAGTACTGTGGACAGGGTACTTGAAGCTAATGATGTATATAAAGCCGGTATGGCTGAAAAAATTTTAATTATAAACAACATACAGGTTGGAAGAGAGGAACTTGAAGCTAAAGGCATTTTTGTTCCCACTCAGGCACAACTGGCTATAAATGCATTATCAAAAATGCATATTCCTGATAGCCTGATGTTTATTCTTTCGGGAAGCGCAGTCAGAACACGCGACGAAGCAGATACGCTTGCTAAAGCTATTGCACGGAACGAATTTGACATAAAATCTGTGATACTTGTATCTTCTCCGGCACATATGCGCCGAAGTTCAATGATTTTTAAAAATTCTTTCAAAAAACACAATCTGGATATAAAAGTACTAAGCGCACCAAGCAAATATTCTGATTTTCACCCCGAACAATGGTGGAAACACAGAGAAAATGCTAAATATGTATTCCTTGAGTACGTAAAGATCATATTCTATCTGCTTTTTGAACAATGGTGACATACACTATCAGACATGATCATAAAACGAATCTTTGATATAATCTTTTCTTTGGCAGGTTTAATTCTGCTTTTGCCGGTTTTTATATTGGTTACTCTGATAATAAAAATAACTATGCCGGGACCGGTATTTTTTCGTCAGACCCGTATTGGTTATAATGCACAGCCATTTACCATATATAAACTTCGTTCAATGCGTGTGAACACTTCAAATGTTTCAATAACACTTAGCAATGATGAACGCATTACGCCATTTGGCAGATTTTTAAGGCAAACAAAAGTGGATGAACTGCCTCAGTTATTCAATATTATAAAGGGAGATATGAGTGTTGTTGGTCCCCGTCCTGATGTTCCGGGATACTCTGATAAACTAAGTGGAGAAGATCAGTTAATATGGACGGTAAAACCAGGGCTTACAGGGCTCGACTCCCTCACCTACCCCGATGAACAAATCATCCTCGATAAACAGGAAGATCCTCAGCAATATTACGACGAAGTATTGTGGCCTGCAAAAGTTGCGATAAATGTTGAATATGTTAAAAATCATACAATGATGCTTGATTTTAAGATAATCTTCCGAACCATTTTCAGAAAATGGGAAAATCCATGATCATCCGTAAATACTTTTCAAAGCCTTACTTGTTTCTGAACAGCAATAAAGTAGTTTAACTTAAAATTTTTAAAATGCTGAAAAAATTCTGGCTGCAATTTAAGACGTTCTATTCAGGCAGATATGGATTTGTAATTGACATTCTGTTATTTTCAGTAATAACCATTTTTTTTCACAATATATGGTGGAGCTTTGAATCTTTCATCAAATCATTTTCAGCAGTAAACCAAACTGCCGACTGGCTTGCCAAACAGGTGTTCTTGTCCAGTTTGTGGATCAACCGGAATTTACTAGGACTGCAAATCTCCATTGAGGAGGTTAATATCATGTGGTTCAGTAATGGAGGCTTTGTTCAGGTGGTAGAAAGCTGCTCAGGACTTAAACAATTTTATCAGATCCTTGTATTGTTCATTTTATTCCCGGGTCCATGGAAGCATAAGCTATGGTTTATTCCTGTGAGTATTATAATTATGCATGGCGTCAATATTTTGCGCATAGTTATCCTGTCGGTTTTAGTAGTATGGAAACCTCAATATTGGGATTTGGTTCATGAATGGGTTTTGCGTCCCTTCTTTTATGTTGTAATATTTATGTTTTGGGTTTGGTGGGTTGAAAAATTCAAAAACCGAAAAACAAGTAAAGCCGCAGCTACAACAACTTAGCCTAATTTAATTATAGAAAGTTCTTCGGATTTTTCAAGATAATATCCGGCTGCTTCTCCAACGGGAATGAATCTCTGACTGGCCATAAGATTTGATAGCTTAGGAATTGTAGTACTATTGCCAAGCCTTCCCATAATATTCCGGTAAAATGGCAGCTTTGAAGTCATAGGTACGGCAGTATCAAAATCGCGGGGATGGAAATAAGCCATATTATACTCATGCTTTTTGTAAAGATGATCTATTAATCTGAAAGGTAGCACGCGGAAATACCCGCTTCCGGTGTACACCCAGTTTAGTCCGAAACTATGTGCCTGGTTCAGAGGAAGTTCCAGGATTTTTTTTGCTTTGTACTCAAAATAAAATGGTGTCTGAGGTATTTTTCCCGAACCTATTTTACGTAATGATTTTGATGAGCTACTTATTGTAATGCCATGCTTTAACAAGATTGGAATACACCAGCCATTATTCTGGTTAAATGAGAATCGCGGCGCACGGTATTGCACAATTTCTTTTCCGGTAATTTTTTGCAATAATTCCAGACCCTTTGCCAGATCTTTTTCAAACTCAAGCGGACCCTGCATTTCAGGCAACTGGTGGTAATAGGAATGATAGCCAATTTCATGACCCTCATCGGCAATACGTTTGATTACTTCCGGATATTGCTCAGCTATCCATCCCAAAACATAAAATGTACCGATCGTATTGTTCGTGGCAAGAAACCTCAGGATAATATCAAGATTGTTCTCAATCCGGCTTTCCATCTGAGACCATTGTGAAATATCAATCTGAGAGGATTCATAACTCAAAAACCAACTCTCAATATCAAAACTTAATATATTAACTCTCGTCATTCAAATATTCTATCTTAATAAACCCATTTAGCAATATAATTCCCAAATTTATTTCCTAAAGGATAAGGTAAATATTTCCATATTTTTCGTATCCAATCATATCTTCTAAGACTAACCTTTGGCTGGGGATGAATTATCCAGCGTAAAGCAACATCATAAGTTTTCCATTGTTGTTTAAACCTGTGTACTCCGCTTCCGCTCGTACTTTGGCCAAAACTGTAGGTATGGCAACCAAGTTCAATGGCATGAGCAATCATTTCACTATGCAGCAGATATGATGGATATAAACGCTGCCAAGGCTTAAGTGTTGCAAACCACCCATTTTCATAAAAACCCTGATAGGCATTGTTAAAAGCACCGCCTATAACCTCTCCCTTATACTTCACAAGAAATATTCCTACCCAGGCATTATCGTATTCTGCAAGCATTATTTCAAAGAAACGCCGTGGCAATGCTCCTGAGCCAATACTCCTGATATGACGGGAATATACTTTATAAAAATCATCCAGCAAGTCCACTCCTCCCCTTTCCACTGTTAATCCGTTACGTCCGGCTTTATTGATTTTATGACGAAGATTTGCCGAAAAGATCTGCAATTGTTCTGTCGGATTTGATCTCAATTTCAGCCAGGAAACCACCTTTAATGCCTTCTCATCCTGATTCAATAGCGGATAGCGGTACTCAAAACCATTAAATCTTTTTTCAAGATGTAGTTTGTGTAAACAGGAAACAATATTCCGGTTCGGATCTTCATCTCCATTACGCACAAATAAAGCACCATAGCTGAAATGAGGCAGGGAAACAAGGCTATTTCCTGTGCAAACCAGCGCCAGTTGTAAATCGTTATCCGGTTTTATAAATATCGCTTCCCAGTCAAAAGCTTTTGAAATAATTTCAGGTATACGCGGATGATGTGTTATAAGTGCAGGAACACCGGGTATTCCTGTGAAAGGCTTGAAATTATCCGATATACCACTGTTCTTCAATGAGTTAATATAAAGATTACAATTACATTTCAGACCGGAATATTTAAGACTTATCAGTATGCCTGCAAAGCCACCGGCGCCGGCACAAATAACCATCCAGTAATGAACTTTGGCAGAAACAATAAAAAAGTTTATCAGAAACTCCATCAAATACGCATGAGTAAGCAATATTATCAAAGTCCACAATAAAAGTTTACGCTTTTGCAGCGGACAATTACCGGTAATTCGGACAATAAAAAATGCAACAAAAAAACAAACTACAATGACTAAAAAACCGGAAAGCCCTAAACGATCCTCAAAAAACCCAGCCGAGCTAATGAAAAATCGAATAAAGCCAGCAATAACAAGCATAGCTGTGATCCAGACAAAATCCTTGATTATAATTCGCTGAGTATTCAAGAAATCCAATTTTTATGCAAAATTAATGAAAAGACACTATAAATTGTCAAATAGCTATTTCGATACACTACAGCAAACATCAGGTACATTTCGGATTTTGAATAAACATGTTTTCTGTTATCAGTGTATTGTTTGATAAATGAATTATCAGGTTATAAACCCATGTTTACAAACCGTATCCTTAATAAAGTATTTCGCCAGATTAATAGTACATTATTGTTTACCTTAAAGCTTTTCATAACTTTGCATGCTTAAAAGAGAACAATATGTCAATAACTGAAACCTATCAATCTCTGCCGAAATTTTCGGATTTAATAAATGCTCAGTCCTTGCTTAGCAAAATTGTAAAGCGCACACCGTTGGAACGAAGCAAATCATTTTCGGTAATGTCTGGTGCTGATGTTCACCTTAAACTTGAGAATTTTCAAACTACCGGTTCGTTTAAAGTTAGAGGTGCATATTATAAAATCGCAAATCTCACTCCGGAAGAATCGTCAAAAGGTGTTCTGTGTGCCTCGGCAGGCAATCATGCTCAGGGTGTTGCGTATGCCGCCACCAGTCTTGGTGTAAAAAGTACAGTTTTCATGCCTGTATTTGCTCCGCCTCTAAAAGTTATTGCTACCCGCTCATACGGAGCAGAAGTAATACTTACCGGCGAAACTTTCGACGATGCCTTTAAAGCGGCTTTGGAATTCCAGAAGCAAACAGGTGCAACTTTTGTTCATCCGTTTAATGACCCTCATATTATTGCCGGACAAGGAACTGTTGGTCTTGAGATTTTTGAACAATTACGTGAAGTTGATGAAGTTTTGGTTCCTATTGGAGGCGGTGGTCTGATTTCAGGTATTGCCATTGCACTTAAGCAGCTTAATCCGGCAATTCGTATCATTGGCGTTGAAGCCGATGGTGCGCAATCAATGAAAACATCAATTGAAAACGGGAAACATTCTACTTTAAATTCTGTGAATACAATAGCTGACGGAATAGCTGTCAAATCACCTGGTAATCTCACTTTTGAAGCTGCCAGGAAACTTGTTGATGAATTTGTAGTAGTTAATGATACCGAAATGGCTCATACCGCTTATCTGCTTATGCAGCGCTCAAAAATTCTGGCTGAACCATCAGGTGTTGCTGCTATGGCTGCAGTTCTTTATCAAAAGACTAATATAAAAGGACGAAAAGTGGTTCCAATAGTCAGCGGTGGTAATGTAAACATGAGCATTCTGGAACAGATACTTGAGAAAGGAGTTATGGAAGAAGGCCTTAGAGCCAGAATACAAGTGCTTATTCCCGATCAGGCTGGTATGTTGAAATCCATTCTTTCAATTCTTGAAAAAATGAAAGCCAATATACATGATATTGAGCATGAACGTTCAGCCGCAAGTGTTCCGGTCGGACATGTTCAGGTTACTTTAACCTTTAACTTACAGGATACAACCCAGTTACCTGCAATAACAAATGAACTTGAAATGAAAGGAATGAAGTATCAGGTACTTAATTAGGTTAATGGGATAGTGTCAGGATCAGCAACCATAATTACCGTGTCGGTATGTGAAAACATGTCTTGTTAATTCAAAATCATGCTAACCTTGAACGATAGAACTTTAAATCGTTGTCTTTTACACCATATTACAATAAACAAGCCCGTTTTTATGTTATAAATAATTATAATGTTTGGTAGTTATTAGCCGTTTAAATCAGTCAATCACCTTTCAATGAATTTGTTGAGGTTTCTTTTCAGTAAAGCATTTTTAAAACATCTTGGCATAGCCATTGGTATTGCGTTGATATTAATATTGTTAGTATATAAAGGGCTTGCAATTTATACCCGTCATGGTAATAACTATATTGTTCCTGAGTACATGGGAATAACCCTAAATGACATTAAACTATATAATTTAACCAGTGATTTTGAATTTGTTGTGCTTGATTCGGTTTACGACAACAATCTGGAACCCGGTACTATTGTAATGCAGGATCCTTTGCCAAACTCACTTGTGAAAAAAAACCGAAAGATTTATTTTACCATTGTTTCAACATTACCTGAAAGTGTCAGCATGCCCGATCTTGTAGATCTTACATACAGACAGGCTTTATCAACTCTTGAAACGTACGGTCTTGGCATAGGAAAGATTGATTATGTACCAGACATTGCTAAAAATGCTGTGCTTAAGCAGAATTTTGAAGGAGAAGAGATATTACCTGGCACTCAAATAATCAAAGGTTCAACAATTGATCTGGTTCTGGGGCAAGGTCTGGGAAGCACAAAAATCCCTATTCCTTTGCTGCTTGGATTGACACAGGAAGAAGCCCATCAACTTATAAGGGACCATCTGCTTAATATAGGAGCCAATATCATTGAAGATGAAACTGACCCTGACCAAAGAGTTTGCAGGCAACATCCGGCATATAGTCCTGAAACATATATAAACCCCGGACAACAAATTGACCTTTGGTATCGCTCAGCAAAAACATTTAATTTTGATTCGTTGCTTAACATAAATAAACCAGACACACTGTTTTTTGACGATAATTTTGATTTTGAACAGAATTTCTAATTATGATCCGATATATCACCATTCTCATTATAATATTGTCAAGCATGGTCTTACATGCTCAGGAGGTATTAACAGGCCTCGGGTCGAATCCACAAATCATAAAGGCTATTAAAGAAGGTCGAAAAACAGATGTAAAAAACTCTCAGATTCTCACACTGCCATTTTTTGATGATTTTTCAGGTTCTGATATTTTCCCTGATAGCAAAAACTGGGCTAACAATGATGTATTCATTAATAATGACTACTCTGTCTTTCCAGTAACAGCCGGTGTTGCTACTTTTGATGCTCTTGATGAAAATGGAAAACTACATTCTGATGCAGGCACAAACATTTTTATTGCTGATTATCTGACCTCTCATACCATACGCCTCGATTCAGTTTTTTCTCCTGAACCCAAAGCACTCACTCCAAAAGATTCAATATATTTAAGTTTTTACTATCAACCTGAAGGACTGGGGTTTGCACCTTCAGAAGGCGATTCATTAGTACTTGAGTTCTTTTACAATCATCCTGTTGACTCATTAAAGACCTGGGTTAAAGTATGGTCTGCAGCAGGCATGACTCTCAATGAGTTTTTGGCTTTACACAAGACATATTTTAAAAGAGTGATGATACCCATTACTGACGAAAAATTCCTGAATGACGGGTTCAAATTCAGATTTTACAATATTGCAAGTATTCGCTACCCTAATGCACCAAGCCATCAGAGCAACCGCGACCAGTGGAATATTGATTATGTTTATCTGAATTATAATCGTACTATTAATGATATCTATTATAATGATCTGGCTTTTGTAAATAAACCCGGAAGCTTTCTAAAAAACTTTAATTCAATGCCTTACAAACAATATAAACAGAATTTCGTTAATGAAATGGCTGAATATCTTAATGTTATGGTGAGCAACTTAAATAACACTGAAGCATCTGGTTCTTATAAATATATAGTAAGCCGTCCGAATGGTACTGAACTAAAAAGATATGAGAGTGCTCCATATTTAATCAAGCCTTTCTCACAATCGGGGTATGTAAGTGAATCAGCAATAGCAAAACCACCTGTTGAATTTGCTTTTCCAATTGATCTGCAGGAAAACTCTGCTTCTTTTCTGATCACCCATATTTTAACAGGAAACTCATTTATACCCGGAACAAATGACACTTTGAAATATGCTCAGTCATTTTCTGATTATTATGCCTACGACGATGGCACAGCCGAAGCCGGTTACGGACTTACAAATGCCGGTGGCAAAATGGCATATCGCTTCCGGTTGAACACCCCTGACACTTTAACAGCAGTTGATATATTTTTCAACCGGGCACTTAACAATGAGAATCAAAAATTTTTCCATATCCAGTTGTGGAATGATTATAATGGCAAACCAAAAAATCTGATTCATGAAGAAAAGGATTTCAGGGTTGAATATGGCACTGACGGACTGAATAATTTTCACCGTTATTTCCTTGATGAACCTCAGGTAATTTCAACTTCCAGATTCGGGGAATTAAGATATTATGTTGGGCTTGAACAAACTACCAGCTCTTTGCTGAATGTAGGTTTCGACCGCAATAACAATAAAAAACAAAATACTTTCTATTATTTCTATTCCGATACAGCCAATATGTGGAGAAACACAATGTATGACGGTGCTTTAATGATAAGACCAGTATTTGGCAATGCAAAAAACATACAGCCGAAAGATGAAAAAAGCGTGCGCCTGAATGTTTTTCCAAATCCGGTTAATGGTAATGTTATCAGCCTGCAGGCTGATGAGGATATGATGAACGACAGCCATTTTCAGATTTTCAATGTATCAGGAATTATTGTTCAGGAGGGAAAAACCATCCATCATATTAATATATCACAATTGCCATCAGGAGTTTACGTATTACGGCTCACCGGCAAAAACAAAACCGAATATACCCGGTTTATAGTGTACCGGTAAAATCAAGTTTTTCAATGATTGATTTTCCAGAACCTTTACAAGAAGAAACTGATCTTTATGAGCATCACCGGGTGGTTGTTGACAAAGGTCAGAGTTTGCTTCGTATTGATAAATTCCTGATCGGGCGGCTTGAGAATGTTACGCGTAATCGTGTACAAATTGCTCTTCGTGCCGGCAATATTCTTGTAAACGGTAAAAATGCAAAACCTAACTATAAGGTTAAGCCCAATGATATTATCACTATTGTTCTGGCACAGCCACCACGTGAATTTGAGCTCATACCCGAAAACATACCTTTTAATCTGGTTTACGAAGATGATGATGTAATTATCATTAATAAAAATGCCGGTATGGTAGTTCATCCGGGGTATGGAAATTTCACGGGAACTCTTGTTAATGCGCTTCTTTTCTATTTTCAGGAAAAAAACTCAAAGGATTACCCCTACCTTGTCCATCGTATTGACAAGGACACTTCCGGACTCTTAATTGTAGCCAAGAATGAATTTGCTCAAACCAGCCTGGCAAATGCATTTTTCAAACGCGATGTTAATCGTCTCTATATTGCGCTGGTATGGGGTGATTTGGCTGATGATGAAGGAACCATTGAAGGAAATATAGGGCGCAGTGCAAACGACAGGCGCGTAATGTATGTATATCAGGATGGTGAATATGGAAAGCCCGCCATTACACATTACAAAGTCATTAAACGCTTTGGTTATGTTACTTTGATAGAATGCAAGCTTGAAACAGGCAGAACCCACCAGATAAGGGCACATCTACGTTTTATAGGGCATCCGCTTTTTAACGACGAAAAATATGGAGGGGATCAGATACTGAAAGGAACCACCTTTTCAAAATACAAACAATTTATTCAAAACTGCTTCTCGCTAATCAGCCGACAGGCATTACATGCTAAATCCATTGGGTTCAACCATCCTGTAACAAAAGAATATATGTTTTTTGAATCCCCCTTGCCTGATGATATGGCTGCAGTACTTGATAAGTGGGAACGCTATACTGACACTGAAAGAACGATCAATCAAGTTTGAGTACAGCAAGAAATGCAGTTTGCGGAACTTCGACATTTCCAACCTGACGCATACGTTTTTTACCTTTTTTCTGTTTTTCAAGAAGTTTGCGTTTACGGCTTATATCCCCGCCGTAACACTTGGCAGTAACGTCTTTGCGCAATGGTCTTATAGTTTCGCGGGCAATGATTTTAGCTCCTATGGCTGCTTGTATGGCAATTTCAAATTGCTGACGAGGTATCAGCTCCTTAAGTTTCTCGCACATACGGCGGCCAAAATTGTAAGCATTATCACGATGAATTAAAGTTGACAATGCATCCACCATTTCACCATTCAGCAAAATGTCAAGCCTTACCAGATCAGCTTTTCTATAGCCGGTTATATGATAATCAAATGAAGCATAACCTTTTGAGATACTTTTCAGCTTATCATAAAAATCAAAAACAATTTCAGCAAGAGGCAATTCAAATGTAACCTCTACCCTGTCGCTGGTAAGATAAACCTGATTTTTAAGAATACCTCGCTTGTCAATGCAGAGTTTCATAATAGTACCAACAAATTCAGTCTTTGATATAACCTGAGCAGTAATTATTGGTTCTTCAATATAATCTATATAGTTAACCGGAGGCAATCCGCTTGGATTATGTACCTCAACTATCTCGTTTTTAGTAGTATAAACTTTATAGGAAACGTTTGGAACCGTTGTGATCACATCCATATCGAATTCTCTGTCGAGGCGCTCCTGAATAATTTCCATATGGAGCAACCCAAGAAACCCACAACGAAATCCAAATCCAAGTGCCATTGATGATTCGGGTTCGAAAGTTAAAGACGCATCATTCAGCTGCAGTTTCTCAATTGAAACACGTAATTCCTCATAATCATCAGCATCAACCGGATAAATACCTGCAAAAACCATAGGTTTCACATGTTTAAAACCTTCAATAGGCGCGTTGCAAGGGTTCTCAACATGAGTAATCGTGTCACCCACCTTTACTTCTGACGAGCTTTTAATACCGGAGATAATATATCCAACGTCTCCTGCTCTTAACTCCTTTCTCGGATGCCTTTCCAGACGAAGGATCCCGATTTCATCAGCATGGTAATCATGATCAGTTGAAAAAAACTTAACATGATCCTGATGTCGCAATGTGCCGTTCATTATTCGAAAAGTGGCAATAATTCCGCGGTAGGAATTAAACATTGAATCGAAGATCAATGCCTGTAATGGTGCATTGGGATCACCTTTTGGAGGCGGAATGCGATGTATTATAGCTTCCAGAATTTCATCAATTCCCAATCCGGTACGTCCGCTTGCGCGGATAATATCTTCCTTGTCGCAACCGATCAAATCAATGATTTGATCTTCAACTTCATCGGGCATGGCGCTTTCCATGTCCATTTTGTTCATCACCGGAATTATTTCCAGATTATGCTCTATAGCCTGATAAAGAACTGAAATAGTCTGTGCCTGAATTCCCTGTGTAGCATCAATCATAAGCAGCGCGCCTTCGCAGGCTGCTATAGAACGTGATACCTCATACGAAAAATCAACGTGTCCGGGAGTATCAATAAGGTTAAGAAGATATTTTCCGTCTTCCCTTTCATATTCCATCTGTATTACATGGCTTTTAATGGTAATGCCACGTTCACGTTCAAGGTCCATACTATCCAGAGTTTGCTCCTGCAATTCCTTTTCCGAAACAGTTTCTGTAATCTGAAGCAGCCGATCGGCAAGAGTACTCTTTCCATGATCAATATGGGCTATAATGCAAAAATTTCTGATATATTTCATTCGACAAAACTCCGGTTTTCTGGTTCTTAAGGCATTTTTAAATTATTACTTTGTTTTACGTCCCGTTAACAAATTTTGTTTTCAAACAATCATAACAGTTTAAAAATGCGGGTGCAAAATTAAATAAATTATCCGCTGTTTTATCAAATTGTTGGTTGATAGGTAGTAGTTTCAATGGGATAATGACCAAGATAAACATTGCCAAAATGACCATCAATTGCAATTTTATCCCCCGGTTTTAACGTAACTCCATTAATAACACATTCTTTTAGTGAATCATAAACCAGCAGATCGCTGCAGTTTACTATGCAGGTTTTTCCAAGCCGCACAGCCGTAACTGCCGCGTGAGATGTTGCTCCTCCCTTCGCAGTAAGCAGGCCATGACACTCAAAAATCATGGCTATATCATCAGGAACTGTATCAGGGCGGGCAAGAATGATGGGATGGCCGGGGAATTTCTGTTGCAAATAATTCAGATCATCCATATCAATAGCAAGAATACCATTCATCGCTCCTCCACCTATACCAATCCCTCGTCCGAGAAGTTTCATTTGCTCCGGCGAACTTCTGAACATATTAACCTTTGCAGGCTGCTGCATATCCTGGTCACGGGTTTGAAGGATATACAGATCATCAGGATCTTCTGATTCAAAGGTAAATTCAATTTCCTGAGGGGCATAACCCAGCTCTTCAGTTAATTGGGTGGCAATCTGATGAATACGCTTATAAATTTCAGGATGACTGGTCTGAAGTGAACCTCCCTCAAGATCAAGCTGTTTGCGCTGAGTTTCGCCAACGGGCAAAGGTTTGACCAGCCCGCCCACTATATCCTCACCCTGGCTGCACAAAGTAAAATCACCGTAAAGATGTACACCGGGGCGATTGCTCAGTGGATTTTGAGTAAATACGACTCCGGTGCCTGAAGTGTAATTAAGATTGCCAAGTATCATTTTCTGAACAATAACCGCTGTTCCCCATTCATCGGCAATCTGCATATGCTTGCGATAAACTTTTGCACGTTCTGAATCCCAGGAATCGAAAACATAATTTATTGTTGTATTAAGTTGCTTGAACAAATCCTGTTCAAAATACACGTTGTGATCTGCTATAGCCTGCCTGTAGGATTTTGCAACCTGTTTCATATGATCTGGCAGAAAATACATTTTCAGATCTATTTCATAGCGGTTCTTATAATCCTGGATTATTCCATCAAACACATCGCGATGAATGCCATGCGCCATACCCCAGCTTTGAAGAAAACGCCTGTAGCAATCCCATGAAGTCCATGCATAATTTGGCTGTTTGCTCAAACCTTCCACCAACTGATCATTCATACCAACATTAAGAAAAGTATCCATAGCGCCAGGCATGGAAATGGCTGTTCCTGAACGAACTGACAACAGTAACGGGTTGGATGGATTTCCAAACTGCCTCCCGGTTACCTTTTCAAGTTTTCTAAGATTACGTCTGATAAGATTATCAAATTCCTTTTTTATTTCATGATGGTTTGAAATGGCATAGCGCCTGCGGAACACCTCAGTAGTAAGCACAAAACCGGGTGGAACAGCAATATGAGCCAAACTGAGCTTTTTCAGGAAAAATGCTTTGGAGCCAAGAAAGATCTGATTATCAACCTGCAGTGTTGCTTTATACAAAGGGCTTATAACAAGGTCGGAATTATACGACATTACATCGCTTATAAGTTCAGCAGGATATTTATCAACCATATTGCGCAAAGAATTTAAAATACGCGACACAAGATTGTCAAGTGGTTGTATTAAGAATGCTGCACTGATTATATCACGGAAAAACTCTTCGGACTTTCGTGTGATAAGCTGATCTTTTTCCTTTTCAGTACCTCTGATATCGCGCTCATAAAGCTGTGGAATAACAATTTTTAGCGGATATTCGTAAGAAAGCAGAAAATAATTGTCAATGGTTATTTTAACGTTTTCAGCAATAAACTGAAATATATTAATATGCTGATGCAGTGAAAAGCTTCGCGATGCCAGTGAATAGCGAAGCATATCCAGGTTTGAATTAAAGCCCTGATTTGAAACACCATCGAGTTCAAGACCATAACGAAAAAACTCCAGAACCTGATAAACCCTGTTCAGGGTTTTTGCCGATATATAATCTAAATTGATATTATCAACTATTTTTTCCATTAAACGGGTAGCAATTTTCTCCAGCCTGAAAGTAAGTCCCAACGCCTCGAATTTTGATTCCCTGTAAGTCCCGTACATCGAAGGTATGCCAATGGCAATATGTCGTTTATGATAGATATTTTCCCAACTCTGGCTATGTTCAGGATTGAAAATGATTTTTTTCAATCGTTCCATGAAACTATATATCAGTTTTAATGCCTCATCGAAGTCTTCTTTTTGCATAGCTTCTTCAAAGCGGTCAATTTCAGTGGCTTCAATAAAAGCATAGCGCCTAAGGATTGAAACTATATTCAAAGTCTCAAACGAATATTTTTCTTTTAGCAAAGCATAAAGTGCATGAATACAGGTGAGCCGGTGTATATCTTTTTCATGCTCGCCGGGCAGCTTCTTAAGTAAACTCTCAAAATGATCATTATCCAGCTCAAGCAACTGGTCAAAACTAAGCTCTGAATCCTTAATCAACTGATTAACAAGCGAATGCACCACTGTAAAATATTCGCTTTCAAGGTCAATTGATTTGAACACGTCATGCGGCAATATAGGTTCGAGTGCATCAACATTGCCGTTATACCAGAATTTAAAAATTCGGTAAGTCAAGTCAATGAGTGTGTTATTACTCTCAGTATGAACCTGTTTACGAAGGAAATGAACCAAACGGTCCTGTCTTCCGTTAACCTCGTCCATATTGGTGGTTACATTCCGTATTTCTCCTTCAGCACCTATTTCATGAAAATAAACCGGGAAAATGCGGGTAAGCTGTTTTACCTTTTTATAATATGGTGCAATATTTGAATTTAAAATCTTTGTGATCTCACGCTGAAAGAGATCGGTATCGCTGATAAATATTCCACCAAGTCTGAGATTAACAATAAGCGCTGACAGCAGCTTTTCCATGCCTGAATGCGAATACTCGATCAATTCAAACCATACCCTGATATTTTTAATGTGGTTTGGATTAACATTAACCTGCCAGTCCTTATTCACATATACTATTCCCGGGGTTTCGAACCCAAAATCAATCAGTGTTCTTTCAAAATAATTGACATATTGCTGTTCCTCAGTGTCATCACGATCAACTATCTTTTTTCCAAGGGTAAGAATACAATCAAGGACAGCCGACATATGCTCCTTGCGCAATTCTTCGCAGAGTTCAAAAATATTATCAATAAACCCTCCAAGATTCTCGGTTTTAAGTTCATCAACGGCATTTCGCAACACTTTATTAACACTCCATACCAGCCGGTCTTTTTTACTTTGCATGCCCGGAAGATGAAGCAGATAAAAGATATAAAAGAACTTATCAACAAAACTCGGCAACTCATCAGTAATTGAACTGAAACGTTCAGCAATATCATCAAAAACAGGAATATTGGTACTAAGCATTTCCCAGTTTGTAACATTCTCAGTCTGCACTTTTATTTTTTTGAACCAGGGGCTGCCTACCTTATTAAATATTCCGGACAGATCGTCGCTTAAGAATTCTTTTTTCTCTTCAAACCAATTTTCAATATCAGTAGTTTCTTCCCAGAAATCAATATTACGGAGTAAAACATTTTTAAACAATAAAACGATTTTATCGCTGAATTCCGGCATTTTCGATATCCCTTCAAGCCGCCTGACAAAAAATTTTGAACTATTAATAAAAGCTCTGATATTTTTATCCAGATTATCTGCCAATACATTTAAGCACAGATCAATCACAGGGAAGAGAGCTTCATTATTGTCTTTTTTTATTTGCTCAATAAGCTCAAGCAATGTTTTTACTATTTGTTCCCCAAGTTCATCTTTTATACCTTCTTCAAGCAATTTTCCGTAAAGCATGACCGGTTCGCGAAAAGCATCAACAGCATTTGGGGTTGAAGCATAAAACCAGAAATCCGACAGTAATATCTCTCTTGTTTCTTCCACTACAAAAAGCCGGTTACTGAAAGGATGTAAGTACTCAATAATACATTCCTGCGCCCTTTTGTTAATTCCGTAATACTCTTTTGACAGGTCAATGAACGCCTGCAAATGTTCAGGAATAACAATGTTTTTATATCGTGTTTCAGCTAAGTTGGCTTCCAGTGCTTTAGAATAAAATTTCTCGGTCATGATCTAACTCAGATTTTTTACAAAATTAAGAATTATCCGGTCATTTCTTTATCCGGTCATACGGTTGCGTTCAAATAATCTGTTTGTTTAATATTAAATGAACAAAACAAGGATTCTAACGTTTGGAAATTGGGGTAAATTACAATAGTTTTAAATTAACAAAATATGTCATTACAACAATCTTATAGTCTGCTTACCACTGATAAGGAAACTTTGAAGAAATGGTACAGTCTTATGGCTTTAGGCCGCAAAATTGATGACCGCGCACCAAATTATCTTCGCCAGGCTCTTGGATGGTCGTATCACGCTCCCTATGCAGGTCACGACGGGATTCAACTGGCAATAGGTCAGGTGTTTGACCGCAAAACTGATCATCTTTTTCCTTATTATCGCGATATGCTCACTGTAATATCAGCTGGGCTAAATACCGAAGAAATATTACTCAACGGGCTGTCAAAAAAGGATGATCTTGCGAGTGGAGGCCGCCACATGAGTAATCATTTTGCAAAACCTGAATGGAATATTCATAATGTTTCGTCAGTAACAGGCAATCATACTTTGCATGCTGTGGGAGTTGCCAGAGCTATGAAAAGATATAATCATAAAGGTGTGGCTATCAGTTCTCAGGGCGAATCATCAGTATCCGAAGGCTTTGTTTATGAAGCCATTAATGGCGCAAGCAGAGAAAAATTACCTGTGATCTTTGTTTTTCAGGATAACAAATATGGGATTTCTGTTCCAAAAAGAGATCAGACAGCCAATTATATGGTTGCCGAGAATTTCTCAGGATTGATGAACCTTCGCATAATTTATTGTGATGGAAAAAGTGTATTCGACTCGATGAATGCTATGGCTGAAGCCAAGCGCCATGCGCTTGAAAAGCAGGAACCAGTGATCGTACACGCAAGTACAGTTCGCATACACAGCCACTCCAACTCTGATCGCCATGAGTTGTATCGTGACGAAACTGAAAGACATTGTGTAAAGATATCTGATCCTTTTGATCGTTTGCGTACTGTTTTAATCCGCTCAGGAAGGTTTTCAGAAGCCGAACTGCTTGAAATTGAAGAAGAAGCCCAGAAAGAAGTGATGGCGGCTCATAAAAAAGTTATCAGAGCTGCTGATCCTTCACCGGATTCAATATTCAATTTTGTTAGTCCGGAACCTTATAAATCAGAGAAATATCCTGATGGAATCCATGATGATAAAAGTGGTGAGAAAATGAAACTCATCATTGCCCTTAACGAAACTCTCAAAGCTGAATTCCGCCATAATCCTGATACTTTTATCTGGGGACAGGATATTGCTTATCGTGATAAAGGAGGAATATTCAATGTTACAAAAGGTATGCAGCAGGAATTTGGTATCGAAAGAGTTTTCAACGCACCTATTGCTGAAGATTTTATAATGGGAACCACAAATGGTATGAGCCGTTTCAATCCTAAGATACGTATTGTCATTGAAGGAGCTGAATTTGCTGACTATTTCTGGCCTGCAATGGAACAGGCAGTTGAAATGAGCCACGATTACTGGCGCAGCAATGGCGCTTTCTCTCCTAATGTTACAATAAGGCTTGCTTCGGGCGGATATATTGGCGGAGGACTGTATCACTCCCAAACTATTGAAGGTGCCCTTGCAACATTACCTGGATTCAGGATCGTATATCCATCTTTTGCCGATGACGCTGCAGGATTGTTAAGAACCTCAATGCGTTCAGAAGGACCTACCATATTTATGGAACCTAAGGCATTATACAACGATCCGATAGCCGAAACCATAGTACCTGACGATTTCGAAGTTCCCTTTGGGAAAGCCAGAATAAGAAGAAAAGGAAGCGATATGAGCATTATTACTTATGGTAATACTACACATATGAGCCTTCAGGTAGCAGAAAGAATACAGAAAGAGAAAGGCAAAAGCATTGAGGTAGTAGATATCCGTTCGTTGATTCCTCTTGATAAAGAAAGTATTATTGAATCAGTGAAGAAAACCGGTAAAGTACTTGTTGTGCATGAAGATAAAGTATTTGCCGGATTTGGTGCTGAGCTTGCTGCTACCATTGCTGCAGAAGCTTTTGAATATCTCGATGCACCTATAAAACGAGTAGGTTCTACATTTACTCCGGTTGGTTTTAACAGAATACTTGAAAAGGCAATACTGCCCAATACTGATAAAATCTATGAAGCAGCAATTGAATTGCTTGAGTTCTGATTCAAATCCCGGAATAATCTGATATGTATTTTAAACCGTCATATCGCCGACAAAAGTAACATCAGATAAAAGACAAACATCAGATAAAAGACAAATTTGTATAAATTAAAAACGCCCGTAAGCCGGGCGTTTTTAATTTATGAGTAGTAACAAAATTTATCTCACTATGGAAACAATTATTTCTTTACAGGTTCTTTTGGTGCTTTTTTAAACATTATCATATCATAGGCTATTGGAGTAGCAATAAACCATGATGAATAGGTTCCAACCATAATACCAACGAGCAGTGCAAAAGAGAAACCACGTATAACTTCACCTCCAAAAATAAATATGGCTAACATTACCGCTATTGTTGTACCTGCAGTATTAATGGTACGACCAAGAGTATTGCTTACCGCATCATTTATAGTCAGTTTCATATCCCACTTTGGATGCAGTGTCATATTTTCACGGATACGGTCAAAAATTACCACCGTATTGTTTACCGAATATCCGATTATAGTAAGGATAGCCGCTATAAATGATTGATCCACCTCGAGGCTGAATGGCAATATACCATAAAAGATTGAATAGAGTGATATTATGATCATTGAGTCATGGAACAAGCCTGAAACAGCACCCAGACCAAATTGCCAGCGTTTGAAACGGAAAGCTATATAAGCAAAAATTGCGATCAACGCAAATATAACAGCTACAATTGCAGCCTGTTTAATATCGCGGGCAATGGTAGGACCAACTTTTTGAGAGCTAAGACGCCCTATTATCTTATTGTCATCATCAGAAATAAATTCTTCAAATGATATAGATTTGTCGAAAAACTGCTTTACTCCTGCATAAATTTTCTCTTCAATGATAATATCGGTCTCTTGAGTATCCTGATCAATCAGGTATTTTGTTGTGATCTTCACCTGATTATTTGGTCCGAAAGTCTTTACTTCAGGAGCTTCACCAAATTCGTTGGTTAATGCACTGCGAACATCAGTGGTTTTAACATCCTGATCAAAACGAATCACATAAGTACGACCTCCTGAAAAATCAACGCCATAATTTAATCCTCTGACAACAAGAGAAATAATACCCAAAGCAATTACAATACCTGATAACACATAGGATATTCTCTTGAAATTAATGAAATCATACTTACTTCCTACAAATAAATCGCGGGTATATTTATTGTCGAATGAAAGCTGACGATTACGATTAAGCTGCCAGTTAAAGATCAGGCGTGAAATAAATATTGCAGTGAAAAGCGAAGAAACAATACCTATGATAAGGGTAGTTGCAAATCCCTGAACAGGTCCGGTTCCAAATATGAAAAGAATAATACCGGTAAGAAGTGTTGTAACGTTACCGTCAATAATTGCAGAATATGAGTTCTTATAACCATCGGCAAGGGCAAGTTTCATGCCTTTACCATTTCGCAATTCTTCACGAATTCTTTCATAAATAATAACGTTAGCATCAACCGCCATACCAATTGTAAGCAGAATACCTGCTATACCCGGCAGGGTAAGAATTGCACCAAGAGATGCAAGTACCCCGAAGATGAAGAAAATATTGGTAACAAGATCCAGACCTGCAACACGGCCTGCTTTGCTGTAATATACATTCATATATATAATAACCAGTAAAAATGCTATCACAAATGAAATCAGTCCTGCTCTTATAGCTTCACTTCCCAGCGAAGGACCAACTATTTCTTCCTGAATAATACGTGCAGGTGCCGGCATTTTACCTGACTTAAGGATATTGGCAAGGTCCTGACCTTCCTGAATGGAGAAATTACCGGTAATTGAAGAACGTCCGCTGGGGATTTCATCATTAACACGTGGTGCTGAATAAACATAATCGTCAAGTACAATAGCTATCTGTCTGCCAATATTATCACCTGTAAGCCTTTTCCATATCCTTGCACCTTCGGCATTCATGGACATGCTTACTTCTACCTGATTCATTTGGCTATAATCCTGACGGGCATCAATAATAACTTCTCCGGTAAGAGGGGCGTCACCTTCGCGGGTAGTGATTTTCAAAGCAACCAGTTCCAGCACATTAGGTGCATAACTCTCAGGCTTAACAGTCCAGGCAAGTTTTAAATTTTTTGGAAACGATTCGCTGACAAGTCTTAACATACGATTCACCCTTGAAGTATCTTTAATTGCTGCATAACCAACTGTAGCACCTTCGCGCGGGTATATATTTCCATCGTCAGCCTGATAGAATGCAGGTTGTAAGTATACAAACAAAGGATTTTGTTTTGCCCATTCACTACGAGAAATATCATCATCTTGTGAAACACCGGTAGTATCAGTAGCAACAATATCTTCCAGAGTTTTCAGGGTATCAGCGGTGTCAGTTTCAACTGTTTCCAGTATTTCCTTTATTTCTTCCTGATCCTGTTCAAGAATAGTTTCAGCTTGTTTCTCTGAAATTGTATCAAACAAAAATGATTCACGCTCCTGTAAAATACGAAGTTTGTTGTTTGCTTCAGTGAAATATTGTGCTATTTCGTTAAACTGATATGTTTCCCAAAACTCAAGCTGAGCGGTTCCCTGTAAAAGTTTTCTTACTCGTTCGGGTTCTTTGATACCTGGTAATTCTACAAGAATCCTGCCCGATGCAGGTAATTTCTGGATATTGGGCTGAGCTACACCAAAACGGTCAATACGGGTTCGCAAAATATTAAACGAACGATCAATGGAACCATCAACCTCAGTACGTATCAGATTGACAACTTCTGAATTTGTTGAATTATAACGTATCCTATCCTTAAATTCGGGTGCATTAATAAAAATAGCAGCAAGGCTTGCATTGGGATCAATTTCATTAAAGGATTCAGCAAAAAGGGTCAGAAAATCAGTCTGACTTGTTCTTTCTTTTTCTGCAGCTTTTTCAAGTGCCTGAACAAAAACAGGATTACGGCTATTACCGGATAAGGCTTTGATAATATCAGCACTTGAAATCTCAAGCGTTACGTTCATCCCGCCTTTGAGGTCAAGCCCAAGATTAAGCTCACGTTCTTTTGTTTCACGGTAAGTATATTTTCTGACCAGGATATTATAAACATTCTGATTTGACATTGAATCAAGGAAATATCTTTCGCGTGACTTTGAAATAGAATCAAACAGATATGTTTCCATCAGGGCATCTCCTGCCGAGAGTCTTTGCGCCTGTGCGTGGGCTTCTTCATTATTAGCATAATTGCGCGCTTTGCTCTCAACCCTCTTGGTTACAAATGTGAAAGATAATTGGTAAAGACAAACCAGCGCAAAAGCGATGGCAAAAAATTTAATAGCTCCTTTACTTTGCATTTGAAATTTGATTTAAAATATCTAAAATAACTACTTTTGTTTTTTTGAGGGTGCAAAGATAGAATTATAGCCGTTAATAACACACTTATTACTATCTAAAATTTTTCAATTTCTTTTAATCACTATCCTTTAAACCCTTTTACTATTAGCTTTTACAACAGTGATACGATTTACCAATGCATTGAAAAAAATTGCTGCAATCTTACAAAAAAGATTTTATTTTATCATTTTTACAACTTCCCTGATTTTCGGATCACCTTTAAGAAGTCAGACATACCACGATTTTGGCTTTGTACTGAAACACGACATTCCGGTTTTTGACACGAGCAATAAATTAATGGACCTTGCCTGGATTGGCGGTTTAAATACCTGTCAGATCCACAGATTCGATCTGAATTCTGATCAGATTGAAGATCTTATAATCTTTGACAGACATGGAAACAGGCTGTTGACTTTCGTTAATGATGGTTCTGACAGCGAATATGCATACAGTTTTGAACCTGAATATATTGACAAATTTCCTAAAACAGAGCAATGGATACAATTTGTTGATTATGATAATGATGGGAAAAAAGATATTTTTACCTATGTAACCGGAGGTGTAAAAGTTTATAAAAACATATCGGATACAAGCATCAGGTTCAAAAAAATAACCGATCCTTACCTTTACACACAGTTAAGCAATAATCAGTTAATCAATCTCTTTGTTACAAGTGTTGATTATCCGGCAATTGTAGATATTGACAACGACAGCGATGTTGACATACTTACTTTCTGGGGGCTGGGAACCTTTCTTGAGAAACACAGCAACCAGTCGGTAGAGTTGTATGGGCATAGCGATTCGCTAATTTTTAAAAAAACAGAATATTGCTGGGGCTATTTTGCCGAAAGTGAAGAGTCAAATATAATAACTCTTGACACCTGCATAGATGTAAAAAACATGAGTTTTTTGCCAGAAGTGCTGAAGAACAGGGAAGAAAGACATACCGGCTCTACCTTGCTTATGCTTGATATGACAGGAAATGGTCTTTATGATCTCATTCTGGGAGATATTGACTTTCCGGGACTATATCTGCTAAAGAACGGAGGCACGGCTGATTCGGCTTATATTGTAGCTTGCGATACACTTTTCCCTTCAAATACACGCCCGGTCAATCTTTTTTCTTTTCCGCTGCCTTGTTTTATTGATATTGACAACGATGGAATTAACGATCTGGTAGTTTCACCGTTTGAACCGGGTATGAAACGGGCAAAACATCATAATTGCGTTTGGTATTATAAAAATACCGGTACTAATAGTCATCCAGTTTTTGAATTTGAAAGAGAAGATCTGTTTCAGCACAGAATGGTTGATGTTGGTGCCAATGCTATGCCTGTTCTTTATGATATTGACGGAGACGGGCTTCCTGATCTTTTTGTTGGCAACTATGGATATAACGACACCTGTTATTATGATCAGTTTTATATTATGAGATGTAAATACAGTTCAAAACTGGCTTATTTCAAAAACACAGGAACTCCGGGCAATCCTTCTTTTCAACTGATTACTGACGATTTTGCAGATCTTTCTGCTTATAATCTGCGGGGGCTCTATCCTGCTTTTTGTGATATTGATAATGATGGCAAAATTGAAATGTTAATTGGGAATGAAGATGGGAACCTTTTACTTTTTAAGAATACAGCAGCACATAATGAACCTTTTGAGTTCGAACTCATTGATGACAATTATCAGCAAATAAAGATAAATGCTTTTAGCACACCTCAACTTATTGACCTGAATAGCAATGGATTACCCGATCTTGTATTAGGTCAGCAAAATGGAAGGATCAGTTACTATGAAAATCAGGGAGATGCCTATAATCCTTTATTTGTGAAGATAACTGATACCCTCGGCGGGATAAATGTTACTGATGAGCAGATGTCGTACACAGGGCATAGCATACCTTGTTTTTTCCGGGATTCAAAACAAGAACTAAAACTATTTATTGGTTCGGAATCAGGAAAGCTATTTTATTTCAAGGATATTGAGAATAATCTGACGGGTATTTTCACTCTTGTTGACGAAAGGCTCACTTCGCTTAATGAGGGAATAAGAACAGCTCCGGCTGTAGCATATTTAACTGACAGCATTTACCCTGATATGATCATTGGCAATTATGGAGGTGGCTTAACCTACCACAAAGGCGTAACGCCTGAAGCTCATGGCATTTATGGCCCACATAAAAACAATCACTACGGATTTGATCTTTATCCAAACCCATCATCAGATTATTTAATATTGTTGTTCGACAATGAAATAAACATACATAAAGCACAGGTTCAAATCCTTGATATTTTAGGCAGAACTGTTTATAGTTCAAATAATTTAACAAAACCTTACAATCACATTTCTGTGTCCAACTGGAATAATGGAACATATATAGTTTCAGTAAAATTTGAAGACAGCTATGGCAATATATGGTGGAGCCGAAAAAAAACAATGGTTCTGCGTTGATTCGCTGGCAGCAGTTGATTGTCAAATTATCATAAATAGAACCGGTTTTAGCCCGTTTAGTGAATATTAAATCCCCTGCCCCGCCGGCTTAAACTGCAATATATTGGATATAAATTTTTAATTGCACTTTTTCGGCCGGCTATTTCATTTTTACCACATTCATTTTTGCAACACCTTTTTAATAACTGTTTGAAATATAAACTTTAAATTTGCGCTAACAACAACAATTATTTCTAACCATTAAAAACCTACCACAATGAAAGATTTTTTTTATCAAGATCCTTATCCGGTACAAAAAGACACGACAAAGTACCGCCTGCTTACCAAAGATCACATTACCGTAACAGAAGCCAACGGGCGCAGGATTGTCAGGGTAGCCCCTGAAGCTCTTGAATTACTTGCCCGTACAGTATTTACTGATGTTTCATTCTTTTTACGAGCATCGCATCTTAACCAGTTGACCCAAATTTTAAACGACCCTGAAGCCAGCGATAATGAACGATTTGTGGCTCATACCATGCTTATGAACCAGGTAGTTGCCGCTGACGGCGAATTACCCACCTGTCAGGATACAGGTACTGCTATTCTAATAGGATGGAAAGGAGAAGATATCTATACCGGCGTAAATGATGCCGAATTTTTAACAAAAGGAATTTTCGATACCTGGCAGCAAAACAACCTTCGTTATTCTATTATTGCTCCCCTGAGCATGACCGAAGAAAAAAACACAGGCACAAACCTGCCTGCTCAGATTGATATTTTTGCCGTTCCGGGAAACTCTTACGAATTTCTTATTATCACTAAAGGCGGCGGTTCGGCAAATAAAAGCCTGCTGTTTCAGCAAACCAAATCATTGCTTACCGAAGAAAATCTCACAAAGTTCTTCAGGGAAAAAGTAAAAGAACTCGGCGCAGCAGCGTGCCCGCCTTATCACCTTGCAGTGGTCATTGGCGGTAGCAGTGCCGAAGCCAACCTCACAGCCGTGAAAAAAGCTTCTGCCGGTTATTATGACCATCTGCCAACTGAGGGAAATGAATTCGGACAAGCTTTCCGCGACCTGGAATGGGAGAAACGTATTCTTGAGATCTGTAAAGACAGTGGTATTGGCGCTCAGTTTGGCGGAAAACATTTTGTGCATGATGTGCGCGTAATCCGTTTACCACGCCATGCTGCTTCCTGTCCGGTAGGTATGGGAGTAAGTTGTAGTGCCGACCGCAATATCAGGGCTAAGATCACCGAAGAAGGCATTTTTATTGAAGAACTTGAGAAAAACCCCTCGCGTTTTCTGCCTAAAGCCGCTCCTGAAATGGCACCTGCTGTAAACATCAACCTCGACCGCCCGATTAAGGAAGTACTTGCCGAACTTAGCAAATATCCGGTAAAAACCAGGCTTAATCTTAACGGAACACTTATAGTTGCCCGCGATGCTGCCCATGCACGTATCAGTAAAATGATCGAGGAAGGGAAACCCATGCCTGAATATTTCAAAAACCATCCAATTTATTATGCCGGACCTGCCAAAACCCCAAAAGGATTGGCATCAGGAAGCTTCGGACCTACTACTGCCGGACGCATGGATGTGTATGTTGACAAATTCCAGAGCCTTGGAGGATCAATGATAATGCTTGCAAAAGGTAACCGCAGTCAGCAGGTGACTGATGCATGTAAAAAATACGGAGGGTTTTATCTGGGTTCAATAGGTGGTCCTGCTGCCATTCTTGCCAAAGACAGTATCAGATCCGTTGAAATTGTTGATTTTGAAGAATTGGGTATGGAAGCGGTTCGGAAAATAAAGGTCGAAAACTTCCCCGCTTTCATTATTGTTGACGACAAAGGTAACGATCTGTATCAGCAATTATAAAAAACAGATTACAGTTCAGGATTATTACATATAAGCCGGAATAGAACAATACGGGTTAATACTGAAAAACACAGGATACAATGGATAAAACCACAGTTAGGGTAAGGGTCAGTGGGCTGATCAGCGAAATCAATGAACATAATTACAGGTATTATATATTGAATTCGCCTGTTATTGACGATGTCCGCTACGACATGCTTGTAAAGGAACTCGAAGCGCTTGAAACTCAATATCCCGATCTGGTTCAGCCCGATTCACCCACACAAAGGGTAGGCAGCGATCTGACAAAGGAGTTTGTCAGCGTTGTTCACAAATACCCAATGCTCTCATTGTCAAACACCTATTCAAAAGAGGAGTTATTTGATTTTTATAACCGGGTTCAAAAAGCAATTTCCGGAAACGTAGAATTTGTATCGGAGCTTAAGTTCGACGGAGTAGCCATTGGCCTTACCTATACGAATGGCAGGCTGGTAAGGGCTGTAACCCGCGGCGATGGAATACAGGGTGATGATGTTACTGCGAACGCAAAAACAATCCGCAGCATTCCGCTTCAATTGCGCGGGAACAACTATCCGGCAGAGTTCGAAATAAGAGGAGAGGTTTTTTTAACCCGAAATCAGTTTGAGATACTTAATAAACTTCGGGAAGAAGAAGGAGATCAGCCTTTTGCAAACCCACGTAACGCAGCAGCAGGCAGTCTTAAAATGCAGGACCCGGCAGCAGTGGACAAACGGGGACTCGATTGCTATTTTTACGACATCCTTGGCGACAATCTGCCATATAATACTCATTATGAGAACCTTCAGGCAGCAAAAGAATGGGGATTACATATCCCTGAATATATGGTACGTTGTAAAACCATTGAAGATGTCTGGGGTTACATTGCTGAATGGGAAACTCAACGCACCTTGTTGCCTTTTGATATTGATGGTGTGGTAGTAAAGGTCAATTCGTATGAACAACGGCAGGCACTTGGGTTTACAGCCAAATCTCCCCGCTGGGCTATTGCGTATAAATATCAGGCTCAGCAGGCAGCAACGATTTTGCAAACTGTTGATTTTCAGGTAGGGCGAACAGGGATTATAACCCCGGTCGCCAATCTTAAACCTGTATTACTTGCCGGCACTGTTGTAAAAAGAGCCTCGCTCCATAATGCTGATATTATTTCAAAGCTCGATGTAAGGATTAGCGATACCGTTTTTGTAGAAAAAGGCGGCGAAATTATCCCCAAAATAACCGGCGTGGATCATTCGCTCCGCCCCGCTCATTCTGAACCTCTTGAATTTATCAGTCATTGTCCTGAATGTGGAACTGCTCTAATAAGAAATGAAGGAGAAGCCGGGCATTTTTGTCCAAATGAAGACGGCTGTCCTCCTCAGATAAAAGGAAGGCTGGAACACTTCATCAGCAGACGTGCCATGAACATTGAAAGTCTTGGCGAAGGTAAGATCGAACTTCTGTACGAAAAAAGACTGGTTAAAAATGCTGCCGATTTGTATGACCTTAAATATGATGATCTTTTAGGGCTGGAAAAAACCATTATCCCGGAAGAAGGTGGAAAAGAAAGGAAAGTCAGCTTCAGGGAAAAAACTGTTGAAAACATTCTTGATGCTCTTGCAGCTTCCCGTTCCGTTTCTTTTCACAGTGTACTATATGCCTTGGGTATCAGACATGTAGGCGAAACAATTGCTAAAAAACTAAGTATCAGTTTTGGCAATCTTGATGCAATCATAGCAGCCGGGACTGAGCAATTAACTCAAATTCCCGATATTGGAGACCGCATTGCTAACTCGATCAAGGATTATTTTTCAAAACCTGAACATCTGCAAATGATATCGAGATTAAAGGAGCATGGTTTGCAATTTACAACCAATATAGAGCAGGAAGCTGTTTCAACACTTCTTGATGGGAGGACCTTTGTTGTTAGCGGAGTTTTTTCAGGTTATTCCCGAGATGGTATAAAACAGGCTATTGTAAAAAATGGCGGAAGGGTCGTTGGTTCTATTTCTTCGAAAACCAATTTTGTAATTGCCGGTGAAAACATGGGACCTGAGAAAAGGATAAAAGCCGAAAAACTTGGAATACCAATAATTAATGAAGCTCAGTTCAATGCAATGATAAATGCATAGGTCTGCTTCATCCAGAAAATAGAAACTGTTGATTAATTATTTGAAACTAAGGCTGTGATTCTTAGCCCTCAGGAACGCAGAAGGCTCTGTATTTCCCCCACCTCATTATAAAAACTTATTAACAATGCCTCCCCGATACGTTGTGAATGCCTATTTTTACAAAGCATATTAACTCTGTTCAAAACACACTGATCATGCCTGAATTTGCTCATTTACACGTACATACACAGTATTCAATATTAGATGGGGCTGCAATGATCCCCGAACTGCTAAAACGTACAGCGGAACTGGGTATTAATGCATTAGCTATCACCGATCATGGAAATATGTTTGGTGCAATTGATTTTTTTGCTTCTGCCCGGAAACAAAAAATAAAACCAATTATCGGCTGTGAGGTTTACGTTTCAAGAACAAAACATACTGATAAAAGAGGACGACAGGACCGCAGTGGTCATCACCTTATTTTACTGGCCAAAAACACCGAAGGCTATCATAATCTTTCAAAGCTTTCCTCAATAGCTTATCTTGAGGGTTTCTACTACACGCCACGTGTTGATAAAAGCTTACTTCGCCGCTATTCAAAAGGGCTGATTGCCAGTACAGCCTGTCTGGGTGGAGAGATCCCTCAGGCAATTCTCAGAAACGATCTTTCAACAGCTCTTGAACTGATCAATGAATTCAGGGATATTTTTGGTGAAGATTTTTATCTTGAACTCATGGATCACGGGCTGGAAGAACAAAAAGTTGTTAACCGCGAACTCATAAGACTTTCAAAAGAAACCGGCATAAAGCTGATCGCTACCAATGATGTTCATTTTATTAATGCAGATGAATACGAAGCTCATAAAATACTTATAAGGATAAATACCGGAAAAGATGGCGACGATGATCATGGATTGCATTATACGGGACAGGAATTTTTAAAATCTCCTGAGCAAATGGCTGAATTGTTTGCCGATGTTCCCGAAGCCCTTGCCAATACAATGGAAATTGTGAATAAGATCGAAGATTATGAGCTTGAAAGGAGCACACCGTTAATGCCTCATTATGCTTTACCCGAAGGGTTCAGCGATGAAGATGAGTATCTCACACATCTTACAAATACCAATGCAGAAAAACTATATAGTGAGATCACTCCTGAACATAGGGAACGTATTGATTATGAACTTTCTGTAATAAAAAAGATGGGTTTTAGCGGTTATTTTCTGATTGTACAGGATGTTATCGCAAAAGCCCGTGAAATGGATGTAATAATTGGGCCGGGGCGTGGTTCGGCTGCCGGTTCCATAGTATCTTACTGTCTTGGTATAACCCGCATTGACCCCATACATTACAAACTGCTTTTTGAGCGTTTCCTGAATCCTGACCGTGTAAGTATGCCGGATATTGACATAGACTTCGACGATGAAGGGCGTGATAAAGTAATTAATTATGTAGCGGAAAAATATGGCGCTTCAAAAGTAGCTCAAATCATTACCTTTGGAACTATAGGAGCAAAACTTGCTGTACGCGATGTTGGCAGGGTATTAAAACTTTCCCAGGATGAAGCTAACAGGATTGCAAAATTGATCCCTGAAAAATCGGGAATTACTCTTAAAGAAGCTATAAATGCGGTTCCGGAATTAAAGGATTTGACAATAAGCGGAAGTGAAGTGATTAAGAAAACCTTTGAAAACGCTCTTGTTCTTGAAGGTTTGATGCGGCATACCAGCAAACATGCATGCGGTATGATAATTGGTACTGACGACCTGATAAATCTTCTGCCACTATGTACGGCAAAAGACAGTAAGCTGCCGTTAACACAGTACGAGGGAAATATGATCCAAAGGATAGGTCTTCTGAAAATTGATTTTCTGGGACTTAAGACCCTTACAATAATGAAAGATGCCATTGACACGATTTATAAAAGGCATAATGTAAAAATCAATGTTGATTCCATCCCTTTTACCGACAAAAAAACCTTTGAACTTTTTCAACAGGGGGATACCATTGGAACATTTCAGTTTGAATCGGAAGGTATGCGCATGTACCTGAAAGAGTTAAAACCTACTGAAATTGAAGATCTGATAGCAATGAATGCCCTGTATCGTCCGGGACCAATGGAATCAATAAATAATTACATCAGACGCAAACATGGCACGGAAGAAATTTCATATCCGCTCCCGGTATTAGAGCAAATCCTGAATTACACATACGGTATCATGGTTTATCAGGAGCAAATAATGCAGATTGCACAAAAAGTCGGAAGGTTTAAACTATCAGATGCCGACCATCTGCGTAAAGTTATATCCAAGAAGGTTGTAAGCGAGATGCCAAAAGTTCGTGAAGAATTTATTAGCGGCGCAATTGAAAATGGATATCAAAAAGAAGATGCAGAAAAGGTTTTTGATGTCATGGAAGATTTTGCCAAATACGGTTTCAACCGTTCTCATGCGGCTGCTTACTCATTTATTGCTTTTCAGACTGCCTATCTTAAAGCACATTATCCTGCCGAATATATGGCAGCAGTGCTTACCCATAATCTTTCCGACATTAAAAAGATCACATTTTATATTGATGAATGCAGGCGTCAGCAGATACCCGTCCTACGACCGGATATTAACGAAAGTGAAGCTAATTTCACTGTTACCGACCAGGGAGCAATACGTTTTGGACTGGCTGCTATCAAGGGCGTAGGTGAAAATGCAGTTGCATCCATAATTAAAGAACGAAACAAAGGGGGTTTATTTAATGATATTTTTGACTTCACACGAAGAATAAATCTGCGCGCTATAAATCGCCGTACCCTTGAGGCACTGGCTCAGGCGGGTGCCTTCGATAGTTTTGAAAACATACATCGCGCCCAGTATTTTTATTGCGAACCGGGAGAAGACATTAACTTCATGGAAAAAATAAGCCGTTACGCAGCGAGCTACCAGCAAAGTCAATCGGCTGCGCAACAAAGCCTTTTTGGTGATGATATTACCACTATGTTGCCCGAAATAAAAACACCGGTTTGCGAGCCATGGACCAAAATGGAGCAACTTAGACAGGAAAAGGAAGTAACTGGTTTTTATATGTCGGGGCATCCTTTGGATGATTATAAAGAAGAAATATCATCGTTTTGCAATGTAAAACTCAGTGATTTAAGTAATAATGTTCACTACCTGAAAAATCTGGATCTGACCTTTTCAGGGATCGTCACCTCGGTTCAGGGTAAAATAACAAAGAACGGAAAGCCCTATGGTACATTCGTACTCGAAGATTTTGAGGAACAATACAGCATAATGCTATTTTCAGAAGACTTTTTGAAATACAAACATTTTCTTATTGAAGACACTGCATTGCTAATAAAAGGAAAGTTTATGCAGAATTACAGGGATCAGTATCGTTTTGAACTAAAAATCAGTTTTATGTGCCTGCTTGCTGAAGCTATGGACAAACTGGTAAAGCAAATAACAATTGAAATGCCACTCAACACCATTGATAATGCAAGAATTAATAAGCTTTACAAACTCATGAGGTCTCATAAAGGTACCTGCCCTGTTAAATTCAGGATTTTTGACCCTGACGAAAATATTTACATTGAAATGAACACTCCGAAATATAGTGTTGAATGCAGTGAATTCACGAAATCTTTGAAAAGCTTTGGTGATATAAGCTATAAATTTAACGAACAACAGGATTAATTTTTTCTTACCTGAACAATAAATCAATATTTTTGCACTTTATTCAATAATTAATCATAAAAATCATAAATAATGGCTTTAGAATTTAACGACTCTAACTTTGAGGAACTTGTACTCAAATCTGACAAACCAGTAGTAATTGACCTTTGGGCAGTATGGTGCGGCCCCTGCCGTCTGATTGCACCACATATTGAAGAAATGTCAAAAGAATATGACGGAAGAGCTTTAATAGGTAAACTTGACGTAGACAACAATCCAAAAACCACAGCACGTTTTGGAGTTCGCAATATCCCAACTGTACTCTTTCTGAAAAATGGTGAAATTGTTGACAAACAGGTGGGTGCAGTACCAAAATCAGCGCTGGTGGCAAAACTTGAGAAATTATTATAATTAAAATCCAAACCCTTAAAACAGTAGGCAGATTTTTTAATCTGCCTGCTGTTTTATTATTAAAAACTTGTTTTGGAAAACACAATTAACAGTGCTCATTTGCAGGAATATGCAAACCTTGAACTTATTGCAAGGCAGGTAGTTGAAGGCTTTATCATTGGTTTGCACAAAAGTCCTTTCCATGGTTTTTCAGTAGAGTTTGCCGAACACAGACTTTACAACAACGGGGAGTCAACAAGGCATATTGACTGGAAACTGTTTGGGCGCACTGATCGCATGTATGTAAAACGGTTTGAAGAGGAAACTAATCTTCGCTGTCAGATCATAATTGACCACTCATCGTCAATGTATTATCCGTTGATTGAAAAACCCAAACCGGAAAATCCCAATAAAATCACTTTTTCTGTATATGCAGCCGCTGCCTTACTTTATATGCTTAAAAAACAACGCGATGCGTTTGGTTTAAGCATTTTTTCTGATAAAATAGAAAACCATATCCAGCCAAGGTCAAGTTCAGTACATCATAAATACCTTATGACCCTGCTTGGCGGGTTGCTGAAAGAAAATGCAGTAAAAGAGAAGCGCACAACATCAGCCGCTGAAATACTGCATCAGCTTGCTGAGAGTATGCATAAACGCTCACTGGTGGTTATTTTCAGCGATATGATGGAGAGCCAGGGCAATCCTGATGTTGTATTTTCAGCATTACAGCACTTAAAGCATAACAAACATGAAGTCATACTCTTCCACACCGTGGACCGGAGTACTGAAATAGATTTTTCGTTCAGCAATCGTCCTTACCGCTTTGTTGATCTTGAAACCGGAGACGATATTAAACTACTTCCAAGCGAAGTAAGAAATGAATATCTGAAAACCATGCAGCAGTTCAGCCATGAGCTTAAAATGCGCTGCGGACAATTCGGGATTGATTTTGTTGAAGCTGATGTTAAACAGGGCTTTCGTCAGATATTATTGCCCTATCTGCTTAAAAGAGAAAAGATGTTTTAGCACATCTTGGATTCTTGCGTCAATATCCTCAAACCTTTGAACCAAGGTTGAACAATAGTAGGTTCAAGCCTTTATCTGTCCTAAACCATTTAAAAAGCAGTTTGGGCTATTTTGCAAATTACAATCGTTAATGCCGGTGGTTAAAACATTCAGAACAATTGAGCGGAGCGATAATTGGTCTGTTATATTTTTCCAATCGGTATAAGAAACCACACTAAGCAAAAAGGCAATGATTATTCCTCAGTGTATATTTTGATGATATTCAGGATTACTTCCACAGCTTTTTGCATGCTTTCAAGTGGCACAAATTCATGTTTACCATGAAAATTATGACCTCCTGCAAAAATATTCGGACAGGGCAATCCCATATACGATAGTCTGGCTCCATCAGTACCGCCGCGGATAGGCTGGATAACAGGCTCTACACCTGCCATTTCCATCGCTCTACTGGCAATATCAACAATATGCATTACAGGCTCAATTTTTTCGCGCATATTGAAATACTGATCTTTCAACTCTACAGTTATTCTGCCTTCCCCATATTTCTGGTTCATAAAGGCAGCAACTGTTTCAATAAACTTTTTCCGGTTCTGAAAAACATCCCTATTATGATCTCGAACAATATATTGCAAAGTACAATTTTCAACTCCGCCTTCCATTTTCACAAGATGATAAAAACCTTCGTAATCCTGTGTGTACTGAGGTTTTTCAAATTCAGGAAGTAAGCTATTGAATTCCATAGCCAGCAACATTGCATTTATCATCTTATTTTTGGCATAACCCGGATGTATATTTCTGCCCTGCACCTTAATCAAAGCACTGGCAGCGTTAAAAGTTTCGTACTCGAGTTCACCGATCCCTCCGCCATCCAGGGTATAAGCGTATTCGGCACCGAATTTTTTCACATCAAAGAAATCCACTCCTTTACCAATTTCTTCATCAGGAGTAAAAGCTACTTTTATTGTACCATGAGGTATTTCAGGATGGCGCACAAGATAATCCATAGCAGTCATAATCTCAGCTATTCCGGCTTTATCATCCGCTCCGAGCAAAGTAGTACCGTCAGTTGTAATAATGGTTTGGCCAATATAATTATTAAGTTCAGGAAATTCTTTGGGAGAAAGCACCATATTTTTACTCTTGTTCAAAACTATATCACCACCCTGATAATTCCGGACAATATTTGGCTGAATATTTCCGCCTGGAGTCTCCGGGCTGGTATCCACATGAGCAAGGAAACCAATAACAGGTATTTTTTTGTTAGTATTTGCAGGTAAAGTACCCATCACATAGGCATGATCATCAATACTGACATCAGTAAGACCCATGGCTTTCAGTTCGTCATGGAGCAGACGTGACAAATTCCATTGTTTTTCAGTACTCGGAAAAGTAGTGGACGTATCATCGCTTTGGGTATCAATTTTTACATACCTGAGAAAACGTTCCAATAATTCATTATTTTTCATGATATTATATGTTTTATTATTGTTAATTTCAGTAATCAGGGTTCTTAAAACACCTTTAAACAAAAGGATTTAACACTTACAGAGCTAAACTATGTCAGACATTTTTAATTAATACAGCCTGAATGTTATCAAAGGACTATTCTTTTTTGGCTCTCAGCGATTCCCAGATCAGATAGGAACAGATAACAATAAACATCACAAGAGCAAGTATTTCAGCGCCATTTGATTCAAACCATTCTTTGTTAACAAAATTAATTTCAAAAAAGTTAAGAAGCGCACTTATCACACCCATCAAAGCTCCTCCGGCAATAAAACCGGAAGCTATAAGTGTACCTCTTTCTTTTCTTGCACTGTTAAGCTTTTCGTCTTTACTGCGGGTGCTTACAAACCATGCTATTATACCACCTATTAATAATGGAGTATTCAGTTGCAGCGGTATGAACATTCCCAAAGCAAAAGCCAGTGCAGGAACACCGATCATAGTGAGTATCAGCGATAAAAATGCTCCTGAAAGATAAAGCAGCCAGGGTGCGGGTTTACCTGACATCATTGGTTCAATAACGGCTGCCATCGCATTTGCCTGAGGTGCTACAAGTGCATTTTCACCCACAAATCCGTATGTCTTGTTTAGCAATATAATTACCCCGCCCACTGTAAGAGCCGAAACTAAAGTTCCAAGGAATTTCCATGTTTGCTGTTTATAAGGTGATGAACCAAGCCAGTAACCTATTTTCAGGTCAGTGATAAAACCACCTGCCATTGCCAGAGAAGTACATACAACTCCACCAATTATCAGTGCAGCAACCATACCCGCTTCACCTGATAAACCTACTGAAGCCATGATCAGGGAAGTGATTATCAAAGTCATGAGGGTCATACCTGAAACAGGATTGGTTCCAACAATTGCTATTGCATTGGCTGCAACGGTTGTAAATAAAAATGCAATTATCATTACAATAGCAAGAGCAATAAGGGCATGTACCAGATTGAAAACAACACCAGCCCAGAAGAAAATGAATATAACTATCGTTAAAAATATCAGTCCGAAAAGAATAATATTCATAGGAATATCGCGACGGGTTCTCAGTTCAACACTTGTTTTGGTTTTACGGCTGAAAGTTTCTTTAATAGCCAGCCCGACTGCATTTTTAATGATACCTGATGATTTTAATATCCCGATTATTCCTGCCATTGCTATTCCACCTATACCAATCTGTCTGACATAGGCTGTAAATATTTCTTCAGCTGACATATCACCAATCAACATGGTGATATTGGCGCCAACCGGAAGCGTCATACCTGCGGCAAAATAATTGATCAAAGGTATCAGTACATACCAGCCTACAAACGAACCGGCACAGATTATAGCAGCATATTTCAAACCTATTATATAACCCAGTCCCATTACTGCAGCACCCACATTTATCTTGAAAACCACTTTGGCTTTATCGGCTAACATAGCGCCAAAACTGAACACCCTTGTAGTAAAGACTTCATTCCACCAGCCAAAAGTTGCAATAATGAAATCGTAAATACCACCTATTAAACCACTTATCAGCAATAATTTAGCAGAGCTTCCCCCCTTCTCGCCCGAGATAAGAACTTCAGTAGTTGCTGTAGCTTCAGGGAACGGGAATTTGCCATGCATATCGCTGACAAAATACTTTCGAAACGGGATTAACAATAAAATGCCCAGGAAACCGCCTAACAATGATGAAAGGAATACCTGATAAAAATGAGCTTCAAGGTTCAGAATATAAAGAGCCGGAAGTGTAAAAATCGCACCGGCAACAATAAGTCCTGAACTTGCACCAATAGATTGAATAATTACATTCTCACCCAGAGCATTCTTGCGTTTTGTTAATGATGATAATCCGACTGCAATAATGGCTATTGGAATAGCAGCTTCAAAAACCTGACCTATTTTTAATCCAAGATAAGCTGCAGCAGCCGAAAAAATTATAGCCATTAATAAACCCAGAAGTACTGAGCGAAGGTTAACTTCCGGATAAACTTTATAAGGCGATAATACTGGAATATATTCCTCACCGGGCTTTAATTCGCGATAAGCATTCTCTGGAAGTTCTTTCAAGTCTTTGTTTACATCAGTCATGGAAGTAAAGGTTTAAAATTTAGCTGCCAAAGATAATAATACAATTGGGATAGATAATAGAAAACTAAAAATGAGTTTTCAGAAAATTCTGTTTTTCCATACGACAAAACTTTAAAAACATATCCTTTCAGGATTATTCGTATTTTTGCAAATTAGATAATTAACATAAATTAAATAACAAACTAATAATTATGAAAAATCGTGAAAAAAGCATTGAATTGCTAAACAAGGCTGTAGCCGATGAGTTAACTGCTGTACATCAGTATATGTATTTTCATTTTCATTGCGATGACCAGGGTTATGACTTGCTTGCCAACCTTTTTAAAAGAACTGCAATTGAAGAAATGGTGCACGTAGAAGATCTTGCTGAACGTATTCTTTTCCTCAAAGGTGAAGTAGAAATGGTGGTAGGCAGTCCAACAATAAAGATTCATGATGTAAGGGAAATGCTCAAATTAGCCGGCGAAATGGAAGAAGCCAGTGCAAAAGATTACAATGAATGGGCTAATATTTGTGCTCAGAACGCCGATTCAGTTTCCAAAAAACTTTTTGAATCTCTGGTTGCTGATGAAGAACGTCATTTTGACCAGTATGATGTGGAAATGGATAATCTGAAGAAATTCGGTGATCATTATCTTGCTTTGCAATCCATTGAACGCAGTAAAATAGTAGGACAAAAATCTGACGCATAATCAAATCAGATAACCCTACTTTATCGGAACTTATTAAAACCCGGGCGATAATATCAACCGGGTTTTATTTTATTTTTGCTGTTGGCAATCCATACCGGACATGAACAAAAAAAAGAATAAGAAAAAATCAGAAAAACGCAGTATCACACACATACTGCAATGCATGGTTAAAGACCGCACCCTGCAGGTACTGATTGCCATTTTGCTGATCACCGCACTGATCTACGCCCGAAGTTACAATCAGACTTTTTTGTTTGGCTGGGACGATGGTGAGTATATTACTAATCCTGATATCAAAGATCTTTCGATTACCAATATCGGCAAATATTTCAGTTCGTTTTATCTGGGTATGTATCAGCCAATTCCGGTACTGACTTTTGCACTGAATATTTATTTAGGCGGAGAAAATTCTGTAGGCTTTCATTTATTCAGCATTTTAATCCATTTTATTAATATTTTACTGGTTTTCAATCTGGTTAAAAAGCTTAGCGGCAGCAACCCGGCAGCTATATTATCAGCATTGCTGCTGGCAGTACATCCAATGAATGTGGAAAGCATCAGCTGGCTCTCGGCACGTAGCACCGGTTTATTCTCAATGTTTTATCTGCTTGCATTATCAGCTTATCTGAAATATATTCGCGAAGGGTTAAAAACCTCACAATTACTATTAGTGCTGACGTTTTTCATAACAGCACTGTTTTGTAAATCAATGGCAGCTACGTTACCAATGGTGCTGGTAGTTCTTGATTTTTGGGAAAAACGCAAGGTAGATAAAAAAATGATATTTGAGAAAATCCCATTTTTTGCGTTATCTATAATATTCGGACTCATCTCAATACGAGCTGCAGCAAGTTTTGGTCATATCACCGTACTTGAAGCTGATTACACACTTATTGACAGGATGTTCCTGCTCAGTTACGGTGCATCATTTTACATAGTAAAACTTTTTATACCTGTAAACCTTTCGGCTATATACGCTTACCCTGATAAAACTGCAGGATGGTTGCCGGCAGAATATTATCTCAGCTTACTGCTAATATTATTACTGGCTATCGGGATTTACAGATTGAAACGCCACCGCCACGAAACATTGCTGGGAGTGCTTTTCTTTTTGCTAAGCATCTCAATGGTGTTACCACTATTCTGGTCGCGATTGTTCATTGTTGCTGAGCGTTATGTTTATCTGCCATACGTCGGGCTGTTTTGCATTGGAGGCATTTGGTTCAACGCATTGCTAAACAATGAAATTAAAATCAGAACCTCAACCCGGACATGGATCCTGGGTGTGATTTCAGTATGGATATTGGTATTTGTTATTTCTTCTTTTGTCAGAACCAGTGTTTGGCGTGATACACGAAGCCTGATGGAAGATGTGATTGACAAAAAGCGCTCTCCTGCCGATCAGGCTTTTGCATGGTTCTTTCTTGGAAATATCAGCGACCGTGAAGGTAATAACCAACAGGCTATAAAGAATTACAGCCTTGCCATAAATATGAATCCCAGACATATTCAGGCTCTTAACAACCGTGGTATAATGCTGGGCATTGAAGGCGATTTTCAGGGTAGCCTGAATGATTTTAATGAAGCTATACATTTAAAACCCGATTTTGCCGAAGCTTTTTATAACCGCGGAATAGTATATTATAGGCTTAACAGACAGGAGAATGCCTGCAAAGACTGGCAACAGGCTGCATACTTAGGGTTCGGACAAGCCAAAGAAGTGCTGAACAATTATTGCAATAAATCCGGACAATAATATCTGTTTGCTTCATTACAACCGCAATTCAGAACATTATGCTACAAAATATAAAACGTCCCACACTTTTACTCGACCGCGCCAAATGTCTGTCAAACATCAGATTTATGGCTGAAAAAGCCAAAAAACACCACCTTATCTTCAGACCTCATTTTAAAACCCATCAATCGGCTGCTATCGGCGAATGGTTCAGAAATGAGGGTGTGGAAGCAATTACTGTTTCATCAGTGCAAATGGCTCAATATTTCGCTTTACACGGCTGGCAGGATATCACAATTTCATTTCCGATAAATATCCGTGAAATTTTAGAAATTAACCAGCTTGCGGCTCAGGTTCATTTGAATCTTCTGGTAGAGTCGCCTGAAGTTGTTCATTTTCTGAAACACAATCTCACCTCATCAGCAGGTATCTTTATTAAAATTGATACCGGCCTGCATCGCAGTGGCATTGATCCGGCTGATCTCATTATGATTGAGAAGATCATTGAAGCAATTCAGCAGTCAGACAAAATGATATTTCTCGGATTTCTGACCCATGCCGGGCATACTTATGGTTCAAAAAACAAAAATGATATTCTTATCATACACCGGCAATCTCTTGATCAGATGGTAGGATTAAAGAATGCTTTCTCAGAATTTCAGCCTTTGATATCAATTGGCGATACGCCTTCATGCAGTATTGCAGATGATTTTTCAGGTGCGGATGAGATCCGTCCCGGAAATTTTGTCTTTTACGATATGATGCAGGCTGAAACAGGAAGCTGTACACCCGGGCAGATTGCTGTTGCACTTATCTGCCCTGTAGTTGCAAGCTATCCAAAGCGTTCGGAACATGTTATTTATGGCGGAGCCATACATTTGAGCAAGGATTCAATCCGGTATTCCAACGGTTTGACAAGTTTCGGACGTATAGCCATATTCAACGGAAACCATTGGCAAATCCTTCCCGAAGGCAATGAGGTGGTCTCGGTTTCACAGGAACACGGAATTGTAAAACTACAGCCGGAATTTTATGACAGTTTCATTCCCGGAGGTTTAATGGCTATAATACCCATTCACTCCTGCCTCACAGCGCATCAGATAAAACAATACCTTACCCTTGACGGTGAAATCATCAGCATGATGTTATAAAACAATAATTGAATGAAATTCGCAGAGCAGCAAAAGTCAAATTCTTTTCATTATTATTTGTCCTTTCTTGTTCAGATATCCTATCTAACTAATATTCAAGTAGTTTAAGATCACACCGATTGGAAAAATATAATAGACCAATTCTCGCTCTGCCCGATTATTCTGTATATATAAACCATCGGCGAAACAGTTTGGACTTTTTTGTAAATACAGATCGTATAAACTGCATTTCTACCTTTCTATTCCCAAAGACTTGAAAAATTTAGGTTGAGAAATTTTTTACTTAAAATGTTAGAGGATGCTTTTTTTATTTTATTTTTGTCCATAATGCGGGGGTTTGATACAGTAAATATACTGTTATTCAATGTAATAGCAGTATATTTATCCACATTTTTTCTGTTTTTATGAATAATTCAGGTTATGAGAGACATCCTACCAATAATAACAAAATCAAAAAATTAACTTAGAATGTTTTCAAAACACGTTTCACAACTTACATATTCTGATATAGACGATTTGGTTAATACACGACAAGAACGTGAAGGTTATCATTTGGACTTTAAAGTAGAGTTTGGAAAGATTGATAAAGCAAAAAAAGAACTTTCAAAAGATATTTCAGCATTTGCGAATACAAGTGGTGGTTTTTTAATAATTGGTGTGGACAAGCATTATAATATTGTCGGCATAGAGAAGAAAATTCAAAATAAAGATATTGACGAATGGATAAATCAAATTTTAAGTTCAAACATTGAACCACAAATTTTTTATTTTGACCCAAAAGTCATAGAAATTCCAGAAAGTGAAAAAGTAATTGTTGTAATTCATATTCCAGAAAGTACTAAAAAGCCTCATATTGTAACCGAATGGAATACCTATCACATTAGAATAAATGACAGTTCCAAATCTGCAAATCACAATCAAATTAGAGATATGTTTGAGTTCTCAAAAAATAGAACTGATGAATTTAATGCCTTTTTGAAAAAAAGAAATTTGGTTGACGAAGACAGCCCTGTTTTTGGACAAAATAAAAATTCAATTAAGCTTTTTTCTGAAATTCCTGAAAAAACAGGTCTACCTAAACCTCTTGTCTTATTTTCTTTAATTCCAAAGTATCCAAACGAAGAAAAAATAAAACTGTCTGTCGCAGATTTTAAAACTTGGCTTGAAAGAAACTCAAAAGGATATAATCCATATCCTTCAAAGTCATTATTCTATGTTGGTTATGACTATGACTTAAAACTTGACGGAATAGTATTGAAACAAACTCGAAATAAAGAGCTGACTTCATATTTTGAAATCCTTAATAATGGATTTGTTGAAGCAGGGCTATCAAGTTCAATAACATATCCATACGAAAATAAGCATACAAAAAAACCAGCAATTGCAATTTACTTAACTCAAATTATTGGGTACGAAATGCTTTTACTTGGATTTGCAAAGAACTTTTATGAATTAGCTAAATATTATGACGATGTTTTATTACAAGTTAGCTTTGTTAATGTGTTAAATTATAAACTTTACGGCTTTAATAACAAGCACAGAGATATGACAAGATATGAATGGATTGACATTTCAAACAAGCAACACAATAATTTTAAACTGAATTTTAGATTTAACCCGAAAACTCTAACAGACGAAGACATTTTAGAAATTGCAAAATATCATTCAGAAAAATTTTGTAGAGTTTTTGGACTTGACCAAGACTATTGCTTTGTGGACAATGAATTATCAGTAAGTGAATTAAACAATTTTCATCTATAACAAAACGAAAAACAAGACCGAAAATAAAAACGTCAGCTAATAACCAGGACTTAATCGCAATGGAATTTATGGAATTGAGTTAAAAAACGAGACATTTGTAAATGCCAATCAATTATCCTTTGTTTTGTCAATATAAAATATAGAATTTCCGGCATTTATAAGATTTTTTCATTTTGATGAAATTGGTTGGCGAATGTTATATGTTTTTTATTTACGAATGTTTATCTTTGTGTCGTAAATAATACGTTATGCCACATACTAAAAGAACGAAAAACATGAAACTACCAGTAATAATTAACCTTGACAGCAAATACGACTGGACAAAAGAAGTTCAGAATATTTTGGATACAATTGACTGTAAAAAACTTCATAAAAAATTTCCAACTATAAGTAAAGCAAACTTTAAGTTTCGCTTAAATCAACAGCTCAAAATAATTGGACTTTGCTCACCATCATTCATTGACCGCTTTTACTTCAGGCAAGACAACTGCCATGAGAGAGCCAGAGATAATAATGATTGGATATACCGTGAAGAAGAAAACTGGAGGATGTCACAAATAGGTGAAGAAAGGAATGTCAGGCATTTTAATGGAGAAGAACCACATTTCAGATCCCCAAAAATATGTGACAATTATATTGTAGAACCATACGGAATTTATACAGATGATTGTTCAATACTCCTTCCTGGGGAGGCTGATATGGATAAATTGCTATTGAGTGCAAAAGGTGAAGCGGGAATATTTCTATGTCCTGAACGGATTGTAGAAATTTATCCTACACTAATGGAAGTTTTATCAAATCCTAAATACGCATTGCCTTTAGCAGATAATCCTATTTTGGCAAACCTTAAAATGGTTTTACTTCATGAACTTGGGCATCATATATTTCCTGTTCATAGAAATTGCAATGGAAAAAAGTATATTTCGGAGGGATTAGCAAATTACTTTTGTTACTCCAATCTTGATGCCCATGTAGAACAGGCAGGGCTACTCTATAAATCAAGAACATTGCAACCCCCTGAATATTCAAGCTACAGATTTATATCCATTTTGCATAGATATTATAACCAGAAACCTAAGTTAGATAAGGGTAAAATAAAAAGACAAATAAAGGAATTATATAATAAAGGAGAAGAATCGGATAGTTATATATTGGATGCAAAAACTTTGGAGAGAGTCTTGCAAGAGTTAGAAGACCATATAGCATATTCTCACATTTTGACTATTGACGATGTTTTTGCAAGAGCATTTGAAGGCTTCATAGATGGTTGGAATAATATTTTCCTCAAAGAAACTATTACAGAGGAAGCGGATATAAGAGATTGGACGGATGTAATTATACGCCAAACCGAACATCTGACAATGGCAATTGCTGTAGACTCTTTACCTACGGTTAATTTCCTTAATGACTTAGATGAATATTATGCAAACAAAGGAAGGTGGAGTTCGAGATTTGAATACGAAATGATTTTCAAGCGCCGCCTACATTACAAAAAACAGATTAATCCTGACTTTGTATGGGATTTATACAATGAAAATTCAATTTTGCCTTTTGTGCTTTCAGAAGTTATGCCTAATGAAATTTGGCGTTCATGGGGTATGAGCACAAGCCGTGTTAATGTGGGAACAGGCAGTAAATTACCCGGCAAATTGTCATGGCCTGAGGGACCTCTGTTTCGCATGACAACAAGACAAGATTGGGAAAGGATTGTAAAAGAAAGTCCTTATCAATGGGCACGTGACGCTGCAATAATCTGGATACTTAATGATTTGAATAATAAATCTGACATTGCTAATTTTTTATCTGGTTTCACTCTTTCCGGTGGTACAAGAAACTGGCATACAGTAATCAATTCATTTAACAAGTATAGCGGGCAATTTAATACGGATACAAAAAATAAAATAATCTCAATATTACAAGAAACTATTAAGGATAAAGATACGGTGAACCTTACGTTAAAAAGAGAAGCAGAAAAGTTGATTGAAAAATTAAGAACTAACAGTGAATGAAGGACAGCACGTGGCATAACATGATATTGCCTGAAGCGGGGTTGAACGGCTTCGAATCATCCCGTATCCCGAATCGTTTCCTCTCGGGACAGGCAATGCAGGATTCGGTAAATTGAAAGTTCATTCTTCGATTGAATCCCGAAGTTTAGGGATGCTATAAATCCGCGATTTCGCAAAGCCGAGAACCGTTAGAGCAGCACATAATGACTTATGACTTTCATAAAATAGCTGAACGGATTTAAGACCAAATTGGTTTATTAACGAGGCCAAAAGTGCAACATATAAATGAATCGCAGAATTTTTGATCAAAGATTTATTTCAATTTGATATAAATCCTTTTCTTAGGAAATAACACCAATTGGGAAAATATAATAGACCAATTTTCATTTGTCCTTTCTTGCTATGATTTCCTATCTGACTAATATTCAGGTAGTTTAAAATTATACCGATTGGAAAAATACAATTCGTATTATTTCCTGATGTTTCAATTTTTATTAATCAACGTTTAAACCAAACTGCTATATTTTGCGTTACATTGTTAAAATTAACATTTATTGATTATGGATCAGAAAACTATTATAGATTTTTTAAATAAGATCGAACTTTTTCGTGGACTTGATGAAGCTGAATTTGAGATACTTGCAGAAAATTTAGCAGTAAAAGATTTTAATGCCGGTGTAAGATTGTTTTCAGAAAACAGTCCCCGTGAATGTATTTTCATGATTTATGATGGTGAAGTTGAGCTTTTCAAAAAAGCTCCCTCAGGTGCTGAGATCATTCTTTCTTATTTCGGGCGTTTCGACTTTCTGGGCGAAGGCTCTCTCACTGATGATTCACCACATTCAACATCAGCACGTTCAAGAACCAAAACAACAGTGTTGTGTCTTGAAAAAGTATTCTTTGCAACTCATGGTCCCGTAGCTCTGAAGATCTTCTCAAATATTGCAAGAGTCATCTCCAGACGAATGAGGCAAACCAATGCCAAAGCGGTAAGTTCATCAGCTCAGTACGAATCGGGTCGTACACGCATAGAACATGATATGCTGGGCGAACGCAATGTTCCATATGAATATTATTATGGGATTCAAACCCTGAGAGCGCTTGAAAACTTCAATATCACGGGTGTAACTCTTAACTTTTATCCTGCTCTTGCAGAAGCTCTTGCAATGGTCAAACTTGCTGCAGCCAAAGCCAATGCCGATCTGGGGCTATTGTCGCGTACTGTTGCCGATGCAATTGGTACTGCATGTAATGAGATCATCAACGGAAAATACATTTATCATTTTGTTGTTGATATGATGCAGGGCGGTGCCGGCACATCAACCAACATGAATGCCAATGAAGTGATTGCCAACCGTGCTCTGGAGATTATGGGATATGAAAAGGGGCAATATGAACACTGCCATCCCAATAATCATGTGAACCTTTCGCAATCAACCAACGACGCCTACCCTACTGCTGTGAAAATAGCTCTTATGAACAGCAATGAACGTCTGGTTCTTGTTCTAAAGGATCTGGTCAGCGCATTCAGAAAAAAAGCTGAAGAGTTTGCTCATATAATAAAAATGGGACGTACTCAATTACAGGATGCTGTTCCAATGACCCTGGGTCAAAGTTTCGAAGCTTATGCCGTAACTCTTGAAGAAGAAGTGGAAAGACTTATTGAGAATTCTCATCTGTTCCTTGAAGTAAATATGGGAGGAACTGCAATCGGAACCGGTATCAATGCCGAACCGGGTTATAGCGAACGGGTCATACAGCATCTACGCAGGATAACCGGAATGAATATGGTACTGGCGTCCAATCTGGTAGAGGCTACACAGGACACAGGTGCCTTTGTAATGTATTCTTCGGCTATAAAAAGGCTTGCAGTAAAACTTTCAAAAATAAGTAACGACCTTCGTCTGTTATCTTCAGGACCCCGTGCAGGTCTTAATGAAATAAACCTGCCTCCTATGCAACCGGGAAGTACCATTATGCCCGGCAAAGTCAATCCTGTTATTCCGGAAGTAGTGAACCAGATTGCTTTTAAAGTAATTGGAAATGACCTGACAGTAACCCTGGCCACTGAAGCTGGTCAGTTGGAACTTAATGTCATGGAGCCGGTTATGGTTTTCAGCCTGTTTGAATCAATTGAAATGCTTAAGAACGGAATGGAAACACTTAACCACCGTTGCATTACAGGTATTACTGCCAATGAAAAACGATGCCGCGAAATGGTTGAGCATAGTATCGGGCTGGTAACTGCACTAAATCCATATATAGGTTATGAAGCTTCAAACCAGTTGGCTGCCGAAGCTTTACATTCAGGACGCAGTGTTTACGATCTGGTTCTGGAAAAGAAACTGATGTCAAAAAAGGATCTGGATAATGTACTGCTGCCAGAAAACATGATCAAACCCAGAATGATTATGTCGAAGAAATAATCCTGTTTTGAATTCTGAACCTATTTTTCAGGCCTGAACACAATACCAACGTGTTTACGCCCGTCAATCTTTACTGGTAACTCATTTTTGAACCTTATGTGGCGTATCAGGTCATTTTCAAATTCTGCAGCCTGACGAGATAAAAAGTCCACATTATAAAATCCATCCTGAATGTATGGATTGATAGTGAAATATCCAACTCTGAAGGATGTGAGATTATGAAAGAAATGCGTGCCCTGACTTGGGTCAACCCTGTAATTTTCAAGACCTGATTCAACAATAACGCGGGCATTTGATATTTGCGACCATTTAACAGGTATTCCAAGCCATGAATCGCTCGAACCCCAGCGCCCGGGACCTACAAGAATGTAATACCGTTTCTCAGTTATCATTTTCTGGTTCAACTGCTCTATCATCAAAGCCATTTCCTGGTTCCTTGCTGAATCAAACGCATCCGGCTTTACATATATCACATCATAAATTCCATTTATAATTCCATTCCCCATAGCATTATGCGAAAACAGCAAGGTGTCTTCATAAGAAGTATCCTCAAGGCTGATATCAACTATTTCTTTGTTTTCAACAATAGGACGAATTTGCAGCAGATTGAAGATTTTAGGTTTATTAAGCGGACGATCAAGGTTCACGGCAAATTCAATCTCCACATGTTTATTCATCGCTTTATGACCCATGTCAAGGACATCGGCAAGTATTTGCGCAAGAGGGAAAACATTGTGACTCAGGATATTGCTAAAAGTAACAACACGTTTACCTTCATCAAACATGCCATCACGAAGCTGGTTTGAATGAAAATCAAGAGTAGAAGCCACAAACCGCAGGGCATTATGACTCTCGGCTTCCGAGATGCCGGGTTTAAAAATATTCACTCCGTCATCAGTACTTGGATAAAAGCTCTGAGGGTCGAGGTCAAGGGCATAAAAAATATTCTGGGTTTCTTTTAAAGCCATTTTTACTGAACTCAACTGTAATACCTTTTTAGGATATTTTGGTGAGAACCTAAGTGTAACTCCTCCGTCAACAATGTATTTTCCCAAACCATATGCAATATTGGCAATTCCGTCTTCAGGCTTTTCAGGGTCAATAGGATAGAAATTCACTGACCTGGCTACACCTGAAATAGTTGGATAAAACATTCCCTTGTATTGCTGCCCGCATACTTCCTGTAATATCACAGCCATTTTTTCTTCATCTATCACATTGGTAGTTGCACTTGTATAAGCCTTGCTGTTCTTATAAAACACCGAAGCATACACGCTTTTTATCGCAATGGAGATCATATCTGTCATCAGTCGCTTGTCGTTTCGCACATTAGGTATCATATAGGTGCTATAAATACCTGCAAACGGCTGATAATAGGAATCTTCAAGCAGACTCGACGAGCGGATCGCAATAGGGTTCTTAATTATAGATACAAAAGTTAAAAGTGCCTCATGAATTCTCAGTGGCAACCGTGCCTTTATAAAAGCCTGAAGTATTTCTTCGTCGGGAATATCGGATAAGGCGATTCTATGAAGCCTGTTTTCTTCCATGAATTCATCGAATACGTCAGTACAGAGCACAACAGTTCGCGGAATAGTGATCAGAGTATCGGGATAATCGCCAAAAACATGATTCTGTTTTATCAGACTGTCGAGAAAAGCCAGTCCACGGGCTTTTCCACCTATCGAACCATCGCCGATACGCGTAAAATTCAGATATTCATCAAAGCTTTTACGGTTAAATCTGGCAATAATACCGCGTGATTTGTTCTGACGATACAATGCAATGGCATCAAAAACAAAGTGCCGGACCTCAGTAAGGTCCTGAAAATCTTCAGGTTTTAGCTCTCTGAAAAGCTCAGCCAGCGAAAACAAGGCTCTGGCTCGTAACCACTTGGAAATATGATTTCTGTAAATATGATAAGTCAGCGATCTGTCAGGAACTTCAAATATCTTTTGTTGCAGGGCTTTAAGATCGGAGGCGCGGGTGATCTCTTCATGAGTATCGGGATCAACAAAAACAAAATCGCCAAAAGCAAAATATTCAATAATAAAATTCTTTAACTCCAGTGTAAGTGTTTTTGAAAGCTTATAAATAAAGCCCACTTTCATTTCCCTTGCATACTGCTGATTTTCAATATCTGACGATTGCAGCAACATGGGCATGAACGGATCATCAAGTTTAACTTTCTGAAACAGCTTAATGCCCGCCTGATTATCCTGAACTCCATTGCAACTATAGCTTATATCGCTGATTATTCCCAGTAGGTTATGTTTGTATTTTTCATACATCCTGATAGCCTCTTCATAACTGGTAGCCAGAAGGATTTTAGGTCTGCCGCGCATACGAAGCATCATCTGGTGTTCATTAAGACCTTCGGTCATAAAAGCCTGACTTTGTTTGAAAATGATTTTATATATCAAAGGCAGATAGACCGAATAAAAACGTATGGAATCTTCAACAAGCAGGATTGCCTGCACTCCTACCTCATTGATATCGTGCTCGGCATTTCGCATGTCTTCAATCAGTTTGATTATAGCCAGCAAAATATCTGAGTTCCCAAGCCATGAAAATATATAGTCAATACCACTAAGGTCGTCCTGTGCTATTTTTATTGAAACCTCACGCGAAAAAGCTGTAAGCACAACAATAGGAATATTAGGATACTCTGCTTTGATTTTTTTTGCCATATCAAATATATCTTCTCCCCCATCGCTCAACATTGAAATAACAAGGTCAATATTTTCTTCTTTAAGTATTTGAAAAGCCTGATTACTTGAACTGGCAATAAGAAACTGAGGCGGATAACGAAGATTTAGAGATACATATTCATTGAAAATCTGTTCGTCAACTCTTCCATCACCTTCCAGAATAAATATATCGTATTCGCTTGCTATCAGAAGCACATTATAAATCCTTTTCTTCATCAGCCCGACAAATGCAGTATCCTTAAAATGATACCTGGCTGCCATTATCCTTTTGATCTTATCCATACTTTGAGTTTTAGAATACAAACCTAAGTTAAAAATGCGAAATTGTATCAAAACGGAATAATTTTTGTAATTTTGCAGCACAATATCCATATGGGGCTGACCGGTTTTGACAGCAAGGAAGTGGTATTGTAAGCATGCCGGGTGTTGTGTGTTTACCCGTTAACAACAATGCATACGCCAGAATAAATGGCAACAATTACAATTTCTCGTTAGCTGCTTAATCAGGAAGATTAAGTCGCTTTCTGTTTCCCGCAAAACCTCTCCAAACGGTGTTGTGGATGAAGCATCGAAAAAGTTTGGATAGAAAAAGTTTTGTTCCGGAGCTTTTTTGAAATAACAGGAACTAAGGATGAAGTAGGTTTGCCTTTCACTGGCTTTCATCCCTACAAAATATGAAAGGCTAAGCATGTAGAAAGCATTATTGCTGCTTGTTTGGACGAGGGTTCGACTCCCTCCAGCTCCACTAAAAACAATTAACCGGCTAAAAATCCCTCCTGCGGCTTATATATTGTTTTCAATCTTTTCCAAAGCTATTTTAAACCACACAGTATAATTTTCAGGATGTTTTTTTACATCGCTGAACAATTCTTTCATGTCAATCCATTTCCATTCGGCTACTTCTTCAGTGTTGATTACAGGGTCATCATTATGATAACCAAAAATAACATGATCGAATTCATGCTCGGTAAGACCATTGTCAAATGGAGCTTTATATATGAATGAAAGCTTCCATTCCAGATCGCAATCGAAGCCCATTTCTTCCATAAGGCGACGATGCGCAGCTTCAAGGGTAGTTTCTCCCGGACGGGGATGGCTACAGCAGGTGTTTGTCCATAATCCCGGAGAATGATATTTATGTAAAGCACGCCTTTGCAACATAAGCTCGCCTTTGTCATTGAAAATAAAAACCGAAAAAGCACGGTGAAGCAAAGCCAGTTCATGTGCCTTAAGTTTTTCCTCCACCCCGTTTGGGATATCATCTTTATCAACCAGAATAACTCTTTCCATATATTTTATCTTAATGGTTCCAAAATCTTCTCATCTGAAAGCAGCTAATTTTTCATGTTTTTAATAATACTGCTGTCAAAATATCAGCAATTACTGTTTTATTTATTTTTCCTTTTCACCGCTCTCAATGCTGCCTCAACAATATCAGGTGTGTCAAGGTTGAATTTCCGTATTAGTTCATCAGGAGTGCCACTTTCACCAAATTTATCTCTAACCGCAACCATCTCAAGTGGCTTGGGGTCATGAAGGGCAAGAGTCTGCGCAATACTGTCGCCAAGTCCTCCATTCATCTCATGCTCTTCAGCGCTTACAGCGCAACCGGTTTTCTTTACTGAGTCAAGAATAGCCTGAACATCAAGGGGTTTGATGGTGTGAATATTAATGATCTCGGCAGTTATTCCTTTATCTTTCAGAACCTTACAAGCTTCCAGGGCTCTCCATACCAGATGTCCGGCAGCAAAAACACTTACATCATTCCCGGGCTGAAGCAATATTGCTTTTCCGATTATGAATTCCTGGTTTTCCGGTATAAAATTCGGGACTTTGGGTCGCCCGAAACGCAGATACACAGGTCCGGAATGTTTTGAAGCTGCTATTGTTGCAGCTTTTGTCTGATTATAATCGCAGGGATTGATAACGGTCATATTGGGCAACATTTTCATCATACCAATATCTTCAAGCATCTGATGTGTGGCACCATCTTCGCCAAGGGTTATTCCTGCATGTGAAGCTGCAATTTTCACATTCTTGTTTGAATAGGCAATTGACTGCCTTATCTGGTCGTAAACCCGCCCTGTTGCAAAATTTGCAAATGTGGTTGCAAAAGGTATTTTACCGCCAATGGCAAGTCCGGCAGCAATTCCCATCATGTTGGCTTCCGCAATTCCTGTCTGAATAAAGCGTTCGGGAAAAGCCTCGGCAAACTCATTAAGTTTCAGTGAGCCTGTCAGGTCAGCACAAAGAGCCACAACATCGGTATTGGTTTTTCCAAGTTCCAGCATAGCAGCTCCAAATCCTGAACGGGTATCCTTACTTCCGGTATTTATATATTGATTCATATGATCTCTTTTTTTATCTAAAAACAAAAAGCATTACAAACAACTGATTTATAATGTGTTACACTCTAATAATCGCCTAAAGTTTCTTCAAGCTGTGAGAGGGCTGACTGCAATTGTGCATCGTTGGGCGGCGAGCCGTGCCATTGATGGCGGTCTTCCATGAAATCTACTCCCTTTCCCATTATTGTATGCATGAGTACCATTACCGGTTTTCCTTTGCCAGTAAGTGCTTTTGCCTGTTCCATTGCCGCAAGTAGCTCTTTAACATTATTTCCGTCAGTTTCAAGTACCTGCCAGCCAAAGCTTTCCCATTTATTTTTAAGGTTCCCTAACGGCATAACTTCATGCAAAGGACCATCAATCTGTTTTTTATTATAGTCAATTACAGCTATCAGGTTATCCACTTTTTTTGCAGTTGCAAATATTGCTGCTTCCCACACCTGACCTTCCTGTATTTCACCATCTCCCATAAGTACATATACATGGTAAGGGTCCTTGTTCAACTTTTTGCTTAAAGAATATCCAATAGCTACTGAAAGCCCTTGTCCCAGCGAGCCTGAAGCAACCCTCACTCCGGGCAACCCGTCGGCAGTGGCAGGATGCCCCTGCAACCTTGAGTTTAGCTTACGGAAACTCCCAAGTTCAGCAATGTCAAAATAGTCGCTTCGTGCAAGAACACTGTACCAGCCCGCTGAAAGATGCCCGTTCGACAGGAAAAAAACATCCTCTCCCATGCCATCCATTTTAAAACCGGCAGGGTCATGTTTTAAAATTCTTAGATAAAGCGCAGCAAAAAATTCAGCACAACCCAATGGCGCTCCGGGATGTCCGGATTGTACGGCATGAATCATCCTTAAAACATCCCGCCTTATCTGCGATGCAAGATTACTTATCTCTTTTTCTGAGTTCATAAAATTGAATAAATTACTTATAAGCCGTAAATATGAGAGTTCAAAAATATATATTTTATCCGGATAGGCTATCTTTTTAAAACTGCACTTCTGGTAATTATGCCTAAACTATCTGGATTTCAATAATTTTCTAAACTTTTAAAATCAGAATGATGGAAAGTTTTTGACGACACAAACCTTAAGCCCGGCAAATAGTTTTTTTCAAACACTTTGAAATTCATACAAAACAAAGAACTTTGCGCAATCGTTATATTAAACCGTTAAATACCCCAAAACTCAAATTTGTTCTGTAATGAAACTTATTTTTAGGATATTTCTACTGATAGCTTTAGTTAATTGTGGTTCAATTAAATTGACTGCCCAAACCAAACATGGATTTATTCATGAAGAAGAACAGGAGAAACAATGGGTTGACTCGGTTTATAATTCATTAACCATTGATGAACGCATAGCCCAGCTTATGATGGTGCGTTCGTTTTCGAACCGCAATCAGAAATATACCGATTCCATCGCCAGAATGCTGGCAAAATATAATATAGGCGGGGTTATTTTTTTTAAAGGAACACCAGTCTCACAGGTTCAGATGACCAATAGGTTCCAGAATGTAGCTAAAACTCCGTTGTTAATTGCCATGGATGCCGAATGGGGACTGGCAATGCGCCTCGACAGTGTTATCAGTTTTCCCCGACAACTTGCTCTGGGTGCTATTGAAGACGATATGCTGATCTTTGATATGGGGCTTGAGATTGGAAGGCAGCTTAAACGGCTTGGAGTGCATATAAATTTTGCTCCTGTGGCAGATGTGAATGTTAATCCTTTGAACCCTGTGATAAACAGTCGTTCGTTTGGTGAAAACAGGATTTTTGTCGCCCATAAAGCTCTTGCCTATATGAAAGGATTGCAAAATATGGGTGTAATAAGCGTAGCCAAGCACTTTCCGGGACATGGCGATACCGATAAGGATTCGCATTATATTTTACCACAGATAAATAAGCCTTTTTCAGAAATTGACAGCCTACACCTTTTCCCTTTTAAATATCTGATAGAAAATGGAATAGCAGGGGTAATGCCGGCTCATTTATCAGTTTCTGCCATTGATTCTCGTCCAGGATCAATTTCAAGTCTGTCACCTCTGGCAGTCAATGATCTGTTAAAAGAGAAACTGGGTTTTAAAGGTCTGGTTTTCACTGACGGACTGGAAATGAAAGCAGTGGTTGACTTTGCTTCTGCAGATTCAGTTGAAATCAAAGCCCTGCTTGCCGGAAACGATGTTTTGATCTTACCTCTGAATGTTCCAAGAGCAATTACAAATATTAAAAAGGCTATTGCCAGCGGACTTTTACCCAAAAACCTCATTGAAGAAAAATGCAGAAAAGTACTTAGCTGGAAATACAAAGTGGGACTTGCCAATCATGAAGAAATACCAATTGAAAATCTTTACAGCGATCTAAACACACCTGAAACCGAACTTATCTACAGGCGCCTCGCGGCATCATCGCTGACGCTTCTGAACAATAATGACAATCTGATTCCAATCCGAAGTCTTGATACCCTCAAAATAGCTTCAGTAGAAATCGGATATTCAAAAAACACAAGCTTTTCTGACAGATTAAAGAATTATGCTCATGCTGATGTGTTTACTATTGAGAAATCGGCTTCAGCAGCCGGTTTTAATGAACTACTGAATAAATTAAAAGCTTACAATCTGGTATTTGTATGTGTGCGAAACACGGGGCAAAATCCTCCTGAATACGGCATAAACAGCCTTACCCGAAGATTTGTCCGGAACCTTTCGGATAAAGTAAAAACAGTGATGATACTGACAGGCAACCCATACAGTCTTAGGTTATTTGAAAATGCTGAAAATCTTAATGCAATCATGGTTACTTATCATGATACCGACCTCAGTGTTGATCTTGCTGCTCAGGCGTTGTTTGGCGCCATTCAGGTAAGTGGTGAATTACCGGTAAGTCCTTCGCAAAATTATAAAGCAGGTGATGGGGTAAAAACTGAAGAATTGAAAAGGTTGCAATATTCAATTCCTGAAGAAACAGGCATCAGATCGGAATGGCTGCAAAAAGCTGACTCCATTGCATTGAAAGGTATTGTTGAGAAAGCCTATCCGGGTTGCAGGGTTCTGGTAGCACTTGAAGGAAGGGTCATTTACGATAAAAGCTTTGGGCACCACACTTACGATAGAAAAAGAAGGGTTAGGAATGATGATATTTATGATATTGCTTCAATCACAAAAATTGCAGCTACTACATTGGCTGTCATGAAATTATATCAGGACAACAAGCTTGATGTTGATAAAAAACTCTCATATTATCTGCCGGAGTTGAAAAACACGGATAAAAACAATATTGTGATCCGCGATATTATGGCTCATCAGGCAAGATTACAATCCTGGATACCTTTTTACAAGAAATACCTGAAAAACGGTAACCCTGACCCGGCATTTTTCAGTAATACTAAAAAAGGGGATTTTGTTATAGAAGTTGCAAGAAATCTGTATATGGACAAATCGCAGATAGAAAAGATCCATGATAGTATTGCTGCGTCACCATTTTCAAAACGCAGAGGATATCTTTACAGCGACCTTGGGTTTTTCTGGCTGAAGCAATTAGTGGAACGTATTGCAGGAGTTACCATTGATGAGTTTGTGCATGAAAATTTTTACAAATCTTTGGGAATGAGCAATACAGCTTTTAATCCCCTTAAAAAATTCGATACTGACAGGATTGTCCCTACCGAAGATGACCGTGAATTCAGAAAGCAATTGTTGCAGGGTTATGTTCATGATCCGGGAGCAGCCTTGCTGGGAGGTGTTGGCGGACATGCCGGATTATTCTCTTCTGCCAGTGATCTGGCTGTTTTAATACAAATGATGATGAATAAAGGTTATTATGGCGGACAGCAATATCTTACCCCACAGGTGCTTTCAGAATTCACACGCACTCAGTTTCCGCTCAACAATAACCGGCGTGGAATGGGATTTGACAAGCCTCAACTGGTGAAAGAGGCTTATGGTCCTACCAGCATCTCGGTTTCAGCTTCAAGTTTCGGGCATTCAGGCTTTACAGGAGTTTATGCCTGGGCTGATCCAAAATACGAACTTGTTTATATATTTCTTTCGAACCGGGTTTATCCCTCAGCCGATAATGGCAAGATCAATAAGCTAAATATCAGAACCAATATTCATCAGGTTTTTTATGAAGCTCTTGAAAAAAGAAATAAACAGGAATATGACCCATTGATACACTGAATCATATCCCCAAAAATCTTCTTTAAAACTATTACCGATAAACCGGTATAAGGTTAATTCACCTTGAACAGATCGTCCTTAAGTTTGGAATTAACTTTTACTGACAGCACTTTCATATCAAAAGACTGAGGACCACTTGTCTGTTTAATTGAAAAGGGAAACTTCACTTTGCTGACCTCTCTATAATCAGCAATTTCAGTTACGCCATTTTCACTGATTAATTTGATTCTCAAACCTGTTTCAACATCAAAATACTGAGTTTCAGTCCTTGAAGTAGGATATGTAATCTCAACCTTATAGGCTTCCTTTTCTCCAACAGTTTCAATTCCCTTCAATTCGCGTTTGATATTATATTTATCATAATACAGTTCAATATTCATAACGGACTGAAATTTTAAATCCTCAAGCAATTCTCCTTCAATTGGTTGCTCACCCATAGGAGAGGTAAATATTCCTTTAGTTCCGTCAAAAATTTGTTTTGAGAATATTGTTCCGCCACTTCCCATTTCCATCCTGTATTTATCCGGAGCTTTCAAATAAGTGTCAATATTCAGCGACATCCCCTGGATTTCAGAAATAGCCGAAATACTGACATCTTTTATCCCTTTAAGGTTTTTCTCACCGCCAATTGCATTTATATAAGCTCCAATGACTTCATCGGCATTCATGCCTTCAGGAGCAGCTTTTAGTTTTTTAGCCGGATCATATTCATTGCCATCTTCATCAAAATAAAGTATCTTCCCGGTTGAAGAAAATCTCTTCAAGCCTTCAGCAATTTCTGAAGCATTTCCAACTACAAGAATATTGACATTATTTGGCATTAAATATTTATTTGCCGCTTTAAGTATATCATTTTCATTTATGGCAGCCAACCGCTGGAGGTAAGTTGTGTAATAATCGGCAGGCAAATCATAACGGGCAATATTCAATGCAAAATTTGCGATGGTCTGGGGATCTTCAAGCGAAAGAGCAAAATTCCCGTTCATTTCATTTTTGAACAGATTTAACTCATTTAACGGAACAAGCTCGTTTTGCATACGTCTGATCTCATAAAGGATTTCATTCACAGCACTATCAGTGGCTATGGTTCTAACGTCAGTATTGGCTACAAACGATCCTACAAGTTTACCGCTGCTCAGGCTGGAATATGCTCCATAAGTAAATCCGTGGGTTTCGCGCAGGTTATTAAACAATCGTGAGGTGCCACCGCCCAGAATACTGTTCATGACCCTGGCACTGATAATATCTTCGGCACCGGGTTTTAAATCAACTGGAAAACCAACCCTGATAACCGACTGCACAGCGTTTGGACGATCAACAACAGCCACACGTACACCTTTTGGCGGCATAGGAGTTGGATAACTATGTTTTGGTACCAGGCCCCGCTCCCATTTGCCAAAATAATTCTCAACTATTTTCTTTATTTCATCAAACTTAACATCACCTACAACTGCCATATAGGTAATTTCGGGTTTATAGTAAGTATTATAAAATCTCTCACAGTTTTCAAGAGTAATGTTTTCAAGACTTTTCTCAGTAATGTTCAAACCATAGGGATGATTGCTGCCATACAACAACACATTGTTAACCCGCGCTGCAACAGATGATGGTTCATTTTTACCAGCCATAAGTCCTGACAAAGTCTGGGTTTTTACTCTGTTAAAATGTTCTTCTTCAAAACGGGCATTGATTATAACATCAGCAATAAGCTCAGCCAGTGTTGAAGTATATTTTGAAAGTCCGGAAGCATATAACCCACCGGCATACACACTCATGGAAGCTCCTATGAAATCAATTTCTTCATCAATCATTTCCTTAGTACGGTTTGCTGTAGCTGTTCGCAGTATTCCGCCTGTAATATCTGTCAAACCTGCCATTTCTTTGTCAAACACAGGGTCGTAATCAAATACGAGAGAATAGGTTACGCGAGGGACTTTGCTGTTTTCTACCACAAAAACACGCAAGCCATTATCCAGGGTAAATGATCTTGCTTCACCAATTTTAATTTGTGGTGCAGGACCCGGTTCAGGCATTTTTGAACGGTCAATCTGAGCATAAGCTGCTGAAAATATCGAAATTGTTAGTATAGTAAAAAATATCTTTTTCATTGTCATACCTCCTGTTATTGTTGTGATTTAGGTAAATAATGTAAAACCACACGGTTATCTTCTCTCAGATATTGCTTTGCCACGCGGTTTAAATCGTCACGAGTAACTTTCATATAGCGGTCAATTTCGGTATTTATCAGTCCGGCATCGCCATAAAAAATATGATACTCAGCAAGATTATCGGCTATTGACGACATACGAGCATTGGAAGTGATAAAACTGGCTTCCTGCATATTTTTAGTTTTCTGAAATTCATGTTCGCTAATTCCTTCATTAATAACGATCTTTATCTGCTCGTCAATTGCCCTTTCAAGATCACCTGCTTCAACACCCATATTAGCTATTCCAAAAACCAGATAAAGCCCCGGATCGGCAAGCGGGAAAGGGAAAGAAAAAACTGCAAGTCCTTTTTGTGCATCGTCAACAATGGCTTTGTACATACGCGAACTCTCTCCGCCCGAAAGTATATTTGTGAGCATCTCAAGAGCATAGCTGTCCGGATGGCCTTTTTCAGGAATACGGTATGCCTGAATAACAGCAGGCAATTGAATATTATCGTAAACAATATCTCTGATCTCACCCTGCAAAGGAGGTTCAACAATCTGAGGACGATAAAGCTCAGCCTTGCCTTTTGGGATATCGGCAAAATATTTTTCAACAAGCTTTCTTGTGGTTTTCACGTCAATATCACCTGCAATCACGAGCACTGCATTATTCGGAACATAATAAGTTTTATGAAAATCCTGGAACTCCTTAAGCTGAGCCTGATCAATATACTGAACTGAACCTATTGGCAGCCAGTTATATGGGTGTTTGGTATATGCACGTTTGAACACTTCTTCAATTACCGAACCATAAGGGCGGTTATCATAGCTCTGGCTACGTTCTTCCTTTACCACACTGCGCTGGGTTTCAACACCTACACTGTCAATAACAAGATGCAACATGCGTTCAGATTCCAGCCATAAAGCCAGCTCAAGCTGATTTGAAGGCAACAGTTCATAATAATGGGTTTTATCCTGCGAAGTATAGGCATTGACCTGCCCACCCGCATTCTGTACGATTTTAAAATACTCGCCACGAGGAATATTTTCTGAACCTTCGAACATAAGATGTTCCATAAAATGAGCAAAACCAGTGCGGTCAGCTCTTTCGTTCTTCGAACCTACATGATAGGTAACAGTTACAGCCACAACCGGGGTAGAATTGTCCTGTTGTAAAATAACATGCAATCCGTTTTTAAGATCGTACTCTTCAAAAGCGATCTTACGCTGTTGTGCTGTCAGCATGAATGAAAACAGCAATAATGCCGTTAAAAACCATAATTGTTTGAATTTCATAATAATAAAAGGATTTAAAATAAAATTGAAATACAGATAAACTGAAAAGATTTTTTAGATAGTGCAAAAGTATTAAAATACAAAGCATTAAATGCCCCGATAGCTGTTAAAATTTCCTAAACCAGAGGGGAAATTGTAAATATCAGTATAGTTCTAAAAAATGTCTTTTTTAAAGCAGATTATCGTTTTCTGAAAACAGGATACAGCATATTGTCCTTAATTACCAAAACCAGAGCAATGATATAAAAGCTGTCCATTAACAACAGATATAAAAATTTCTGAAATTCAGAGCTGTGATATGCAGTGAGAAGTATGAGAAAGATAACATGAAACAGATAAAATATTCCAAAATTTAGAAGCAATGATTTTAAAGCTGATTTTCGGTTCAATACAAGAAAAAGAAACAACTGCCACGACAGCACAATAACAAAAGGCTGCAAAATACCGCCAAACGCCTGAGGGAATGAAGCCTTACGATTATCAATCAAGGCCCTGACCTTGAACTGATATGTTGTTTCTACTTTTTCAACTTCAACACTTGTATCTTTTTTAATGGCACTTAAAACCACATTGGATCCAAAAGTCACAACTCTGGCGTAAAAAACCTCAATTCCGTTTTGCCATCCCAAAAACACAATGATGGTAATGAGGATAAGAGCTATTATTTTATTGCGTGTTGAAGTAAGTAAGCCCATTGTTATTGAAATTTAGAATTATTGTTCACATCCATATATTCACTGTTTCGAATCCGGAAGCTTATTCATAACATTGTGTTTCAAGATATTACTTTAAATTTTAACCGATCTGTAACGCCACATCCATATAAGGAAAACAAGAAAGCCAAAAAGAATATTCCAGAAATAATCATGTACCTGATGAAAGATGTCAACATAATACTTTCCAATAAATCCCATAGTGTAAAACCTGAAATTATTGACAACAAATACTGATAACATAAACACTACCAGTGTTATAAGTCTTTGGTACCACTTTACAGGCGAAAGAATACTAAGATAAAAAACAAAAATATAAAAAGTATATGCTGTACATTCCATTATTACCTGCATAGTATAGCCCGCTACCGTAATTTTTGGAAAAGCCGGACTTTCTACAGGTATAATGAGGTGGTCTAATGCCTTTGGACAATATTTTATACAAATATAATTGATATTGTTAATACGAGGGGGGTCTGGGGGGAGACTAATAACTTTCCTAAATTGTT
>Ga0302244_1000062_pt1 | contig 92024 bp, 59 predicted proteins | sample AAG_UR_Phe_MG_FD_193513 | JGI IMG/M metagenome (GOLD analysis project Ga0302244, IMG submission 193513) | Enriched activated sludge microbial communities from anaerobic digester in WTTP, New Holstein, Wisconsin, United States - AAG_UR_Phe | ecosystem: Engineered > Bioreactor > Anaerobic >... | reverse complement strand
GTCTTCCGCGGTGAGCTTTTGCATCAGGGCGATCGCCTCGGGTTTGTTGGCTTCGATGCCGATTATTCCACGGGGCGCGTTCAGGATCTTGAGCAGGATCTTCAGCCCCGCGATGACGTCTGACGCCCGCTCCAGCATCAGGCGGTAGTCCGCTGTCAGATAGGGTTCGCATTCCACCCCGTTAAGGATAACGGTGTCGATGGGTTTGTCTTCAGGAGGGGAAAGCTTTACAACGGAGGGAAACCCCGCTCCTCCCATGCCGCAGATACCTGCCTCGGCAATCCTGCTTCTGATCTCCTGCGGGGAAAGCTCCAGATAGTTGGGATCGTCAGCCAGCTCCACCCAGTTGTCGGAACCGTCGGAGCTGATCTCGATGCCCAGTTGCGGCGTTCCGGAGGGATGGGGGAAAATGTCGATTTTGCTAACCTTGCCGCTGATCGAAGCGTGCTGGGGGATGGATACAAATCCTGAGGCATCGGCGATCTTTTGCCCGGCCTTCACTTCATCGCCCACCTTTACCAAAGGCGTTGATGGGGAACCTATGTGTTGGGATAGAGGGATGATAACCTTCTGGGGAAGGGGAAGTTCCTCTATTGGAACCGAGGCGGAGTAGTGCTTGTAATCATGGGGATGCACACCCCCGGGAAACGTTTTTAGCCGCATTGACGCTCCAATGCTCTAAAAGAAGAGCTGAATAACTAAATTTACCCCAGGATATGGGAACGCCAAAATCAGGCAAGTTTTTTTTGGCAGGCTTGTGTGAAATAATCCTACAACTAAGTCTAACAACTTGATAGAGAACTTGATAGGAGATTCGTCCCGAATAAGGTTTCAGGATAATTGTGCTGGTTTGAGGTTTGGTTTCTGCTAAATATCCAAACTCGTTTGTCATGTAAATCTGTGGAACCTTGTCCTGGCCTTGCTCCCAAGCACTACGTTTGCTACAGTATTCAAAAGAATTCCGTCAAAACTTATCCGTCTCCCATGTGGCTATCATTTTACCCCAGAAGCAGTTAGCCTATCTTCCTTAAGTTATCCTTATAAAGGTTAAGGATGACCTAAGGAAGACCAAGGTTTGGCATCGAGGCGGAAAGCAGGGCGCGCCAGCGATCAATAAATCCATAAAGAGGATAACAGACTGCCATGCGCGGTTTGGATTGAACGCATTTACCCTCGTTTGTGGTTGTATCCAATTTTGTGGAACAGCTTGTAATGAACAACCTGCTTTGCACTTGCAGGCATCGATGAACGCGCGGGGAGCCACAAAACAATTTATCCTTTGACAAAATCGGGGCTGCCTCTTTTATACGTTTCAGAGAGTTTTGGGGAGAAGCAAAAATGTCCTTTGTCCATTTACACAACCACACGCAATACAGTTTGCTGGACGGAGCCTGCAGGGTTGACCGGATGATCAAGCTTGCGGTCGAGTATGGCATGCCAGCCGTGGCGATCACCGATCATGGCAATATGTATGGCGCCATTGATTTTTACAAGGCAGCAAAAAAAGCCGGAATCAAGCCGATCATCGGCACCGAAGCCTATATCATAAACGGAGATTTGAACAGCGAGCACAACAAGAGCGATAATCGCTACCACCTGGTGCTGCTGGCTCAGAACAATACAGGTTACCACAATCTGATCAAGCTTTCCTCTATATCCTTTATAGATGGGTATTACTACAAACCGAGGATCAGCAAGGCTGTGCTGGCTCAATACAGCGAAGGCCTGATCTGCCTTTCCGCCTGCATCCAGGGAGAGGTAGCCTCGCTGTTGGCCAATCACAGGGAGCAGGAGGCCAGGGAGGCCGTGGCCTGGTATAAAGATCTATTTGGAGACCGCTATTACATCGAGATTCAGGATCATGGCATTGAACAGGAACGCGAGGTGATGCCCCTGCTGATCAAGCTTGCCAAAGAGATGGATGTGCCGCTGGTGGTGACCAACGACTGCCACTACCTGCACCAGGAAGACTATGAAGCCCACGACATCCTGCTCTGCATCCAAACTGCCAAGGCTCTGAACGATCCGACCCGCATGCGCTACAGCAGCAACCAGCTCCATTTTCGCAGCCCCGAGGAAATGCGGGCTCTCTTTCCCGAGCATGAGGATGCCTATAACAATACGCTGAAGATAGCCGAGAGCGTGGATCTGGAGCTGAAATACGATAAGTTTTTGTTGCCGGAGATCGACATCCCGGAAGGGTATGCGGACATGGGCACTTACCTGCGCCACCTGTGCGACGAAAACTGCAAGATAAAGTATCCGGAAATGACGGATGAGATTCGCGCCAGGATAGACTTTGAACTGGAAGTGATTCACCGCATGGGTTTCGACGGCTACTATCTGGTAGTGAAAGACCTGATCGACAACGCCCGCAAACAGGGTGTACCGGTGGGTCCGGGGCGCGGTTCCGGAGCGGGTAGCATAGTGGCTTATCTGCTGGATATCACCAAGATAGATCCCATGCGTTACGGTCTGCTCTTTGAGCGTTTCCTCAATCCTGAACGGATCAGCATGCCAGACTTTGACATCGATTTCTGCGCCCAGAAAAGGGGCCAGGTGATCGATTATGTGGTGCAAAAATACGGCCGCAGCAGCGTTACGCAGATCATCACCTTTGGCACTTTGGGCGCCAGGTCGGTGATCAAGGACGTTGCCAGAGTGCTCATGGTGTCTGCCTCCGAGGCCAACAATATCACCAAGACCATCCCCTTTGGCAGGAGCTTGGAGGATGCCTATAAGGAATCAGCGGATTTCAGACATCTGATCGAGAGCAACGAACAGTATCAAAACATCTACAAACACAGCCTGGTGCTGGAGGGGCTGATCCGCCAAACAGGCATCCACGCGGCGGGACTGGTGATCGTGCCCGGCGACCTGACCGATTATATCCCTCTAACACGCGGCAACCAAAAGGATGGCGAAGACAATATCCTGGTTCAATATGAAGGCAAGTGGCTGGATGAGCTGAAGTTCCTCAAGATGGATATCCTGGGACTGAAAACCCTTACCCTGATCCAAAAAACCGTCGATCTGGTGCAGCAGTCGCACGGTGTTACTGTGGATGTGGAGAATCTGGATCTGACCGATAAAAAAGTATTCAATATGCTTGGCAAAGGCGAAACGGACGGGGTGTTCCAGTTCGAATCTGACGGCATGCGCAAGTATCTGATCGATCTTAAACCCAACATGTTTGAAGACCTGATCGCCATGGTGGCGCTATACAGGCCCGGCCCGATGAAGTTCATAGACAGCTTTATTGCCCGCAAGCACAAAAAGGAAAAGGTGGTCTATGACCATCCCATCATGGAGGCGGCGCTCCGGGATACCTATGGCGTGACGGTGTATCAGGAGCAGGTGATGCGCATCTCGATCGAGATTGCCGGTTTCACCCGTGGGGAAGCCGACAGCCTGCGCAAGGCAATGGGTAAGAAAAGCCTGGATCTTTTGCAGAAGTTCCGTCAAAAGTTCATGGAAGGCACGGCTGCCAGAGGTGTGTCAGCCAAAATCGCGGAAAAGATTTGGCAGGATTGGGAAAAGTTCGCGGAATACGCCTTCAACAAGAGCCATGCCACCTGCTATGCCCTGGTTGCCTATCGCACAGCCTGGCTCAAAGCCCACTATCCGGTGGAATTCATGGCAGCCCTGCTGTCTTTGGAAGATGATCCCGCCAAGATTCCCCAGATCATTGAGGTTTGCAAAAACATGGGCATCACGATCATCGCCCCCAACGTCAACCGCAGCGACCGGGAGTTCACCGTGCATGGCAAAGAGGTGCAGTTTGGCCTGCGGGCGATCAAGAATCTGGGCGAGGCAGCCATCTCCTGCATCGTGGAAGACCGGCACAAGAATGGACCTTATTCAAATATATTCAATTTCTGCTCACGCATGGACAGCAGCGCGGTGAACAAGACTGTGTTGGAAAGCCTCATCGCCTGCGGGGCAATGGATGAATTGGAAGGTACCCGGTCCCAGAAATGGGCGGTGATCGAACAGGCGCTGGCTTTCAGCAACGGCGAGCAACGGGATAAAAGGCTGGGGCAGACCTCGCTGTTCGACCTGATCATAGATGATCATGAGGCTGAGGAATACTATCCGCCCCTGCCTCTGGAAAAGCCGTGGAACTATGGTTATCAGATGGCGAAGGAAAAAGAGGTGCTTGGGTTCTACATGAGCGGGCATCCCTTGAATGAATACCTCAGCCTGGTCAAGTATTTTACCAATACCACCTCCCTCACAGGCAAAGGAAGGTCAGGCCAGGATCTCACCCTGGCTGGCATCATCAACCAGATCTCCCGTAAGAGGGACGCCAAAGGGAACCCCATCGCCTTCGTGGAGTTTGAGGATCTGAGCGGCAGGTTTGAAGTGGCGCTGTTCAACAAGGATTACGAGTCTTTCCTGCCACTTTTATCTCCAGGCATGATCTATATTGTAATGGGCGTAAAATCCGGTTATGACCCCAATGAGGACAGCATGCTGCGCGTTATTCCGGATCAAATCATTCCAATCGAAGAACTGTCCCATAAAACAAAAGGCGAGTTGCAGCTCAGCCTCGATGCGGGCAAGCTGACCCCGCAATGGCTGGATGAGTTTTCACTCCAGATGGATAAATCCGGTGGGGGGTTCGTCCTGCTGACCACTCTCACAGACCCAAATGGCGACAAACACATCTTGGAATCCGCCCACAAACTCTTCCCTGGCAATCAGATGCTGCAATGGCTGGAAGAGCAGGGAACGGAGTTTCAGCTTAAGATCAACACCGCTGGCAATGAGAATAACTCTTAGTCTCTTTCTGTTGCTAATTGTAGCCTGCACATCCCTGCAAGCGCAGGAAATCTTCTTCGAGTGCTATGGGGAGTCGGTGGAGTTTCTGGCCGTGATTCCCTACAACGACCTGATTTTTAAGGAAGGCAGGCAGGAAGCTGAATATCAGTTTTCTGTATCCATCAAGGACTCCAATGGGCGGCAAGCGGCTTCCCTTGAACGAACTCTGCTTATTCCTCGTAAAAGCTGGATGCAGGACAATGCCATTCCCTTGTTCTTCCGGGAAAAGCTGTCTCCCGGCAAATACACTGCCCAGATCAGATTGCGGAATCTGGTGTTGGGAGGCAAAAACAGCTTGGAACGCAGCTTCTCGGTCGGTGCCTCTTCCACACAGATCGGGCAGGCGTTTCTGGTCTGCCAAAAAGAAAGCCTGGAGTTTATCCCAAGCGGAATGAATGCCCTCGGGTTCCCTCTGGAAGCGTTCCGGATACGGCAATCCTATTCCCTGCAGGTGGACAGCCTGCTGATTCGCCTGGATGATGTGGCAACCGTCCGCTATCCCGAGCACGGGAATCTGAACACAGACATTGTGAGTCTGGTAAACGATCTGCAGCCGGAGCATGTCTCTCTTACCCTATTTGAAGGGAACATCCGCTATGATATGGAACCTTTTTTCTATAATAAATGGTTTAGCTACAATCAGCGCTATAGTTATAAAGACCAGATCGAACAGCTCCGCTATGTGGCGAATCAGAATGAATGGCGCAGCCTGAGAGCTGTTCCCAAAGCTGATTATCAGGAAGCGATCGAAAGGTTTTGGCAGGTCCACGATCCCACCCCGGGCACCATTCGCAACGAAGCCAGGGAGAGATTTAACGAAAGGGTGATCACCGCGGATGAGCGTTACACTCTGCATAAAAGATTAAAGGGCTGGAAATCCGACCGGGGTAGAATATACATCAAATATGGGGAACCAGACGAGATTGTGGCTGAGTCTCAACCGCTGGATGAGGATCCCTACATCGTCTGGACCTACTTTAAGGAAAAGCTGGAATTTATATTCACAGATACCGGCGGTTACGGACAATATAAGTTGAGGAACAAAGATGAAGAATTATAAGATTTTGCTGGCTTTGTTGCTATGCCTGTTGTCAGGCACTCTTTTCGCTTCGGATTTTTTGAATGTTCACGTTGGTACCCAGAGGTTTTTGGACAAAAATCAGAACACTGTGATCCATATCGATTATCAGATTCCCTACAACGGTCTGGTGTTTCAGGCCTTCAAGGGAGGATATTTTGCCCAGGTGGAGATGAAGGTGGAAGTGATGGAGGCTGACAGCCTGGTCTTTGAACAGGTGATCACGGACAATATCGGGATCACCAACAAAGACGATATCAACTCGTCCAAATCCTATCTAAATCGGGTCAGCTACCAGATCGACCGTCCTCATTATCAGTTTAAGCTCAGCGCCACCGATGTGTTGTCGCAAAAGCAATTTTTCTGGGGCTTTAGCGCGGAACAATTGCATCCACAGGTCAACCTCAGCGATCTGGAACTCTGTTCTGAGGTGCGGCCGGACAGCAGTTCCTATCTGGAAAGATTCCATCGGGGAAAAACTCTCTACCGAACCCAACCATCGCATATCTTCGATAAAAACGACCAGGAGTTTATGAACCTGTATTTTGAGGTTTACTCAACTGAGGAACAGCGAGCAGAGTCAAGCCTTCTGGTGCTGACAGTGGAGAAAGACAGTCTGGTTATCTTTGACCAATACATTGATTTTATTCCCCTCAGGAGCCAGGAAGGCATCAGCCTGAAAATCCCGCTGCAAGAACTGAGCGTGGGCAAATATGTCGGTAGCCTCGATCTACAACTGGGTGAGAAGAATGAGCATCGCGAGTTTGAGTTCTTCGTCACCGAACCCAAAGCCAGTCTCTTTTATCTATTCACCAATCCGGATGACGATCTGCGTCTGCTGAGGTATTTTGTAGGCTACAGCGAACCCGCCCAATGGAAAAGTTACGACGAACAAACCAAGCGCAGGTTCGTCAGCCAGCTGTGGAAAGACTGGTCACAATCAGGCACGATGAGTACCCAGGCGGCGATTGATATAGTGCGGGAAAGGGTGGATTACAGCAACCAGTACTTTAGTTTTTTCGACCAGGGCTGGACCACGGACATGGGCAGGATCCATATCCGCAATGGGAAACCTGATGAGATCGAAAAGGGTACTTCATCTGATGACACCCGCTATGTGCGCAAAGATTACCAGATCTGGAAATACAGCAGCAGAAATAAACCCGTGTATCTCTTTGTGGACATTCAAATGAACGGCAACTACCGCCTTATCTATGTGGACAATGATGACAGGGAAAGCTCGAATCCTGACTTTCTTAGATATTTGGGAAGCGATTTCGACACTTCATTGTTGAACAATTAAGTTCATTGATCAGGATTGCGTGTTCCACGGCTAAGCAATCAAGCTCTTTTCCAAGTTAAGTGGTTTTGTAAAGAGAGCCTCAAAAAACTGGCACAAAAGCATCCTGTAGATGCTCAATCTTGTAACTGTCGGTTTCGGGGTAATAGAAGACCACAATCACGTCAAATCGTGTTTTCTGCTTGACATGATCTGGATTTTGTGTAATATATCTTTGTGCGGTGAGTGATATCCGTTTTCTCTTAGTGTAGGAGATACTCATTAGCGCGAGTTTCATAGAGTGCCTGGAGCGTGTTTTAACCTCGACAAAGACGAGATTGTCCTTATCTGAAGCGATGATGTCGATCTCACCAGCATCACTGCGGAAATTTTTACACAGTATGTTATAGCCCTGAGCTGCGAGGTATTTGGCAGCGAGGTCTTCGCCGATGTGAAAAAGCTCAACGGTTTTACGTTTTTCCATAAGTCGAAAAAACACTTGACGGAAATTCTGTCAATTATATTTATGGGTCATGATAAGAAAATACACCGTAAGGTGGAGGGAAGTATGAAGAAACTAATAATTTGCCTTTATGTTCTGGCAGCTATGTTTAGCATGGCGCATGCTGCGCCTTTTCAGACATTGGGAATGCTGCGTACGCCTGACGCATATGTGTTGCCCAACAAGTCAGCGGAATTGTTGCTGGTTGGGTATTACAGAGACTTTAAGGAAGGATATGCCAACGATAAATACAGCGGCATCACTCCTTATGGCATGATTGGAGTGGGGATTCTGGACAGGATCGAGCTGGGATTCTTTGGTGGAGACGATGTCTATTTCATGAATGCCAAGATCAAGGTTTTGCAGGAAACCCCCAAGATTCCACAGTTGGCTGTGGGTATGGACAACATTTTCTCCCCTGTGAATCATCGCAGGGCTCAGGACTACAAGCCTGGCCTGCCGCCGGATCCAGATTGGGAATATGCCGACCATCCCGACAAAACTGACTATGAGTATTACTCTCCGTATGCAGTTATATCCAAGCAAGCAGTGTTGGGCGGTCTTTCCTGGATGTTCAACCTGGGTTATGGAAGCAATCGCTACACTGGCCAGGTTCCACGTTCCCGCGTATTCAGCGGGGGATTTGCCTCGATAGAAGTGTCTCCCTTCAGGAATTTTGCCGTACAAAGCGAATATGATGGTAAAGACTTCAATGTTGGTATGAAATACTCGATAAAAAACTTTACCATCAAAGCAGCCGGGCAGTCGGTGGAAGACTTGGCAAAAAAATCCGAAGGAAACCAGTTGAACAAAAACGTCCGTGTGGCAATGGGGATATCCTATCTTTTCGACAAATACGCGGAATCCCAACGCAGGCCTGACCTGAGCCGCTATGCCAAAACCACAGACTTGCAGGGGACCGGGATCACTCCCGAGACCGAAGTGCCTGTGGGAGTTGGTTCCGAGGTCGCGATTGCAACCCCCGGCACCACGACGACACCTGAGATTGTAGGTTCAAGCGCGTACAAAGAACTTTCACCTGAAGTAAAAGATTTGCTTGCAGAGCTTAGAAGTCTGCGTGAAGAAAGGCAGAAAGCCCAAAAGGCCTTGGAAGACCTTCGCAAGTGGCTGCAGGAACTGCAAGAACAACAATAGTTTAGCAAGTACTAGCGATGCCACGTAATGTGTAGATTATCGAATTCGTACTTCCTTTGAAGATAGAAATTCAGGATGTGGTGCAGGCGCCGCATCCTGAATTCTACATTATCGTCAAGCAGTTTAGAGTAAGTATTTTAAGAGAGCGGGTATATGAAAAAGCACCTTAAGTTGTTTCTCCTGACAGTAATCGCACTGATGTTAGTTTCATCGGCATTCTCTTTGGAGCGGCCCAGACCCACAGTCGCCCAAAGAGAAATCTATTCTGACCCCCAAGTGCGGGATGCTGTCATTTTCCTCAAAGACCGTCTTCCTCAGTTGATTACAACAGACAAGGAGAAGGCGCTGGAAGAGTATATGACCCACGTGGAGAACCTAAACAAGCTTGAAGAGCTTGATGTTCTCTATCTGGTGGGACATTTCTACTCTGTATCGGACAACCCTCAAAAGGCTATTCCTTTCTTTGAGCTGCTGATCAATGACCCCAGATTGGGTGACAACGCAAGGCAGATGTTGAATCTGCTTTTATATTATCGGGCGGTGGATTATCTAAAGGGCGACAACCAAGCTGCCACAGTAGATTATATCGAGGATATACTCAATCTTTTCCCCACGGGCAAATATTACCCAACCTATCTGTATCTATGGGCGGACATTATATCTGAAAGCAGTAGGCACCAAGAAGTTAACGATTATCTAAAGAACTACAATGTCAACAGGGAATGGCTGCAAAACAGCTTCCGGCCCCGCAAAGAAGCACTTGTAAGGCGGATACAAGCCCTGAGTTTTGACCAACTTTACCAAAATCCGACCAATGAGGAATACCTTGCACTGGAAAGTGAGATCAATTCTATCCAGACTGATCTGCAAACCCTCTATAATGAGGTAAAATCCATGCGTGGGGTGATCATGCTCGACGCGTTGGATAAGATCGCCAAAGAGGAGTTGGCCCTGCTGGAGGAACTGAAAGCCCAATTAAAATCTTACGTTGAACCACCCCCACTGGATTGGGAACTACTTGCTTCACCTGACTATCGGGGAACAGGCAAAGGACCTTATGACAGATATCGCGAAGGCGCTGTGCTGCTGCAACAACTCAAAGGGACGGCAGAGTATTACGGAAAGGTGATCGAAGTTCTTAATCGTTTCTTTGATAAGCGTTACGACCTCTTTGTTAAAGACGATCCCTCGGTCAAAGGCAAAGGTTTCAGTGATATGGAACTGACCAGGCTGATCGACATCGAGAGAAACATCAGCATTTATAACGATATCATTTCCTCCATCGATGAACTGATGGCTGATCCCGCATATCCATCCCATAATATCGATCTCGGACCCCAACGCCAAGAGTACGTGGAGAAACTGGCTGACTTGCAGAGCAGAAAATCGCTTTATCTGGGTATGCGCAAACATGAAGATCCAGTGGAAGAGGCTATTTTTAACGAATTGTTGGAAGAGTATTATGCCCTGCACAGGGAAAAAGAGATGCTCGAAGACCTGTTGCCCCAGGTGGAAGAAGTGATGACAGCTATGGTTAGAGAAAGGTATCCGAAGACCATCCAGGGCGATATCCTTGCTCAACGGGAGCTGGCCGCGGATAAGGTCTCGCAGGGTTTTTTAGGCGGAGAAGATGTTGGGGATTTCTTTGCTAATCTTGATTTTATCCAACTGGAACTCGATTACCGGAACCTAAGATACCGTGATTTGCAGCGCCAAAAAGTGGCAGCGACCCTCTCTGAACAAGAAATGCAGGATCAGTATAATCAGATTTTGGCAGATAAGGCAGCCCTACTTCAGAGGCATCAGGACTTTGTTTACGCCAATCCTGGTTTCCAGGCTTTGGAACAACCTGGCGGTGGATATCTGATCAACAACTCAATCCTCTATTATAATATGGCTGAGCTTCAGTATGCGGTTGATCTCGACCGTCCCGAGCTGGCCTTGTCATATTACCGCAAAGTGCTGCAGACAGATCCGGATTTCTTCCTGAGAGACTATGCTCTTTACAACATAGCATATCTGAGCAGCGAGGTTAAGAGAGAAGAGCTTGATCCCAAAATTGCAGAATACCGCAAGAATAATCCCAACTCCAGCCGTCCAGCATCCCTTCGCTACAAGGAATCGGATTTCCGGGAAGCAATTTCGGCATACCAGGAAGTGACCACAGACACCCGCTATCAGAATTCTTCCATCCGTGACGAGTCTTTATATCGGTTGAGCGTTCTCTATTTCCTGATTGGTGCGGATGCGGATGAGCCCATAACTTATTACGAAAAAGCGAATAATGGTTTCAATCAGCTGATCGCGGACGAAAACAGCAGTTATCGCTATGAGGCTCTTTATCAGCGGGGTTGGGTGAATATGAACCGGGGAGACCTGGAGTCCCTTAAACTGGCTATGGCAGATTTTACCAGCCTGCTGGAAGCGGTTGACAGCAAAAAGATAGAAAACGCTAATCTGGCTCAAGATTTTAAAAACAATGCTGTAGAAAACCTTGCCTACACACTGATAGCCTTGGATGGAGTTGATTACACCGCAGAGGCGCAGGGGGTTGAAGAAATCCAGCTTGCCATGGCAGATTACAAAGACCTTAAAGTCAAAGACCGGGTTATGGAAAAAGCCGCTCTCCTCAAGATCGGCATGCAGGCGCCGCTTCAGGCGATAGACTATATGGAACTTCGCTTGAAATCTTCTCCGCTTGAGCTTACCAACCCCACAATCGTGGACTCGATCATCAAGCTGTACCATACGCCTGGACTGCAGTTGAGACCCGGACAGGACCTGGCTGAGATCCGCACCACCAAATACCAGTTTATTCTCGACCAATATAACAATAGTTCTGAATGGTACGCCCAGAATGTGAGCGGCAAAGACTATCGCGACCCGACGATTTCACAGCAACTCGACATAGTCCGCAATGCCTATGAAGAGATCAGGATACGACACTATAACGCGGTTGTCAGGGATCCTTCCTTGGAGAATCTGGCTGCGTATAACCAGCATATGGAGGATTTTGCCGCATATCGGGAACTTACTGCGCAAGACCATGACCAGTGGGTTAAGGAACAGGACAAGGCGAATGTTGCATTGACAATGGTCATGGCAGACAAACTAGATCAACCTCAATACCATATAAAGGCTATCGACTCCCTCAACAGATTTAACAACAAGTATCCAGACCAAACAGACTATTTTAACTTCGAGGGACTGTCTTTCAAATACTCTCAAAGAGCCTATGCAATCTTGGCTGAAAACATTGGCAAACCGGAGTATATACCGCCCAGAGGCACCCCTGCTACCCAGGAAGACCTCTACACTTTCTTCAGAGATGCCTCAGTGCGCTTCTATAACACTCTCCATAAGCCTGATTACCGAACAGATGCCAACCTGCGTAACTCGGCACAGGTGATCATGAATCTCGGGGAGATAGAGCTGAGTTTGGGGCACAGGGCTCAAGCCAAGACACATTACAAGCAACCCCTGGAGTTTGAAGAAACTCTGGAACCAGCCACCCGGCGCGATATCTATCTGCGTTTGGCCGGTATAGCCGAAGATGAGAAGAACTACACCGAAGCTGAAAGCTGGTATCGCAAAGCCTATGCCTTTGCACGCAACCAGCAGGATGCGGGAGATATTGACCAGCAAGTGAAGCTCCAAATCCAGAGCAGCTATGAGTCTGCCGAACAAAGTGGAGACTTCGCATTGGCCGCGGACGAATACTTGCGCCTGGCAGAGGAATACAAGACTGATACTGCCAAGTATGCCGGATACAGGTATCAAGCCTCTGAGGCATACAAAAAGGCAGGCCTTTATCAGCCAGCAATTGATCTGAAGCTGGACCTGGCGAAAGCCAATCCCGCTGTGAACGAAAAATACTACCTGTATTATGAATCCTGGACCATAGCGGATTCCCTGATGCGGGACGAGGAGCAGGGCTCCAGGCTCAAGGATGAGTTTATCGCTTTATATCCAGCCAGCAATCTGGCCTTTAATCTGCAAGTGCAGCAGATCGACAAACTTAGTAAGAACCCATCCCAAAGAGAAACAGCAGCAGAGATGTATTTGCAATTGCACGACTTGGTGAGAGCTAAGAAAGTGGACAATGGCTCAGTGGCACCTGAGCAGATCTACCTTTGGGCTTTGGACCTCTATCGTACCTCAAAAAATCAAGACAAGATCATAGAATTACTCACATACTTTACCCGCACCTATCCCAACCATGAGCAGAATACTGTTTTCCTGACCCTGCTGGCAGATGAGCATCTGGCAAGGGGAGATAACGATAAATTTGAGCAGTATTCCCGCGAGCTGTTCCTAAAGGATAAGACCCAGTATGACAGATATCTGACTACAGCCAACCGGAATCTAGGCAAGATAGCGATGGATTTCGATGCCGCTCATGCTGAGAAAGATTGGAACAAAGCTTTTGCCAAGCGGGATGAATTCCTGCAACTGGAAGCCAGATATGCCCGCGAAGGGTTGCCAATGGACAACTCCCAAGCCAAGGCGGTTTTTGCCCGCGCGGATGAGGAGTATAAGGTTGAACAAGCCAAAAATGCCTACCTAAAAAAGTTTGACCAACAACTCAAAGCTATGGAGGATGGAACTTTCCTCAACAGTACGCCAGGTAAGTTGATCACAGTCAATCAAAACACATCCTGGCAGAGGCATTTGTTTGGCGGCAAAGCGAATCGTGTTCCTGGGTTGAGTGCTGTGGTAGAATCTCAATACCGGAGCATTTTAAAACTTATGAATCAGCCCGAAGCTGCGTATCTGGACAACCAGCGGCGTCTGCACGCCTTCGATTTGATCGGAAAGATCAACGAGCATGCGGCGGAAGCCATTAGGGTGCAGATCAATCGCTACCTTGATATCGCTGTTGAGATGCAGCCTTTCAAGAATCGCTCGCAGTATTCGCAAGCAGAATATGACAATCTGGTCAATAATGACCTGCTGCCCTATGCTCAAACATATATAGATCAGTATAACGCAACTGCTCTTGAGCTTTATGAGCAGATGTATACGAACTACACCCTGGCTGGTTATTCAGATGAATACACTACCCGTGCCCAAGAGAAACTCGCGGCTAAGGGGTTGATCAAGGAATACAGGACGGAGAACTACCTGCCCAATGATGGTTGGAGTCTCACCGTTAATCAGAGTGGCAGCTCGCCCAATATCTACAAAGCATCGATAGGGCAGACCAGGACAGTCAGAGGTTTGCAGTTGGGCAAACTCAACGTTCCAGCTCAGAAAACACTGTCTGCAGAACGGCAGATTAAGGTGAAAGTTGCCCCTGATTTTGCGTTTCTGCATCTTGTGTATCCGCATGATCCCGTGCTGAAAGTTAATGGGGAGAATGTGGAATATGTACATGTGGCTGTGGACACTCTGGATGGTGGAAATCAAAACAGCATCCATTACGCCCTGCGTATTGACGGAACCTATTGGAACACAGGCGAGAACCTTGTGCAGTTTGAATTCCCCAATCCCATGACTGAATCTGCAGACCTGCACTGGAGTTTGGTGACCTATCTGGATGAACAAAAGCTGATTGCCTCACTGCCTGTGGAAACTATGAAGATAGGTTCCAAAGAAAACTGGACGGTTTTCTATATCGATCCGGAAACAGGTAAAACTGAAGAAACCAGAGCGATTGCCGCTGAAAAATTCGGACTTCCCCTGGATATGTCGGAACGCATGATCAACACTATAGCCAAGCCTATCTGGTGCAATGAATCTCCAGAATCACCGCGAAACGAACTGACTTTCCAGACCACATTTACACTCGATACTCAATTCCGCGAAGGCTATCTTGATTTTGTGGCTCCCAACTACGCCACTATCTATTTGAATGGAACAGTTTTGGATGAAAACTATCCGATGGATTACGATCCTGACCCATTCATGGCCTATCCAAGCAGGATAGAGCTGCCAGCCCGACTGATCGTGCAAGGCAATAACACCCTGCAGATCGTGATTCAAAACAGCTCCCAATATCGCGGCATGTTGGCCGAGATCAATATTACCAAAACTGGAAAGGAGTAAATTGATATGAGAAAGGTATTACTTACGACAGCGTTGTTGCTGATGGTAGCCGGCCTCCTGGCTCAGGTGGCGATAGATCCTCGCAGTGGTTTTGCCAATATCCGCGAGACTCGAGCTCCCCAGGAGATTGAGATTCAGATCAAGGCAATGATACCCGATATCAGCGTTGTTCAGATTAAAACTGATACTTACTCCGAACCGGGAGAATATAATTATACTATAGATCTTGGCGTGATCCAAGAAGAAAGCAAAAAACAACTAAATGAATGGCAACAAGAAATTAATAATTGGCTAGAGGAGTCAAAATGAAAGCTAAACACACCCTTCTCGTAGTATTAGCTCTTGCAATCAGCATTGGGTTCCTGCACGCAACCCCTCAAGTGGTGGGCGGGGACAAAGTGAATTTGGGGACCATCTTCCAGGACAGCGGGTTTTTCGGCTATCTGATCCTGTTGACCTTCCTGGTCGGCATAATCTATGCCATAATCCGCTGGGTACAACTCTATCAGAGAGAGAAGCTGGATGCCAGCAACTTATACCTGAAACTGAAAGGCTATATCAAAAACGACCAGATCGATGAAGCAATCAGGATCGCTGAAAGCTTTAAGAACACCACTCTCGGTTTCATCTTCTGGAGCGGACTGATGGGGTTCAAGGATGCCCGCAAGGTTCATAAAGGCGAGGAACTCAATATGGCAGTCCAGAATTCCTTTGACGAAGCTGTGTTGCAAAGTGTTCACAAGATCGATTCAGGTCTTTTCTGGTTTGACACTCTGGCCCAAGTCTGTACCTATCTTGGACTTCTCGGTACCATCTGGGGTCTGTTGGAAGCCTTTGCGGCTCTTTCCTCCCCCAATGTCCTGGACAGTGAAAAGAACATCCTGCTCACCAGAGGAATCAAGGTTGCGATCGGCACCACAGCCCTCGGTTTGCTGGCTGCCATTCCTCTGACCTTGATCAAGGGCGCTTTCACGACCCGCGCTCAAAGGCTGATCAACGATGTTGACGAATTCAGCGTAAAACTAATTAACCATATCAACAGCTCAAAAGGATAAAACAATGGCTTATCGTCCTTCTGCCGGAAGGAACCAAAGAACATTCTCGGAACCCAAGATGATAGATCTGGTTCCGATCATCAACCTGTTTGTCACCATTATACCCTTTCTACTGCTGATTTTGGTGATCACACAGGTGGCTTTGGTTGCCTTGAATTTTACCCAGGGTACCGGTGGCGGAGAAGGAAATGTCGCAGGTGGCGGCAGCGGAGCAAAACGAGATATACCGATTGTAGAGGTGATAATCATGGCACCAGAGGATGCGGGAGAAAAGCTGTATCCTGGCTTTGAGATCCGCGAGCCCGGCAAAGCACCGGTGCCTTTGCATCTGGTAAACAACCAATACGACTATCTCGCTCTCGATTCAATGCTTAAAGATATCCGGAGCAGGTATCCCAGTCTCTATGATATCAACGTTGCTCCCTATCCCTATGTTCGTTACGAAACCTTGATCAAAACCATCGATATCTGCAAAAGCAACAGCTTTATAAACGCGCATTACAAAGCACCTCAAGTTATGTATTTCTCCAAGGGGGCATGATGAGCTACAGAATGAGATCACAAAAGCCCAACCGGCGCGTACGCAGAAAGTTCGAGGAAGCTAAAGGACTCTCCATTACATCATTGGTGGACGTCCTCACCATTCTGCTGGTTTTCCTGGTCAAGAACATATCGATGGAAGCTCAAAGGGTTACTGTGCCTGACAACATGAATTTCCCCTCCATAATGCAAAGTCATGACCTTTTGGAAAGAAAGGGAACGACCGCTATAAAAGTGTATCCCGACCGAATTCTGATTGGTGAAGAAAACCTCTATTTCGGCACCCTGCAAGAGCTGGAAACAGACCCGGTGAAACGCACCGAAATCCTGAAATATCTTCAGTCCACAGCGCAAAGAACAATGGAACTGAAAGACCAGGATGGCAATCCGTTGGAAACAGCTTTGCTGATCCAAGCCGATAGAACCATTCTCTGCCAGCATATCACAACACTGGTCGAATTGGGCACAAGCTCGTTCTATCAGTATATTTACTTTGCAAACCTGCTTGATCAGGACTGGCTTGGCAAAACTAAAACGGCTCAGGGAGGGTAAGGAGGCAAGATGGCAAAAACTCAACTTAACCTCATACTGAGCTATAAAGGCAAGACGCTCGACGTGATCAAACAAGGTAAAGATTTTACCAACAAGTGGATCATCGGCTCAAACAAGCGTCTCCTGTGGCAGATTCTGGATACGAGTTTCCCATTTCAGCACAGGCTGTTGATACAAAAAGGCGATAACAGTTATCTGCAGATGCCCCCCGGAGCCAGTCTCACTTGCAGCAAAGACGGCAAACCAGTGGAAACCGCGTATCTGCAGCAAAACGGAATCCTGCAAGGCGGGAGCCTGTTGCTGCGCAACGATATGGCGGGCACGATAAAGATCGCTCCGGATTGGGATATCAGCTATGAATACGCTGAACCCAGAGTTTTGCGGCTCACCGATCAGGAACAACGTCTGGTAGCCCAATACTCGCGCCGTGAGGCTTTAACGCCTTCAGAACGTGCAAACCGCACTCTGATCCTGGTTTGTCTGATAGTGGGAATCATCTTCCTGCTGGTTTATGACTATGTGTTGAAACCCAAGGCGGAAGCAGCAGCCACTCTGGCTGCCAAGCTGGCCGAACTGGAACGCGCGCAACGCATCGAAGCCATGATCGGTGAACCGGAAGAATTGCCGGAACAAGAGATGGAAGCGACTGGAGTGACTGAAATGGAAGGTGTTCCAAGCGAGGAAAGAACCACTACTGGTACGGGCAGACGCGCTCCTGCCACAGCCCAAGCCACCTTCGGAAGATTCCGCTCATCCGACCCCACCTCAGGTGCTTACACCAGCGGTCAGCCAGCCCAGCAAGCCACTGTGCTGCGTGAGTTCGTTACCGCAAGGCCGGGCAGCAGGATCGGTACAGGCGGATCAGGAGGCGTGGGGCCCAGCTTCGACGCCACCGGCGGTGGAGCTGGCAGTGGTTATTCGCCCAGCTTCAATCCCGGCGAAACGGCAAGGTACAACCAAACTGATCTGAGCCAGGTTGTGATTGGCCAAACCCCACGGGGCGGCACCACAGTCAGGCCAACCGGAAAGATCGATAAATTTACGGGAGATGCCTCAAAACTCGCTCCCGCGAGGAAGCCTTTGCCCCAATCGGCTCAAACTCAACGTATAATCCAGAGTTTTCAGTCACCCAGCATCTCGACCATCTCAGAAAACAATGTAGTTGGCTCAACCGCTGGAGCTTCCTCAGATGTCGATGATATCTATGGACAGCTATACGGACGCAAAGGACAGATAACTCAGCTATACCGCAAACACTCCGCCGTGCAGGCGTCATCGGGTTCGATCTCGATCAAGATGTATATCGACTCCAACGGCACGGTGGTAGCAGATGTTACGCCCAATAGCGCCAGTTTCACCCAGAGCTTCCTGCAGGAAGTGAAGAGATTGGTGGAGAACTGGACCTTCAGGGTTAGCAAAAAGACCATTTACCAATTCCAAATACGACTCAGCCAAAGATAAAACACATGTTACGGGAAGAAGAGACCCTGCTTTTTACGGCAGGGTCTTTATTTTAGGGCTCATCTGCTGCATGAATAAGGACTGAACATACTGTGTAATACCAAATCGCTTTCACCAAGCTATTTTATGCTATTTGTAAACTGATATTCTCTTGTAAATTCAGTGGAAAGGTTCCCCCGAAACAAGCCCTACCCGACCTCAAAACAAAAGCACCTCGTACTATATACCGTGTCATCACAGCCTATCGGGGTCCTCGCCGGATCGGCAACGATCCGGTGGGGTGGTTTGAGCCGTGATCCAGTCTTTTGGAAACAACCACCCGACCCAGAAATATACCACACCAGATTACATCACCGCGTCATCACGGCCTTCGAGCCGTGATCCAGTCTTTTGAAATGGCAGTGGAAAGGTGAAAAAGAGATCCAGTTGTAGTAATGCAAGCTAAACAGTATAAAACAAGCACCCAGTCAAAAAGTAACCGGCATCAATTCCTTGACAACCGCATAAATAAACCGCTACATTCCGCAATATCCTTCATAGCGCCCTCCTTTGCTGCGACTGGCTTTGGTGCCATCATCCTTAGGTCATCCTTATAAATTATAAGGTTGACCCAAGGAAGACCCAGGCATGAACCAGGGAATCAAATGAGGGCAATCCTCCCCCATAATATATAGGTGCTACGATCACGCCGTGGAAAGGTGGATAGGTGAAATGGTGAAAAAAGAGCTAAAAAACAGTCCGCCATTTCAGGACTTGACAGGGTACGAAACGAGGCCTTGCTTAAAAGTGTCGGCAAGGAAAGCAGGACGCATGGCTTTTGATCCGGCCTGCCATTCATCTGACTCCAAAGTGGCTGCTGACAGCAGAAAGTTCTTGACATCCTTGCCGCTATTAACAATTGTGAAGACAGGAGTATGAGGATGAAAGCTTCTATATTAGCAATCTGGATCCTGCTGTGTTGCGCCAGCTTCTATGGGCAGAGCGCGCCTGTGGAAGCTGTGAGCCGTCTGGATATCGAAGTGAACCAGGGCTTCGGCATGGGTATTGATACCCGACCCGAGAACCGATGGAGGTATGGACTTGGTACCAGCATTGGAGTGAACTACAATTACAAACCCGCACGCCGTTTTGAAATCCGGGGCGGGATCAGCGAACAGGTATATTACTCCAAAAGGTTGGTGTACCATCCCTATCCCTATGTGATGGAGATGGATTTTGGGCTTACCACCATTGCCACCCGTTTTATAGCGGGAGGCGACTGGACAATGCACGTTTCCGAAACCCGCCTTTCCCCTTATCTGGGTGCCGCCTTATACGCGGACATCGTGCATTATGCCAGGGCACGCAACTGGCTGTATTACCTCACGGAGGGGGAGCGTGAGAAGATGAATCTCAAGGATTCCTTTTCCAATCCTGTTCCCGGTGTGCAGTTCGGTCTTGGCCTGCGAGGAAAGACAACCAGGATAGAGCTGCGCTATTGGGAGGATATCCGCACCTTCAAAGTGCCAGTCCATCCGGTTAACAGGCAGCGCCGCAGCTACATTGGTATATCCGCCGCCTCGTATTTTGACAAAAGCTTCTAAGTGAAAAAAGCTACGCGGGAAGATCAGCGCGCGCTGATAGCTCCTGAGGGCAGGGGATAGTTTTCGTGCCTTGGCGCGGTGGATGATTTGTCGTCGTCAGTTCTCCACACACGTTTCCAGGCTTGAAGATACATTAACTGGCCATCGAAGCGGGGGAATATCTCCGACACGCTGTAGGAAAAGACATTAGCTTTGTGATAGCCATCCCAGATCATAGTGGATTGGCGGGTAGAGAGATCCAGCCGCATCAAATCCGCCATTCCGTATTTTAGGCGGGAATATATGATGGCATCGCCACCGGGGTCGAAGGTGTAGGTAAAACAATCAGGAACAATGAAGCTTTCACCCGTTTGGCGGTCATACACACTCAGAGGAGCGGGATAGCGGGTGAAACTACTACCAAAATAATCAATATCTTCGGTAGGCTCCTTCATGTTATGCGAGGCAAAATAGCGGAAGTTGCTGCTAACCTTGGCGTTGTAATAATGGGAAAAGTCTGAATCGAAAGCGGTGAAAATCAGGGTTGAATCCTGCTGGGCATCCAGCTTGCACAGAGCCTGAGTCGGAATATAGTAATCAAGGTAACTGCTGAAGTAGTAGTATTCCTGGGTATCCTCGGTGAAAATGGCATATCTGGCGGTTACCGGTTCTGGCAGGACGGTCCATTCCTCAGTTTGGATGTCCATCCTGGCAATCTGGCCATTCCGGATGGCTGTGAGGTAATTTCCATCGCTGGATAGCGCAGGCGCGCTGTAATAGCCATTGTCATCCGGGCTTATCCTTCTATAATCCTGCCCATCAAAACCTACCCGGCAGATTGCAAATTTGGCGGCAAAATAGAGCCTTGAATTTTGCTGGTCTATCGCCAGGTATTGGGTATCCGTAATGGGCATGTCTTCTGGTGAAAGCGTGGTGACTGAACTGCCAATGCCATGCTTCACCAAGCGCTCGCCAAGGTGGAAGATCAGGTCGTCGGACACATAAAACGCCCTGCCCAGGTTGGCAACCTGCAAGCTGTTATCCTCTTTGAAACCGCTGCCGTTCGCGTTGATCACGCAAAACACCTTTTCAGGAACAGGTTCATTACAACTGTTTCCAGACAGCAGCATGAAGGCCGCCAGGATCACGATCGGGTACATCCAGCGCATATCATCTTCCCCCTTTGTGGTTACTAAAGCAACATTTGTATATTTTGCCAGGATGTCAAGCAATAAATTGCAAAAAGTATCTTTATTTTGTAGCGCAACCTGGCATCCTAACTCCTGACTTTTTTCGATTGACACAATAGTCACCTTCCCGCGAACATGCCCGCATGTACTACTATGTTGTCCATCTTCCGATATCCTTGCGCCAGGAGTATCATTATCGTTGTGAGCAATCTCTGGCCGAAGGAACCCGTGTGTTGGTGTCATTCAACCGCAGGGATATGATCGGAATCTGCGGCAAAGCTTGCAGCAGTCCGCCAGACTTGAAAGTAAGGTTCAAGCCTGTGTTGGAAGTGTTGGATGCCAGGCCTGTATTGAGTTCGCGGCTGTTGAGGCTGGCGGAATGGATGGCAAGTTATTACCAATGTTCTGTGGGCAGCGCCTGTTTTGCCATGCTGCCCGCCTGGCTCACTCCGGATATTGATGCGGAGGTTAGATGGCTTGGTTCTGAAATACCGGATGAATATACCGGATTGCACAGCATGCTGTCCGATGGGGAGTTCCACAAGGTATCGGAATTGAGGAAGGCGCTGAAGGGCGTGCCGGTCTTGCGTTTGGTGGAGACAGGTGAGGAAGCTGGCTATCTGGAACTAAAGCGTAAGCTCAGCGCCAAAGATAAGCCCAGGATTTTGAACTATATCAAGCTGCTGCAGCAGGAACCCGCTTTGGATAATCTTCCCGCCCGGCAGAAGGAAGCTATGCAAATCATCCTTGCCCAAGGCGAGGACCTTCCCCTGGCTGAGCTGGCTCAGGATTTCTCCTGGTCGGTGTTCAAAGCCCTTGCCAAAAAAGGCTTAATCTCCATCTATCCGCGGAAGATCGAACGATCTTTTTTCCGTTACGACGGCTCCTCCACCCGCAAGAAAATCACGCTTAACGGGGAGCAGACGCAGGCCGTGGATGAGATCAGCAGCCATCAGGGCGGATTCCACGCGCATCTGTTGTATGGGATTACCGGCAGCGGCAAGACAGAGGTCTATATCTCCATGATCCGTCGCTACCTGCGAGAGGGCAAGGGAGTGATCTTCCTGATTCCGGAGATAGCCCTGACCCCCCAGATGGTGGAGCGCTTTCAAGCTGAGTTCGGTGAGGTGCTGGCAATCAGTCACAGCCAGTTGAGTGATCGCCAGCGCTTGTACCAGTGGAGAAAGATTTGCCGGGGAGAGTGCAGGATCGTGATCGGCGCCCGTAGCGCGGTCTTTGCCCCGATGCCCAATCTGGGGCTGATAGTGGTCGATGAAGAACATGAACAAAGCTACAAACAGGATAACAATCCTCGTTACAATGGCAGGGATCTGGCTGTGATGCGGGCTAAGCTGGAGGGCGCGCAGATAATTCTGGGATCCGCCACTCCCTCATTGGAGTCGTGGCACAATCACGCATTGGGAAAATACACGTTGCACAGGCTTAACAGCCGGCCTCTGGACTACGCCCTGCCCGAGGTGGGAATCATCGACCTCTGCGACGTGCCTCGTGAGCAGTTACTGTCGGATGAACTGCTGCAGGCAATCTCAACCCGTCTGGAAAGAAAGGAACAGGTGATCTTGTTTCAGAACCGGCGCGGTTTTTCATCCTTTATCCAATGTCTCAAATGCGGCGAACTTGTAAAATGCGGCAACTGCGAGATCAGCATGTATTACCACCGGGATCAGGAGCAGATGCAATGCCACTATTGCGGACTAACCCTGCCCAGCCCCAGAAAGTGTCCCCACTGCGGAAGCTTCATTTTTTCCTATGGCGCGCCGGGTACGCAGAAAGTGGAGCAGGTGTTGAGGGTCTATTTCCCCAATGCCAGGATTTTACGCCTGGATTCCGATTCCGCCCGCAAACCGGACAGTCATAAAAACATGTATAAACGCATGAAAAATAAAGAGGTCGATATCCTGCTGGGCACCCAGATGATATCCAAGGGGCTTGATTTTCCCTGCGTGACCCTGGTGGGCATTATCAATGCCGACATCAGCCTCAATGTGCCGGATTTCCGCTCCGCGGAACGCACCTTCCAGCTTATCACGCAAGTGGCGGGACGCTCCGGCAGGGGGGATAAAGCAGGCGAGGTGCTGATTCAAACCTACAATCCGCGCCATTACGCCATCCAGCATGCCAGCAGACAGGATTTTCCTTCCTTTGCCCAAGAAGAGCTTAGCTATCGACAGCGCATGAATTACCCTCCCTATTACAGACTGGCGAGGATTCTCTATCTTTGTACCGATGAAGCTTTGCTAACTGCGGAAATGCACGCTCTGGCGCAAAGGCTGCAGGGCTTTGAAGACGGATATCCGGATCAGTCGGTGTTCTTGTTGGGTCCGGCTCCGGCTCCTCTCACCAAAGTGCGAAACAACTATCGGTATCACCTGATCATCAAGCTCAGGAATGCCTCGATGATACCAGCTCTGCTGCAAGCCATCCGGCAGATCTACAAGCTTCCCAGGGCTATCACGGAACAGATTGACGTCGATCCTCTCAGTTTAATGTGAGGTTAGCGGGAGAGCATCTTTTCTCTTGCCAAAAAACTCTGTCTGGAAATAAGCGTTTGAATATAAGGAGTTTCCCATGAGCGAAAAAGAACTTAAAAACTGCAACTGCGGCACTCACGAAGACGGACACGACTGTGATTGCGGCGATGATTGCGAATGCGACACCATTACCCTGGATATGGAAGACGGCACCCAAAAAGACTTTCTGGTGCTGGATACCCTGGAGCATGAAGGCAAGAATTACATCGCTTTGGCTGATGTCGAAACGATGGAATATGACATACTGAACATGACCTTGGTAGGTGAAACGGTGGAACTGAACGTTATCGAGGACGACGCGGAGTTTGAAGCTGTGGCGGCCAAGTTTGACGAATTGTTCAATCTGGATGACGAGGAAGAGGAAGAAGAGTAATACCTCAACTTGGGAGTACAAGCAAACATGCAAGCAGACCTGATAGTCCGCGACTGTCGGCAGATTCTTACTTTTAGAGCCCAAAACGCCGCAGGCGAACCAGCCGGGATGGATGATCCCGGAGTTGTCTCTGGCGGCGCGATAGCAATCGGCGACGGCAAAATCCTGGCTGTCGGAACCGAGGCGGATATCCTGGCAAGTTACACCGCTTCCGAGCATATCTCTGCTGCGGGAGGCATCGTGTTGCCCGGATTCGTGGATTGCCACAGCCATCCTGTGTTTGTGCACACCCGGGAAGATGAGTTTGCCATGCGCCTGCAGGGCAAGACCTATGTGGATATAGCTCTGGCTGGTGGCGGGATTCGCAGCACGATCAGCAGCACCAGGGAAGCCGATGAGGAGCTGCTGTTTGAGCTTGCCGCCAGGCGCATACGCAAAATGATCTCCTTGGGAACCACCACGCTGGAGGCCAAAAGCGGGTATGGTCTGGATACAGCCAGCGAACTCAAACAGCTCCGGGTGATAGACCGCCTTGCCAAAGAACTGCCCATCCACATCGTTCCAACTTTCATGGGAGCGCATGAGTTTCCGGCAGAGTATAAAGACAACCATTCCGCCTACATAGACATCCTGACGGATGAGATGATTCCCGCGGTCGCTGAGCAGGGCATTGCGGAGTTTTGCGATATCTTCACCGAAGCCCATGTATATAACCTGGAGGAATCCCGGATAGTGTTGGATTGCGCCAGGAAACACGGAATGAAGCTAAAGATGCATGCCGATGAGATCGAGCCCATGGGCGGGGCGGAACTTGCAGCGGAGATGGGTTGCGTGTCTGCCGATCATTTGGGTACCACATCCGAACAAGGCATCGAGGCTTTGGCCAAAGCAGGAGTCGTCCCGGTTCTGTTGCCTGCCACACTGTTTTCCTTGCGCAGCAAGACCTATGCCCGGGGCAAAGATATGATCCAGCGCGGGCTTCCCGTTGCCATCGCCACGGACTACAATCCCGGCAGTTGCAACTGCGATTCCCTGCCCCTCACCATCAGCCTGGCCTGTCTGCAGATGGGGTTTACCCCTGCTGAAGCTCTCACAGCCGCCACCCGTAACGCGGCCAGGGCGGTCTGCCGTGAAGCTCAGGTCGGTTCCCTGGAGCCAGGCAAGAGCGCGGATTTCACCATTTGGGACATACCATCCCATAACTTTATCCCCTATCATCTGGGTAGTTCGTACATCACAAGCGTTTACTGCAAGGGTGTTTGCGTGCACAGGGCGGCGGAGTGAATGTTAAGCCGGGAGAGCAGGCTTACGTTATTCTCAAAACCCTGCACAAATCCCGCTATTACTGTGTTTACCAGGCCAAGGACTACTTCAGCGGAGAGCTGGTCACCCTGAAAGGGCTGGATCAGCGGTTTCGCTCAGATTCCACCCTCTGCAACTCTCTCAAGGCAGAAGCGGAAATAGCCGCCAGGCTTAAGCACCCCCACATCCGCCAGATCAAAGGCACCTTCGAAGAAGGTGGCAACCTCTATATTGTGGGCGATTACGTGGATGGTTATACCCTGAACAGTTTACTTGCCGACCCAGCGGTTTCCATCAGTCCGTCAGACGCTATAAAATGGCTGCTGCAACTGCTTAATGCGCTGGAATATGCACACTCCCAGGGAATATGGCACTTATATCTCAACCCTGAAAATATAGTTATTGATGCGTCTGGAGACCTCTTTATTCTGGGATTTGGCAAAAGCGGCGAGGAATGGCAGTTTGCCGAACCCGCGGAGAGGGGGTATCATCCCGTGCTTTTCCTCTCGCCCGAGACCTACCTTGGCGAAAAGGGAGACGCCCGCTCGGATATCTATTCGGTAGGTGTTTTGGCTTATCTGATGCTGTGCGGGCAGCTTCCCTGGTATCTTGATCTGCGCCAGAGTTCCGCCACTCAGAAACAGAATTCCCTGCAACGTCCGGTGCTTGATCCCGAGCTGACTGGCAAACGCTTGCCCCGCTGGCTGTTCACCATCCTCAACCGCTGCCTGATGCTGGACCCCAACCTGCGTTTCCAAAGTGTATCCCGCCTGATCACTGCTCTGCAGGAGCAGCAGGAATTGCCCTATCAGTCCTGCTTACAGCGCAGCGGCGTTCCCATCCGGGATCAGATGCCGGCTGCCGAAACCGCTACTCTGCATATAGATAAGGAACCTGAAACGCCCATCCCCGCTCCAGTTGTCAGCGTTCCAGAGGAACCTGTTACAGCGGCACCGACTCAGGTGGAGGAACAGGCCGCCGCCATCCAAACCCCCGCTCCGCCTTCTCCAGAGCCTGTGGCTGACGGCAAGCCGGAATCCTGGCGCATACCCGATCCTCCGCCAGACAGTTCCCAAGAGCCTTCCAAGCCGGAACCGGTCTATCATTACCAGCCCCAGGCTGCGCCGAAGAAAGACAACCTCCCGTATATCCGTCATCTTTTTAAAATCTTCGGCTACATCTCCCTGGGCATACTGCTGTTCATCCTGCTCAAATACTGCGTCTTTGCCCGCAGGCCCAGGTTCGAGACCGTGGGGGACAAGGATGAGCCGGAAGAAGTGGTCAGAGATGTTAATCCGGTTAACGTGCCCCTGCGGATGGTGTCCATTCCCGCGGACAGCGTCACGATCGGCGACGTGGGATCTTTCGCGGAGGACGACGAGTTTCCGCCCCACACAGTCTGGATACCGGCTTTTCGGATCACTCCCCACGAGATAACGCGCGAGCAATGGGCGATGGTGAACACCAGCTATCCCTATCAGGATGGGGATAAGTATCTGCCGATCACCGGAATATCATTCTATGAAGTGCTGGATTACTGCAACGCCAAGAGCGAACAGGACGGCCTGGAACCCTGCTATGAATTCTCGTCAAACAGCGTAAGCTGCAATTTCTCGGCTTCCGGCTATCGCCTGCCCACGGAAGCGGAGTGGGAGTATGCCGCCAAAGCCAGCTCCAAAGGAGAGTTTTTCCTCTTTGCCGGTTCCAACACCCCCGACGCCGTAGGCTGGTATAATGGCAACAGCGATGGCGATGTCCATCCGGTGGGGCAGAAGCCGGCCAATAAATGGGGTCTGAGCGATATGAGCGGAAACGTATATGAATGGTGCTGGGACTGGTATGCCCGCTACAGTTGGAAGCAAAGCACCTTTTTTGGCGGCCCGGACAGCGGGACGGACAGGGTCATCCGCGGAGGATCCTGGTACCATCCCTCCTCAGAGATGCGTGTGACCAACCGGGCTTTTGCCAAACCCCACAGCAACGCCAGGTATCTGGGTTTCCGGCTGGTACGGACGGGCAAGTGAAGCCTTAGTTAGACACATTGTGCATCCGTCTGCCCAGCCTGCCAGCTTTTGAGAATGCAACTGGTATTTGGCACGTTAATTGCTTGAAGTATATTGGATAACACATTTTTCCCGTTCCATTACGAGCAAGAGATTTGGACACCCTTGGCTGATGAGAACACCGATGGAGGTTCACCATGAAGAGAACTGCATTATTATGCCTTGTCTGGCTTGCCATAGTCGCCGTATATGCAGGCATTGATAGCTACTATGATTTTTCCTGGAGCCTTGCCCCGTATGAATCTGTAAACGGTACCGTTATCCAGGCCCTCAGCGCTGACGATGAGATATCGGCGCCCGTTGACCTGGGTTTCGCCTTCCCCTATGGAGAATATACCTACAACCACGTGAGGATCAGCACCAACGGCTGGATTGGCCTCGGCTCGAGCCATAACGCCAGCTATCATGGCAACGACCTTTCCCTCTTCACTCCCAATCCGGTCGTCGCGCCACTTTGGGACGACCTGAACATGGATTATGGATTGGTTGAATATCTGCTTACGGGCAACGCTCCGGACAGGATTTTTACGGTGCAATACACAGCGGCGAAATGGAACTTTGCTGCCAATAACCTCTATGATTTTCAAGTCCGCCTGCATGAAAATGGCAGCATCGACCTGATCTATGGCAGTTGTGTTGGTGAACCCCAAAGCGCCAGCGCGTCGGTTGGCATCAACATGCTGCCGGGAGGCTCAGAATGGTTTTACAGCGTGACCCCCGGCACTCCGCACACCGCCTCCACCACTGTTTCGTTCAACGGGGTTAATGACCCCATACCGGCTGGCACCCGCTTCCATTTTACTCCGGTGCAAACCTATGCGAACGACCTTGCCTGCCTGAGCCTCAGCGGCATGATCCATCCCACTGTGGGAACTGTAACCCCTTACACGGCTTTGGTCTCCAATCCCGGGTCTGCCAGCCAGGACGAGTTTGTGGTGAAACTCTATGACAGCCAGATGAACGAACTGGACTCCGTAACGCAGGGACCTTTGCCCAGCGGTGGGGAAGTATCGGTGCAACTGCTTTGGGCGCCTGAGCAAAGCGGGCATGAAACCCTCTATGCGAAGGTGGTTCTGGAGGGTGACGAGCATCCTGCCAACGACCAGTGCCCGGGGTTGGCGGTTAACGTTCAAGTGGCTGGAATGCAATATGTAACCATCGGGAATGGTAATGAGCAGGAACGCTATCCCATGGACTTCTATTTTAAAAACTCCCTTTACGAGTGCATCTATACAGCCGCAGAACTGGGAGTTGACGATGCCTATATCTATTCAATCGGGTTTTTCAACAACTTCGTGCATGACATCAACGGCGCGACCAGAATCTGGTTGGGAAACACCGGACTTTCTTCCTTGAGCGCGGACTGGATCCCTTCCACAGAACTCACACCGGTCTTCGATGGCATTCTGGTCTATCCGGAAGGGCAAAACACCGTCACCATCGAGCTTTCCACACCTTTCCGTTATACAGGCGGAAACCTCGTGATGCTGGTGCAGCGGCCCATGGATAGCACCTGTTATCATTCCGGAAACAGATTTTACTGCCAGCAGGGAACTCTGCTCAGAGCCAGATACGCGCGCAGTGACGTAACCGGCTATGATCCTGCCAATCCACCCGCGGGCTCCGCAATAGCTTTGTTTCCTAAAACCAGTTTTGCTTATGTGCCTTACACCTCTGCCGACGATCCTGCCGCGCCGGAGTTTATTGCCAGCTTGCAGGGCAACTCTCCCAACCCCTTCAAACTCAACACGGAAATCCGCTTCACACTGGGCAAGGCTTCCCTGGTTAGGCTTTCTGTTTACAACCTGAAGGGGCAACTGGTGCGCAGCCTGCTCCAGGCAGAAAAAAACGCTGGTCAGCATCATACAGTTTGGGATGGACGGGACGACCGGGGAAAACCGGTGGCCAGCGGCGTCTATCTCTATCGCCTGCAGGCAAATGGGTTTGACGCCAGCGGGAAGATGCTCATGGTAAAATAAGTGCTTTTTGTCCTTGCAGCCGCGAACCAGCCACTTGGCCCTCATTTGAAACCTGGGGTTTTGCAGGGGTCATCCTTAGGTCTTCCGTATAATTTATAAGGTTGACCTAAGGATGATAGGTCAACCGCCAGCGGGACAATGAGATATGCAAATGGGGGAGGTGCGCCATGTAAGAGGGAAACTCATATTCATAATTTGAATCCACAACACCAAAACTATTCACTTGACGAAATATAACAATCTCCTGAACTGACATCACTTTATATAGCAGGTGAAATTCGATGAAATTGAAAGAAATTGTGGCCATTCTGGATGGGGAGGTACTGCTCCCTGAAGTTGATTTGGAAATGGAGGTGCCCTGCGCCTTCTCGTCCGACCTGATCAGCGACATCCTGATGTGCACCAAGGAGCCTACCTTGTTGCTTACCGGGCTTACCAACAATCAGGTTATCCGCCTGTGTGACATGATCGACATCGTGGGCATTGTTTTTGTGCGGGGGAAACGGCCTTTGCAAGAGATCATCGATATGGCGAGAGAGCGCAATATCCCTCTGATCTGCACTAATTTTACCATGTACCGTTCCAGCGGTTTGCTTTTCAATGCGGGACTTCGCAGCTGCAAAATCTGAAATGGGCGAATACTGGTATATCCGGCCTGGCCTTGAGGAAAGCGTAAATGGCTTTTTCTCGGCTCAGCCCGAAGCAGACATGGCCTTGGAATCGCAGATACCGGAAAAGGATTTCAACCAGGCAGGCAAAGGCTCCGCTGAGGTGAAAAACTTGTTGAAACGCTTGGGCGTGAATCCCGGGATACTCAGAAGGGTGGCAGTTGCCGCCTATGAAGCGGAAATCAATGTGGCGGCGCATTCCCTGGGCGGAACGATGATGTGCCGAATCTATGATGAGTTTATACACATAATTTTCAAGGATATGGGTCCGGGTATTGCAGATATCGAACAAGCCATGACTCCGGGCTATTCCACAGCAGATGAGATGGTGCGCGAGCTTGGTTTTGGCGCGGGACTGGGGCTGCCGAATATCAAGAAAAACTCAGATGCTTTACATATCCACTCCGAGCGTGGGAATCCGACCCTACTGGAGTTTTTAATCTATTTCATGAGCGATGAGTAAACAGGAAAAAGAATACTTTCACGCCCTGCATATCCTGGAAGATAACTGCACGGGCTGCACATCCTGCGTGAGGGTTTGCCCCACGGAGGCCATCCGGGTGCGCGACCGCAAGGCGAAGATCGATTCCCTTCGCTGCGTGGACTGCGGTAACTGCATCGAGGCCTGCGCCTTCCATGCCATCATACCCCGCAGCGATACTCTGGATGTGATCCATAACTTCAAATACAAGGTGGCTATCATTTCCACCTCATATTTTGGCCAGTTCACCGAGGATGTATCCTATGAAGTGGCCAAACAGGCGCTTTATGAGCTGGGTTTTGACGATGTGCAGGAAGAGGCGATGGTGACCCAGTTTCAGGTGGAGATGATCCGAGATTATATCCGTGCCAATCGGGACAAAAGACCGATCCTGTCCAGCAACTGCCCCACGGTCGTGCGCCTGATCCAGCTCAAGTATCCGTCTTTGCTTTCCAATCTTTTCCAACTGGAAGCCCCGATGAGCATCCTCACCCGCTATCTGCGCGAAAGCATCAAGCAGGAAAAAGGATTGGAGGAGAATGAGATCGGGATCTTTCTGATCGTGCCCTGCGTGGCGCATGTTACCGCCGTACACCAGCCGGAAGGAGCTTACAAGCATCTGCAGGACGGTGCTTTCTCGATCGGAATGATCTATGGCAAGGTGCGCGAATATATCAAACACCTGAAAAACAATCCGCCCAAGATAGAAACCTTTCCCAAGGGGCTGATGTGGGCGCTGTCCGGCGTTCAGGCCGATTTGGTTGATTGCGAAGACATCCGGGCGCTGTCGGTGAACGGCGTGGACAACGTTATGGAAATACTTTCCCGGGTGGAAGACCACTATCTGGACCAATACGACTTCATAGTCCTGCGCAGTTGCACCAATGGATGCGTGGGTGGCTGTCTGAATGTGGAAAATCCTTTCGTGGCTATGAGCCGCATCAAGAAGATGATCAAGGAAGGCAAGGACAAGAAGATAGACGTCCACGATCTGATCGAGCTATATCACGCAGGTGAATTCGATGTGGCACCCCTTTCTTCGCGTCCCGTATTGGAACTGGACAAGGACATCAAGAAAGCCATAGTCAAGATGAAGAAGCTCAATGAGATCCTCACCAATCTGCCGGGCCTCAATTGTTGCGCCTGCGGTTCTCCCTCCTGCTATGCCCTGGCGGAGGATATCGTGCAGGGTAAAGCGACAATCGAGGATTGCATTGTGTTGTTGCGCAGACACAGTCGGGAAGAAGAAGAGAGCAAACAAGAAGAAATCAATTCAGCACAGGATAAAGTATGATAACTTTGCATGAGTATCTGATGGAGATCGAGGGGACTAATCACACTCCCGGCCTCGATCCGCGCGGGATCATTTTAAAGGGCGGCTACGTTTGTGACATGCTCAGCGACGTGATGGGCTCTGCCAGGGAAGGTCAGGCCTGGATCACAATCATGAAGCATCTGAACACCATTGCGGTTGCCAGCATGACCGGTGTTCCGGCGATCATCCTGGCCAAGGGCAACGTTCCCGAGCAAGCGGTGATCGACAAAGCCAGTGAAGAGGGCGTCTGCATCTGTTCAAGTGATTTGGACACCTTTTCTCTGGCGGGAATTCTTTACACGCTGCTCCAAAAATAGGATGCGATGCGCTGGTTTACTGCAGATCTGCACATCCACTCGGTTCTTTCACCCTGCGGAGGCTTGGAAATGGCCCCCAAAGCGCTGATAGGATGCCTGAAAAGCCTGGGGATAGATTGGATGGCGCTCACGGACCACAACACTCTGGCAAACTGTCCGGCTTACGCTGCCGTTGCGGAGCGGGAAGGGGTCAGCTTTACCTGGGGTGTGGAAGTGCAGACCGCTGAAGAAATACATCTGCTGGTGTATTTTGACCAGCCAGACAAGGCGCAGGCATTTGGGGACGAGCTATACGAGTCGCTGCTGCCGCTGCCTAACGACCCTGATTTTTTTGGGGATCAAGTAATCATTGACGAAAATGAGAACATTTTAGGAATGGAACAAAGAGCCTTGCTCAATTCATCCATCTGGGATTTGAACACGTCCGTGGCAAAGGCAATGGAGTTTGGCGGATACTGCGTTCCGGCGCATATCGATGCTGAAGTAAACAGCATAATCGGTCAACTTGGCTTTCTGCCTGCGGAACCGGTCTTTCCCTTGTTGGGTATTAGTGCCGGGCTCAATTTGGAGCAGTATCTGTCCAAACATCCTGAACTGCGGGGGAAAGCCTTTCTGCGCTGTTCCGATGCCCACTATCTGAACGATCTGGGCAGCGGCAGCAGCAAGGTGTTCGCGCACGAGGCCAGAGTATCCGAACTGGCCAAGGCAGCCCTCAACTTGGAAGAAAGAAGATTGTTAGTATAAAAAATATAGAACAGGAGGAGAAATGAATCCCATTTCTCAACAAGACAACCTGCTATATGACAAACTGCGCGCTGTCATTGCAGAAAGAAAGAATCTGCGCAATCCGCTCATTGAGATCCTGCGCAATGCCCAGGAAATCTTTGGTTATCTGCCCATCGAGGTTCAGGAGTTCATTGCACAGGAAATGAACATTCCCGCCAGTAAAATTTACGGTGTGGTGACTTTTTACAATTTCTTTTCCATGAAACCCCGCGGAAAATATACCCTCAACATCTGCATGGGAACCGCCTGCTTCGTGAAAGGTGCGCCTCGCCTATTGCAGATGATCAGCGACGAGCTGGGGGTGGAAGTTGGCGAAACCACTTCCGACGGCCGCTTTACGGTTAGCGCGGTACGTTGTGTGGGGGCTTGCTCTTTGGCTCCGGTCTTTGTGATCGGGGAAGACACCTTTGGCAGAATCGAAACCCGGGATAAGATCAACGAAATTCTGAAAAAATACGACTGATGCGGATATTGTAATGCAAGACATTTCACTGCATCTGCTGGACATCATTGAAAATTCAGTCCGGGCTGCTGCGAAAAACATCAAGGTGCGTGTGATTAAAGACCACAAACAGAACCTATTGCGCGTCATTGTGGAAGATGATGGCGTTGGTATGGACATCGGAACCTTGGAGATGGCTCAGAATCCTTTCTATTCAAGCAAGGAAAAGCGGGCCAAAAAAGTGGGCTTGGGCATTCCACTGTTCAAGCAAAACGCGGAACTTGCCAACGGATGTTTCAACATGACCAGCGAACCAGGCTTCGGGACCGTTCTGACAGCGGACTTTGAGCTTGATCACATCGACAGGATGCCTTTGGGTAATCTCAAAGACACTCTGCTGGGCGTCATTGTCGGGCATCCGGATGTGGATTATCAGATTACTTTGCTGTCCCGCGAAAAGGGGAGGGAGCAATCCTTTCACTTCAGCACGGCAGCAATAAAAGAAGAGCTGGGAGATATCCCGCTCACCTACCCGGATGTGATCGAATACATCGATCAAAGTTTACAAGAAGGAATACAAAATACAAACATGGAGGTGGTCTGATGAAGACACTCGCAGACCTTAAAAAAATCCGTGAGAAAGCCCAGGAAGAAATGAAGCTTCGTGGCTCAAGCGTGCGCATCAAGATCGTTGTTGGGATGGGAACATCCGGCATCGCCATGGGCGCTCGTGAAGTCATGAAAACCTTCCTGGAAGAGATTTCGAACCGCAATCTGACTGATGTCATCGTGACTCAGACAGGGGAAAAAGGACTATCCTCACTGGAGCCGGTAGTGGATTTGATCGAAGAAGATAAACCCAAGGTCACCTATGGCAATATGACCCCCGACAAAGTAAAAAAAGTGGTCGTGGAGCACATTGTTAACGGCAGGATAGTTTCCGATTACGTGGTTGCCACGGGTAACTGACGGAGGGATGGAAATGTCTTTGAAAAGAATTGACCTGCTGATCTGCTGTGGCTCAGGCTGTATATCGGCGGGCGCGCTGAAAATCAAGGAAAGGTTTCACGCTGTTCTCAGCGAGAAAGGCCTGACCAACGAAATCAATATTATCGAAACCGGCTGTATGGGTCCCTGTGACTACGGTCCGGTGATGGTTATCTATCCTGAAGGCATCTTCTACAAAAAAGTTACGCCGGAAGATGTGGATGAGATAGTAGCCGAGCACTTTGTGAAGGGACGCCCGGTCCAGCGGCTGATGCTGCAGGACGAAGATAAGACCATTGCCGCCCACAAGGAAGTACCGTTCTATCAGAAACAGGTTAAAGTGGCACTGGCCAACTGCGGCTTCATCGATCCGGAAAGCCTGGAAGAGTATATCGCCACCGGCGGATACGAAGCTTTGGGCACCGTTCTCACCCAGATGACGCCTCAACAGGCCATAGACGTGGTGAAAGAATCCGGTCTGCGCGGCCGCGGTGGTGCTGGTTTCCCCACCCACATGAAATGGAAGATGGTGCATGATCGCAAGGAAGACCAGAAGTATGTGATCTGCAACGGCGATGAGGGCGACCCCGGAGCCTTTATGGATCGCTCGCTTTTGGAAGGCGATCCCCACAGAATCCTCGAAGGTATGATGCTTTGCGCCTATTCGATCGGTGCATCCCAAGGATTCTTCTACATCCGCGCCGAGTATCCCCTTGCTATCAAGAGGATCAAACAAGCCATCGAGCAGGCCCGTGAAGTTGGCCTGATGGGCAAGAACATCTTCGGAACGGGTTTCTGTTTCGAAGCTGAAGTCCGCACCGGAGCAGGCGCATTCGTCTGCGGTGAGGAAATGGCCCTGATCCATTCCATCGAAGGCGAACGCGGCAATCCCACACCCAAACCACCTTATCCCGCTGTGAGCGGCTTGTGGGGCAAACCCACTGTGGTGAATAACGTGGAGACCCTGGCCAACCTGCCCACGATCTTTGTAAAAGGTGCCAAATGGTTTTCCACTATGGGCACTGAAACCAGCAAAGGCACCAAGGTCTTTGCCCTCACAGGTGACATCAGAAACACCGGTCTGGTGGAAGTTCCGATGGGTACCACCCTGCGCGAGATGATCTTTGATGTGGGTGGCGGTATGATCGGCGGAAACGAATTCAAAGCGGTTCAATTGGGAGGACCTTCCGGCGGCTGCCTTACGGCAGAGCATCTGGATGTACCCGTTGATTATGAAACCCTGAAGGCGCGCGGCGCCATGATGGGCTCCGGCGGCGTAATCGTGATGGATGACCAGAAGTGCATGGTCAACGTAGCCAAGTTCTTTATGGACTTCTGCGTGGATGAATCCTGCGGCAAATGCTCCCCCTGCCGGATCGGACTCAAGCAGATGTACAACATCCTGGACCGCATCACCAAAGGCGAAGGCCAGGAAGGGGATATCGAGGAACTGCAACGCTTGGGTGAGACTGTCGCCAAGATTTCGCTGTGCGGACTTGGTCAAACAGCACCCAATCCTGTCCTCTCCACCATCCGTTATTTCCGTAATGAGTATGAGGCCCATATAAAAGACAAAGCTTGCCACACCAAGGTTTGTCGGGATCTCTTCCATTTCAAAATCGACAAATCACGCTGCATCGGTTGTTCCCTTTGCTCGCGCAAGTGCCCAGCGAACTGCATATCCGGTTCGCGTGAAGATAAATACACCATCGGTCAAGTGGATTGCGTCAAATGTGGAAACTGCCAGGATGTCTGTCCCGTGAAGGCGATCGATCGTATCCCTGGAATACACAGCGACGTAACCGCCCACAAGGAAGCTCTGCTAAAACGAAAGGCGCGTGAAGATTAAGGAGTACTTATGTACCGAGAAATCTGCAGCAAATACGCTCCCGACAAAGACAACCTGATCTACATCCTGCACGAGATCCAGAACAGCCATCCTCAGCATTACATCTCTGAGGAGGCTGTCCAGACCGTGGCAGAGTATCTGGGAGTGCCGGCTAACCATATCTACGGCGTGCTTACATTCTACACCATGTACAGCACAAAACCGCGGGGCCAGAACATCATCCGCCTGTGCGAATCTCCGCCCTGCTACATCAAGGGCTCAGAAAACATCCTGCATAAGCTGATGACTCTGCTGGATATCGAGGTGGGCGAGACCACCAAAGATGGCTGCTTCACCCTGGAGCTTTGCGCTTGCCTTGGTGTATGCGGAAACGCGCCAGTCATGATGATCAACAACGATGTCTACGGCGATCTCACCGAAGAAAAAGTGGAAGAGATCATCGAAAAAGTGAGAAGGGGGTAGAAGATGAAATTCTTTCGCAGCCATGTGCTCGTTGGGATCAACGAGACCTCGATCATGGCGGGCGTGCAGGACTTCATCAAAGCCCTGCGCCTCGAGCTTGCCAAGCATAACTTGCAAGAAGAGATAAATATATTGGAGACAGGCCCCCTCGGATTCTTCGGACGTGGGATCTGTCTCAGCGTGTATCCTGAAAACGTCAACTATCAGGACGTCAAGCTGGAAGATGTCACGGAGCTGGTCTCCGAACACTTCCTGAAGGGACGTCCCCTAAAACGCCTGATGCTGGATGACGGCGGCAAGTTCAGCCCCAAGCTGAATTACTCCGACCGTATAGTCCTGCGCAATTCTGGCATCATCGATCCGGAAAACATAGACGAATATATCGGCGCCGGTGGCTATGAAGCTTGGGAAAAAGCCCTCACTCAGATGCAGCCAGCTGATATCTTGGCCGAGGTCAAGAAATCAGGCTTACGCGGCCGTGGTGGAGCAGGCTTCCCGGCTGGAGTGAAATGGGGCTTCACTGCCCCCATTGACGCTCCCCAGAAATATGTGGTGGTCAATGCCGACGAAGGTGAACCCGGTACTTTCAAAGACCGCCTGATCATGGAAGGCGACCCGCATCAACTGCTGGAAGGCACCATGATCTGCGCCCGCGCGGTGGGAGCCACCAAAGCCTGGATATATATCCGCGGCGAATACAAGCTCTGCATCGACCGCCTTCAGAAAGCCATTGACCAGTGCCGCGAATATGGCATCCTTGGCAAAGACATCTTCGGAAGCGGTTTTGATCTGGATATCTTTATCAAGATCGGCGCCGGAGCTTACGTTTGCGGAGAGGAAACGGCTCTCATCGAGTCCCTCGAAGGCAACCGCGGCAATCCCCGCTGGAAACCGCCCTTCCCTGGCGTGGAAGGCCTCTGGCAGTGCCCCACGGTGGTAAACAACGTGGAAACCCTGGCCAATGTGCCCTTCATCATCCAGAAAGGAGCCGAGGAGTTCATGAAGCACGGCACCCCGGAATGCACCGGAACCAAGGTCTATACGATCCTGGGCGATGTTGCTTACCCAGGTCTCTGTGAAGTGGATATGGGAACCACTCTGCGTACCATCATCAACGATTATGCCGGCGGCATGAAAAAAGGCTTCCGCTTTAAAGCCGCTCTGGTGGGCGGCGCGGCTGGCGTGATCCTGCCGGACAAACTGCTGGACGTTAAGATGGACTTTTCCAGTCTCAACCAATACGCGGCTGTGCTCGGTTCCGGGGCCATACTGGTCATGAACGAGCATCAGAGCATTGTTGACATACTATGGTCCATCCTGCGCTTCTTCCGCCATGAATCCTGCGGAAAATGCGCCCCCTGCCGCAACGGCACGCAGCAGCTCTATCGTCTCATCTCCAAGATCAAGAAAGGTAAAGGCACAATGGAAGACGTGGATCTCATGCTCACCATTGCCGAAACCATGCAGCAGACCAGTTTCTGCGCGCTGGGCCAATCTCCCATCATGGGCGTCCGCTCGGCCATCGAGAACTTCAAAGATGAGTTCATTGCGATTACAAAAAAGTAAATAAAGAGGATTAGAACATGGCTAAAACAGTAAATATCTGGATCGATGACAAGCATCTGGAAGTCCCTGATACGATGACCATCATCGAAGCCGCAGACAAACACGGGATCTATATCCCCCGCCTCTGCTACCATCCCGACCTCCCGCCAACTGCCAATTGCGGTGTCTGCGTGGTGGAACTGTCAAGCGCCCCCGTCCCCAAGCGCGCCTGCTGCACCCCGGTGGCCGAAGGCATGAAGGTGGTTACCAATAGCAAGAAACTGCGCGCCTACCGCAAAACCCTGGTGGAGATGATCCTCTCCAACCATGATGTGGTATGCCCCACCTGCGCGGCAAACAACAAATGCGAACTGCAGTCCCTGGCCAACAACCTGGGTGTGGAACCCGATAACCTGCCCAGCATTCTACACAAAGAGGCGATTGATGACAGCTCGCTATCCATTATCCGCGACGTTAACAAATGTATCGCCTGCGGACGCTGCGTCACGGTTTGCAACGAAGTTCAGACCGTTTATGCCCTCACCTTCGCGGATCGCGGCATAGACTCTCATGTGGATACCGCCTTTAGCCTGGGCATGGCCAACAGCCCCTGCGTAAATTGCGGCCAATGCACAGTCTATTGCCCCACCGGCGCCCTGCGTGAGCGCAGCGAGATCGACGCGGTCTGGGAAGCGATACTTGATCCTGAAAAGCACGTTATCGTGCAGGAAGCCCCTTCTATCAGGGTATCCCTGGGCGAAGAGTTTGGCATGCCCTTTGGATCGGTTACCCCTAACAAGATGTATGCCGCGCTGCGTAAGATTGGCTTCGACAGCGTGATGGACACCAACTTCACTGCCGACCTCACCATCATGGAGGAAGGAACGGAGTGTGTTGCCAAGCTGAAGGCTGGCGAAAAACGCCCGCTCATCACCTCCTGCTCACCCGGCTGGATCAAGTTCATGGAAACCTACTATCCCGACCTCGCGGATTGCGTTTCCACGGCCAAATCGCCCATGAGCATGTTTGGCACCCTTTCCAAGACCTATTATGCTCAGGAAAACAACATCGATCCCGCCAAGATCGTGTCCGTGGCGGTTATGCCCTGCACGGCCAAGAAATTTGAAGCCCGCCGTCCAGAAATGCGTGACTCCGGATTTCAGGATACCGACTATGTGCTTACCACCCGCGAGCTTATCCGCATGATCAAGGAAGCCGGAATCGATTTCGCCAACATCCCGGATGAGGAACCCGATAAAGGCATGAGCTTCTACACCGGAGCCGGAACCATCTTCGGCGCCACCGGTGGTGTGATGGAAGCCGCCATCCGCTCTGCTTACTTTCTGGTCACCAAGACCGATCTTGAGGACTTGGAAATCCTGGCAGTGCGCGGCCTTGAGGGTGTCAAGGAAGCCACGGTCAATGTCCCCGGCTTCGGCGATTTGCGCGTGGCAGTGGCCCACGGACTCTCCAACGCCCGCAAAGTTATGGATCGGGTGCGCGAAGGCCTGGCTACCAAAGGCAAATCTCCCTGGCATTTCATCGAGATTATGGCTTGCCCCGGTGGTTGCGTAGGTGGCGGCGGACAGCCTTATGGCAACGATATTGCGTCCCGCGCCAGGCGCGGACAGGCCCTCTATGCCGAGGACCGCAGCCTGCAGATGCGCCTGTCCCATCACAATCCCGAAGTAAAGAAGGTCTATGAGCGCTTCTTGGGCGAACCCAACTCTAAGCTGGCTCTCAAGTTGCTGCATACCCATTACTTCAAACGCTCGGTCAACACCGGACAGGTTACAGGCGAAGCCACCCATAAACACTAAAAAATGATAAAGCAGCATAAAGGCGGGATCAAGGTCCCGCCTTTATCGCTGTAACTCATTATGGATATGGGTGATTACAGATGCTGGATAGTTCACGTTATCACATAATATACGGTACCATATCCAAATTCCTTCACACCGCCCGCCCTTGCTGTTCCTGGCTTTGGTGCCATCATCCTTAGGTATTCCCTCACCAGGTTAAGGATGACCCACGCTTGTGTCACACTTGAGGCTGATTTGCGAATGAGACTGATGGCAGGGCAGATCGTTAATGCCATTTGACAAAAAAGGACGGGGGAAATAGTTTGCGCCAAACAATCTGCCGCTTGCTTTGGCGTTAACAGGTCAGATTTGCGGCATCAACCGAGGATTTTAATGCAAACAATAATGATCGATGGAAATAGTCTGGATCTGAGGCAAGTGGAGGCCATCGCAGTGGATCGGGTTCCCATCGCGCTCAGCGATGAGTGTGTGGGCAAGGTGAAAAAATGCCGCGCTTATGTGGATAAAGTGATCCAGCGGGGAGATATTGTGTATGGGCTCACCACCGGTTTTGGCAAGTTCAGCACGGTAACCATTCCCCCGGAACATATAGCCGAACTGCAGGTCAATCTGATCCGCAGCCACGCGACCAGCATCGGCCCAGCCTACACCCGCGAGCAGACCCGGGCGATCATGCTGCTCCGCATCAATGTTCTGGCCAAAGGGCATTCCGGCATCCGCCTGGAAACGCTGCAAACTTTGGTGGACATGTTAAACGCCGGCGTGCATCCTGTGATCCCCATGCGGGGATCGGTGGGCGCCAGTGGAGACCTTTCACCCCTTTCCCATCTGGCCTTGCCTCTGCTCGGCGAAGGCGAAGCTGAGTATCAGGATCAGGTGCTGTCGGGCGCGGAAGCCATGCGCAGGGCAGGCATCAAACCAGTTCAGTTGCAGGCCAAAGAGGGCCTGGCGCTCAACAACGGCACCCAGGTGATGGCGGCTTTGGGAGTATTGAGCCTGCTGGAAGCGGAACGGCTTTGCCAACAGGCGGATATCAACGCGGCTTGCAGCATCGACGCCCTTAAAGGAACGCCCCGCGCTTTCGATGCACTGATCCATAACCTGCGGCCACATCCGGGGCAGCGGTCGAGCGCAGCGAATCTGCGCAATCTGCTGCAAGGCAGCAAACTGAGGGAATCGCATCTGAATTGCGGCAATGTGCAGGATGCCTACAGCCTGCGCTGCACGCCTCAAGTGCATGGCGCGGTGAGAGACGCGCTGGCTTACGCGCGGGGGGTGCTGGAGATCGAGATAAACTCCGCCACGGACAACCCTCTGATCTTCCCGGATGAGGAGACTGTTATCTCCGGGGGGAACTTCCACGGTGAACCTCTGGCTATCGCTTTGGATGCCATGGCCATTGCCATCGCTGAGCTGGCAAACATCTCGGAACGCAGGATGGAGCAACTGCTGAATCCCGCTCTCAACCGTGGCTTGTCCGCGTTCCTGGCCAAAAGGCCGGGAGTCGATTCCGGCTTCATGATCGCCCAGCTTACGGCAGCATCGCTGGTTTCCGAAAACAAGGTGCTTACCCATCCCGCCAGCGTGGACAGCATCCCCACCTCTGCCAATCAGGAGGATCACGTGAGCATGGGCTCGGTCTCCGCGAACAAATTGCTGCAGGTGCTTGACAATGTGAGGGGAGTGCTGGCCATCGAACTGATGGCTGCCATGCAAGGGCTGGACGAACGGGCTGTTCCCAGTTCACCCTGCCTGGAAGCCGCGAAGGCCAAATTCCGCGAGAGCGTTCCGTCCCTGGGCGAAGACAGGGTCATGTATCCCCTTGTGAGGGACGCCATCGCAGCGCTCAGTTCCCATAGTCTGCTGCAAGCGGTAAAATCTGCCGGTGTGGATTTGTATTGACAGAATTATTTGCTCCGGGCATCATGGTAACATGAGAAAATACCGTCTGCTGCTCTGTTGTGTCCTGCTGCTTGGTTTTTCCTGCGGCTTGAACAACACGATGTACAACGCCAGGAAATACTTCAATGACGCCAAGTCCAGGCCCTTGACCGCCAATGGACGCCCCTCTTCTCAGGCTGTGGATGAATATACCAAGGCCATAAAAAAATGCGGCATCATCCTCAGCAGCAAAAAGAGGAGTTCCAAGACCGACGACGCCCTCTATCTGATGGCGCAAGCCCTCTATCTGAAGGGCAATAGCGCGTTTCAGGCCAAAGACCAGTTTGAGGCGCTGATCGCAGGTTTCCCGGACAGCCCTTTCTATGGAGAGTCGCACATCTGGCTGGCCAGGGTGTTGAGGGAGATCAAGCAGCCTGAACAGGCGGAGGATCTGCTGGAGGATTTCATCCGTGATCCGCTGCAAAAGAAGCTGCATCCCAAGGCTCTGCTGACTCTGGCAGATTTTGAGATTCAGGACAAGGATTTTCACAGAGCGCAGTATTGGCTGGAAAAGATCATCACCGACTATCCCAAGAGCAGGGAATACCGCGAGGCGCACTTCCTCTTTGGCAAAAACTACTATGACCAGAAGGACTATCCTGCTTCCCTGCAAGAGTTTGAAAAGATAATAGATTCGCGGAACATTAGCAAGGAAATGAAGCTGGATGCCAAGTATTACGCAGCCCTGAACCTCTATGAACTGAAGCGGTATGACGAGGGTTTGAAGCTGGTGCGCAAACTGCTCAAAGACGAATACCGTCCGGAAAGCATTTCCCAGGCGAGCGTTCTGCGCGTCAGGCTGCTTTTTGCCACAAGCCAGGATGAGGAGGCCCTGAAGCTGGCGGAAAACGTCAGCAAAGACTATCCCCGCACGGCAAGTTCCGCGGCCAACCAATACTTTCTGGGAGAATACTATTTCTACCGGTTGGGTGACCTCGAAAAGGCTGGCGTGGCTTACAACAAAGTCCGCTCCGAGCTGGTGGGCTCTCCCTATTCAGAGATTTCCCAGCGCAAGAATACTGCTGTCAACCAGCTCAAACAAGGCAGCGGAGTGAACCCCCGGGCTGGATTGCAGGAGTATCTGGACTATCATTTGGCGGCAGCCGAGAACTATCTTAGCCCCTTCGATCTGCCTGATTCCGCTCTGATGCTGTATCAGCGGCTTATCGATTCACAAGCGGGTATCCAGGCTGAACACGACTCGCTTTCCCTGCTCTTGCCGGGCTTGGAAGCTGAACTGGATTCGCTGTCGCTGGTGCTTTCCGAACTTGCCTTGCAAGACAGTCTGGATGCGGTGAAAGCGGGTGAACAGCCAAAGCCGGAAACCACTCTGGCGGCAGACAGCCTGACTGTCGCGGACAGTCTTTTCACTCAGCTTGATGCAGAGCAAGTAACCGATTCCACCGCGGTGGCAAGCGAGCCAGACAAGCCGGAACCGGAAATCCTGAAGCCGGATATTCCACCTGCCGATTCTTTGGCCGCTGGTCTGGCTGAAAACCAGGAGCCCAAACCCGAGTCTGCGGCTGATCGCAGGAGAAAGCTGGAAGCTGAAAAAGCTGCCCTTCAAACCCGGATAAACCAATGCGGAACCAGGCTGGAAGATTTGGCCGAGATGCTGAGGCGTTACTCTGCGGAGATAATTCCCATGGCGATGTTTTCCAAAGCCAGCATCCATAACCGGCGGGGTGGCCAGCAGGAAAGGGTGCAGGAGATATATGCAGGCATGGAGGAGCAGTATCCGCGCAGCAAGTACACCAACGCCCTCGCTTCCATGCTGCGGGGCGAGCCTGCCCGCCTGATCGATCCCGAGGAAGATGCAGAGGAGAAAGCGCTGGATCACGCCCTGGGACTGTCCGAAGCGGCGCCGGATTCCATGGTGGCAATACTTGGCGGGCTAACGGAATCGCAATATCACAGCGTCAAGCTGAGAGCGAACTTCCGCCTGGGCTGGCATTATACATTTGCAGCGGGGGACACAGCCCGGGCCAGACCCTATTTGGAAGAAGTGCTCAAGCTGGAACAGAGCGGCGACTATGCCAGCCTGACGCGCAGATTCTTTAATGGCAAAGACTTTTCCCTGAACCAGGACTTGTTGGAGAGATGGCAAGCTGCCGCGAAGTCATCTGCTGTTGCCGACACCCTCGCCGCGGTTGACGATTCGCTGAAGGTGCAGGAAGAAGAAAAAGGTTCGGCAGACCAGAACCCGGAATTGATTCAGGATCAATCCGCGCAGGACGGGGGCAAGGCTCCCGCCGTTGATGACGATATCCCCACGGAAACGCCTGAAGAACCAATCACTGCGCCTGAGCCTGTGGAAGCTCCCTCCGACAAACAAACCGAGCCTCAAGAATAAATGAACGAAACCAGATCACTGTTGAGTGAGCAGAACTTCTGGTTGCGGATTGTAATCCTGATCCTTTCTCTGATGGGGGCATTGGAGGCATCCCTCAAGCAGATTTTGGGACTTACTGTCCTGTTTCTCCTGTTTCTGCTGCTGGATCTTGAATGTTATGCCAAAATCTTGAAAGCCCAGCGCATCAGCCTGCCTTTCCTGGCTGGTTACTGGGTCTTTGCCACTCTCTTTGGCACAGGTTTTTTAGAGATGCTGCTGTTCACGGCAAAGATAGTGTTCTTCATCGTGGTCACCGTGTATGTTTTTGGAAATCTTTCCCTGCGCAGAGTCCTGCACGATACCCGCTGTCTGCGTAAAACAGGCTGGGGCAGCCGACTGGTGCATTTCAGCCTGGCCACAGCCTTGTTTCTGAGGGCTTACCTGCATCGGTTTGCCGCCTCGGGAATCCGTTCCGCCGACAACATCGGCAATGTGTTCGACAGGTTGGTCGCGGTCGGTAAAGAGGTTGCGGGCAATTCAGATGTGATCGAGGCTCAGATCAGGAAAATCCATAGCGGCAGTGAGGATATCGCCCAGGTCTCCGGATCCAATCTGATCGCCTTGTGCCTGCTTTGCTGCATGATCCTGATTCTGTCTTTGTGAGAAATAAATGGCCAGATATCTGCTGCGGGTGATGTATGACGGCCTGGCCTTCCGGGGATGGCAGGTGCAATGCGCGGGCAGAAGCATCCAGGGAGACCTGATCTCGGCTTTCAGGCAGTTGGGGATCAGGCATCCAGGCCTGACCGGTTCCGGCCGCACAGACGCGGGAGTGCATGCCCTGGCTCACTACGCTCACTTTGACTATCAAGGCAAGATGACGCCCCTGCAATTGCAACTGGCATTGAATACCAAGCTGCGGGACGATCTGCTGGTTACCGGCGTCTGGCCTGTGCCGCAGGATTTCCATGCCCGCTTCAGTGCCATGGCGCGCAGCTACATCTATCTGCTGGCCAGGGAGAAAACACCCCTGAACAGGCTTTTTACCGGCTTCATGCCACGCAGCAAATTCAGCCTGGAATCTTTGCAAACACTCGCGGAGCACTTGTTGGGGAGTCACGATTTCAGCTCGCTGAGCAGGGACAATCCATTGGTGCCAAACCACATCTGCACACTCTCCAAACTGGATATTTACGAGTGGAGGGATTTGGTTCGCTTCGACATCACCGCGGACAGGTTTCTGCACAACATGGTCAGAAGGATTGTGGGCACCCTGGTGAATCTTTCCCATTTTGACCTTGGCCCTCAGGAACTGCTGAATATCCTGGCAGAAAAGAACCCCAGGCAGCGCCTGGTGGTGACCGCCCCAGCCCAGGGCCTGTACCTGAGCGGGGTGCGGTATCCCAATTTGCAACTTGACGAAACACCTTTGCCCTGAGACATGGCATTGCATGAGGTTTTGATATGAACTACAAGATTCCGCGCGGGACTTACGATATCCTGCCTTCCCAGAGCCACGACTGGCACAAGATCATCTCAGCGTTTCGCCAACTGGCTGCGGCCTGCGGCTATGAGGAGATCACCACTCCGGTCTTTGAACAGGCCCAGCTCTTTGAAAGAAGCTCCGGAGAGACTTCGGATGTGGTGAAAAAGGAAATGTACCGCTTCACAGACCAAAAAGGGCGCGAGTTTGCCCTCCGCCCGGAGGGAACCGCCCCGGTGGCGCGCAGCTATCTGGAAAACCGGCTGGACATCGGCGCAGCCCACTCCAAGCTCTATTACGTTGGCCCGATGTTCCGCTACGACCGCCCCCAGGCGGGACGCTACCGTCAGTTTTACCAATATGGCATCGAATTCATCGGCAGCGACCATCCCTATTTTGACGCGGAAGTGATCTCCATCCTGTGGAACTACCTTTCGGCTCTGGGAATCAAAAGGATGCGCCTGGAACTGAATAGCGTGGGATGCCCGGAGTGTTCTAAGGCTTACGACCAGGCTTTGCAGGATTACTTTGCTCCCCATCTGAGCGAGCTCTGCCCGGACTGCCAGATTCGCCACAGCCAAAAACCGCGCCGGCTCTTGGATTGCAAGGTGAAGACATGCAAGCAGATTGCCCAGGGCGCGCCCTCGCAACTTGACTATCTGGATGAGCCCTGCAAGGAGCATTTTGCCTCTGTGCAGGACTTCCTAGCCCGGATGAACATTCCCTTCGTGATCAACCCCAGGATCGTGCGGGGTTTGGATTATTACACCAACACCGCCTTTGAGGTGGTCTATGAAGGATTGGGCGCCCAAAACTCCCTGGCGGGCGGAGGACGCTACAATGGCCTCCTGGAACAGATTGGCGGCAAGAATATCCCGGCCATTGGTTTCGCGGGAGGATTCGAACGCCTGTTGCTGGCCTTGCGCGAAGAACAGATTGACCTTGGTGCCAGACCTGTTGCGGACGCCTATCTCATCACCATGGGGCCTGCGGCTCAGCAACTGGCATTGCTTCTGCTCAACCAGCTCCGCCTGAGCGGCGTCTGGGTGGAATACGATCCAACCAAAAATTCGTTCAAAGCCCAGTTGAAGGCAGCCAACAACTGCCAGGCGCGTTTCGCGCTGATCATCGGCGAAGACGAGGCTGCGGCAGGCAAAGCGTTGCTTAAAGACTTGCAGAGCGGAGAACAACACCTGCTGGAGCTGGACGCGACCAGCCAGTTCATCGAAGCCCTCAAGCACCGCTGACATACTGATAATGATTTCGAGAGGATCTGGATTTGTCTGGAAGGGTAATTATTCGAGAAAAACACACATGAGGAGTTTATGAAAGTACTATGTATTGATGTAGGAGGGACCAGAATCAAAGCTTCTATTCTTAAGCCTAATATGAAGCTTAATGATCTGAAAGAGGTTAAAGTATTGGCTACCAGAACCATCGGCTGGCTTAATCAGAGCCTTCCGAAGATAGTTGATCCAAACCATTGGGCTAGTTTTACATGTAAAGAAAATCAGAAAGCATTCCGCGATTTTGAAGCCATTGCTATAGATGGTCCTTGGGATATAAGGGGTGATTCAATTTGTGGCTACTATCCAGACACATACAATATACCTGAAAAACTTAATGACCAATTGTGGAAGACATCAGGTATCGATAACAACACAAGGAAGCGAGTTATATCTCATCAAAATGATGCGGAAGCTTGGCTAAGAGGTGGATTATATTATTATAAACTTAAAGCTGAAAGCATCACTTTTCCAATTATAAGCCTGATTTTTGGCACTGGAGTCGGAGTATCCTATTCCAAAGATGGGAAACAACTCGATGTTTTAAACCCAAGTCTAGTTAAATATCCGAACTTGAGTAGGTATATAAATCTTGAACATAATTATCAGGTTCATGACTATTTTTCGGAAAAGCGGTCATGGAGCTTTTTTCGCTCAGTAAGAGAAGATAACGAAAGACGCCATTGGGATTACGATCGGGTTAGGGCAGAATATAGCAAAAGAGTTGTAGCATTGACTAATGATATTGTTGCCGAAAAAAGAAAAGAATTGAAGAAACCTAAAATGGTTTTTATTGGTGGGGGTTTTTCAGAATATGTATCAGAAAGAACTGTTTCGGAGAAGCTGGGCATTAAAACTAAAGTAATTCGAAGCTTTGACTTGGATATCAATATGGATCTGATTCCTCTACTTGGTAACCTTGATTTAGCGTCCCAGTAGTTAGTGTAAACTATTCTATTATATCTCATGACTTAGATCAATATTAAGAAAACCAATGCAATTGGTTGCTTGGCAATAGATAGAGTATTTTGATACTGAATCACCCACCAGCCTGTTAACTTCGCAAGTTGCCACCCCGGGCAATTTGCAGGCAAAAAAGCGGACCCCGCGGCGTTTCCAGCCACAGGGTCCTAAACATACCCGGTCCAGCCAGTGGATTCTCGGGTTTAGATATACTTGTCGATCTTGCCTTCGATCAGTTCCCTGATCTCGTTCATGCGGGCTTCTGATTCTGCTTCATAGCGGGTGACCAGCACGGGCGTGGTATTGGAAGCCCTCACCAGTCCCCATCCGTCGCTGAAGGTGATCCTGGCTCCATCGATGTCGTTCACATCGTAGCCCTCTGCCTTGAATTCGGCGCAGACCTTGGCCACAACGTCAAACTTCCTTTCATCCGCGCACTTGATGTGCAGCTCAGGAGTGTTATACATCTTGGGCTGGTCAGCCAGATAAGTGCTGACCGGCGCGTCAGTCTGTGAAACGATCTCGATCATCCTGCATCCTGCGTAGATGGCATCGTCAAAGCCCAGATAGCGGTCTGCCATAAACACGTGTCCGCTCATTTCGCCCGCGAATTCCACCCCGATTTCCTTCATCTTCATCTTGATGTTGGCATGGCCGGTCTTATACATCATCGGCACGCCGCCATGTTTGCGAATGTCGTCAAAGAGGTTCTTTGAGCACTTCACATCGGCGATGACCGTCTTGCCGGGATTCTTTTTCAGATAGTCACGGGCCAGGATGTTCAGGATCTGATCCCCAAACAGCATCTTGCCTTTCTCGTCCACCACTCCGATGCGGTCGGCGTCTCCATCCAGGCCAATTCCCAGTTCATATTCCGCGGCGACCACGGCGCGGGAGAGGTCTATCATGTTTTTCTCCACGGTGGGATCGGGGTGATGGTTGGGGAAGTTCCCATCCGGATCGCAATACATCTCGATCACTTCGCAACCGAGGCGCAGCAGGATTTCCGGCAGATAAGGCCCTCCCATGCCGTTGCCGCCATCCACGATCACTTTCACGGGGCGTTTCAGATGGATGTTTTGGATGATGTATTCGATGTAGGCGTCGTTGATGGTGTCATCTTTGCTGTAGTGGCCTTCGCCGGTCACGAAATCCTCCGCTTGGATGATCCGCAACACTTTTTGCAGCTCTTCGGCATACACGGAGCCCAGTCCCAGATTCAGCTTGCAGCCATTGTATTGGGAAGGGTTGTGGCTCGCGGTTATCATCGCGCCGCCGTCCATTTTCAGTTTCCAGATCGAGAAATAGAGCACCGGAGTGGCCACGATGCCAATATCGGTCACATCGCAACCTGTTTCCAGCGCGCCTTTCACAAAGGCAGCCTTCAGATCCGGTGTGGTGAGGCGGGCGTCTCCGCCCAGGGCAATGGTGCTCAGCCCCTTGCGGCGCAGATAGCTGCCAAATCCTTTGCCAATTAGATAATAGGATTCTTCGTTCAGCTCTTCGCCCACGATGCCGCGGATGTCATACTGTCTAAATACCTGTGCTTTTATCATGTTTATACCTCTTGTGGTTGTAATTCTAAAATATCTTTGAGCAGGGGAAGCGCCTTTTGCAACGCCCTGGCGCGGTGGGAGATGGCGTTCTTTTGCCTGTCGTCCAGCTCGGCATAGCTGAGTTCGCCATGCTCCGGGATAAATATCGAGTCGTAGCCAAAGCCATTTTCCCCACGTTCGCTTGTGGCGATCGAGCCTGGCATAACGCCTTCCAGGCAGGCGATCACGCCGTCCGGGGCAGCCAATGCGACGCAGGTGCGAAACTCCGCCCGCCGGTCGCTTACGCCCTGCATCAGACGCAAGACCTTTTCACGATTATCAGCGTAACTGCAGTGATCTCCGGCATAACGGGCGGCGAAGATGCCTGGTTCGCCGTTCAGCGCCCGGATAAAGAGCCCGGTGTCGTCTGCCAGACAGAGCAATCCTGTGTGGGAAGCGCCTTCCAGGGCTTTTTTCATGGCATTGCCAGCCAGGCTGTCCTGATCCTCCTCCGTGGGCTTCAGCTCGGGGAAATCCCTCAGAGAATGGAGTTCGACCCTGAGATCGCCCAGCAGGTCGCGAATCTCGCCAATCTTGTCCGGGTTGTGGGATGCGATCAGCAGTGCCGGCATTCAGCTTCTTTTACCAAGCCATTTCTTGATGCGCTGCAAGACATTTTTGTCCAAAAACTTCTCCGCGTTGGCGGTGATCTTCTGCATGATCTGCAGGATGTTGCCTTCACCGCTCCAATTGTCTTCCAACACTTTCTGATCAGTATCGTTGAGGACCATGTTCAGCCCCATCACCAGCAGAACCATGTCATCCACATGTCCCAGGATGGGGATGAAATCCGGGATGATGTCGATGGGCATCATCATGTAGGCGATTATGCCGCCCATCATCAGCTTGCGCTTGGTGGGAACGCGTTTGTCCAGGGCCAGGCGGGTGACCAGCACAAAGAAGTCAGGCAGCAAAAAGAGATACTCGCTCAGCGCGCTGCCTGTCTTTCCTGTTTTCTCGCTTGCCCAGCGTTTGGCTTTCTGCCTCAGTTTCTCATAATACTGCATTTTTTTGTCATCCATATCCAGGATCCGGTCTTTGACTTTCTCCTGCTCAGCTTCAGGGATTTCCCTGCCTTCAAAAATATCGTCTTTCATAAGCACCTCTAAAATCCATTAATTCAGGGCTGGATTTTTCGGTCAATCTTTTTGTCTGAGTCCTGTACCCCAGCCTCCTCACCCGCTTGGCTATCATTTTGGGCTGCAAGGTGTTAGCCTATCATCCTTAGGTCATCCTTATAAATTATAAGGTTGACCTAAGGAAGACTAACGCCAGAGGGCGGTATGCAAATGAGGCCCATCCTCCTCCATAATATATAGGTGCTACGATCACGCCGTGGAAAGGTAAAATGGTGAAAAAAGTAATCCAGTTGTAATAATGCAAGCGAAATAGTATAACAGCTTTGGCAGCCCGATTCCAAATAAGGCTGTGCCTATCGCCTTGATTTGTAGGGATCTTGCGTTAGCTGGGAAAAAAAGCAGCCCGATCCTTTCAGACCGGGCTGTATGTATATCTGATTGCAGTTGATCAGCGAATTGCCGCCATGGCCGCAGCCAGTCTAGCGATTGGCACACGGTAGGGGGAGCAGCTCACGTAGTCCATTCCCACCCGGTGGCAGAATTCCACAGAATTCGGCTCGCCGCCGTGCTCGCCGCAGATGCCGACCTTGAGGTCAGGCCTGGTCTGGCGTCCGCGTTCGGTGCCTATCTTCACCAACTGTCCCACGCCTTCCTGATCCAGAATCTGGAAGGGGTCGTGTTTTAGCAGGTTCTTAGCCAGATAGACCGGCAGGAAGACACCCGCGTCGTCGCGGGAATATCCAAAGCTCATTTGGGTGAGGTCGTTGGTGCCGAAGCTGAAGAACTCGGCTTTCTGGGCGACCTTATCGGCCGTCAGCGCGGCGCGGGGGATTTCGATCATTGTTCCCACAAGGTATTTCACCCTGGTTCCCTTCTCGGCGAAGACCTTTTCCGCGGTCTCGCGGATGATCTTGTCCTGCATGTCAAATTCCGCCTGCGTTCCAATCAGCGGAACCATGATCTCGGGAAAGACCTTCACGCCTTTGGCCTGGACGTTGAGGGCGGCCTCGATTATGGCGCGGGCCTGCATCTCGGTAATTTCGGGATAGGTGTTGCCCAGGCGGCAGCCGCGGTGGCCAAGCATGGGGTTGATCTCATGCAGAGAGTTGACGCGGTCTTTCACCTTTTGCAGGGGCATGCCCAGTTCTTCGGCGATTTCTTTTTGCTGGTCTTCCTCTTGGGGGACAAACTCGTGCAGGGGCGGATCCAACAGGCGGATGGTGACAGGCAAGCCGTCCATCGCGGTGAAGATGCCTTCAAAATCGGCGCGCTGCATGGGGAGAAGCTTGGCCAGGCCTTTCCTGCGGCCTGCTTCGTCATCGGCGAGGATCATCTCACGCATGGATTTGATGCGGTCGCCTTCAAAGAACATGTGCTCGGTGCGGCAAAGCCCGATGCCCTTGGCGCCGAAATTGCGTGCCACGGTGGCGTCCTTGGGGGTGTCGGCGTTGGTGCGTACATACATTCTGGTGTATTTATCCGCCAGCTTCATAAGCTCGCCAAAGTCTCCGCTCAGCTCGGGATCCACGGTCTGGAGCTTGCCTTCGATAACCTGGCCGGTGCTGCCGTTGAGGGAGATCCAGTCGCCTTCCTTGTAAACGGTGTTTCCCACACTCATGGTGCGGTTTTTATAATCGATGTTGATCGAGCCGGCGCCGGAGACGCAGCATTTGCCCATGCCGCGCGCGACCACGGCCGCGTGGGAGGTCATGCCGCCGCGGGCGGTGAGGATGCCCTGGGCCACGTTCATGCCGCGCAGGTCTTCCGGAGAGGTTTCCAGACGGCAGAGCACGACTTTTTTGCCTTGGGCAGCCCAGGCTTCGGCGTCTTCGGCAAAGAACACGATTTGGCCGGTGGCTGCTCCCGGAGAGGCGGGCAGGCCTTTGGCGATCTCTTTTGCTTTGGCGAGGGCTTCGCCGGAGAAGACCGGATGCAGCAATTCATCGAGTTTGTTCGGCTCCATGCGCAGCAGAGCGGTCTTTTCATCGATCAGGCCTTCGCGGACCATATCCATGGCCACCTTGACCATGGCAAATCCGGTGCGCTTGCCGTTGCGGGTCTGCAACATCCAGAGCTTGCCTTCCTGGATCGTAAATTCTACATCCTGCATGTCCTTGGTGTGGTTTTCCAATTTCTTTTGAGTGGCATACAGCTCCTGGTAAACTTCGGGCATCGCCTCTTCCAGGGAAGGGAATTGGGCGGCTCTGACCTCTTCGGTCACTCCTGCCAGCGCAGCCCAACGCTGTGAACCGATCCTGGTGATCTGCTGCGGGGTGCGGATGCCGGCCACAACGTCTTCGCCCTGGGCGTTGATGAGGTATTCGCCATTGAAAAGGTTCTCGCCAGTGGCTGCGTCGCGGGTAAAGGCGACGCCGGTGGCGCTGGATTCGCCCATGTTGCCAAAGACCATGGCTTGCACGTTCACCGCCGTGCCCCAGTCATCCGGAATGTCATTGAGCTGGCGGTAGAATACGGCGCGATCGTTGTTCCAACTGTTGAACACGGCAAAGATGGAACCCCAAAGCTGTTCCCAGGGGTCATCCGGGAAATCGTGGCCGGTGTTGTCCTTCACGGCCTTTTTGAAACGGGTCACCAGCTCCTTGAGGTCAGCGGCGGTCAGTTCGAGGTCATTGGTCACCTTGCGCTCTTTCTTCATTTCGTCGATGAGCACTTCAAAAGGATCATGTTCTTCTTTGCTGGCGGGTTTGAGGCCAAGCACCACATCGCCGTACATCTGCACGAAGCGGCGGTAGCTGTCCCACGCGAAGCGTTCGTTTCCGGTCTTTTTTATAATGCCTTGCACCGCCTGGTCGTTCATGCCCAGGTTCAGGATGGTGTCCATCATGCCCGGCATGGAGGCGCGGGAACCGGAACGCACGGAGAGCAGCAGGGGGTTTTCGTTGGAACCGAACTGCATGTGCATCAGGTTTTCCACATATTTGACCGCGGTTTGCACTTCCGCTTTAAGCAGTTCGCGCATCTTGTCTTCGCCCAACTTGGTATATTCGTTGCAGGCGTCTGTGGTGATCGTAAAGCCGGGGGGCACCGGAACGCCGATCAGGTTCATTTCGGCGAGGTTGGCGCCTTTTCCGCCCAGCAGGTTTTTCATTTCAGCTTTCCCTTCGGCACTACCGTTTCCGAAGAGGTAAACACGTTTAATATCAGGCATTTATCCTCCATTGCTGTATTTATTTTGGTTACTGTAACTAAGCTAAAAAAAGAGCTTTTCTGTCAATAGTAAAGTGGACAAATCCATCAAAAGTGGATGGCGGCAAGCATATACTTTGGCAGGGTTTTCTGCTTACCAGACCAATCCCAACGGTCATCAAAATAAATGAAGACGCGGGGAATAGGTTTTTATTGAATTGATATGCAGGTCGAGCTGTTGAAAAAAACGCTTTACAGATTTGAGAGCTCCGCCAAAGTGTCTATTCGAGAAGAAAGCATTATATTTATAAAGTATAAAGTGCTGTAAGGAAAAGCGATGAAAAAGTTACTTGTCCTGCTGTTTGTGCTTGTGTGCGCATTACAGCTGGCTGCCAAAGTGGATCTGAACACCGCGGACCTGGACGAACTGCTTCTGCTGCCCATAACTCAAAAGCAGGCGCAGGACATTCTGGAATACCGCGAACATGTCGCGATCTTTGGCAGTATCTATGATCTGCGCAAGATACCCTCGATCGACCAGAAAACTTTGCTTAAAATCAAGGATCTGGCGGTTGTCTCCCTCTATATCGAGGAAGATGATGTCGCTGCCCGGCGCGAGGAGATCAGAGACCTGATGGAACGCCTGGACAGCAATGAGGGCGGTTCCGAAGGGATGTCAGACGTTTGGGAGGACTACCTGATGACTCCCCATAATGTGAACAAGATGCATTTTGACGATCTGATCAGCCTTCCCAATGTATCCGGCGTGGATGCAGTGGGGATTCTGCGCCGCGTGGCCCAGGGGGATACGATCGCCGACACCCGTGACCTGCGGAACACTGTGGGGCTGTCTTACTATGGCTACACCAATCTCCGCAGTTATGTTTACTACAAGGAACCCCCTGTGAAAAACCGCCTGATGTGGGATGCTCAGATGCAGTATTACACCCGCTATCTTGACGAAGGTTCGGTGGATATGTATCTGGAGCCGTTCCTGTTGGACAATTATGGCACCAACATGAGCATCAATCATCGCAAAGACCTGACTTATTGGGGCTATTTCGATCTGGACAGGATCGATCCGGATATCCTGGTCAAGCTGCGGGCACGCTATGGCAACCGCTACAAGATCGGTTGGATGCACTACAGCCCTAAAGGTGAAGCCAACCTGGAACAGAAAGATATGGACGAGATCATTGCCGATTCCAAGTTCTATGCCGGTTATGAGAACAACGAGGTGCCGCTGTTGAACAATACCAAGCTCAAAGCCTATCTGGGACATTACCGGGTAACTTATGGCGAGGGCCTGGTAATGGAAAACAGCGATTTCTACAGCGCCCGCAAGACAGGATATGGCTTCAGCAAAAGGATTCTGGGAATCACTCCTGATCTTTCCCGCACTCAGGAATACGCTCTGCGTGGAGGCGCCCTGGAGATTGCCAACCCTTATTTCCATGTGTCGGGTTGGCTGTCACAGGACAATAAGGATGCCGTGGTCTATCTGAGGCCGGATGGCAGCTATGCCCTCACCGATAAATACCAAAACGATATTCTTATCGATGAGGAGGGAAAGCACTACTATCTCGACGATATCGATAACGATGGAGAGAATGACCAAATCTACACATACGAGGACGGAACGCCAGTCCAGGGCAAGCGCAAGGTCTTTTCCTATGTGGTGCCGACAATCCGCTTTGACAACAACGAGCTGCGCCAGGCTGAGGCCTACTTCAACTCTGAGCTGCAAAGCGGAACCCCTTACGACAACAGTTACATCAATCTCGGCTATAGAAAGGACGCGCTCAAAGAACGGCTGGTGGGAACGCATCTGCAGGTCAACCCCTTCATCGGCACCAAGCTTGGTTTCACCACCTACACCGCGTTTTACGACGACGCATATTTTGCGGTGCCGGACTGGAACGGTCTGAAGTATGTGTTGCTGCGGGATTACAGTTATTACGGAGAGTCGGACTACAAGATGATGAACTCCGAGGTCGCGGGGCTTTACAGCACGCTCACCGACAATTACGCCCGTAATTTCCGCCGTGTGATTGGTTTCGATGCCCAGACAGTTTTAGGCAACACCTCGATTCAGGGAGAGTATGCCGAACTTACTGTGGATGGCAAGGATACAGTGCTGACAGATGATCCCAAAGCCTATTTGATCAGCGCTTACACTCAGTGGTCGAACCTTTACTTTTTGACCCTTTACCGAAATTACGACATCGGCTTTGACAATCCCTACAGCAACGCCTTCTCTGAGCATGAGCGTTTCAAGGATACAATCCTGAAACCTGACAACGCCTATCTGCTCACCAATCCCACCCTGGTTGATCTCTACAACAACTCCACCCAGGCGCAGCCGGAAAGAGGGCTGTATTTTGAGACCCGCTACAAATTTAACCGCTACTACACCATCGGCAGGAGTTATCTGGATTTGTTCGAACGTTTGGCTGACGGACGCCGTACAGCCCGCTTCCAAAGCGAACTGGAATTCAGGCCTCTCTATCAACTGGCCCTGCGCTTGCGGTATAAAAACCAGGTGAACCGTTATGACGATGCCGCCGACAGGGGTGTTTCCAAGACCAACGAATATACCCTGGCGGTGCGCACCTTCCTTTCCAACCGGGACTTCCTGGAATTTGAATATCGCTACAACACAGTGTTGAGCCCGCCATATACCTCACTTACCAATCCAGCCGAACCCGGCAACAACAGCATGGCCGGCGCCATGGCCCTGATGACTGGAGACTATATCGGGGTGAACTACACCCACAATTTCAACTCCAACTTCAAGGTCCAGGGAGCTTTCCTCTACTGGTTCGGGCATGGGATTTCGCATTGGGATTGGGAGGATATGGAGATCGACTTCATGGGCGAAAAGGGTGCCAAAGCCTGGATCGCGCTGCACTCCCGCGTTTCCCGGAACATGTATCTGTCTCTGAAATACCGGCACAAAGCATACGAGGCCAAGGAGCTTTCGATCCGGCGATACAATGTACCCGTCCAAGCTGAAAACTACTATCAGCGAGTGGAAAACAAAGAAAACACAATCAGGCTCAGCCTTGAATACCGCTATTAGTGGAGGAAATAATGAGATCATATAAAAGTATTATCATAACGCTTGCCCTGCTGCTTGCCGTGGCAGTTCTTTCCGCCTGGTCCATCACAGACACCTATTTTGGAAACAAGATAATTGCCATGGGCGCCCGCAATCAAGCCATGGGCGGCATCGGCGTTTTTGACGACATGCGTCCTTCGGGGTTCAGCATCAACCCCGCCAACCTGACCCTGATGGATATAACTGTGGGCCTGGAAGGCTCAGCTTTGCTGAACCGCGATGAGGACAACCGCAGCGTGCCCCTCTACAACTCTTTTGATGCCTATATCGACGACGCGGTGTATGCCTCGAACATCAATTTCTTCTACGACTACGCCCTGGCTGGATTTGCCTCCTACGATGTGATAGAAAACGGCCGGATAGGCCTGGGTATCTCCCACAGGCCTCTGCTCAGTTTTGAAGGCATCTATGAAGAGGAGATTCGCAACAACCGCAATACGGATTACGATAAATACGCCGACAAGCTTGCGGTGAACATGATCGAAAACAAAGGCACCCTGAACCAGTTTGACAATGTGCTCAGTCTGGGCTATGAACTTGGAGACGAGGTCAGCCTGAACGCTGGCATGGCCTACCTGGTTCTGGACGGCTATGCCAAGAGCGCCAAGACTATCCGTTGGACTCCCGAGGCCTACAACCTGCTGCGGGAAAACAATATCAGCGATCCTGAAGATGTATTGCCGGACTATACCCTCACCGAAAATGTGAATTACTCCGGCAACCGTTTGAAGTTCGGCACTGCCGTTCGCCTCAATAAGATACTGGGCTTTGGCGTCACTTATACGGAAAAAACCGAGCTCGACCGGAAAGGCAAGACCCGTGAGATCAACGAAGAATGCCTGGCATGGGATGCTTCCGATGAAAGCACCGATATTGACGAGAAGTATCTGCTGCCCTCGGAATTGAGAGTCGGCTTCAACTATCAGCCCCGCAATATCATGCGCACCTGGTTCAATATGGATGTGGAGCTTGTGAAGTGGAGCCAGATGGGAAAGAACTATGACGACCAGTATAACTTTTATGTGGGCGTGGAACACCATGTGACCAACCGCCTCCCCCTGCGTCTGGGTTTCAACACCGTCAACAGCTACTTCCGCAGTAGCGAGCTGGTGACCGGGGATCTGGACGATGATCCTTCCACTCCTGACGAGACCATAATGGTATATACCCCCACCAAGTATATCAGCCCCGCCATCACAGCCGGCTCAAGCGTGAACATCTCCAAACGTTTCACTTTCGACCTGGCCATTGCCTACACCTGGCGCGAGTATCAGGCTCTGGACCTCTTTATGGATACCTATTACGACGACACCCATTACACCGGGCTGAACAACGAAGTGCTGTGGCCCAACACCTATATAGAGCTCAAGGATCGTGGTTGGGAAAACCCCGACCAGGTGCGCGAAAACATCATCAGTCTCACAACAAGCCTTAGCTTCAAATGGTAAGGTATCCTATGAGAAAACTATTGCTGACAGCGGCGCTGGGACTGGCTTTGATAGCTGGCATCAGTGCCAAAGACCTGCGTCTGGACATTATGTTCAGCAACGATATCCATGGCGGCATCGACCGTTCGCAGGCCACCTTCATGAATCCTGACTTTCCCCCTCAATTGGGCGGGGGAGCCTCAGCCGCCACCCTCATCAAGCATGTGCGCGCGATGGGAGGCCCCAAACGTGCTTCCCTGCTGCTGGACGCGGGCGATTTCTTCCAGGGACGCCCGGTGGGAACGGTTACCAAGGGCAAGGCTGTGATCGACTATATGAACGCCATCGGTTACGATGCCATGACAATCGGCAACCACGAATATGACATCGCCGACACGGAACTGATCAAGACCCTTGCCGACGCCGAGTTTCCCATCCTGTCCTGTAACATAATTGAGCGGCGCACTGGCAAATTGGTCCCCTACACCCTGCCATACATTATATTGGAAAGGATGGGCGTGCGCATCGGCATCATCGGCTTCACAACCACCGACACGGAAAAGATGAGCTTCCCCGAGAACATCAAAAACGTGGATTTCGTGGATGAAAAGGAATCCGTGAGCAAGTATGTGGATATCGTGCGCAACCAGGAGAATGTGGATATCGTTATCGTGCTGGGCCATGCCGGCCTTCCCTACGATGTCGAATCCACCTATCTGAGCCGTTACGACGCCAAAGGCAATCCACTTCAGAGCGAGCGTTACGCCGCTTGGGGTTGGGATGCCCAGGAAATTGCCCGGGAAGTGCCGGGCATAGACCTGATCATCGGTGGCCACATCCATAAAGGGTTCCCCAAGCCCTGGATCGATCCCTACTCCCACACGATGGTGGTTCAAGGCTATGCCTACGGCTCCAATCTGGGCTGGATCACTATCAAGATTGATCCCGAGACCAAGACCGTGAGCGGTTATGAATTGCCGGCTTTGCGTGAAGGCATGATGATCACCCTCTTTGAGGATCAGTTCATTCCAGATCCGGAGATTTCCGAGGCCATCGAAGCCCAGGTTGCCATTGCTGAAGAAGGCATGGATGAGATCGTTGGCTCTTCGGCATACCATCTTTCACGCACCAATGTGGACGCCCAAAGCCTGATGGGTAACACGATCACGGACGCCATGCGCAACGAGGTGAAGGCTGATTTCGCGTTTCTGAACCTGGGCGGCGTGCGGGCGGACATCAAAAGCGGCCCCGTAACCTACAGGGACATATTTCAGGTGATGCCTTTCGACAACATGCTGGTCAGTTTCAAATGCACCGGAGAGTTTCTGCGCCGCATCATCGAGACGCGTGTGGAAGGCTCCCGGCATGGCCTGGTGGTATCAGGCGTGAACGTGGTCTATTCCAAAAAACGCCCCAATTTCGATCGCGTTACCTCGCTCAGGATCGGAGGTCAACCCTGGGATCCCAACAAGATCTATACCTGCGCCACCACGGATTTCCTGCTCCAGGGCAACGCGGGGCTCACCCTGCTAACCCAGGTGCCCCAGGAAGATATCATCAACCACCAAATCAACCTGCGCGATGCCATCGTGAATTACTTTAAGCAACACAGCCCGGTCAAGACCAAGATCGATGATCGCTGGAAACGAGACGACAACGCCAAACCAACCAAGGAGATGATGCCATGAATGTATTGATTATTATTCATTCACAGACGGGGAAAACCCTGGGCCTCGCAGAAAGCGCAAAAGACCTGCTTGCCTCCCAAGGCCATAATGTCGAACTGGTCAGGCTTGAAACAGTGGAACCCATCGATACCAGGAATCCCACTAAGAAGAAAAACATCGACTTTACCAATTTGCCGGATATCAGCTCTGCCGACCTGCTGCTGTTGGGCGGGCCTGTCTGGGCTTTCCGGCCTTCTCCGGTGATCATGAAAGCGATCGAAGAACTGGGTGGAAAACTCGCCGGCAAGAAGGTGATTGCCTTCGTAACTCACGCATTCCCCTGGGCCTGGCTCACGGGCACAAGCTCGATGAACGCCATGCGCAGAGCGGTGGGCACCCTGGGAGCCAAGGTCTTGCCAGGCTTCGTATTGTCCGGTACAAACACTGTCAATGCCGACCGGTTTAATAAAGCGGCGGAACAGATGCTGCAGGTGCTTTAAAAAATACAACATACTATCAAATATACAAGATAGCAGACCCGGTTCAACACGAATCGGGCCTGCCTGTTTCTGCCCTGATTCAAGCGAAAAAGCTCCCTGTTTTACTTGCGGCACAGTAAATAATGTGCCAACTATCCCGTTTTTACTTCATAGCGCCCTCCTTTGCTGCTACTGGCTTTGGGGCCATCATCCTTAGGTCATCCTTATAAATTATAAGGTTGACCCCAGGAAGACCCACGTCGTAACCCGGGACTCAAATGAGGCCCATCCCCCCTCATAATATATAGGTGCTATGATGAGTGGAAAGGTGGAAAGGTTCCCCTGACAGACTCTCGTGGTGACGTGGTGAGGTGGTGCCGTGATGTCGTGGTGAGGTGGTGCCGTGATGTCGTGGTGACGTGATGATAGAACGCGGATAACAGGATCGACAGGATATAGATTGGGAAAGACCATTGGTGAAATGGTGCTCGCTAAGCAGAAACAAACCACCCCAGACTAAATACCGTGTCATCCTGGGCAAGCTTGCTTGACCCGGGATCCAGTGCTTTGGGGTGGCAAAGTCCGTTTGCCACAGAGACCGGAGGTCTCTTCCAAACAGGCAACTCCGTTGCCTCTGCCGAACAGACTTCGGCAGCCCCTAACTTACACCAATCCGCGCTTATCTGCGCCTTTTATCCGCGTAAATCTGCGTGAACCGCTTGAGCCGAGATCCAGTCTTTTGGAAACAAGCACCCAGCCCTGAAACAAACCACGCCAGACCATAAAACTGTGTCATCACGGGCGGGAAAGGCTTGACAAATAAATCAATCCTGGTTTATGGTGACAGCTCAAAAAACTACTGATTCAATGAAGGATATCCATGCGATTTGAACAAGAAATAAAGGTGATCAAACGCGGGGTTGATGAGATCGTCCCTCTGGAAGATCTGCTGCAAAAGCTGGAGAAAAGCGAAAAGAGCGGCAAACCCCTGCGCGTGAAATTTGGCATCGATCCCACCGGCTACGACGTGCACTTGGGTCATTTGGTACCCATTCGCAAGATGCGTGATTTTCAGGATCTTGGCCACCTGGGAGTGATCATCATCGGCGATTTTACCGCCCAGATCGGAGATCCCACTGGACGCGACGAATCCAGGCCCCCTCTTACCCACGAAGAGATCATGTACAACAGCGAAAAGTACATGGACCAGCTCTACACCGTGCTCAAGCCTGAACTCACCGAAGTGCGCTACCAGAGCGAATGGTTCGGCTCCATGGGCATGAGTGAGGTGCTGAAAATGATGGGCAAATTCACGCTGGCACAGTTCATGGCCCACGACACCTTCCGCACCCGCTTTGAACAAGGCCTGGCACTGGGTATGCACGAAATCATGTATCCCATCCTGCAAGGCTACGACTCTGTGGCAATCAATAGCGATGTGGAATTGGGCGCCACCGAACAGAAGTTCAACATCCTTAGTGGACGAGATATGCAGCGCCATTTCGGCCAGGAACAGCAGGTTGCGGTGCTGTCTCCCATCCTCACCGGAACTGACGGCGTGAACAAGATGGGAAAATCTTTGAACAACTACATCGCCGTTTTCGATACTCCGGCGGATAAATTCGGCAAAGTGATGTCTATTCCTGACAGCCTGATCCTCAACTATTACAAATACGCCGCCAACGCGGATGAGGAAGTGCTGGACGAAGTGCAGGCGGAACTTGCCAAAGGCACCAATCCCATGTTGCTGAAAAAGCGCCTTGCCCATAGCATAGTGGGCTTTTACCATGGGGAAGAGGCGGCAAATACCGCACAGGAAGGCTTTGAACAGCTTTTTTCCCGCCGCGAAATACCGGATGAAATGCCCGAGTATCAGATTACGGCCAACCCGATCCGGGTGGTCAAGCTGCTTACCGACAGTGGCCTTTGCACAAGCGGCGGAGAAGCCAAAAGGCTGATCCAGGGCGGCGGAGTGAGCCTGGACGGGGACAAAGTGGAGTCTGTGGATGCCGAGATCACTCCGCGGGATGGCATGGTGCTGCGGGCTGGAAAGCGTAAATTCATAAGGATCAAAACCTCATGAGTCCTGAACTGCAAATGAAGATGATCAGTTTTGGCACCAATGCCATCATTGTGTTTCTGGTCTTCTACTCGATCATCCTGCATGAGATCAGCCATGCCATGGTTTCCAACTGGCTGGGTGACGATACCGCCAAGCGGATGGGACGCCTAAGCCTCAATCCCCTCAAGCATATAGATTGGTTTGGCACGGTGATCCTGCCTCTGCTTTTCTATTATACGTTGGGTGTGGTATATGGCTATGCCAAGCCGGTGCCCCTCAATCCCTACAACTATCGGAACTACAAGCGGGACACAGGTTTGTGCGCCCTGGCGGGACCGGTTACCAACCTTCTGCTGGCAATACTTTTCGCGCTCTTTTTCCATTTGAGTCCGGATAACGCCTATATCCAGCACGTGAGCCTGTATGTGGTGTTCTTCAATCTGATGCTGGCGTTTTTTAACCTGCTCCCCATTCCGCCCCTGGATGGATCAAAGGTGCTTGGTATCTTTCTGCCGGATGAGCTGTATTTCAGATGGACCGCCCAGGAGCGCAAGGGAATGATGATTCTCTTTTTGGTGCTGATGGTTTCCTCTCTGCTAAGGCTCAATCTGATCGGCAGGCTGGTGCTAAAGCCGATCATACTTGTGATGCAGCTCTTGGGATTGCAATAGCGATTTATAAAACAAATAGATACAAGGAAGAAAAAACCATGACAAAGAAACAATTGCTGGATTACGCCGCTGAACATGAAGTGAAAGCGGTGGACCTCAAGTATTGCGGCTTGGATGGCCGCTGGTATCACATCACCTTCCCCACCAGGGGCCTGGAAGAAGTGTTGGAACTGGGAATTCCTTTCGACGGCTCCTCCATTCCGGGAATGAAATCCGTGGAATCGGGCGATATGGTGCTGATGCCGGATATTTCCACAGCCCAGATCGATCCTTTCTACGAGACGCCAACTATGCGCCTGATCTGCTCAATCTGCGAAGCCGACACCCGCGTCGGGGTGAAGAAGGATCCCCGCAGCGTGGCCCTTAGGGCGCATGATTTCATGCTTTCCACCGGTATTGCCGACAACAGCACCTGGATTCCGGAGCTGGAATTCCATCTCTTCGACACTGTGGAATTCGACAGCGGAGAGTTCTCCAGCGGATATACTGTAAGCTCCGCCGAGAGCAAGGACGCGTTGCCGATTGATTATGAGGATGACGACGCGGTGGCTCAGCAGGAACGCAAAGGCTACCACATGGACACCCCCTTTGACCGCTTCTATGAAATCCGCCAGGAGATGGTGGACACAATGGAAGCACAGGGGATCAAGGTGCGCTATCACCACCATGAGGTGGGCCTCAGCTCGCAGCAGGAGATCGAGCCTGAACTGCTGCCTTTCCCCAAGATTTGTGACGACACCATGGTGATGAAGGACGTCATCCGCCGCACCGCCCTCAACTATGGCCTCACCGCAACCTTTATGCCTAAACCTGTGTACAACCAGGCTGGCAACGGGATGCACTTTCACATGATGCTCCACAAGCGCGGCAAAAACATATTCTACAAGAAAGGCGGCTACGCTGACCTCTCCAACAACGCCATCTGGTTCATCGGCGGCATTCTGAAACATGGACGCTCCCTGGTGGCGTTCACCAATCCCAGCACCAACAGTTTCAAGCGCCTGCTGCCCGGCTTTGAAGCGCCTGTCAAGCTGTTCTACGGGCTTGCCAATCGCTCTGCCGCGATCCGTATCCCCAAATACGCCAACACCCCGGACACCAAACGCTTCGAGTTCCGCACCGGCGATGGCACCTGCAACCCCTACTTTGCCATGAGCGCTCTGCTGCTGGCTGGACTGGACGGGATCATCAACAAGATCGACCCCGGCAAGTATAACCTTGGACCCTTCGACGACAACGTCTTCGCCTGGAGCGAACAGAAAAAGGCCAAATTGCTCTCCATTCCCGCCAATCTGAAAGAGGCTATGGAATGCCTTGAAAAAGACCATGAGTATTTGCTGCAGGGGAATGTGTTCAATGAGGATCTGATCGAATCCCACATCAAACTGAAAATGGCTGAACACGAGGCTGTGACGAACAGAGTTCACCCTCACGAGGTTCAGCTTTATTATAATCTGTAAGTTAGGAACAGTTATTGCATAGTTAATGGGCACAATCTAACCCTATCTATGAGGTGTGCCCATGAAAAGAACTATAGTTTCAGCCTTGTTGAGTCTGAGCTTGTGCCTGGCTTTTGCCATGATCACAGAAAGCCAGCCGATTCAGCATAGGGATGCTTTTGAAATAACGGCCAGAAGCCAGAACTATATGGATATCCGGTTTGCGTTACCGGAGTTTGAAGTGGAAGATGTCACCGCTGGTGGCCAGAACTTCCAAAGAATTATGCTTCCCGGCGCGGGAACGACCATGACGAGCGGCTTGCCGGAATTGCCGGTACTCACGCTCAACCTGGCCATTCCCCGCCAGGGCAGCGTAAACTTGCAGGTCCTGTCTTCCGAGACCACCTCTCTGCAGCGGTTTAATGCCTATCCTATGCAACAGGGCGATGAGCTGGATAGCCCCAAAGCGTTTCAGCAGGATGCTGGATTCTACGCCGCGGGCGCAAGTTATCCGCAAACAGTTTTAGAGTATGGCGATCCAGTTATCCTGCGCGATTTCAGGATTTTGACCATCAATATCAATCCCTTCAGCTACGATCCCGCCTCCCAACAGCTTAGTATCCGCAACAGCCTTGATTTTAGGGTGAATTTCAGCCCTGCCCCCGGAGTCAACGAGCTGGAAGGCGAGCTGACATACGTTTCGCCAGCTTTTGCCAAGATATATGAATCGGCGATCTTCAACTTCGATGATTACCGCAACATCGTGGACTACAACGTTCCACCCCGCTATTTGATAATTCATGGCAACAATACAGATCCCAACTTTATTGCTGCCCTCGACGAATATGTCCTGTGGAAGCGGCAAAAGGGCGCGGATGTGGATGTGGCGAACACTTCTTCGGGATCGGCAGGTTCTTCCACCACCTCGATCAAAAACTATATCCAAGCCCGCTACGACGATCCCGCCACAAGACCGGATTTTGTGATCCTGATCGGTGATACCGTTGGGAGTTACGCCATCCCAGCTTATATCGGAGCTAACAACGGAGCAGGAGATTATCCCTACACCCATCTGGCCGGCAACGACTTGCTGGGCGATGTGTTCATCGGCCGCATCTCAGTGGAAAATCTTGCTCAACTGCAAGTGCTATTTGCCAAGATATACCTCTATGAAAAGAACATTAACGTCGGTCTGGCTGGTTGGCTGGACAGGATGCTGCTGGTGGGGTGCAACACCCATTCAGGAATCTCCACCATGTATATCAACAAGTATATTAAGGAAATTAGCTTACTCACCAATCCCAACTACACTTACACGGAGCTTTACAGCGGAACACCACCCACAACCCAGATCAATACCGCCATCAACCAGGGTGTGGGTTTCTACAGCTTTCGTGGCTGGATCGACTATACCCCGCCTGCCGAATCAGCCCTGAACAACGCTTATCGTCTGCTTCATGCCGTGAACATCACCTGTGGAACAAACAACTATGCCGGCAGTGGAGCTTCTGAGATGGAGCAGTTTATCCGCTACGGAACCCCCGCGGCTCCCAAGGGAGCTGTGTCCGGCATTGGAATGAGCACCAGCGCTACTAAAACAGCCTTTAACAACGCGCTCCATGGCGGCATCTTCGGCGGTATCTTTACCTATGGTATGCGCACCATGGGCGAAGCCCTGCTCAACGGTAAAATCTTTTTGCACCAGATCTACGGCGTGTCTGCCTCCACCTACGTTACCAATTCCGCTCACTGGTGCAACCTGATGGGCGATCCCACCATGGAGGTGTTCACAGGAAGGCCCAATTTTTTCAATATTACCACCTTGGACAGCATTCCCCTGGGTCTCAACCTGATGGACTTCGCGGTGACCGATAGTCTGAACATTCCCGTGGAGGGCGCTTGCGTGACCATCTCCCAGGGAAGCAATATCATCAGCAGGGGCTACACCGACGAAAACGGCAACGTGATAATGACCTTGCCCCAGTCGATGGTAGCAGGCCAGTGTGTTATCACCGTGTCAAAACACAATTTTAAACCCCTCCAACAGAATATTAACGTGGTTAACCACGGTACCCTGGTGCCTGGCGAGATCGTGGTGGATGACAGTAATGATCCCCCCTCCTCCGGTAACGGCGATGGAAACGTGAACGCCGGGGAAACAGTGGAGATTCAATTTGGGTTGTTCAATACGGGCAGCGTGGCGATCTCTGGAATATCCGGCTACGTTTGCACCAACAACCCCTATGTGACTCTGGTGGATTCCCTGGTCACCTATGCCACGATTGCCGATTCTTCGCAGGGCTTCAGCAACAGCCCCGTGGTTTTGCAGGTGGCTGCCAATGCTCCCCATGAGAGCATGATGCGCATCCATCTGATCCTAACAGACAGCCTTGGCAACAGCTACGATGTTTCGGAATTTGTCCCCATCCACAACGCGAAGATCATGTACAACAACAGTTTTGTGACCAACGGCGGCAATCAGGTGCTCGATCCTGGCGAGACCTCCGGCTTCACGGTCACGGTCAGCAATACCACCCCCACTACTGTCACTAACATTACCGGACGGCTCTACAGCCTGAACGATCTGGTTTCGGTGGGGGACAACACCGCCTATTATGGTGAATTGCCTCTAAACGTCCAAGTAACTCCTTCCACCGACTATTTTGAGATCACGGGACGCCCAGCCCTGTTGCCGGGCATGGTGATCCCCATGCAGCTCAAGCTCTTCAATGATGCGGGCTTTGAACAGTGGCTCGATTTCTCCATCACTATCGGCGAAGTGACCGTCACGGACCCCCTGGGGCCTGACGCCTACGGTTATGTGATCTACGACGATCAAGATCTATCCTATGAAGCCTGCCCGGTTTACGACTGGATTGGCATTGCTCCGGCGGAGGGAGGCTTCGGGACCGCTTTGGCGATCAGCGACGGCTACGCCAGCGGCGAAGAAGGCGACCAAGTGAGTGCCGATGCCTTGGAAGTGGTGAATCTGCCCTTCCCGTTCCAGTTTTACGGAATTCTTTACGATCAGATTACGGTCTGCTCCAACGGGTTTATTGCCATGGGCGTGAGCGAGAACCCGGAATTCCGAAATTACCGCCTTCCCGGGCCCATGGGACCCAGTCCCATGATCGCGGCGTTTTGGGACGATCTGGCCACCCATTCCGGTGGCGGGATCTATACTTGGTTTGACCGCAGTAACCGTGCCTTCGTGATTGAGTGGTATAACCTTAAAAACGGTAAAAACGGCACCTCCCCGGAAACCTTCCAGGTCATACTTTACGATCAATCCGCCCATCCTACCTCGATGGGGGACGGTCCCATAAAAATCCAGTATCACACCTTTAACAATGTCAACTCCCAATCCGGATATTACCACGGTTCCTATTGCACCATCGGTATCAAGAACAGCACCAGTGACATTGGATTGGAGTATACTTTCAACAACACCTATCCGGTGGCGGCCTCACCCCTGGGCAACCAGCGCGCCATCTATATCACCAACATCCCCATCTATCACCAGGCGGCCCATGTGATTCTGGGCGACACCTATATCACTGACGGGAATGGCAACAGCGTCTGCGAACCCGGCGAGACCATCGAACTGGGAGTCCAGTTGCAAAACATCGGCAACATGGCAGCTGAGGACATAGAGGCCACCCTGAGCACAGAAAACCAGTATGTGAACATGATAGACAGCGTTTCCACCTATTTCCCGCTGGAAGGCGAAGGATTTGGAGTGAACCGCGATCCCTTCAGGTTCGCGATCGCTCCCAACTGCCCCAACGGCGAAGTGGTCAATTTCAACCTGGATGTGGTTTCCGGCGATAACCTGTGGTCCCGTCCTTTCAGCATCCGGGTGGACGCATCCGTGTTGGTGTTTGAATCTTTCATGATCAACGATGCCGATGGCACCTACAATGGTATCATCGATCCGCTGGAAACGGTGCAACTGGTGGTAAATGTCAAAAACCAGGCCGATGTGGATTCCCGCGATATCCTGGCCAGCCTAAGCAGTTCCAGTTCCGAGGTCTCAATCGGCCATCCCCTGATTCAACAGCCCCTGATCGGTGCCAACGCCATTCAGCAATTTGTTTATGAACTGCAGTTCACGGGCACCAGCGGACTGGGCAGCTACATTCCTTTCCAGTTCAACGTCTCGCTCAGCAATGGACTGCCCATCTCAGCAAACATCCTGTTGCCTTACAATATACCCAATGTGTTTCACGACTTTGAGACCGACAACGGCAACATGATCTCGGAAGCCGGTTGGGTGTGGGGGGCTCCCAGCCAGGTGACTCCTTATTCCGGCTTCAAGGTCTGGGCAACCGGACTGAGCGGCAACTACCCGGATTACGCGAACTACACGCTGGTGACTCCCATCTACAGACTCACCGAAAACAGCATGCTAACCTTCACACACCGCTATGGTATGGAGGCGAATTATGACGGAGGAAACGTCTCAATCAGCACCAACGATGGCGAAAGCTGGCAACTGCTCACCCCTCAGGGAGGCTACCCCTACTACAGCCTCAACGCTCTGGGTGGCGAACCTGGATTCTCCGGAAGCATCGCCAATTGGGAGACGGTGAACATCAGCCTCAGCCAGTTTTCAGGACAGCAGGTGAGGCTGCGTTTCCGCATGGCTTCAGACGCAAGTGTCTCCGGAATCGGCTGGTTCATTGACGACTTTGAGCTGAGTGGCGTGAACCAGACCACCGGCTATCTGCATGGCAACGTGATTGCCACCAGCGATACTCCTCTTACAGAGGTCATGGTGAAAGCCAGCAACAATATGTGTGCCAATCCCGATGCCAATGGCTATTACAGGCTCTATCTGCCCAACGGAACCTATTCTGCCACGGCGTCCCTGCTCCACCATCAGTCCTCCACCACCAACGCCGTCCAGATCACTCCCTCCGCTCCCGTGTATCAGGCTGATTTTACTCTCATCAACCTGCCCAAGCCTGAAGGCGCTGATTTCGATGTGGACAACGATACCGGAGCAGTCAGCCTGTCCTGGAATCCGCCTTTCGATCCGGTGTTGCCGGTGATGGGCTACAAGGTCTATAAAAAGTTCAACACCGGCCCCTTCGAGATGATCCAGCAGACCACAGACACCATCTATCAAGACCATATTACTCTGGAAGGCAATTACAAGTATCTGATCACGGCCATCTTCCTCAACGTGGAAGGATGTCCCAGCGACACACTGTCTTTTGCCTATCCCTATGTCTCAGAAGACGATCCCGTCACACCTGCATTGGTCACCAAGCTGCATGGCAACTACCCCAATCCCTTCAATCCGAGTACCACGATCTCCTTCGACCTGGCGAAAAACACCCGGGTAAAGCTGAGCGTGTACAACCTGCGCGGACAACTGGTTAAGACCCTTGCCAGCGGCGAACTGGCCGCCGGACGCCACCAACTGATCTGGAACGGGACCGACTCCCGCAACAGAAGCGTGGCCTCTGGCGTGTATCTGTTCAGGCTGGACGCGGGCAACTACCGCTCCACCCGAAAAATGATGCTCATAAAGTAACGCGAAATATAGCCTCAACGCGAAGGGATGGATTTTTCCATCCCTTTGCTGTTTGGCGCGCATTGTGGATTGTGTGTAAATTAAGGGCTGCCGAAGTCTGTTCGGCAGAGGCAACGGAGTTGCCTGTTTGGGAGAGACCTCCGGTCTCTGTGGCAAACGGACTTTGCCACCCCTGAGCACTGGATCCCGGGTCAAGCAAGCTTGCCCGGGATGACACGGTATTTAGTCTGGGGTGGTTTGTTTCTGCTTAGCGAGCACTATTTCACCAATGGTCTTTCCCAATCTATATCCTGCAGATCCTGTCGATCCTGTTATCCGCGTTCTATTTCCTTTCCACTAATCGTAGCACCTATATATATGGGGGCTGGGCATCATTTGCATCACCCTCCCAAGAGTGGGTCTTCCGGCAGTCATCCTTAACCCGGTGAGGGATGACCTAAGGATGATGGCATCAAAGCCAGTAGCAGCAAGGGACGGGGCTATGAAGGAAAAACAGGATATTGAACCTTTTATGTTTCCTGGCGCAAGTATAATAGGTGCTTGTTTACGCCGGAACCGGGTCTGGAACAAGCTGATATTTAAGCAACTTCATTGGGAGTGCAAGACAAATACTAACCTTTGTTACATGAAAACGAGCCCGAATTATAACAAACGGGCTCGTTCATTGTAATTTAGGTTTCTGTATTACTTCATAAGTATCGCCTTGCGAATCGAGGTTTTACCTTCCGATTCCAGTTTAATGAAGTAGATACCGGAACCCACATTCCTGTTGTAAGAGTCTGTTCCATCCCAAACTACTTTGTGGTGTCCGCGCAGCATTTCTGAATTACAAAGTTCTTTTACCCTTTGTCCTTTTATATTGTAGATGCCAATCCTTACCAAACCGTCTTTTGGTATGCTATATTCAATTGTGGTGGACGGATTGAAAGGATTTGGGTAGTTCGAGCTGATAATAGCTTTATTAGGAATAGGAGTTAAGCCATCTTCTATACCTTTATGCAGTTTATCAAGTAGTTCCCAGTGCTTTTCATGCTTGGCTTTGAATGAGCTTCTATCAGGATATTTATACTGTGTGAAGTTGGTGTTGATAGGTTTTTTGCTTTCGCTCATGGCAATCAATTGCAGCACATTTTCCAGATCCATCACAGCATGGAGTGAATCGATGGAGCTTTCTGCATTGATGATTCTAAGTTCAAGCAAGTCAATAGCTGTTTGAAAGGCTTCCGCTTGCAAACAGTTTTTCACCAGATAATCCTGTAAGTATTTGTTAAGAGTGGGATTAACAGTCTCGTATTGGGTGATCTTGGCTAACAAGTATGATTCGTTTTCAGTGAGAGTAACGCCAGCAAGATTAGCAGTTCGGTAATAGGCATCAAGGGCGTCATACAACAAATCAGATTCACCGACCACATTCTCATTCAGAATTGTTTTATAGGTATCATTGGCAATTTGGTAGTTCCCTGCCAGCTCCGCGCTCAAAGCCTGAGCCATCCTGTCGTTGTTATCCAGGTTCACATTAGGCGAAGGATCGTAGAAATTGCAGAAAGCGTAATGCGAAGGTGTGCTTGGACAACTGATCTTTATAGTGCTATCCTCAAACCAATTGTAGCTGGCATTAATGGCATTACTTCTGGGAGGGGGGACAACGTACCAGTTTGAGTCGAAATGCAAATCAATACTCGGATTAATGGGGCCAGGATGCTTATGGTAGAAATCGTTGTGCCCCTCATACAACTGAACACGGGCATTGTAGGTAGCCGTATCTTGGAATTTTAGGTTTTCATGTTCTGCCTCGAATAGATTATTGGCTGAATTCCCCATATTAAGAATGGATCCTGAATGATTCAGAATTCCAGTATTCGTGTAGAATTTGTTATCGCTTACACGTTGATTTGAACCTCTGCTTACAATGCCCGTTTCTCCCCAACTAAAGTTGGAATTGTATATTCCACCAGTTGTAGCTGTGGCTAATTCAGTGCGAATGCCTACATCGCAGGACACAAAATCGCATTCCAGCACTTTAGGAGAACTGACTTCAAAACACGCACCCAAGTCGTTTTGGAAGAAAGTACAATTACGGATCAATGGTGAATATTGAAGCCCCGCAAGGTGTATTCCTGTAGTATTGTTGGAAAAATAACAATACTGGATCGTATCACCAACTGCAGATGCTCTTCCGTTTGCGAATCCTGCGAAGAATCCATCAAATACGATACTGTCTATAAATAGACTGGCATTTGGATTATCGTAGAACAATCCCATATTATTGGCCCCTGTAGAATAAAATCCCATGTTGCCAGTTGTTGACGTGATTCTAACATTTTGACTTGGTAGAGTGTTTACAACCGATAATCCCATCCCATTAGTTGGAACATTGAACCTGCAATCAGTGAGCAGCACCTGGGAATTTGTAACTTCATTGCTTTGAGCTCCTGTTATCGTAGAGCTTGTCATAGAAACAGATCCGGCATTGGTGATTCGCAAACCTCTCCATACATTGCCGGATGTGGTGTTTTGAAGAACAGTATTGGTAGCAGTGATCCCTGAATTCTCCACCTGCAAGATAGAGTTTATGCCCCAATTACAGGTTGCATTGTTGAATATGATATCGCTACCACTCTCGACGATGATCGATACACTATCCGCAATCTCCACCATACCGCTAATATTTAGAGTCGAGCCGCCCTTCACCCGAATGGTTGAGTTGCCAATAATTTTGGTGGTAGTTTCTGGATGAATGGTAACCTCTGCCCCTTGGTCGATGGTAATCGAACCAGACAGATAAGCGATATTCTTTATGTCTGCGTCGTTAGTAACAAGCGTAGGCAATGTGGAACACATTTGCAGCAGCTTGCCATCTCCGGGACCCATTTCAACGTCAATCACCCCAGATATTGTTTTATAGATTTGATCATCATATGGATCATAGAGTGCGACATGGGTGCCGAAAACCCCATGGCTTTGACTATCTGGTTCAAAACATACAGTTTGAGGGGCTGCATCTTCGAATCGTAAATCAACATGTTTTAAAGGGATATGATCAATGTTACTCTTTTCATAGACCGCTCTCCTGTTCACAAGCATGAAGTAGGGATTAGCTCCATCTGAGTAATACCCACATTGAACATTCCCATCATATCCTGTGCTATCAGTGGAAGCAACGACATCGATACTGTTCAAACCCACGCTACTCAATAGGATTGAGTCTTCATTGTTTAGTGCCGGCGTCGTAGATATCCCAGATGTCATGATTTTATTGGCAGTAAGCCAGGTAAGCCCCTTAATGATCGGGCCATACTTTGCAATCTTACGATTTGCAGATGCCAGGTAATCATACGAAGACACATGATCCGTGATCCTCAAATTATTATACTGTATATCATATGATAGTGGTGTAACCCACTTACCGCCTTCGCTAATTTTTTCAGGTCTAAATGCAATGCAGAAATCAACAATCCCGTCTGATGCATAACAGAGCGGCAAGAATTTCATTACTTTGACCATGCTTCTTGGGGGCATATTATATGACCACTGGCCAGTATCTTGTAACACAATGCCAAAAGTTTGGGGGACATGCAGAATTTCAGTGTCCGGATTATTTGATTGTTGAATAGTTTTAACGAGTTTGAAGTAATAATAATGAATCCAGGTGTCAATTATCGATTGCACTGATTGACTACCATTTTGATTACCTTCCCATGCTATATTCCCCAGCAAAGGATAAATATCAACCATAATTCTATCAGGATTGGCCTCATGCAAAAAACGTTTGTGATAATTATATGGGGTATTGTCATGCTTTCTTATTCCACGGTCTCTTAGCCATGTGGCAGTAACCATTTTGCGAGGAGGATTAAGACCATTAAGATGGTTTTGCATAAGCTTATACATCTGAAGCTGCCCTGCACAGGGCTCGTCCATACTCAAAAAATATAGTAAATTATTATTGATGTCGCAACCAGACAATGTGTTAAGCTGGGTGTCAATTTTAGTAAAATAGGGAGAAGAGCTTTGTTCAGATCTTACTGATCTATTGATGTCGTCTTCAATTGTTATATAGTCTATAATAAGTTTACCATTCCCGTGCCAGTAAATTTCTGGATTAATGTGGTAGAATCCACGGGTTGACGAGGTAGATGACCCACTCATATACGATGTTAGAGTAGATAAGTCCACGTAATACTCAAAATAGTAGTTACCGAACTCATCTTGCATTGATGAGGGGAAGCTTTGAGCCACAATGCTTGTACTGTATATTGGATTAGTTGGGGTAAGAGGTATGTTAATATAATTTCTCGGAATAGTGCGATCATACTCCGTGAATTTAACAGGATTAGGTGGAATGTATAGCTTCAAGCTGATGTCAGCTACTGGCATGCCATTGGAGATATCTTCATACCGTAAAGCTACGGATATATAGAGTTTGTTATCGTTGATTGCCTCATTAAAGAATGCTATGTCATAACACAAAAAGCTTGGCCATGACGTCCAATGGGGTTTCCATCGTTTTCTCGGATAGGACAATGCTATCCCTGGTGTGTGTCCCTGAGATGAGTCGCAAACCCATGCAAAATCATTTGAAAAAATATACGTTGTATTATTTTCGTTTATTAATGAACCAGTCTCGTGCTTTGTAACATAATTATACGACTCTAAACATGACGCTTGATTATTGGTGTACAGACTATCAACAACAAAGACAGATTCTCCATTTACTATTTCAGTTTTAAATTGGTATTCTGCTTCAATTTGCAGTCTATTACCAAAGGTTGTGCTGCCAACTCCCAATCTGCCTTGGTTGGGTAACCAGGTATTGTCGTGAAGCATACTCTTAATACCTGATTCATGGAGCTTTTGAAAAATCACCGTTAAACGATCTGTGAAGTCATTGACTTCTGAGTTTAAGCTGTAAACCGTGGCATTGTAACCAGCATTGTTAAGATAACCACCAAGAGATTCGAATTTAGTATTATAATTACTCCCAGCATACCTTATCTGATATGTTGAATATGCTCCTATCAGAAATTCATTGGCATCTGCTGCCCACACACTTACACACAGTAATAACGACAGACAAAGGATAAAGTACTTGCTCATGGTATTCTCCTTATTTTATGATGGTAAATTTCTTGACGGTAGCTTGCCCGCCAGTCCTTACTCTGCATAAATACAAACCTGATGTGTAGTCGGAGAGATTAATCGATCTGGCCAAGTCATTTGACGATACATCGTTGATTTCTGTACGGTGAGTGACTTGACCCTTGATGTTAAAGATTTCGATTGTTATGGGCATTCCTCTGTTTTTTCCCAACCCCGATAGCGAAACCGTGATCTCCCCATTGGTTCGTACGGGATTGGGGCTTAATCTAATTTGTAACTGACCTGCCAGTTGTGGCGCAAGGGGATCATCATTGGTGACCATTTGGGGGTTACCGCCATAGATGAATACATATCCCCTATAATCATTATGTGGCCACATACCCTCTTCAAATGGAGCAGATACGGCTATGTCATCATATCCATCGGCGTTAAAATCACCAACCGCAACATCATAGCCGTAGTTTTCCAATGTGTTGACTTTTTGCCAATCTGCAATTCCATCCATATTGACTCCACCGAGCCAGACGGCAAACCTGCGTCCCTGATAAGTGGCACCGATTACGTCACTGAAGCCATCGCCATTGAAGTCGCCATGGTTTATGCCACGAACCTGATAGTTGCCATAATGTACTGGGTTTAAACTAACGTTCGGGTTTAAGGAGAGACCAGAGCTTGTTCCGAACCAAACATGCATTCCCCAATTGTTAATATATCCCAGGAAATCGGCAAAGCCATCATTGTTTAAGTCCCCAAGTGGCTTGCATCTCCTTGTTATAACATATGGTGTGTGGATTAAAAGCGTATTGTCAGAAAACACTCTGCTGCTGTTTCCATAATAAACGCTGATAGTGGAATATTGTTCATTCCCATGTTGCTCACCAAGATATCCTATTGAAAAATCATGATATCCGTCGTTATTAATGTCGCCAATTCCAATAATTGATCCGTCAACTGCTGAGCTGACAAAATCAAGAGCCAACAAGTTTTGGCGTGCAAAAGACCCTCCCCACATGATATCGAAATATGGATAGTTCTTGATACTGTAGAAAATACCTATATCATCAAAGCCGTCCCCATCTACATCGCCAAGTTTATAATAAAGGCCAAAGCTTTCGCCAGGAAGCGGGCACTCAATCCTATTTGGGGTTGATAGATCTTCAGTGCCACCATAAAATAACATACCTCTTGCACTACCTGCAACATAAAAACCTGACGGCCCGGGAATTAAATCGCAGATCAGCAAGTCATCAAATCCATCACCATTTACATCTCCAACATTACCAATTGATACAATCTTCCGATTCATTCCTTCAGGATAATCACCTTCCAGGGTCATAGCAGGCTCTGATGCGGAGCTAAAACCGGGGCCACCATAATAGATGTAAACTTTCCCCCGGGATGGACTTTGCTGATATTGATATCCATATGCCATAGAATATACTACTAAATCATCGAAGCCATCATGGTTAAAGTCTAAACTTATTATTTTGTTACCAAAATGTGATGCGTTATGCTCTCCCTGCAGTTGTGCCAGCAGAGGCATGTCATTTTGGGCATGGATAACGTGGATAGGTATGGTCAGTAAAAAGAAAACCAAAACAAATCTGCTCGAAAACATGATTCCTCCCTAATCGGTTTTAGCTTACGAGCTTTGTCATGCTCCAAATAACTCAAATAGCCGGGCATCCAGTAAGCTTTTGAAGGTAGCGCCTGTATCCCTCACTTTAATAAATCCAGTCTCGTTAGGTAACACTCTATGTTTTTGACCACTCTTATGATACATTTAACAATCACGGGCTTATGTGCAATTACAAACTAATCGACAGCCAAGCAAAAGCAAATAGCTTGTTGTATCCGTCAAAGACGGATGTGGTCAGGTAACACCTTTTTTAGCATCACCTTCAAATTGTGTGGGTCAAACAAGCAGCGCAGAGCAACACATCCCAATCTGATATGAAATAAAGAATCAAATTTCTTGGCATTAGTATGGCAGGTGGGTGTTATTGACGGAACCGGGGCGGGAACAGGCAGACATTTCAACCGTTCAATAGATATACTTCAGTCCGGCGCCCACCGATCTTCTGACTTCCTTTATCCAGTTGATTTTCCCGTCTTTATTGCGATCCCGGAAGCTCTCGCTGTATTTGGCGATCAGGAACCAGCGTTTTTTTGATATTCTGAACGTGAGATAAGACTTAATATCCGTATTGGGTTCATAGAACTTTTGGATGGACATGCGTTCGGTGTTGATCTTGCTGTAAGACAGAGACACGTTTTCCAGGCGTTTATACTGGGTGTCCACCCAGACGCTGAACCAGATCGATTTACCGGTCTTGAGCTTTCTGCCGATCATGTTTTGCCAGGCGAAGCGGGTTTTGACCTTGTGGGAGAAGATTGCCTGGATGCTTCCGTTCCAGCCGCGGGATGCTTTCACGCTGGCCAGGCTCTCCGCTTTGGTCACAAAGGGATCAAGCTCATCCTCCTGCGTCACGGCCCGGTCTTCCTCATAATAATGGTCAAAATAGGCGGGCACATACTGCCCCCCGTAGAGCCGGTACTCCAGATTCACCCGCAGGGCTTTGAAATCGGCGTAAATGCCGGGCAGGATCACTCCGGAGCCGTAGTTCAGGATGTGGGAAAACTCGACGTAGTGTCCCAGGGTCATCTTCTCATTTTTCACCATGGGGAGGGTGTAAGCCAGGCCAAAAACGGTGGCGGGCTTTCTGCCCAGCAGGTCAACGTCACAGGCCAGGGAATCCGCCACGAGATGGCGGAGGTTGCCATATTGGTTGGTGTCCGTAGCCAGTGAAAATCCCAGATTGATCTGATCCAGCACTTTGAGGGTGGAGTCCGGCAGGGGCTTGAAGCGCGCCGCCATTGCCAGGACAGGTGCTCTTTGCAGATCGGAGGCGAAGAGCTCAAAGCTTGGCTGGGTAGGCCAGTGGGGACTGCCTCCCAACATCAGTCCGGTCTTGCGTAGATCAGGATAGAGCAGCATGTTGGAGTAGTTTTGCATCACCAGCCCGTTGCCCAGGGTAAGTCCGGGAAAGCCGCCCAGGTGGAAAAAGAAAGTATCTCCCTTCTTTCCGTAATTGAGGTAGTAGATCTTGTCCAGCAGGTCTTCCAGTTCGTTCCATTCATCTTTGCGCAGGCTTATGCGCTTGTCGAACAAAAAGTCCAGATCCAGCCCCAGTCCGAATTTCCAGAGATTAAACTCCTGGATAAAGCGCAGTTGGTAATAACGGACGGAATCCACCTTCTCGTAGCCAAGGATGGCTGCGGAACTGAATTTGGTCCTGGATTTGACAGTGAAGGGCAATTCCTGGGCCATCAGCCAGAGCGGTAAAAAGAGCAGGGCAAAGAACAAAACTTTTTTCATCTCACCTCAAAACAAGCAATACAAGAAAGTGAACACGTAGAAACATATTAACCTCGTTTGCCGGAATCACCAGCATTTTTTATGGCCGCAGGAGCGGATTCTCCAGACAGGAGCAGGGATTTTTGCTGACGTCGCGGGCTCTGATGGCCCATCCAAGGGAGGGGCGGCGGGCTGCAAAAAGCTGTGGCGGGCTTGGAAACTCAGGATTTTCCTTGACAGAGAGGAAAAAGTTTATTTGAAGGATATAAAACGAAATGGCGGTAACCATACAGCATGGTCTCGATATTCATCGACGGTAAACTCACTCGCTTTCAAAGCGAGATTAAATACGCTTTCAGCTTTATCTTGCAGACCCTGGGATACAGCTATTGCTTTATCTCGGATACAGGAAGGCTGAACAAGAACGACATCCTGCTGATCTATGGCTACAACGAACCAACCCCGGAAGACCTCAAAAGCATTGCCCTGCACTATATCACCATCTACATCAAATGCGATCCAGACCTGTATGATCCCAAAGCTTTCAGCCCGGACAAGTTGCGCAAGTCCATCAGCGAGATCAAACTGCTCTCCATGACCCCAGTAATCAGCACGAGGAAATTTCAGTACCCTGCGGAAAACTATTCAGAAAGCAATGTCCACGCGGGTATGATCAACTTTGACCTGGTGGGCAACGTCTTTTTTCATCTGGCGGGCTTGGAAGAACGCATCGAAAACAGGCAAGACCCCAACGCGGCGTGTCTGGACAGCACAAGCTGCTTCTATCCCTACCGTGAAATGCCATACGTGGACAACCTGCTCTGGATGCTGGACAGCCTGATCAAGGAACACACCCACGCCAAGGGCGTCTATATCGTCCAAAAGCATTATTGGCCTGAGGCACAGCAATGCGCCGCGACGCTTTCCCACAGCGTGGACAATCTGCGCAAATGGGATTACGCCTCGCTGTTTCTCTCGGTGGCATCTGATCTGGGCATGTTTTTCACTTTTAACTGGCGCCAGCTTTGGCATACCATCGCCGGAAAACTGAAGTTTCTCTTTACCAATTACGAGTTGTATTGGAATTTCGACGAATTCCGCGAGTTGGAAAAGGATTCGCAATGCCGGAGCGCCTGGTTCATCGCCCCGCAACAGAACGAATATATCAACTACAGCCTGGATGATCCTGACCTGCAGGAAGAAATCAGCCAACTGCTTGCCGATGGCAACGAAATGGGTTTGCTGATGACCGCCGACAAACCAAAGCTGGACGACTACGTGACCCGCAAGCAGATCATGCTGCATCAGATCCACCGCGAACAGATCGGGGTGAGGCAGTTGGGCTACCGGACAGGCGAGCCACTGCGCGAGCTGTATAACAAACTCAGTCCGCAATACAGCCAAAGCACCGCCTGGAGTGAAGCTCCCGGCTATCCCTTCGGCTTTTCCGTGCCCTACCAGCCCTGGATAATAGGCATAAAAGCAGCGTATTGGGAGTTGCCGACCGTATTCCGGGACAGTTATCTGAAAGTAAACGCGTACAAAGTATTACAGTTGGACGACGCCAAACGCACCGTGAAGAAGTTTTTCCAAAACACGAACCGCACCCGGGGCATCTATGGCCTGGATTTCAGCCTGGCGAGCTACACCGACGTGCATTACAGCAAGAAACTCTATACCTACCTGCTGGCGCTGTTGAGATCAGGCAAAACCTGGATAACTACGGCACAGGAGCTGATTACCTGGTGGGAAAAGCGCGCCCGGGTGACAATTGATGAATCCGACTACGAGATCAGCGTCTATTTCCCCGATGATCTGGAGCATATGAGCCTGCAGATTCTCAACGAAGCCAAGATTCGTGAAATTGAGGGCGTGCCGGCGCTCGCGGATAACAACCTGATCCGCTTCAGCAACGTGAAAGCCGGTTCAATAGCAGTGATCAGGCTGCTCAAGGATCAATGAAAAAGATACTGCATTTGCAACTGCTGCCGCTGCTCACCGGAGTGCAGAACTTCAGCCTGCATCTGCTGTCGGGGCTGCCCCCGGATGAGTATGAGATCTGGGTGGCCAGCAAACCCGGAGGGGAGTTTGTGGATGCGGTGCTGGCCAGAGGATTCCACTACCTGCCAGTTGCCAGCCTGAGGCGGGAAATATCTCTTTGGGATTTTGTCGCGCTCGTGAAGCTGATCCTGCTAATGCGCCGCTACCGTTTCGACATCGTGCACACCAATACATCCAAAGCGGGCATCCTGGGACGCCTTGCGGCAAGACTCTGCGGGGTGCCTCTGATCATCCATACCGCCCACGGCGTTTCGTTCCAGGAGGGGCAAAGCAGGCTCACGCAGAAGCTGTTTCAAGCCGCGGAGAAGTTTGGCAACCAGCTTTGCGACTGGGTGGTCTTTGTCAACAACTCGGACCGGGAACGCTGCCTGGCACTGGGTTTAGTGTCCCCTGAAAAGGCTGTGAGCGTGTACAACGCCATCCCTGTGGATTATGCTGACCGTCTGAGCGGGATAGCCGCCGCGAGGCGTTACGATCCCCACAAGCCGGATTTCGTGATTGGGTCCACTCTGCGGTTTTCAGAGCAGAAAAACGTGATTGATCTGGTGAGTTCCGCCTGCCGGGCCTGCAGCCGCAATCCGCGCCTGCGTTTTATCCTTCTGGGTGAAGGCGAGCTGTTGGGACTGTGCCGCAGGATCGTTGCCTCGCATCGCCTGAACGACCAGGTCTTGCTGCCGGGTTGGGATCTGGGGGTTGACAAGTGGTTGCCCCAATTTGACGCGTTCATCCTCTATTCACGTTGGGAAGCGCAGCCTTTCAGCATCATCGAGGCTATGTATTCAGGCCTGGCGGTGGTGGGTTCGGATATTCCCTCCATCCGGGAACTGGTGGATCAGGACAGCGGCTGGCTCTTTCCTTTGGACGATTTACCGCCTTTGATAGACTTTCTGGCTGGGCTTCCAGACCGCGCCAAAGATGTGTTTGCAGCCGGAGAGCAGGCGGCAGCCAGGATCAGGCGGCTTTGCGACTACCGTCAGATGATGGATGGCTATCTGCGGCTTTACGAGCGGCAATCAGCCTCTTCTGAGGAAAGGCTGTGAGCGGAAATCTGGCGCTTTGGATCCTGGGTGGCAGTTTGCTGATCCATCTGCTTACCCACCTGCTGGTTCCAGTCAACATCAGGATTTCCAACCGCTTTGGGATTGTGGTGGAGCCCAGCGAACGGCGGGTCCATACGCACACGATGCCAGAGGCCGGAGGCCTGTCTTTCGCTTTGCCGATGATCATGGTTATGCTGGTTTTTTCACAGCAGATTGCAGAGCCCGGCGAAAGAAATGATCTGCTTGCTTTGGCAGGCGTGGGCTTGCTCACCCTGATGTTTGGAGTGCTGGACGACAAGTTTGAAAGCCGTGCCCGCTACAAGCTGCTATGGCAGATAGCCGTGGGTGTGATGATGTATTTTATCGGCTTCCGGGTAAGCACTCTGACCAATCCGCTGGGATCCGATTTTGTGCTCAACTGGCTGTCGTTTCCTGTCACAATCATCTGGTATCTTGTGGTGCTGAACGCCATCAATCTGATCGATGGCCTGGATGGCTTGGCCACTGGAGTTTGCATCATTGTAAGCGCCGTGCTGCTGATCGTGGGAGTGAAAGATAGAAACATCCTGGCAACGGCTCTGAGTTCATTTCTACTGGCGGGCAACCTGGCTTTTCTGCGCTACAACTTCCATCCAGCCAAGATCTTTTTGGGTGAGACGGGGGCGCAATTCAATGGTTTGATCATCGCGGCTATTTCCACAGCCGGGAGTACCCAGTTCAAAGGGATCACTTCGATGACGCTGATCATTCCCCTCTCCGTTTTGGCAGTTCCTTTGATCGATATGGTTCTGGCAGTGTTCCGCCGCCTGGGAATGGGCAGTATCTTTGCCGCGGACAAAGCTCATTTGCACCACACCATGCTGGCGCTGGGGCTTTCCCAAAAAACGATCGCGCTGATCGTTTATTTTGTTACCCTGATGTTTGGCCTGATCGCCATCGGCTTCTCGTTCAGTTCCAAGAAGGTGCTTTTTTCAGTGCTTCTGGGCTTGCTTATACTGATGGTGGTGGTGGCCTACATCCTGATGCGCTTGGAGAAAAGAAAATGAAGAGAATATCGCTGATCCTGCTGCTGGTTTTGTCTTGCCTCGCCCTGAACGCGGCAAAATGGCAGACCATCACAAACAACAGCCATGTATATGACCTGATGGTCAAAGATGGCGACATCTATTTTTCCAGTTGGGGAGGGGTGCTGAGGATAGGGCAGCCCGCAAACTCAGGCGTTGGTTTTTCTTCGCTGGAACAGAAAGGGATCTGGACTACCGCGGACGGACTGGCCTCCAACGACGTGCGTAACTTAGAATACATCAATTTCTCCCACAGCCTGTGGTTGGGCAGTAACTTCGACGGGATCAGCGTCGTGAGCCCGGCTGGTGTGCAAAAGATAAATCGGGAGCTTGGTTTGCCGTCCAACAAAGTGACGGGTATAGTGGAGTATGGTTCAAAAATTTTGGTAGCCACTTCGGCAGGACTGGCTGAATTCGCTTATCTGGAAAACGTTAACTTTCCCCTGATGCTGCACCAATACACCAATTCCTCCACCAACGGCGGTTTGCTTCATGACGGGATCGAAGCCATTGCTGTGAGTCCGGAAAACTATCTGTATCTGAGTAGCCTAAGAGGCATCAACTATGTTCATCTGGATTCTTTGTCCATCTCAGGCGCCTGGCACAGATTCTCGGATTTTCCCGGCACAAGCGGCAGAGCCGCAAAGCTTTCTTTGAATGATGACAAGTTGCTGGTGGTTGAGACCAATTCGGTGTATCTGCATTCCCTGGATCCGTGGCAGTCAGGCTGGACCACCCTGGGAGCGAACGACGGGATCGTGGGCGAAGTGATTTCCAATGCAGCTATTGACGCGCAAAACGGAATCTGGATAGCTTATGGGAGCTGGAACGAGAATGTATTGACATTTTCCCGTGACATCGATACCTTGTTTACGCATATTGACCAAAGCGGCAATGTCAAGCACTGGGTTGAGAAAGAGGCGGGACTGGGCGATAAAAGCATAAGCAAGATAGTTTGCGCCCAGGGACAGGTCTATCTCTGCAGTTGGGGTGATGGGATATTTCTCCTGGAGGACGATGCCTGGAGCCAGTATCTTCCCAACTCCATCAGCTTTCCCAATATCCGCTCAATTGTGACTGACGCCAGTCGCGCCATTTGGTTTGGCAGTGGCAATCTGGACCACATCCCTAACAAAAAAAATGCTCTGGGGGCCAGCCGTTACAAATCTGGCAAGTGGAGGGCGTTCAATATTGCCAATAGCGGCATCCATACGGATAATATTCTTTCCATCGCGGTGGACAGTTACAACCGCAAGTGGTTCGGCACCTACGACGTTTCCACCGGCTCGCCCGAAGGTTGGGCCAAGGGTGTGTCGGTGCTGAATGAAGAAGATGGTAGCTGGACCTATTATGTCAGGCCCATACTACTGGGAGGCACCGCGGTGCACATCGCAAAAGATCAGCACGACAATATGCTGGTGGCATGCTACGATGATGGTGTTACAGTTTTCGATCCCAATGACACTGTGCTATCCAACTTCATAGTCAAATACTCGGTGAATCAGCGGGTGATCTACAGCTACCACAACGGTAGGCAGTACTTTATTGGCACAGACAACGATCCGGGTCTGGTGATCTGGAACCACGACTCCATACCGGTCACGGATGGGGAACATTGGCTTAAACCGCCTCCCAATGAGCTTAACAACTGTGAGATCTACGGAGTGGTCTCCGTGCAAAGCCCCTATGAGGGATTACAGCACTGGATCGCCGCCAGCACGGGGCTCTTCATGTGGGACGAGAAAAGTTGGTATTTGTACGATACATCCGTGAAACGTTTGAAATACAATACCAGCACCGGACAGTGGGATAACGATCTGCTCTATTACGTGGACGAAGAAAGGCTGTATGGCTCGGAGAGAACCACGCCCACAGCAATCTATCTGGATCCCTTCAACCGGATCTGGATTGGCAGCCTCGACCATGGCATAAGCATGTACGATCCTGTAACGGAAAGATTTACCAACTATTTCCAGGGCAATTCGCCCCTGCTCTCAAACTACATTACTGCCTTGGGTTACGACCCTGTGGAAGGCCAGCTTCTGGTTGGCACTCCGGATGGTTTGAACACCCTCCGGATCGGCATCGCGGAGAAACAGGATATCAAGCTGGACAAGCTGTTGATATTTCCCAACCCCTATTATCCGGATAGGGAAAGCAAGGCGCTGCAGATAGCCAATTTCCCGGATGACGCCTTTCCTGGCACCGGCAGTAAATGCAGAATCTATAGCAGTTCTGGAACACTGGTGGTGGAATTGACTGAGGATGTGGCCAATAGCAACCGCTTTCTCTGGAACGGTTCCAGTACCAGCGGCAAAAAGTGCAGCAGCGGTGTCTATTTTGTGGTGGTCACCGATCCGGACGGTAACAAGCGTAGCGGCAAGCTGGTACTCTTGCGCGGCTGAGAGGTCAGTTCCTCAAAGCGAGGCGGGTAAAGATCTCCACGCCCAGAGGAATGCAGGCCTCATCAGCCAGAAACAGCTCTGAGTGCAGAGGATGTTTGCATCCGCTGCCCAACCAAAACAGCAGACCGGGATAGCGGGTGGTGAAGAAGCCAAAATCCTCGCCGGTCATGGCTGTTTCCGCTTCCTGCCAGACAGCCCCCGCCTGATGCACAACCTCTTTCAGCGCTGCCACCAATGCTGGAGCGTTTACCACGGGATCGTAGCTGCAGAGCAGGTCAACTTTCGCTGTGGCGCCATACTCGTCCGAGGCTAAGCGGCTGTTGAGCTGGATCAAATCATTGAGCTGTCCGCTCACTTCCTTGCGCAGACTGCGGTGGGTTCCCTCCAGCTTGCAGATATCGGCCACCACATTGCGGATGCGGCCGGCCTCCATCTTGCCCACATGAAAGATCACTTTCTCCCGCTGTGACAGTCTGGCCACAGATTCCTGCATCATGTTCATAAACCTGAGGCCGGCTTGCAGGGCATTGATACCCTGTCCTGAAAAGGCCACATGGGCAGCCTTGCCCCGGAAAGTGACGTCAAACTCCTGCGGGATGGCAAAGAAGACTCCCTCCCGGCTGGATATCTTGCCCAACTCCATTCCGCCTGCCACATGCAGAGCATAGACCTCTTTCACATTGAATGTCTGGATCAAGCCTTCAGCCAAAACTGCTTCCGCGCCTCCCCATCCCTCTTCGGCAGGCTGAAAGAGAAACAGCAGATTAACCCGCGGCTGCTCTGCGCAGATGCGGGCGATCAATCCCATAAGCACTGTCATATGGATATCGTGCCCGCAGGCGTGCATCATGCCCTGATTAAGCGAGGAAAAAGCGCAACCGGTTTGTTCTGACACCGGCAGAGCGTCCATATCTGCCCGGAACAAGCGGTATGCCCCCTGTCCCTGCGAATACTCCACCAGGATGCCTGTATTGGTGCTGAACTCATGAATCTTGATGCCTGTCAGCTTCTTCAGATACGAGAGCAGCAGCTCTTTAGTCCTGTGCTCCTGGAAGGCGAGTTCGGGAGTCTGGTGCAGCAGCTTTCTAAGCTGGAACAGATCCAGGGTCATAACTTACCCGCCAAAGCAGCATGCCTGATCAGGATGCGTACCGCGTTGGAGGCAGCCCCCAAACGCACGTTGTGAGCCACATTCCAAAAACTTACCGAACGCTCATCCACGCCGTGGCGCAGGCGGCAGACATGGCTGTTATCCGATGACCCCAATTCCCGCGGGGTGAGGTAGCTGTTTTCATAGTACTCGATTGACTGGCTTTTTGCAAGCGCTTGGGCTGCCATGGCCAGATCCACGGGCATGTCAAACTCCGCATATACGCTTTCGCTGTGCCCATAGAGGACAGGCACGCGAACAGTGGTGGCGCATACGTCTATCTTTTCTTTACGCAATATCTTGCGTGTCTCCAAGTGCATCTTTTCCTCTTCCTGGGAATAACCGCTGTCCAGGATCACGCCAATCTGCGGGATAACGTTCAGGTCTATAATTTGGGGATAGATACCATTGTCAGTATTCCCTGCGCGCTGTTTTTCCAGGGTTAAGATACCCTGATGTCCGCTGCCTGAAACGGATTGGTAGGTGCTAACTACCACCTTGTTCAGACCGAACAGTTTGTCCAATACAGCCAGCGGCAACACCATCTGGATCGTGGAGCAATTGGGATTGGCGACGATTCCTTTATAGGCTTCCAGCAGATCGCCGTTGATCTCGGGTACCACCAGAGGTATCTCAGGTTCCATGCGAAAAGCGGAGGAGTTGTCTATCACCACGCTGCCAGCCTGGGCTGCGATAGGGGCAAAGCTCTTGGCCACACTGCCACCGGCTGAGAACAGCACGTAATCATAGGGTTCGGTGAGCGAGTTTTCATCCAATTCCCGCACCGTGATTGGCCGGTCTTCATAAAAAAGCTGTTCTCCGGCTGAACGGGAGGAGGCAAAGAGGCTGAGATCGTTCACTGGAACTTTGTATTCTTGCAGGCAGGTCAGCATCATGCGTCCCACTTCGCCAGTGGCGCCAACAATCGCTATCTTCATGTGGATTCCTCATCTTCTTTCATGTAAATGTGCATTGTTGCCCAAGAGCCGCCTTTTGTCAATGCAAAACTTGACAAAAACAGGCCTTGCGCAAACTTAGCTTCCGTTGTCGCGCCCCAGTAGCTCAGGGGATAGAGCAGCGGTTTCCTAAACCGTTGGTCGGATGTTCGATTCATCCTTGGGGCGCCACTTCTAAAGGATCTTATGCTCGCTACCACTGCCGGCATGTTGGCGCTTTACTACGATCAGGAAGCCCTGCAGATGGGGTTGATCCTGAATCTGTCAGATGACCGTTGCCAGATTCTGCAAAAAGATGGCGGGCATATCGTTCTGCGTGCTGAACGCCTGCTCCTGCTTTCAGAAAACACTTACGAACCTCTGGACTCCACTTCGCTTAAGGATTTTATTTCTCAAGTGGACACTTACCTGCAAAGCTTCTCCAGCTCCAATCTGCTTGCCACTCTGCGTGAACTGCCCCAACCCTTCACTTTTGCCCAGGCATGCGCAGCCACCCAATCCATTGACGATGTGCAGCGCTTTGCTTTGTTTGCGCAACTCAAATCCCTGCCGGAGTATATCGCCTGGAAAAGAGACGCGATCCGGCTGAGGGATGAGCAGGAGGTCCGTCTGTATCAGCAAGCCCGTGAGGAAGCGGCTGCCCGTTCCGCTTATCTGGAACGTATCGGTATCTGGTTGCAGGAGCTATCCCAAGGCGAGCAACAGACACTGTCACCGGCAGATAGAAAAAGCTTGCTGGGCGAACTGCGGCAATGCCAGCTCCAGTCTGGCGCCAAGGATCTGCAGCGTCTGTTGCGCGGACATTCCGGCCAGCAGGGGTTGGAAGCTTTTCTGCACGAGCTGCGCCTGAAATTGGGAGATGTTTCCGCCAGCACCGATCCCATTGCCGCGTCCTATGGGATTCCCATCAATTTCTCTATGGATATGGAGCGCCAGATCCTGTCTGCTCCAACTGAACTACCCGAGGGGCCGGAGGTTTTCTGCATCGATGCCGGGGACACGCCTGACTATGACGATGCCATATCATTACAAAGCAGCCCCGGGGGATATGAACTGGGCATCCACATCAGTGATCTGGCCTGTAGGATTCCCCTTGCGTCAGAGCTATTTCAGGAGTCTCTGAATCGGGTATCATCGCTCTATTTGCCCGGGGAGTGTGTTCCGCTGTTGCCAGAAGAACTCTCCAACAAAGAGTTCAGCCTCGTTCAAGGCAGCAAACGGCCTGTCATTTCCCTTCAGCTAAGTCTGGATCACAATCTCAGGCTTCTGAACTGGCATTTTCTCAGGCAGAGGGTGACGGTTGTTGCCAACTACAACTATCAGCAGGTGGATGCTCAGATAAGCGGGCAACCCTTCGGCGTACTGCTGCAGTTTGCCCGCAAGCTTCAGGAGGAGCGGCAGGGCGAACAAACCGTCCGCAAGCAGCCCTATGCCTGGCAGCTCAAGGTAAAGGACGGGGAGATCAATTTGCACAAAACCGACAACCTCAGTCCCGCGCGATTTCTGGTGGAAGAGCTGATGGTGCTCTACAACTGCCTGTTTGCGGATTTTGCGGTGCAGAGCAAGCTGCCCCTGATCTTCCGTAACATCTCGCAATACTGCACCGAAGACCAGGATGCCGATGAGCCTGTCATGGGTTCCCTGGCTTATCTTTCCACAGCGGCGCGATTCCATCCCGGGATCGGCGCCAAGGCCTATGTGCATGCCTCATCTCCCATTCGCAGGGTTACCGATCTGATCAATCAGTTTCAGTTTGCCGCGTTGCTGAATGATATCACCGCCCCTTTCAGTGGCAGTCAGTTGGATGGACTGATCCCCGGCATCGAGAAAAGGCTGCTGCTTTTGAATGAGATCAGCCAGCGCAGCGAACGCTACTGGTTGCTTAGCTACCTGCGGGAACGGTGTCTGGACAAGCCTTTGGATGCTGTGCTGCTGCGCAGACTGCGCAATGGCTACGTGGCGGAGCTTGTCAAGTGGGGTAAGAGGATCGTGGTGCGGTGCGAGGACAGGCCTCCCTTGCAGACGGAGATCAAACTTGTGGTCAGGGAGATCGATCTGGACAGCCTGAGCGCCCAGGCAACTATAATCTTCTGAAAACGCTGTTAATTGCTTGTGGTTTAAAGTCATAACAGCGGCGCTATTAGCTTGCGCTGCGATAAATTATCTTGACAGAAATACTCTCATATAATAATGTATCTCAACAAAAGATTACTTGGGATAGGGCGCTTCAAATGGTCATTGTTGGCTGCTGAAGCGGTATTCTGATCCGGATATCATTGGGTTTTATCTGGCTTTCAGACCTATCCTTGGAAACAATGAAGGAATGATGCTTGGTATGTATGCTTTGAGAGGATTGTATAGGCAGGGAGGATTCTATGGACGACAAGGTTAAATATGTTGTGGTGATTTTTTTGGCCCTGCTGGTGACCTTTGTGATGAGTTATTCTCTGAGGCCGGTGTACCTGATTATCAGGATGTCTATGATCAATTCAGATCTTTTTTGGTTGCCTGATGTAATAATGGTGCTGGGCATTTTAGGCCTCTTTGTGCTGTCTGTGTTCATGATTCTGGGATTTTTTAAACTGTTAACCGGAGAAAGCCACAGGTCTGGAAGAGGAATCTACTATCCAGGCCGCAAATCTACAAAGCAGATGCTGGCCAATTCTTTTCTCAAACTATGGCCGGTGTTGGTTTTGCTCATCATGATCGCGCTGTTCTTTAGCTACGATTATCTGATGTCGTTAGTTCCCAAAGCAGCTCCGCTTAATGAAAAATATCCTGTATTGCCCCAAAACATAGCAAACACCAAAGACTCAAGTTTCACCACCCGGGCTGATTCTCTCAAGCTATAGCGCGGCTCTCTTTCTCCCCTGGTCAGCGTCCCTGCTCGAGTGTGCTTGCATTGATTAATCCGCTTTTTACTGGGTTGCCCGCGTTTCCAACCTAAGGGCAAGCTTGGGTCATCCTGGAGTCTTCCTTAACTTTTATAAGAATAACCTAAGGATGATGGTCCTAACTTCTTATGTGGCAAATCTCAGAGGGCAAATCATGGCATGAAGGGGATGCATTGTTTCTTTGCTTACGCATGGTACCTCCACTTGCAGCGATTAATTCATATGCAGAGCCAGTATCATGGACTGGTTTTTCCTGATTACGCCTTCTTTCTGTGGTTGTGGCACCACCACTATTCTCAAATGCCAGAAAGAGATAGACGGACTAACTCCGCCCAGGAGAAATTCTGGTTTCCTTTGTGGAACTTCGTGTTTGAAACATCATCCACCCGAGATGGGCAAATAAAAGCTGGACAAATTCAGCCCCCCGCCTGATTTAGTCTCCAACGATACATACAAGGGAATCTTTGATGGATAACCCTAACCAGCATAACTGGTTGCTCAGCCGTGATAAGACCGGCTGGAAAAAACTTTCGGACACTGAGCAAGTGACCTGGCGGGAGCTTGGTTTCAAATGTGGCCTGGAAGTTCATCAGCAATTAAAAACCTCTCAAAAGTTGTTTTGCCACTGTCCTGCGGGAATCTATCACGACTTTGAGGATTTCGACGCGGAAGTGGTGCGCCATATGCGCCCAACTCTTTCTGAACTGGGCGAATACGATGGCACCGCGCTGATGGAATTTAAGACCCGCAAGAAGATTATCTACCGCATCAATAACGACAGTGCCTGCACCTACGAGGTGGACGACACTCCTCCCTTCCCTCTCAACCGGGAAGCTCTCGCTCACGCAATGCAGATCGCTCTGTTGCTCAGGATGAAGATTGTGGGCGAACTACACATCACCCGAAAACAGTATCTGGACGGAAGCATCCCCACTGGCTTTCAGCGCACAGCCATCTTGGGAATCGAAGGTGGGTTTCCCATCACTTCCAAGACCATCCGCGTAATCCAGTTTTCCATCGAAGAAGACAGTTGCCGCGAAGTCAGCGATCATCGCCACACCAGGACCTATTTCACCGACCGTCTGGGTATGCCCCTGATCGAAACGGTCACCTATCCGGACATGCTTACCCCCTGGGAGGCTGCTGAAGCTGCCCAGCATATCCGTTTTATCGCGCGCAGTTCAGGTCTGGTCAGAACCGGCATCGGCGCGGCGCGCGAAGATGTGAACGTATCCATTACCGGCGGCACCCGGGTGGAGATCAAGGGCGTGGCCCACATCACCTGGATTCCCAAACTTACACACAACGAAGCTTTCCGGCAGAAATCCCTGCTCCTGATCAAAGATGAACTGAATGCCAGACTGGGAGACCCGGCCAAGTGGAAGATTACCCACTGCCAGTTGGACGCCACGGAATGGCGGCACATCCCCCTCCTCAAAGAACGTGCTGCGGATGGCTGGAAGCTGATTGCTGTCAACTTGCCCGGCTTTGGCGGCATCCTGAGTTGGTTCAATCAGCCCGGACGCTGTTTTGCCAACGAGATTTCAGACCGGCTCAAGGTAATCGCCTGCC